>Ga0137379_10002491_pt1 | contig 17157 bp, 23 predicted proteins | sample SagtaG_18_FD_104812 | JGI IMG/M metagenome (GOLD analysis project Ga0137379, IMG submission 104812) | Vadose zone soil microbial communities from Sagehorn Ranch, Mendocino, California, USA - Sage2_L_80_16 metaG | ecosystem: Environmental > Terrestrial > Soil > Vadose zone | place: USA...
CCAGACCAATCGCTATCCCCTTCTTGTGGCGTTTCACCAAGCTAACCGCAAGGACGCTATCGGAGATGGCCTCTGCTTGCGGGTGAAGCGCTGACTTCGCCACATCCGGGGCACTGTCAACGCTAACCACTGCTGAGCGGCTCGAATCTGTGTCGCGCCTCAGCCGCGCCAGGTCGGTTCGCAGATCCGCCGCGCTCTGGTAACGCAGGCTCCTGTCCTTTTCCAGGCTCTTGCTGATAATGCGTTCTAATTCAGCCGGGACATCTGGATTCAGTCGCGCTGGAGCAGTTGGCGCCCGGCCCAGGATCGCCTCGAAGATTACTGCGGTGGTGTCTCCGCGAAAGGGAACCACGCCGGTAGCCATCTCGTAAAGCACGGCTCCGAAAGAAAACAGATCGGTGCGAGCGTCGAGTTCCTTTCCGCGAGCCTGTTCCGGCGACATATAAGCAACTGTGCCCAAAGCTGTGCCTGGACTAGTCAGGTGTTCCGCACTCAAGGCAGTTGCTTGAAGGGAAACTGCGGGCTGTGACGGATTGCTGTTGACCGTCACCTTGGCCAGCCCGAAATCGAGAATCTTGGCGTGTCCGCGCTTGGTAACGAAAATATTCGCCGGCTTGATGTCACGGTGGATAATGCCCGCCGAGTGTGCGGCATCCAGCGCGTCGGCGACCTCGATGGCGACCCTGAGCAGCGTCTCGAGTTCCATTGCCCGGCCCGCGATCAGGTTTTGAGCGTCACTCCATCCAGAAACTCCATCACGATGAATGGGCGCGTCTCGTCCTTCGCGATCTCGTAGATGGTGCAGATATTGGGATGGTTGAGCGCCGAGGCAGCCCGCGCTTCACGACGAAAGCGCTCCAGCGCCTGAGGGTCTTGTGCGACTTCTTCAGGAAGGAACTTCAGAGCTACAGAGCGGCCGAGTTCCGTGTCTTCGGCTTTGTAGACAACACCCATGCCGCCGCCGCCCAACTTCTCGACGATGCGGTAATGGGAAACAGTCTGGCCAATCATCAGGATTGCATCCCGGTTGGGTCGCAATGTTATTGGTTGCAATCTGACTAGTCAATTCACGCGTCTGTGATGGGAAGAGAAGTCGAGTCGGCGGGAATTTTCCTATCGAAGTCGGGGTGTGCAATCCGGTACATTACACTTCGATGACGGAAAGGGATCCTGTGCATGAAAACATTCGCTGCCTGCGTCATGATTCTCGCCCTGGTGTGGGTGGGAGTGCTTTTTGCTCAACCTCAAATGACCAGCCAGGCAACTAGCAAGGCCAATCCTGCAGAAGAAGAGATCCGGCGACTGAATGCCGAGGAACCTGAAGCTTTCGTGCATAAAGACCCAAAGACACTGGCGCGTTTATGGTCAGATGATTTCGTGGTGACCAATCCATTGAATAAATTTGTAACAAGCAGCAGGTTCTGGGGATGGTTGAATCCGGCTTCCTGGTGATCACTTCCTACGACCGGCAGATCGAGTATCTCCGGTTCTACGGCGACACGGCGATCGTTGCGGGCAGCGAGATGGTGGTGTGGGGCGGGAAGATGCCCAATGCCGGCAAAACCGAGCATCTCCGGTTCACGGGTATATGGATGAAACAAGGCGGACGCTGGCAAGAGGTCGCACGACATGCCAACATCGTGCCGCAACAATAAGCTAAAACACGATTATTTTCAGTCTTAAACCAGGGAACTGCTGGATCGAGCTAATCCCCGGCCCTTAATTATCCCGAGGCCCGACGCATTCGTTCACCTGACTCTCATGTGCAAAAGTTTACTCTTGCATTAGTAACCTTTAGGGTCTTAATCCATCCAGAGTAGTGTTACCATAGCCGTCCAAAGGTAGGCCATGAGTACTTACGCTAAGTTACTAAGTCTCTTACTTTGCGTCGGCTTTGCTTCTTCGGCTTTCTCTGGCGAGTCGCAATGGGTGGAGATCAGGTCCCCGCACTTTTCGGTCGTGACCGATGCAGGCGACAAACGCGGCCGCGACGTTGCAGTTCGCTTCGAGCAGATGCGTGCGGTGTTTGGCGCGCTGATGGTGAAAGCGAAGGTAAACACACCCATCCCACTGCAAATCATCGCTTTCCGCAACAGCAAAGAATTACGACAGTTTTCGCCCATCTGGCGCGGCAAGGCCACGGAACTGGCGGGTTTGTTTCAGAGCGGCTCTGATCGCGGTTTCATCCTGCTCGACATGTCGGTGGAGAATCCCTGGCAAACCGTTTTCCATGAGTACGCGCACCAGCTCATGAATGGGACCATGTCGGTGCAATTGGACCCATGGTTTGAGGAAGGCTTTGCCGAATACTTCCGCACCATCGTGGTGGACGGCAAGGAAGCTAATGTGGGCAAGATTCCAGATGACGAATATTACGTTTTGGCAAACACCTCGTGGCTGAGGATTGTCGACTTGCTCCGAGTGCGGCAGTATTCGAGCACTTACAACGAGAGCGGCGACCATCGAACGGTGTTTTACGCTGAGTCGGGACTGCTAGTTCACTATATTTACGATAATTCCCTGATTCCAAAAGTCGGTGAGTATTTTGACCTGGTCAGGAACAAAGATGTCTCGGTGGAAGGTGCGATGCAGCAGACTTTTGGCATGAGCGCGGCCCAGTTCGACAAGACGTTGCGCAATTACCACAGCAGCGGACATTACAAGTATTACAAACTAGCGGCGCCGGCCGGAATCGACGGCAAGTTATACAGCAGTGCGCCACTGGCCGCGATCGATGCGCAAGTCATACTGGCTGACGCTCATCTGCATTCTTCTGATTATCAAAAAACGGCAGTGGAAGAGTTCGAAGCCGTACTGAAGGCGGATCCCAACAACGCGGCCGCGATGCGAGGCTTGGGTTACTCATACCTGATGAAACAGGATTTTGAGAAAGCTGGAGAGTACTTTCATAAATCTGCAAAGCTCAACTCCAATGACTCAAGAGTTCTTTATTACTCTGCACTGCTATCGCAACGAGAGGGCTCGGTCTCTTTTGGCAGCGATAACGAGCGGCTGGAGTCTATGCAAAACGAATTGGAGAAATCGATCAAGCTCGATCCCGACTTTGCTGACGCCTACAGCCTGTTGGCGTTCGCCTACATGTCACGAGGGAAGCGTGAGCAGGCCGGTGCAGTTTTGTTGAAAGCGATCGAACTGAATCCCCGTAACGAGCAGTACCGCTTCAATCTAGCAAACCTATTTCTCGACAGCCAAAAATTCGACGAGGCAATATCCGTTCTACGCATGTTGCAGAGCAGCGGCGATCCACAAATCGTGTCTCGGTCGACTGAAGAACTGGCCCAGGTACAAAGGTACAAGGAACAGGCACGGGCTGCGGCGCAGCCTTCGACGCAATCTATAGCGGGCGAGTCACTGATGGTCCGCACCCCATCCGCGCCATCGGAGCCTGAGCCCGGGACCCCGCATGTTGCGGGTGTTATAGGCGCCGCAAAATTCCTTCACGGCAAACTGCTGTCGGTCGATTGCTCAGCTCCTCCAGCGGCGACACTGACGATTCTTGCCGGTTCCACGACATGGAGTATGCGCGCCGCGAACAGCAACAAAGCCATTGTCATTGGTGCGGATCAAATCTCCTGCGATTGGAAGAATCAAAAAGTGGCGGTGAACTATCGCGAAACTGGGGATCGACAAGCCGACATCATTTCTCTGGAAGTTCAGTGACATAATGCCAGCGTCCCGGCTCTTGCAATGGCATCTGGGATTGGCCGCAGCATTCTGTCTGGTCGGGGCCATGCTGCAAGCCCAGGAGGCCTGGGAGCGCGACCACGAAGCTGGAGCTAAGGCAGGCGAAGCCGCTCATTTCGTCGAAGCTGAGGGATTGCTCTTACGCTCGGCGGACGAAGCGCGCAAGACCGCTACCGCCGCTCCCTTGCTGGCCCGGAGCCTGCTCGATTTGGGCGAGGTCTACCGCAGCGAGGGCAAATATGCACCAGCCCAGTCTTGCTACGCCGAAGCATTGCAGATCTATACCAGGCAGTACGGAGCTGATTCCCCGCAAGCGCCGAGGTGCTCAATGGGCAAGCGGAACTCTACAAGACGCTAAACGACTATGTTCAAGCCGAGCCGCTGTTGGTCAAGGCACTCGAGATTCGTCAAAAGAAACTTTCGCAGCCAGACTTGGCGACTGCGCAAACGCAAAACGATCTGGGTGAGTTGTATACCGCCACCGGAGCCTACGATAAGGCGGCGCGTCTGTTGCAGACTGCGCTGGAGACGAGGAAGCGCCTGCTTGCTGCAGATCACGAGAAGGTCGCTCAGACGCTGCAGGCATTGGCGAATCTGAATAAGCAAACTGGAAAGGCTGCGGAGGCAGAAAATCTGTTTCGGCAGGCGGTGAGCATCTATGGCAAAACAGTGGGCGGAGAACATCCGGACTACGCAAATGCCCTGGAGGGGCTGGCGCTGTTTTACTCCGCTCGCCACCAGTATGATCTGGCCGAGCCGCTGTTGGCGCGAATCCTCGAGATTCGAGAAAAAGTCTTCGGGCCGGATCATCACGACGTAGGCGTCAGCCTTGATGCTCTCGGGCTGATAAAGTTTTACCAGCATCACTGTGCGGAGGCAGTCCCGCTCTATCTGCGGGCGCTAATTATCTGGGGAAAGATTTATGGCGAGGAAAACCCCTGGCTTTCGGCCGACCTTAGCAATCTAGCGATATGCTACGAGTACATGGAAGACTTTGCCGCCGCTGAATTCACTTTGCGGCGGGCAATTCGCAACGACGAAAAGGGTTTGCCGCCCGACAGTCCCGATCTGGGGTCCGACCTCCACAATCTCGGATCCTTGTACTTCACAATGAGACATTATCAAGAAGCAGCACCACTTCTCCGGCGGGCTCTCGACATTCGGACTAAAGCACTGGGTCTGAATGACCGGGACACCATACAGACCTTGGAAACATATGCCAACTTGCTTCATTTCCTCCATCGAGATGCTGAGGCGAAAGAACTGGAATCGAAGGTGAAGTTTGGCCAGAAGTCGCAGTAAAGAATCTAACCTTTGCGTGCTCGGCCGTAATCCAGTTCGCTGAGTATTGGGCCGGCTGCAAAGTAAGAAATCCTATTGTTCTATACAGTTTCCCGCAATGACTCCGCGGGCGAGGGCGCCCGCGCCACACCAGACTAGCTACTTCTCAAGACGATTGTATTTCTTCAGTACTTCGCGCAGGCGGCTGTGAGGTAACGCGATCACAGTTCGATTATTTATTCCGGTCATGGTTTCGGCGGCGACCATGGCGTTGATAATTGCTTCTTCAGTAGCTTGCACCGTGCCAAGAAAGAGGGGATCGAGCTGGCCATTGGGAAGCATGGTGAGATGCGGGAGGCCCTGGCTCACTGCTGCTCCGGGATTGGCGGTGGAGAAGGCGATAAAAATGTCGCCGGAGCCGTCGCCGGAGTAACTGCCATTCCGTCCCAAGCCTAGCGAGACACGCTTGGCGAGGCGTTTCAGTTGTGTCGGAATGAGTGGCGCATCCGTCGCCAGGACTACGATGATTGATCCGACATCATCTTTCCGGGTCCGCTGCTCCTGAATTTCGCGCCCGACGGGCAGGCCGGCGATTCGCAATTGGTCGCGGCGTCCGTAGTTGCACTGCACCAACACGCCGACGGTGTATCGGCCCTGTTTGGTATTGAGCACCCGGGAGGCGGTGCCGATGCCGCCTTTGAATTCGTTGCAGACCATTCCTGTGCCACCGCCCACATTTCCTTCTTCGACGGGGCCGGAATGGGCCGAATCGAGAGCATGAAAGACGTGCTCGGGCTTCACGTGAAAACCGTTTACGTCGTTCAAATATCCGTCCCAGGTTTCTGCAACGACCGGTAGCGACCACCAATAACTGTCTTCGTCGGGCGGGCCCTGTTTCACACGCCAGGCGATGACCGCGTCGCGAACCACTCCTACGCTGTGCGTGTTGGTAATCATGACGGGGCCGTCAAGGAAGCCCGACTCCTCCACCCAGGTTGTGCCAGTCATCTCGCCGTTGCCATTCAAGGTGAACCATCCGGCGAAGACTTGATCCTTTGAGTTTTTTCCGCGGGGGAGGACGGCAGTCACGCCGGTGCGGACGGGGCCAGTCCCAACCTTGAGAGCTCCCTCACCCGAAATCAACGTGGTGTGACCCACTTCGACGCCCTTCACATCGGTGATGGCATTCAATGGCCCAGGCTTGCCGTCAAAAGGAACTCCGAGGTCGCGTGCACGTGGTTTGGGTTCGGCTGCGAGCAGAGTTGCACATAAAGAAAAAAGCAGAGCAGAAATTAGTGCTGCATTACCGCGTTTCGGCATCCAAGGTCTCCTAACGGGTCTGCGCAGTATAAAGCAGTGGGCTTGAACACTCATTTACAATTGCTCATATTTGGAGGCGGGAAATGGAGAACTGGAAGAAAGCGCTACTGGCAGGTTCGGCCGGAGCCAGTGCCATTTTGTTTTTGAAGGGAAAGCCGTCGGCTGGGCTGATTCTCGCGGGTGTGAGCCTGGCTACGTTGGCATCGGAATATCCCGAGAAGTTCGCTGAGTTCCGTGAAAATTTACCGGACTACGTCGATCGCGGGACTAGTTTTCTGAATGTTGTGTCGCGCGCCGGGGAGCGTCTGGCGGAAGCAGCGGAACGACGCGGTTCAGGCTGGTACGAGGCGCTTCTGCGCGGTTAGAGACGATCGATTATTCGATTCCCAATTGTTTCCTGGCCTCGGGACTCAATCGCTCCGGGCTCCACGGTGGAGTCCAGACCACATTCACGCTTGCATTGCGAATGCCTGGTAATTGTTCCAGGCGTGCCTTGACTTGTTCTCCGATCATGACGTGCGCGGGGCAGCCTTGCGAGGTGAGCGTCATATCTATTTTGACGTCCTGCTTCTCCTCGGGCGCAGCTTCGAAATGAACGTCGTAAATCAGGCCCAAATCCACGATGTTGACAGGAATCTCCGGGTCGTAGCACTGCTTCAGGGCGCTTAGGACCTCGTCTTGCGTGACAGTGGCCACAATGTCTCCTCTACAGAGCGCGGACAGCGCTGGGCGCTCATGTGTATCTAAGTTTACCCCATAGCCTGCGGCAACGCTGGCTGATGGCAGTCTCTGCTAAAGTTACGTGAATGCCGATCACCCCAGGTCTCAAACGAAAAATACAGATCGCTCTGGTGGCGGCGATTGTACTGGCGGCTGCACGGACCGGATATATTCTCTACCAGCGTCACGTCAGCAAGATCGAGGATGCGAAAAAACAGGCGCCACCACTCAATCCTGACTATTACGTTATTCCCAAAAAACTTTATCCCTATGACCTGAAATCAGCGCAGCAACTTGCCAGGCAGCCAGTATGGGTAAAGGAAGGATATCGCTACACCTACTATCCTTACGACGCGAACCGCCACCACTGTGATTTTTCTCGCGAGGCTGGGACACTTCTGCCGATTGAAAAATTGCAAATTAAAAATGTAGTCACCGATGTCTCGCCTGGATCAGCAGATCAGCGCCAGCTGATGGCGGTCTTTGAAAAGGACAAGAAGGCTTACGCTTTTCCCATCGGGTCGGTGAAAGGAAACGAGTACCAGATTTATTCCGATGAGATGCTCTACATCGAGGATCCCCACCAACTCTACAAGCATTGGCCGGCGGATATCTGGGCGGCCATCGATCAGCACGAGGTCAAGCCCGGCATGAATGAAATCCAAGCGGATTTCGCAATCGGCATGGGAGTGCCTGAGCGCTCTGACAATCCATCAGCCAAGACGGTCAAGTATCCCAATGGCGGGAAGCCGTTGCTAATTACTTATCGAGATGGAAAAGCGGCGGAGATCAAGCCGGGTACCTGACCAAATTCGTAATCGCTTGCGGATTTATTTCACCGTTGGGGAAGTTTCGCTGGCTGCCTTGTCCTCTTCAGCATGGATCACACCATCCTCGTCGGCGTAAAAAGAGCGGTGCGTAGAATCCAATTGCTTCGGGGTTAAGGCCAGTTCGAAGCCATCTTTTTTGGATTGAAACGAAACTGTGTAATCGCCGCGGTCGGTCTTGGTCATGCGACGAGTAAAGGAGCCGGTGTGTACCAGGGCGTTGAGTGAGGTCGCGAATTTTGAGTTTTTCTTTTTGTACTCGCGCTGCGCTCGTATCACGGTGCGCATGTAACCGAGCGCGGCAGCTTCCGAGCCGGAACGCGCCGGATCCCCGGGAAACTTGGGTTGATACGGAGGCTCTGCCACGGCTGGAGCCGCTGGCGTAGGCTCATGCTGTACTGGGGCGGCAGTCTCGGGCGGAGTAGTGGTCTGTGGTGGCACGGAGTTCGGTGACGTCGCCGGAGCCTGTGCCAATGCCTGCGCCGCCATTATTGTCGCGAGTGCAATTAAGCTGGTAATTCTATTCATGAGTGCCTGCCTCCTGCATGATTAGATGCCTTAAAGTTTAGATGCTAATCATGTTACCCCCGTAATGCCTAATCCGTTACCGTACTCTTTCCATGTGGGGTAATTGTGGTTATGCTAGCGGCAGTTCACCTCATTAGGAAAGCTATGAAATCTGCAGCTGCACCGGCCAAGAAAACGCCTATTCGTATAGCTGTGGTGGAAAGCGATCCACTGCGGTTTGTGGGATTCCGCGCCCTGTTTGATTCGGAATCGGATTTCCAGCTGATTTCCGCCTCGCTTCCCGATATCGGCACGCTGCAAGATATCGAGCTCATCTTACTGGGAAATCGCAACGGGCAAAACCTCTTCGATGTGATGGCGAGTTTGAAGGCCACCCGTCCCGATCTCCGCATCATTGTGACCGGCTCCGGCATGGACGAAGAAACTATCCTGAAAGCGATTGCGTCCGGCGCCAAGGGCTACGTGGACGAAGCCGCTTCTCCGACCGAATTTGTGCAGGCCATCCGGATCGTGAATCAGGGCTCGGTGTGGGCGCCTCGACGAGTGCTTTCCATGTTCATTGAGCGCGTCAGTTCAGCACCCGGACGAATTTTTCCCGCCGGCCGCGTCACCTTTACCGATCGCGAGAAGGAAGTTCTGGAAATGTTGGTTGCGGGCCGCTCCAACAAAGAAATCGGATCCGCCCTGGGGATTGAGGAGCGCACCGTAAAAGCGCACGTGGCTAAGCTGATGCGCAAAGTCGGGGTGCAGAATCGGATTGCGCTCTCGGTGCACGCCATCACACACTCCCTGGTCACTGCGAAATAGCCGGGACTTCCGTTAGTTACCTAAGGACAATGACCTGGGTAATCTTGTCGACTTTCTGGCCCTAACGCATACTCCTTTCACCTACCACAGAACCTGGGAGACGGGGTTGGGAGTGGAGATTTAGGGTCACCATTGCCAACCCCGCATTTTTTTGCCTGTCCTTCCAGACACTTCACAAGTTCCCGAATAGTAAATAGATTGGTCGTTCGCGCCGATTACCACCATTTCGTCGTGGCATGCATCCTTTAATATCAAGGGCGTCAATTCCTTAATTTCAGGAAAGCTGAGGCGAAATGAAGAGATTTCTAGCTGTCTGTGCGCTCCTGTGTGTCGCGACCGTCGCTCTGGCGGCTGAGTCGGACGACGAGAACAAGGCTGAAGACCGCATTAAAGCGGCGGCCACTGTTCTGGACGAGATCCAAACCGCGCCTGACCAGGGCATACCGGAAGAGGTACTCGGATCAGCCGAGTGCGTGGCTATAGTACCGTCCATGCTTAAAGGAGGATTCATTGTAGGAGCCCGTTATGGCCGCGGTGTGGCCAGCTGCCGCACACCCAAAGGATGGAGCGCTCCGGCGTTCTTCGCTGTGCAAGGCGGCAGCGTTGGGCTGCAAATCGGCGGACAGGCGGTGGACCTGGTTATGCTGATCATGAATCAGGATGGCATGAGGAACCTGCTATCCAGCAAATTTAAGCTAGGCGCCGATGCCAGTGTGGCGGCGGGGCCGGTGGGCCGTCATGCCGCCGCAGATACTGACTGGAAGTTGCGCGCCCAGGTTCTCAGCTATTCCCGCGCCCGCGGCGCTTTTGCTGGATTGGAGCTCAGCGGAGCTGCGTTTAAACAGGACAAAGACAGCACACGCGAATTCTATGGCCGGATGGTTCCATTCAAAACCGCATTGACCGGTACAATCGATGCGCCCGCGAATGCATATCCGTTGCTCAGCACGCTGGCGAAGTGGGCGAAGACAGCATCGCAGAAATAGAAAGCGACGTTAGAATTCAGAAGTCAGAATGCAGAAGTAAGAATGCAGAAGTAAAAATCTCAGGGCTGATTTTAACTTCTGAATTCTGACTTTTGAGCTCTGACTTCTTTTTTGTTTCCGTTCTCTAAACATGCGTCAGCGACTTGAGTACGCGCTTGCGTGGGTGATCATCAAGGTATTGGGCGGGTTGCCCCGGTCGCTTTCGCGGGCAGCAGCCATCGCTCTCTCCTGGACAATTTACCTGGTGCATGTCCGTCTTAAACATGTCGGAATGCGGAATCTTAAGCTGGCATTTCCGGAAAAGACGCGGCGAGAGCGCGCCTGGATCCTGCGCGGCGTATTTACTTCTTTAGGCCGTCAGTTGGCGGAAGTTTGTCTTTTCCCCACCTACACCCTGGAGAACGTTGGCAAAGTCGTGGTCTACGACGGATTCGAGAACTTCGAACGCGCGCTGGCGCGGGGCAAGGGAGTCTTGTTTCTGACGGCGCACCTGGGGGGGTGGGAGCTTTCAGCCTTCACCCACTCCCTGTATGGCCATCCCCTGCACATTGTAATGCGGCCTTTGGACAACGTTTACCTGGATAGCCTCATGCGCCGCTACCGCACCATGCATGGAAATTCAACTGTGGACAAGGACGATTTTGTTCGCGGTCTGCTCTCCGCGATGAAGGCGGGCGAAACCGTCGGCATACTCATGGATACAAATATGACGCCTCCGCAAGGAGTGTTTACGGATTTCTTCGGCATCCCCGCATGTACTGCCAGCGGCTTGGCGAGGATTGCTCTTCGCACCGACGCTGCCGTGGTTCCCGGATTCACCATTTGGGACCCTGGCTTGCGGAAATACCGCCTGCGCTTCGATCCTGCCCTGAAGCTGGTCCGAACGGGCAACGACGATGCCGACGTTCTAGCCAATACGACTCTGTTCACGAAAGTGATTGAAGATTATGTGCGCAAGTATCCGGATCAGTGGTTGTGGGTGCATCGGCGGTGGAAGACGCGGCCGGCGGGTGAGGCGGCTTTATATTGAAAGACCACACTGGCTCTTGGCGTTAACTTCAGGTGACACAGTTCGCGGGCGAGGGCGCTCCGCGCCACACCCCACCCCACCACACCAGCTAAAACCAGTCGCTGCGATAGGCGATCCACCAGCTCGCGAAGCCGATGGGTATGGTTGCGGCCAGCGCCCACCAGATCGGTAACAGCAAATCGGCGAGTAGGCCCAAGCCGATAAAACAGAGCCAGAAGATCTTGCGCTCCATACGACAGTATGGCCTGACGGGCGCAGACATTCCAATCAGATTGTTTACTGGATGAGAGCCCCAGCAGTGGGGTTCAGTGCAGCGGATATCCGGGTTCACCGGGCAGGTGACCGTTAATTCGCACAACCTTAACACCGGGCCGCAGATCAGCGGCACTGATACAAGCGATTGAGCCGGGAATGGAAGCTACACCCTCTTTGGCCATGCCGTTAGAGTAGAGGTCAGTGGGCGGGGAAGTGGCTTCCGCGCGCATGATCTTGGATACCCAGTATTGTTTGTACTCCGATTCTGTCATATGAAATACGTTGCGCAGAACGACTTCACGCTCATGGCTTCCTGAACTGCGCAGCAAGACAAGGACAGGCAAATTCGACCGCCAATATTGGCGCTCACCACGAAATATCTTAGCCAAGTCGGCCATAGTCAGGTTATCGACGGTATTTTTCGGATGCACGATTACCGCAACGTCCTGCGCGGTCTGCGCAAAGGACAGTGTTGCGCCCGCCAATGCAATGACTGCCATTGCGAACCGCAACCAAAATGTGGCTGTCCTTGCCATTGCGTCCTTAAAAGGTAAAGGCGGTTTGGACGAACACGCCGTTCACTGGCGGATCCGTCGGTCGGTGCTTGGTATGTCTATATTCCCATTTGAATGCCGCAAAGTCGGTTATGTCGAAACGAACCCCTGCCGTTGACCCTACTAAATCCGTGACCTCAAAGGCGGGCACCGAAAACAGCGGTTCGCTTGCAGGAACGTGCGTGTATTCGAAACGGTAGTACGGCTTCCATTTTCTTGCCTCCCAGGGAAGCCGATACGCTAATTGAATGTAGTAGCCCTGACTGTTGTAAATATTTCCAGTCAGATTGTTGCGATGATGTACGTTGGCGAATTCCGAGATCAGTTCGGGTGTCTCGTGGGTCCACGCAATCTGAGCGCTTGAGATCCACTCGCCGAAACTGGGAGTCCCAGTGAGCGCGGGAATGGGTGTGATCTTGTCCCGATAGACGGCTGCCCCGATCTGCAGGTCACGCACGGCGGTAGGACGGGCAAATATCCGCCCGACCCAAGCCCGGTTGCTGTTGACGTCGCCGTTATCGCCGGCGCGGCTGATGGTTCCGGCGCGTCCGTTGCCCAATCCGACTTCGTAACCCAATCCCAACGACCCTGAGGGAATATTGCCTTCCGCCAGCATGCCGAGAAAATGGACGGGCAGGAACCGGCCGCCGAAGCGAATCATTTCGGGCCGGCTGATTGTGGTTTGTAACCACAACCCGTGGTGGAAGGCCGTATTCCAGTAGTTGATCGGTGTGTGGTATCGGCCAAACGAAAGTTTAAAGTGGTCGTTATAGGAGTAGCGAATGATTGACCGCTCAACATCCGCCGAGTAGTTGGTGGGCTGCGCAGTGAAGCTAAGTTCGCCGAAGTACGCCACCTTTCTGGACAAGGGTGAAGCTACGTGGAGTACGAATTGTCCGAGGGTGAAGCCACTAGTTGAGCCCTTCTCATCGGTCGCGGAGAAGTCGACGTCGCCGAATCCGCGCAACTGCATGGACGGAAAGTGACCTTCACCATCTCTTCCGTTTTGCATGTGCTCGTCGTGCAGTTGTGTCGACAGGCGCTCCTCCACGGTCCGGCCCGTCGGAGTCTGAGCGTCTTGCGCTTTTCCGTCCTGAAGGTGCGCGGTGTTCTTGCCGGCTTCCAACTCTGCCACCCGCTGTTCCAGTTGGTCGATGCGCTGCAATAAGGCCTTGACGTCCTCCGACTGGCCAGCAGTGGTTTGTGCGGTTGTGAATGCACTTGCCAGCAGGAGAGCAATTAGAAACGGAATGTGGCGAGACATGGTCACAGAGCAAGAAAGTGTGCACGCGCCGTACCAACACGCAAGTGTTTGAAACTAAGAATCATGTGCACAGCGGGATGTCTCAACTCAGTATCGTTGTGAGAAATTGGCGACGTTGATCTTCATTCTTGCGAATGCGGGATGATTTCGTTGGTGTGGGAGGTCTGCGAGCGGAATGATTGCCGAATCAGGAACGAAAGACGTTCACCTGTGCACGTGCGGGCTCTGCCCCGGATTCCTTTTCCGAGCCGCCGAACCTTTCGCAACGTTGATCTGAAAGTCCACCTGCAATTGCCTCGGGGGATAGCAAGCGGCTTTGTCGCAAGCCTGATATTTCAATTGACCATGAAACGCGTATTTGCCAGGGACCACGGTCACTAACGGTCGCACAAGAACGCCGAGAACGAGCACTCCCGTGTAAACGCTAAGTTTCTCATCGGGAGCAAAAGGAAAACTCATCTGCTCGCCAGGCGGATATATCACTTTGCCGACCACGATGTCCGTAGGCGCCGTGAGCTTGAGAGTGGTTGGAATCAAGAATTCAGTCGTGGGCGTGTTGGAGTTAATGTGGAAGCCCCCGTCGATCCGGAAGTGCAGGTCCACCGTGCCCGGCTTCCCGCGCGTGACTGTGATCGTCGGTGGGGGCGACATCGTCACCGACGGAAGTCTCTTGCCAGGAGGAAGATCCTGCGCGACTGCGAGGCAAGTCAGAACCAACCAACACGAGAGAGCCAACAGATTAGCGGCGAGCTTGGGAGAGAGTCGCATTGCACGATGGCAAGGATAAGTCGAGATCGTGACTGCGCGATTGAGATGCTGCTCGAACAGCCTCATTTTTCTGCTTGTACAGCCTGACCTTGGGACAGCGCTTTCTTAATGGCGCTTTCAATCTCGCCGCGCCCTTTCAAACCGAACACTTTGTCCACTACCGTGCCGTCGCGTCCGATATAAAACGTGGTCGGCAAAAATGGGACTCCACCATAGGAATCTCCAACTTCTTCTTTGCCGATCAGCACTACGTAGTTCACTCCCAGGTCTTTGGCAAATTTGCCGATTTCCTGCGGGCTGGCGTCATCCATTGCGATGCCAACTACTTGTAGACCCTCGGATGCGTAGTGGTTTTGTAGATCCGCGAACCAGGGCATCTCTATTTTGCAGGGCTGGCACCAGGTTGCCCAGAAGTTGAGCAGCACGGCTTTGCCGCGAAAATCGGACAGATGAACTGTCTTGCCGTCGAGAGCTTGCAAAGCGAAATCCGGCGCCGACTGTCCCTTCATGCCGGCCCCGCTGGTCTTCGTCTGGTCTGGAGAGCGGCGAGACTTGTATACACCAGCAGCCAGCATGGCGGAGACCACCAGGGCCACCACGATAATGATAACTGGATCACGTTTCACAAAAGCTCCGATTACAGCGCGAATCGATTCAGGAATGACAAGTAATTCGAAATGATTGTAAATCGTCCGAACACCAACAATGCTCCCAATACGATCAGCAGCGCTCCGCTGGCGACTTCAACCGCGTGCATGTGCCTGCGGAAGCCGCTATAGAACTTCATAAAGCGGCCCATGAGGAGCGCGGTCATCAGAAATGGCACCGCCAGTCCGAGCGAGTAGACCGCCAGCAGAAGAATACCCTTGAATACCGAATCCTGAACCGCGGCAATGCCGAGGATCACGGCGAGGATCGGCCCCACGCACGGCGTCCACCCGAAAGCGAAGGCGAAGCCAATCAGGAACGCCCCGCCCCAGGTGCTGCCGCCTTTAATGCTGTGCAGTCGCGCGTCCGTGTACAACGCTTTGATCTTGAAAATTCCGGTCAGGTGCAGACCGAACAAGATGATGACCACACCGGCCACTTGCGCCAGCACCGACTTATAGCGCGCCATCAACTGGCCGACTTGGGTCGAAATCGCACCCAACGCAATGAACACGATGCTGAAACCTAGAATGAAGCCGATGGAATTCAACATCACCTTGCGCAGCAAGTGAGATTCTTGGGATTTCAGTTCCTCCACTCCCGCCCCAGAGATCAACGATACGTAGCCTGGCACCAGCGGCAGCACACAAGGCGAGAGGAACGAAAACAGGCCCGCCACGAAGGCCGCGATAGGTAGAGGAAGTGTTGACATTCCAGATCTATTCTACCTTTGCTTGCGGTGGTCGGCGAATGGCTGTCAACGATGAGTCTGGAGGCTCGCCAACATGGCTACTTCGGTTGTCTCTTGGCGTCGTTCGCTGGCGGATTCTCTGTCGGGGCTGTCTCGGAAGTCGGCGGCTCGGCAAAGGCCTTCCGTATGAAGCCGTGGGGCACGATTGTGGTCAGTACGGCGCGATCTTTGTGTTGTTCAATCTTCAGATTATCGAAAAACTGCTTGATGTCTGGATCACCGCTCTGGACGGGACCGTTGATATCGATAGCCTGAAAGATTTTGAGAAATGCGTTGAGTTGTTCGGTGAGGCGTTTAGCCTCGTTTTCGCTGGCAGTAAAAGCTTCCGCCTTGAAGTGGACGGTGCCGAGATAGCGAATGGAAGCCACCACCACGGTGGAGCGCGGAAATACGAAATCCAGCGACTTGGAGTAGGAAGCCGTCGGATCTACTTTGAGGATGGCCCAAGCCAGGCTGGCGAATGGAACATATTTATAAGACTGCCGCAACAATGCCGGGCCGCCAAACGGCGACGCCATCTTGCGCGAGCGATCAATAATTCCGCGAATCACAAAGGGATCATCGTGGTTCGAAGTGGCTACGGTATCCACACCCAGAATTGCTACTCGCAGGGTGCGTCCCTCAAGAGGGATGCTATAAATGTCCACCGAGCGATAGTCCTCCACCGAACCAGAAATCTTCTTTAGATAGGATCGAAGACGATCCCCGTGTATCTTCGCGATGAATACCTCCGAAAAGTGCGGCTGGGCGGGCTTTCCTCCCGGGGATTCCGCTGCATAATGAATGGCGAATGCAGCCTCTTCCAGATCGCGTTCGAACTGGAAGCCGGTGGCCTCAATGAATTGCTGATACTCGGGATCGTGCGAGACGACCGGCAACTGGCCGCCAATGTTGGCGCGGCGAATCCATCGTAGATTGACGTAAAAAAAACCGTCGGCTCCGGGAAGTAGGCGCGCTGGCTCAGGAGGAGCGTGCTTGCGCAAGAAGACAAGCAAGGCTACCGCTGCTACAACCAGCAGAACTGCCAGCAGGATGGGGAGGCGTCTTCTAAAACGCATGGAATGCTAGCCGCTTTCGCGCTCTCCGAAAAATTATAGAAGGAGGCGCCGGGAAAGGGCTCATCATAGCATTGCGGCGAAAATAAGAATGCGGAAGTCAGAAAGTAGGAGCTGTCAAACGTCATCCGTCTAAGAAGTAGACGCCCTGGTAGCGGTCAGTTTGAGTTTTCCGCACGCGCCAAAATTGGCACGCCCTCCGGCCATGTTTGGAGGTTGGAGCAACTGGTGAGATTATTGGAACAGAAAGCAGCGAGTGCTGTGAGATGAACTGTGAGCAAGAGAATCGGCGGTCTCCCAGAATCGGCGAAATGGAACTGGCTGTTCCTATCATCGCTGGTTGTGGGCGTAGCAGCGTGCTCATCTCCATATATCCTTCGTGATCCGTGGGCAGACGCTCACGGTAAATTCATTTTCTTTGGTTGGCCGACAGCCTGGATGAGTATTGTCATCGTAACGCTTATCCGTCATGGGGCGCGCGGACTTTGGTTGTTACTCGGTGCGCCATTTGCTCTATTTTGGTTCTGGTTCCCCTTATAGAAACCCGCGTCTTTTCGAGTAACCCCCGGCCAAATTCAAACTGACCCACTACCGGCGTCGCGGTCCTGTTGCACGTAGATTGCCGTTATGATAACTTTTACAATTGTCCCGGACATCC
>Ga0137379_10002496_pt1 | contig 17139 bp, 12 predicted proteins | sample SagtaG_18_FD_104812 | JGI IMG/M metagenome (GOLD analysis project Ga0137379, IMG submission 104812) | Vadose zone soil microbial communities from Sagehorn Ranch, Mendocino, California, USA - Sage2_L_80_16 metaG | ecosystem: Environmental > Terrestrial > Soil > Vadose zone | place: USA...
TCCTGGCGCCGGCGATTCGGTCCCCCGGCGAGCAATCCCGGCCACGGCCCCTCATTGTCGTCCGCCGCGCTGGGCCGATGGTGCGGATGCCGGAACGGGTGCGCGCCGACCTGCGTGACCCAGGACAGCGAGAATGTGTTCCGGCCCAGGAGATAGTGCAGGTTGTCGAGCGCGGTGTCTACATACCTTCGGTCAGGCTTCAGCGCGTTCGCCACGAGGAGCTGCATCCCATAGTTGGCGGCGACACTGTTCGAGCCCCAGATGTAATCCGTCGTGGTCATGCTGTTGCGATACGGACTGCGTGACGTGCGCGCGACGATGACGTCCGCGGCGTCCAGCGCGCGCTGACGAATCAGTTTCACCGCGGCGTCGTCCGCATCCCGGCCGAGCGCGTACGACCAGAGAGCGAGCGGCGCCACGCTCCTCCACGACGGCGGCCCGACAGCGCGGATCGTGTCGGTGAACGCCGCGTAATGCGCCAGGAAGTACTCCTGATATCGCGGCTCCCGGGTCGACCGCCAGAGCTCCGACGCCGCCCAGAGCCGCTCATCGCGGCAGTCGTTGTCGCCGTACTCGCCGGTTGCGACGCCGGTCGGATTGCGGAAGAAGACGTCATGGTGTGCGCCGAGCCATTCCCACGCGCGGCGGCCGGCCGCGAGCGTCCTGGCCGCGTACGCGGACTCGAATTGGCCGTACGTCCGGCCGGCTATGGCCATCACAGCCGCGAAGTCCGCCGTCGCGCAGGAACTCTCGAACGGATCCGATCCGGTGCCGATGATGTAGCTCGTGGTCGTATCCGCTTCGGGCATGACGAACCTCGCGAACTGCTCGCTCGTCTGCTTCTGCCACACGCCGCCGTCATCGTCCTGCAGCGTCAGCATCCAGTCGAGATTCCACTTGATCTCATCGAGGATGTCGGGGACGGTGTTGCCGGACTCGGGAATGTCGAGCGCGGTGCGTCGCAGGCGAGGCCCGTACAGCTCCCACGTCCACAGCAGCGTGCCTGCCGCGATTCCGGAGTTCACGATGTAACGTCCGTAATCGCCCGCGTCGTGCCAGCCACCGGCGGACGGCGCATCGCCGGTCTTTCCGGAGCTCGGGTGGTACGCGCCGTGTAAGTGACAGGCGGCGTGCCGGTAACCCGGGAAGGCCGGTCCGAGATCGACCGCGGTGCCGCACCGCTGGCCGTAATAAGACCGCAGCGTCAGGTAGTACGCTCGCGCGTACGTGTCGCGGCCGATCGCAAATGGCCAGCTCGTGCCGACCCCAGGCACGTCGAGAAAATAGGTGCCCGGCGCGCGCACCGTACTGAAGTCGAGCGCCTGAACCCGATCGCCCGAATCCACATCGTCTATCGCCGCGGCCGGAACGCCGGAAAAGACGACTCGTCCGTCGCCGCTGCGGCGGACGGTAAACGCAGACGTCGGCGTGGACGCGACAAACGCAATTTTCGGCGAATCAGTGAGGTAACCGACCTGGTCGACCTTGATCGCCAGCGACGGAGGCTCCGATAGAGGGGCGGCGGCCAGCAGCGCCACGACACTACTAAGCAATGGCCAGCGCATCCGCGGCAGATTATCATCAGCGACATGAATAGACGGACCTTTCTCGGGACGATGGCGGCGGCGGCGCTCGCGACTCGCCGCGGCATGGCGGAGTCGATCGCCCATCCGGGCGTGCAGCTCTACACCGTCCGCACGCTGCTTGAAAAGGACTTCGAGGGAACGCTCGCGAAGGTGGCGGAGATCGGCTTCGCCGAAGTCGAGTTCGCAGGCTACTTCAATCAGACGCCGCAGCAGGTCCGCGCCGTGCTGGATCGGCACCGACTGAAAGCTCCGTCCGCGCACATCGACTATGCCAGCCTGACAGGCGAGAACTGGACGCGCGCGATCGACGCCGCGCACACGATCGGCCACACGTATCTGATCAACGCGTGGGTTGATGAACCCATTCGGAAGCAGCCAGACGCGTGGAAGGGCATCGCCGACACGTTCAACCAGGCCGGCGAGGTGAGCAAACGCGCCGACATCCAGTTCGCCTACCACAATCACAACTTCGAGTTCACGCCGCGCCAGGATACCGGCGGCAGGCCGCCGTACGATGTCCTGCTCGAGTCGTGCGATCCCGCGCTCGTGAAGATGGAGATGGACTTGTGCTGGATCGCCGCCGCAGGCAAGGATCCGCTCGATTATTTCCGGCGATACCCTGGACGGTTTCCTCTCGTCCACGTCAAAGGACTCCGGAAGATCCCGGTGGCGACAACGCCCGGCGAGGCGGTCCCGATCGATCGCGTCCTGCCCGACATCACCGACGTGGGGCACGACGACGTGATCGACTGGAAGCGGATTTTCGCGCAGTCGCGCACTGCTGGCATCGAGCACTACTTCATCGAGCACGACGTGCCGAAGGATCCGCTCTTCAGCCTGAAGAACAGCTACGACTACGTGTCGCGGCTGACATTTTGACGCGCCGATGCGGCAACCGGTGGGTCATCGCCAGCGTCTTCCTCGCTCGGAAGTACGTGCGCCAGTGTGGGCTGATTCATCTGATGCATCAACTCCTGAATTTCGTCGGGTCGCATCGGCACACCGGCCAGCGCGCCGATTTCGAGCAGCGTGCATGCCAGCACCGTCCGGAGCCTCTTCGTCAGAGACACAAGTCCTCGCTTCATTTCCGCGTATTCCGAGTGATCTGCGGCGTTGCCTTCGGTCGGAACACCGCAGATGGATCAGTGAGAGGGCGAAGATGAACGCGTGGCGCGTTTTCGCTGAATCAGTACCATGAGCGGGCTCGCGGGTGGCGCGTGACGGGCGCCCGCAGGCGCGCAGCGCGCGTACCGGTGAGCCTGTTGACAGCGCGCGAGCACCTGCGGGCTGTCACGCGACAGGCCCCGCGTGGGCGCCCGCACGGTACTGATTCAGCGAGTATGCGCCGCTAGATGACGCAGAGCCTGAGTGGCGGGGCGCGGAGCAGGACGAGCGAGAGAAGCGCGACAGGCCGATCGTCGCACCGTGATGCGGTGCGAGTGACAAAGGTGACATCAGCGGCCGGGACAATCAGCCACAGCGGCGTCAGGACCGCCCACACGATGTCGGAAGACCCGGCGGGCAGGAACGCCGAAAACACCACGAGCGCGATACAGAGAACGGCAACGGTCTGGCGTTTGCGCGACATGGTGATCTGACTACACTACTCTACCGCGTTTCAGAAGGAATGCTCTACCGCGTTTTCAGGAGGAAGATTGAAGCGTTTGATCCTCTGTTGCTGTGTGCTGGGCGGACTCACCGGAAGTGTTCCGTCCCACGGCGCGGCCGCGGCCCCTCGCGTTGAGAAACGCGCCGACGGCATCCGGATTGTCCTGGATGGCGGCTTTCTCACCCTCGAGGTCAAGGCCGACAACATCGTCCGCGTACTGTTCTCGAAGGCGTCCCAGCCGCGTGTGGACGACATGGTCGTCGTCGGGCCGCGGAATGCGCTTGGCGCGACGGCATCACGGCCCGTTCCGAAGTGGGCGTCCACGACCACAGCCGCCGGTGTAATCCTCACCACCGCGCGGCTGAGGGTGAACGTCCGTCTCCCGGACGGAACCGTCAGCTTCGCCGATCCGACGGGGAGCGTGATACTGGATGAAGCCGCCGGAGCGCACACCCTGACACCCGTCGCGGTCCAGGGAGAGCCGACGCACAACGTTCGGCAGTCGTGGCGCGCGCAGCCGGGCGAATCGCTGTACGGGCTAGGCCAGCGGCAGGAAGGCAAGCTCGATATCAAAGGGTACGACTTCGATCTCTGGCAACGGAACACGGTCGTCGAGATCCCATTTCTCGTGTCGAGCCGGGGCTACGGCATTCTCTGGGACAACACCTCGTTCACGAAGTTCGGCGACATCCGTCCGTTCGAGCCCATTCCCGGCTTCAATCCGATCGACGCCGCCGAAGGAGAGCGTGCATGGTCCGGAGAGATTGCCGCACCCGTCACCGGCGAGTATCAGTTCCAGACCTACTCCAATCTCGACATCAAGGTCTGGCTGGCCGGCCAGCTGCGTATCGATCATTGGAAACAGAACTGGGCGGCGGAGAACGATCAGTTCAAGGTACGTCTCGAGGCGGGCAAGCGTTATCCCATCAAGATCGTGTCCAGCCGCGGCGCGACATTGCGCGCGGCGTGGAAGACGCCGCCCGCGACACTAAACACGTCGTTGTGGTCCGAGGTCGGCGAAGCGGTTGATTATTACTTCGTGTACGGACCCGATCTCGATCGGGTCGTCGCCGGCTATCGCGCGCTGACCGGACAGGCCTCGATGTTGCCGCGCTGGGCGTTCGGCTTGTGGCAGTCGAAGAACAAGTACAACACCCAGGACGAGGTGCTGCGGACGCTGGCGGAGTTCCGCCGGCGCGGAATCCCCATCGACAACATCGTCCAGGACTGGCAGTACTGGAAGCCCGACGCGTGGGGGTCGCACGAGTTCGAGGCCTCACGCTATCCCGACCCCGTGGCAATGATTCGCGCGATTCATGACAGCCACGCGCGCTTCATGATTTCCGTCTGGGGCAAGTTCTATCCGCAGACCGGGAACGCAAAAGCGCTCGCGGCCATTCACGGACTCTATAGGCCGCCTCTCGAAACCGGGATGCTCGACTGGCTGCAGCGCAATTTCACGTTTTACGATGCGTTCAGCGCACCCGCCCGCAGGATGTTCTGGGATCAGGTGAACGCTGCGCTGTTCGCCAAAGGCGTTGACGCCTGGTGGATGGACGCCACGGAACCCGACATCGTGCAGCCCTCGCCCCCGACGCTCGAGACGCTGCGACGGGACATCGACAAGACTGCCATCGGCACCGCGTCGCGGGTGATGAACGCGTACGCGCTTGCCAACAGCGAGGCGGTGTACGACGGTCAGCGCCGCGCGGCGCCGAACCAGCGCGTGTTCATCCTCACGCGGTCCGGCTTCGCAGGCATTCAGCGCTATGCCACCGTTACGTGGTCGGGCGACATCACCTCTGAATGGACGACGCTGCGGAAGCAGATTACCGCCGGCCTCGGATTCGCCATTGCGGGCGATCCGTACTGGACCACCGATACGGGCGGCTACACGATGCAGCAGAGGTTCATCAACGCGCGCGAGGGCGACGCGCTCGATGAATGGCGGGAGCTGAACGCTCGCTGGTTTCAATACAGCGCCTTCACTCCCCTTCTCCGCGTGCACGGCGCGGATCGCCCCCGGGAAATGTGGAATATCGGCGACGAGACGACCGCGGTCTATCAGTCGGAGCTGAAATTCGACCGACTGAGGTACGCGCTGTTCCCGTACATCTATTCGATCGCGGGCGCCGTCAGCCTCGACGGCTACACGATGATGCGGCCCCTCGTCATGGATTTTCGCGACGACGCGAAGGCGCGTGAGGCCACCGACCAGTTCATGTTTGGACCGGCGATGCTCGTGAGCCCGGTCACCGAGTACAAAGCGCGCAGCCGTCCGGTATACCTTCCCGCGGGATACACGTGGTACGACTTCTGGACCGGGACGCGGATGGCAGGCGGTCAGATCGTCGCGGCGGATGCGCCCTACGATCGGCTGCCCCTCTTCGTCCGCGCGGGCTCGATCGTGCCTATCGGGCCCGAGCAGCAGTACATCGGCGAGAAGGACGCGCAGAACCTGACGGTCTACGTGTACGCAGGCGCGAACGGGCAGTTCTCGTTCTATGAGGACGATGGCGTGAGCTATGACTACGAGAAGGGCCGGTTTTCGCGCATTCCGATTGCCTGGAATGATGCCGACCGCTCGCTGACGATCGGCCGCCGCGACGGATCGTTCGACGGCATGCCGAGCGACCGCACGTTCAACATCGTCCTCGTCTCGCCCAATGCGCCGTCAGGCTATTCGTCTTCGCCACGGCTCAGCCGGACGGTCGCGTACCACGGCGAGAGAGTCGTCGCGAGGTTCTGATCGTGTCGTGTCGCGCATCGATCGGATGTAAAGCGGTGAAGCGGGTCCTGGCGCGAACATTGGAGCCCCAACGCTTCGCGTCGGGGACGCCTTCTTCGTGCTCGGCGCGTGACCGACGGGGGCATCGGCGCCTGCGGCTCTCCCCGGGGCGCCCCGTTCGCGCCACCCGCTGCGTCGCTCTACATCCTGCGTGCCCTCCGGCGTCTACTGCGGCACGATCTGGTAGCTCACGAACGCGAGGTACTGGCTGTTCGGCGACCACGATGACACGTTGATCGTGCCCTGGCCGCCGAACAGTTTCGCCAGCAGGGTCACCTGCCGAGTGGCCAGATTCATCACGCGCAGGCTGACGTCCTTGTTCTCAGGATGATCGCCGGCGCCCTTCGCATACGTCAGGAACGCCATCGACTCGCCGTTCGGCGCGATGTGCGGGAACCAGTTCTCGGCCTCGTCCGACGTGATCTGCTCCTGCTGCGAGCCGTCCGGCTTCATACGCCAGATCTGCATCGAGCCCGTTCGTTCGGAATTGAAGTAGATGAACTGGCCATCGGGTGAGAACTCCGGCCCATCGTCTTTGCCCTGCGCCGTGGTGAGGCGCGTCTCCGCGCCACCATCAACGCTGATGGTGTACACGTCGAAGTTGCCGTTCCGCTCGGCGCAATACGCCAGCGTCCGGCCGTCGGGCGACCATCCGTGAAAGTACGACGGTCCCTGCTCGGTGAGCAGCGTGGCCGCGCCGCCGCCGACGGGCACTTTGTAGATGCGCGACGGCCGCTGCCCGTTCACGGGCTGCGACTGATCGCTGATTGCCCACAGCGTGCCGTCGCGGGTGACGCCGTGATCGTTGTTGATGCGGTTCAGGATTCCCAGGTCCACCGCCTGCGGCTCCTTCAGCCGGGTTGGACTCGGCGTTGTTCCGGGCGGTTCCGCCTGCACCTTGTACAGCCTGCCGCCGTCATTGAAGAACAGCATGTTGCTGTCGTCCGGAAACCAGTTCGGCGCTTCGATTCGCCCCGGCTGGGTCACGACGTACGCCACACGACGATCGCCCGAGCGCAGACTGATGGTTTCAAGGGTATTGACCAGGGTCGTCGGGCCCGTGTCGCGCGACGGCGTGCCGATCTCGACATTCGCAAACGACGCCTGCTCGATGCGTCCCGTGTCGTGCGCCGACACGGCCAACCCGATATAGAAGTCTCCCGTGAACTCGACGCGCGCCGCTCCACCGGCGGGATGCCATGGCTGCCCGGCCGCGGCAAGGGACATGGAGATGTAGCTGCCACGTTTTTCGATCCGCACGCGCGCGGGTGCCACGACGTTCGACTGGACCTCGTGCGTCACCGCCCCCTTCGCATCGCGCCATTGCAACGACGTCAGGCCGTCGCCGTGCACGGCGGCATCCGCGTAGACCGCGTCGGAGTCGAGCGTCTGCCGGATCACCAGACACGCTTTGCGATGCGGGTTCGGTGTACCGGCAGCCGGGTGCGTGCCGGTAAACGCGAGCGTCGCGTCCAGCGTCACGTCGCCTGACACCTTCTTCCAGACGTACTGAAAGTGATCGGCGGCGGCCCACATGTTCTCCCCGCCGCCTTTGAGAACGTACGTCTTCGTGACGGGATCGTAGACAGCCGACCCCGGTCCGATGGTCGAGGGCTTACCGACGTCGCCGCTGCCCGTGAATACTCCGATCGGCAGCTGCGCCGCCGGCATTTCGATCCGCGCCATGCCGAACGGTCCGGACGCCAACAGAAGACCAAACGCCACGGCCGCCAGAGGTCCACGCATCGCTGTCTCCTTGAAGCTCACCTGGATTCGGCTCGCCGCTGACCGAATGCGTTAATCAATTCGCTGAGGCCGATCCTGAGCGTGGCGCGAGCGATGCGATCGAGCTCGGCCTCGGGACCCGCGAAGTGGAAGGTCCTGTGAACGTGCGTATAGCTCGCGCCCGGTGCAAGATCCAGCGCCGGCGACGAAGTCTCGAGCTCATAGAAGGGACCCAGCGGCGGCTTGCCTGGCGCCGGCGGCCCGTCGTTATAGCTGTTGATCACATCGCCGGCGTAGGGCGTGTCCTGACGGGCCCACATCGAGTTCACGTAGCCGAACGCGTGGGCCGGACGCGTGTATTGGATCAACGTCAGCGCGTGCGCCGCCGCATCGTAACTCCCCGCGAGCGAAAGCGCGCGCGAGGCCGGCAGGCCGATCTTGCCGCGGTATTGCCCATCGCCCCGAAAGAACACGATCGCGTCCTTGACGAGCAGCCGGTCGGCGGGGACCTTGCCGAAGTAGGCGTCATTGACAGCGGGCCCGAGCGCCGATTCAGGGCCCGGCGTAATCGGGAGCGCTATCGTGGTCTCCGGCGAGGGCGTGAACTGGCCCAGTATCCACACGGAGACGAGCCCCGAATGCGGCTCCCACGGCGCCTTCCCGCGATTGGTGACCGCGTTGGAGGACTCGAACGCGACGGCGCGCACCTCGCTCGCCGGCGCCACGCCGAGATCCGTCGCGATCTCCGTATCGGTCAACAGCCGGACTGTACGGTCGGCCTCAATATCGAAGCGCGTGCCGGAATAGTTACGAAGCGTCATCCGTTTTCGGAACGCAACGGCGGTCGGCGCCTGACGGACGACATCCCACGCGCCCCAGTCGATGGGCTCGGGCGTCTGCCAATGATCGAGATCGAACGGATCACCGGCCGTGAAGAAGAGCGCATATTGGCCGCCTTCGGGACCGAGCCAGAAGCGGTCTTCACCACCGAACACGTTCATGTGCGGCTGCCTCCGTCCCGACGCAATCGCCGCGCGCCCGATCCATCCGAAGCTCGGGGCGTCGCTGCCTCCGGTGGTGCTCGTCATCACGCGGCCCTGGTACTCCGGTGCGACGACGACCCGCGCCGCTCGAGAGGGATCGGCCAGCAGAACGATCCGGGTGTGTTGCTGCAGGAATTCGACATCCGCGCCAAACCGGCCGGCCGGCCCCCGTGAGGCGAGCTGGCCGCCACGGCCGCATGCGCCGACGAGCGCGATCGCTCCGACGGCGATCAGTCGTTCAACCCACTGTCGCCCACTCGTGCGCATAAACACCGTCATGTCCTGAATATGTTCCGTCGCTTAGGACCCGGTCGTGAATAAGGCTGCCATCTCTCGCCGCCGATGCATCCCGCCTGGCGGCGTTACTCGTCGCTTACATACTCCCGGTATGCGCGCTCCTCGCGCCTTGCCACGCGGGCGCCTCGACGCCGAGAGGCGGCAGCCTTATTCACGACAGGTCCTCACCGGCCCGAGAGCGCGTCCAGCACGCCAAAGTACGCGGGCTTGCGCACATATTGCGCATCGTAGAGCAGCGGCGTGTCCCCGACGATCCATGTGTGCGCGTCGGTGAAACCCCAGAACGTCACGGCGTGGCACTTCGGTTCCATGACACAGAGCCGGACGATGTCGTGATAGGCGGACTTCTGGGCGTCCAGACGCGCCTGAGTACTGCCCGCCACGTTGTTGATGCGAACGTCCATCTCGCTGATGTTGACGAGGAGCCCCAGGCTGGCGAGGCGGGCCATGTTGGCCGAGATGCTGGCGTCGGATGGACGGCCGTTGGCTGAGATGTGCATCTGCAGACCCACTCCATCGACCGGCACGCCCTGCGCCTGCAGGCCTTTTACCAGGTCGTAGATCCGGTTCGATTTCGCGCCCATGTCCTCGCCGCCGTAGTCGTTGTAGAAGAGGAGCGCCTGTGGGTCTGCCTCGTGAGCAAGGCGGAATGCATCGGCGATGTATCCGTCACCCAGCTTCTGGCGGAACACGGTGTCGCGCAGTCCCGAGCCGTCGTCAGCCACCGCCTCGTTGACCACGTCCCACGCGAGAAGCCGGCCGCGATAGTGCCCGGCAACCGCCCGGATATGGCTCTCGAACGCGATTCGCAGGTCCGCGGCAGACAACCCGCCGACCCAGGAAGGAACGGACCCGTGCCAGATGAGGGTATGGCCCTTCACTCGCGCGCCCTGGCTGTCGGCGTACGCCACGATCGCGTCGCCGGCGGAGAAGTCGCGCACGCCGGGGCTCGTCTCGATGGCGTCCCACTTCATCTGGTATTCGGCGGTGATGTAATTGAACTCGCGATCGAGCACGGCGCGATACCGGGCATCGCTGAGGAATCCCGCCTGAATCGCCGTTCCGACCAGTTTGCCCGAGCCGGTCGCTTTGAGCGACCCGGCATCGGAGACGGGCGGGACAGGTGTGGGCGACGAGGGGGCCGGTCCGCCGCCGCAGGCGGACCAGGCAATCATGGCGCACGCCACGAACCCCATCGCCGGCGTGCGTCGCGCGGTCATCGGCGACTCGGGTCGCCGGGGAGCGCGAACACGACGAAGGCGCCACCGGTCGCCGGGACGGCCCCCCCTCGGCGTGCGGCCTTGCCGCCGAATGCGGGAACGATCACATATTGACGTCCGTTCACCTCGTATGTCGCCGGCGTACCGTTGCCGGCGTTCACCATCGTCATGTCCCAGAGCAGCTTTCCTGTGTCTTTGTCGAACGCGCGGAATTTGTTGTCGTAATTCGTGGCGCCGATGAACACGAGGCCGCCCGCCGTGACGATGGGTCCGCCGTAGTTTTCCGTGCCGGTGTCCTTGATGCCCCTGGCGGCGAGCTCCGGGTATTCGCCGAGAGGAATCTTCCACGCGTACTCGCCTGTGTTCATGTTGATCGCGTTCAACGTGCCCCAGGGCGGCGCCACGGCGGGGTATCCGTCCGGGTCGTACCACCTGTGGTAGCCGGTGAAGTCGTACGCGATATCCACGGACGACTGCGCGGCAGAGCCGGTGTCGTTCGTTTCGGGGTTCAGGATGTACCGCACGAGCGCGTCGAGGACGGCTGGCGGCAGCGCTGCCGGTGGCATGCGCGTGGATCCGTTGCGAATGATGTCGCTGACCTGCTTCGGCGTTCGGCGCGCGGCGATATTCCGGAGCGAGGGAAACCCCGGCGCGCCCGACAGATCGAGACCGTGACATGCGGCGCACTGATTGACATACGTCCCGCGCGCGATCGTCGCGGTGGGCGCGTTCTGGCGCATGCTCGACGTCCATGCGAGATCGTTCGCGTTGACGAAGAGATTGCCGGTTTCCGGATCGAACGCGGATCCGCCCCATTCGGCGCCGCCGTCGAAGCCCGGCATGAGCACCGTGTCGCGACCGATCGAGAACGGGACGAATTGTCCTTCGCTGCGGAACGTCCTGAATTGCTCCAGCGCCCACTGGTGAATCGCCGGCGTCCGGTTGCTGAGCATGTCTTCCGTCAGGAGCCCGCGGGCGAATGGCGCAGGCCTGAGCGGAAAGGGTTGTGCCTCCGCAGTCACCTCTCCGGGAACGGTGCTTCCCGGGACTTTGCGGTACTCGATCGGAAACAGCGGCTCGCCTGTCTCGCGGTTGAAGACGAAGACATACCCATGCTTTGACGTCTGCGCGACGGCATCAATCGCCTGGCCATTGCGGTGGACGGTGATCAATGTGGGAGGAGCGTCCAGGTCTCGATCCCATATGTCGTGTTTGACGGCTTGAAAGTGCCAGATCCGTTTGCCCGTCCGGACGTCGAGGGCGAGAAGCGTATTGCCGAACAGTCCGTCGCCGACACGATTGCCGCCGTAAAAATCGGACGCCGGCGAGCCGGTCGGCACGTAGACAATGCCCCGCTGCGCGTCGACGGCCATTCCGGCCCAATTGTTCGCCGAACCGATGTAGGTCCACGCGTTTTTCGGCCATGTCTCGTAGCCGTACTCACCTGGATGTGGGATCGTGTGAAACGACCACACGAGCTGACCGGTCCTCACGTTGTAGGCGCGAACGTCACCGGGGAATGTCGGTAGCGACTCGGCGGTGCGGCCGCCGACGATATACAAGTCTCTGTAGATCACGCCGGGGGACGTGAGGTCGACGGTGTTCGCCTCGGGATCCCGTCCGAGGTCCTGATGAAGGTCGATGCGCCCGTCTCGACCGAATGGCGTGAGCGGCGTTCCCAGGGCCGCGTCGATCGCGTACACATAGCGGCCGAATCCCACGAGGATTCGCGGCCGGGTACCGTCGGTCCAGTACGTCACCCCGCGGCATCGCTGGCCGCGGCTGTTCGAGTTGAATGACCAGCGAACCGTTCCCGTTGCGCCGTCGAGCGAGACGAGACGGCCGCCCGGCGTGATCGTATAGATCTCGCCGGCTACGACGATCGGGTTCACCTGCAGGCCGCCGCCACCCGCCCCCTCCGCCGTGTCTTTGGGGTCGAACTGCCACGCGACACGCAGCTGGCTGACATTGCCGCGATTGATTTGATCCAGCGTTGAATAGCGCGTGCCGGCGGCATTTCCGCCGTAGGCCGGCCAGTCGCGTGGATCGTCTGCCGCGCCGGATCGACTGGAGCGCGTGACAGCGGTCGATTGGGCGGACGCGAGCACGCCGAAGAGCGCGGCCGCCAGCGCGACGGCCCGGACCCCGTGCGTCATCGGCGCCCCCTGATCACGGTCGGCCTCACACGGTCTTGGGATCCGGATGCACCCACGGCGCACGATAGGCACGCCGCAGCAGCCGGTTCGCCTCGGGGTCGCCCACCACGACACCGTTCGCGTGGTCCCAGTGCACCGATCGGCCGAGCCCCATCGAGAGATTCGCAAGGATGCACGCGGTGGTCGACATATAGCCCTGCTCGATGTCGGACACCGGTTTCTGACGCGACTCGATGCACGCGAGGAAGTCTTTCATGTGCGCCCGGATCGCCGGCGCGACGTGCGTCTCGAGATCCTTCTCCGTGCGATCCTCGGGGAACTGGTCGAACTCGTACGTGACGTCTTCGTGGATCGCCTGGCCGTTCCCGCCCGCCGGCACGAAGTCGTAGCTCATCACGCTGGCCTTCAACGTGCCCTTGTCCCCGTAAAACGTCGCGCCCCATGGATACTTCGGATCGGGCGGATCGCCGTAGGTTCGGTGTACCCAGACGACCTGAAGATTCCCGAAGTCGAACGTCGCGGTCTGCGAGTCGGTAATGTTCGCTTTGCTCGCCTTGTCGACGAGAATGCCGCCCGCGGAACTGATGCGGTCGGGCATCCCGAGATCCAGCATCCAGCGCACCATGTCGAGCATGTGCACGCACATGTCGCCCATGATCCCGTTGCCGTACTCCATGAATGCGCGCCAGCTGCGCGGATGCACGAGCGTGTTGTACGGGCGCATCGGGGCCGGCCCGGTCCACATCTCGTAGTCGAGGTACTCGGGCGGCCTGGAGTCCGGAGGATTCTCGCGCGCGCGCATGTGGTAATAGCAGTAAACCTCGACGAGCCCGATGGTGCCGAGCCGTCCTTCTCGTATCACGCGATCCCGCGCGCGCACCAGATGCGGCGTGCTCCGCCGCTGCGTGCCGACCTGCACGACGCGCTTGTACTTGCGCGCGGCGGCGAGCATCGCCTGCCCTTCCACGACGTCGACGCTGATCGGTTTCTGGACCCAGACGTCGAGGCCTGATTTCACGGCCTCGATCATCGGCAGCGCGTGCCAGTGGTCCGGCGTGTCGATGAGCACGATGTCGAGATCCCGCGCGTTCAGCATCTCGCGATAGTCGGCATACGTGCGCGGCTTCTTCCTCGACACCTGACGGCTGGCGACCAGATCCGCGGCGTCGGCCAGCATGCGCCGATCCACGTCGCAGAGGGAGACCACCTCCACCGGCGACACCTGGATCATCCGCAGCAGATCGGCCTTGCCATACCATCCGGTGCCGATGAGTCCCACGCGCTTATGGGTGTCCGCCAGCTGCCGCGCATACACGGGCACGCTGGAGAGGGCGAGCGCGGCGGCCCCCTGTCTGATGAAGTCTCGTCTGTTCACGTGGCAATTATAGGCCGCCGGGGATCGGTCATGACGTAATCTCGTCATTGTTGAGGAGCGTCCGGCTGCGGCCGGCCACCGCTCGTCTTAATCCCGGGAGGCCGTCATGCAGAGAGTGGCACGCGCGTGCGTCGTAATCGGCGTCGTCTGGTGCGTCATGCTTGCGTCACCGGCATCCGCGCAAAACGCGGCGCCGCAACCCTCACCGATAGTCATGGGTCCGCCTCTGCCACCGGCCACGCTGCTCGAAGGCTTCAGACCCGCGGCAGGGTCGATCCTCACGGTCGGGTACGACGATCTCGGGGAGGTCGCGGGCGTCTCCGTCGACGTTCGCGAAATCCGTGACTCCGCCGGCGGACGCGTTCGCGGGGTGGTCGTGGACATCGCCGGCGCGCAGTCAGTCCGGGAGCAGTCGTTCGTCGACGCAGACGAACTGCCCGGGCTACTGAAGGCCTTCGATGCCCTGCTGGCCGTGACCGGTAATCCCACCGAGTTCAAGAGTTTTGAAATGCACTACGCCACGAAAGGCGAACTCGATTTGATGGCGTCGAGTTCGCGCAACCACGGCGTCGTCTATGCCGTGGAAGTCGGACGGCTGGTGAAGGCGCGCCGCGCGCCACTCACCGCTGGAGAGCTTCATCAACTGCGCACCCTGTTCGAGGTGGCGGCGCAGAAACTCTCCATTGGGCCATAATCCGGAGCGTGTCCCTTGCCACGCAGCTCTGGAAGCCAGTGCGTTCGAGCTGGCTGAACATCCTGCTGCTCGTCGCGCCGCTCAGTTGGATTGCCGCCGCGAGCGGGGCATCGATGTGGGTGTTCGTCACCGCGGCGATTGCGCTGATTCCCGCGGCGGGGCTCATCGGCGACGCGACCGAGGAGCTCGCCAACCGCTCTGGACCGACGCTCGGCGGATTCCTGAACGCGACGTTCGGGAATGCCGCCGAGCTGATCATCGCGATCATCGCGCTGCACGCGCACCACGTCGAAATCGTCAAGGCGTCGATCACGGGCAGCATTATCGGCAACCTGCTGCTCGTGTTCGGGGGATCGTGCTTCGCCGGCGGCCTCCGTCACGGGCCGCAGCGCTTCAACCGCGTCAGCGCCGGAAGCGCCACGGTCATGCTGGCGCTCGCGGTCGCGGCGCTCGTCATGCCCGCCACGGTCGATCTGTTCGCGTTCGGATCCCTTGCCGCGCGCGCCAGCGTCCTCAGTCATCTGAGCGTGTGGACGTCCCGGGTCCTGCTCGCCGTGTACGCCGCGGGACTTCTGTTCGCGTTCCGCACGAACCACGATCCACTGCGTCGGACACGGCATCGTACTCCGTCCATCAGCCGGGCCGCGGCCATGCTGCTCCTCGCAGCCGGCACCCTGCTGACGACCATCGAAGCGGAGATTCTCGTGCGCGGCCTCGCGCCGGCGCTCGAACAGTTTGGCATGAGCGAGCTCTTCGCCGGCGTGATCGTCGTCGCGCTCGTCGGCAACGCCGCCGAGCACTACAGCGCGATATCGGCCGCGATGAAAAACGACATGACGCTCGCGATCGAGATCTCGGTCGGGAGCAGCGCGCAGATCGCGCTGATGGTGGCGCCGCTGCTCGTCATCTTCGCGCCGCTCATCGGGCAGCCGCTGTGGCTCGTGTTCAATCCGTTCGAGATCGCCGCCATCGGACTCTCCGTCGCCACCGTGGCGCTGGTCGGCATGGATGGAGAAAGCAACTGGCTCGAAGGCCTGCAACTGCTTGGACTTTATGTCATCCTCGCCGCGGCGTTCTACCTGATCCCGGCCTGACGCCGCGCGGGGTGTGCGGTGTGCGCGCGGATCCGGCGCAAGCGGGCCGGTGACCGCACAGTCCGCATCCTTGCACGCGGCAATTCATTGGCATTTCCGGCCAGTCGCCACTGGCGGCGCCCTTGCTGCCTCGCACCGCATGATCTGGTTCTTCGAGAAGGAAGCCGACCTGCTCGTGTGTGAGATTCGCCACGCGAAGAGCGGGTCCGCCTACGAGTTCGAAATCGCCGACGCGACGGGGCCGACTACGCACCGCTTCGACTCTCCCAGCGAGCTCATCGCGAAATATCTGGACGAGCAATCACGTCTGATCGCCGAAGGCTGGCGGCCACGCGCCAGCAACGTCACCGTCCTGGACTAGGGCGACACGTTTGGGCATGCGTTCGGCGACGTGCCGGCGGAGGCTGCGGAGTTTCAGGTGTTGACGCAGCGTGCGGACAAGCAGCCCCGCGTCCGGGAGCACGTGTTCGTGTCGCCGCGCTACGCGCGGCACGAGGACACGGGAGATCCGGATCACGAACCGAGGACGCATACAGCTCGGCTCGTGATCCGGATCTCCCGTGTCCTCGTCCGGGCCGGCCGAACGGCCGGCCACACGAACACGTCGGCCAACCGGCTCGCGGGCGTATGAGGTGACCAATCAAGGAGGCCGAAGGCCGGCGGCGGCAGACCGTGTTGCCCTGGCGTCCAGTTCACGTCCGCGTAGTCCCGCGTGGTCCGTGGCTAGGTAGAATCTTCCTACCGCGGACGACCTCTGCCGCAAAACGCCCTGCAGTTTCCGCTCGAGCTTCACGTGGTACCCCGCTTGCTCGACATCCCTCGACGAACAGAAAAGCGTTGTTCAGGAGGATGTCAGTAATGAAGTTTTCCACCATTCGTTGGGCAACACCGCTCGTGACGGCTGCGCTGCTCGCAGTGCCGGCCGCCGCGATGGCGCAGTCGGCGCCGCCGCAACAAACGCCGCCGGCTCAGTCGACGCCGCCATCGCAGACCGCGCCGCCTCAGTCAACACCGCCTGCGCCACAGACCACCGCGCCGGCCGCCAGCGCGCAAGTCGACGCCACTGCGGCGAAACAGCATCTGAGCGAAGCGCGCGACACGCTCAGCCAGATTACGTCGATGCCCGAAGCCGCGCGGCTGCAGGGGGAGGCGCGCACACAAGTGTCGCAGCTCATCTCGAACTTCAATGCGTTAATCACGGCGCAGTCCGACTGGCGCGCGGCGTACTCGAAGGTCGAAGACAACCTGAACGCGCTCATCGGCCCGGACGGGAGCGAGCAACCTGGTGCGAGCGCCGCGGGCACGACCGGCACCTCGGGAACGGCAGGCGCCGCCGGAACGGCGGGAAGCACCGGTACGACCGGAACGACCGCTAGCGCCGCATCAGCCGCGCCGGGCGCCGCCGCATCGCTCGATCCCGCCATCCGCGCGAAGCTCGTTGAGTTCCGCATGCACCTGAGGGAGTTCGAGAAGGCGGCGGGCGGACCGAACAACACGCCGTCCGCGACGAGTGCGCCAGCCGCCAGCGCCGCGATGCCCCCGGCCGCCGCGA
>Ga0137379_10002503_pt1 | contig 17123 bp, 15 predicted proteins | sample SagtaG_18_FD_104812 | JGI IMG/M metagenome (GOLD analysis project Ga0137379, IMG submission 104812) | Vadose zone soil microbial communities from Sagehorn Ranch, Mendocino, California, USA - Sage2_L_80_16 metaG | ecosystem: Environmental > Terrestrial > Soil > Vadose zone | place: USA...
AGCCGGTATAGCGTCCACTGAGACAGAGCGTCTCCCAGCCGGATACACAGTACTCGCAGGTGCCACAGGCATAGCCCAGCCAGGGGATGGCAACCCGGTCTCCCTCTTTGACCTCCGTGACACCTGCTCCCACGCTCTCAACGATCCCCACGCCTTCGTGACCAGGAATGAGGGGAAGAGTGGGCTTGATCGGCCAATCTCCATGGGCGGCGTGAATATCCGTATGGCACAATCCCGAGGCTTCAATTTTGACGACGATCTTCCCCGGTTCAGGTTCCGGCTTGGCGATTTCTTCCAAACGGAGCGGGGAAGTGAACTCATGTACGACTGCTGCTTTCATTGTCTTTTCTCCTTGTTCTCTGTGTCAAAACAATCAACAGACGCATGGCCTGACAGTCGTTTTTTCACGAAAAGATACATCATTTTCGTGAAAAAACGACTGTCAGGCCTACAATACATCATTGTAGGGGACACCAAAAAGCTCTTCATCCAGGACTTCGTACAGGGCACGCTTTACAATCTGATGCAGACAGACTTGACCTCGGTATAGTTCTCAAGCACCTCGTGGCCCATTTCGCGGCCCCAGCCGGATTGCTTGTAGCCGCCGAAGGGCAGCGCAGCGTCAAAGACGTCGTAGCAGTTGATCCAGACGGTGCCGGTGTGCAGCGCAGCTGCGATGCGATGCGCCTTGCTCAGATCATTGGTCCAGATGCCACCGCCCAGACCGTAAATGCTATCGTTGGCCTTTGACAGCACGTCCTCGATGTCCTTAAAAGGCTGGGCTACCAGCACCGGGCCGAAGATCTCTTCCTGCACCACCTGCATGTCTTGCTTGACATCGACCAGCACGGTGGGCTCGACAAAGTAGCCCTGCTCACCGTACCTCTTGCCTCCACACAGGGCTCTGGCTCCTTCAGCAGTGCCGATATCAAGGTAGCCGGTGACGCGGCGGAACTGCTCATTGGAGACCAGCGGTCCCATCTCCGTGCTGGCATCCATGCCAGGCCCCAGCTTGATCTTCTTGGCCTCATCAGCTACGCCCGCAACAATCTTGTCAAAGGCCTTGTCCTCGACGTAGAGGCGAGAGCCGGCGCAGCAGCACTGACCATGATTGAAGAAGATCGCATGAGCCGCACCCTTGATGGCCAGTTCGGGATCAGCATCGTTGAGCACGACACTGGGAGACTTGCCCCCCAGTTCGAGCGAGACCTTCTTGAGATTGCCAATCGCTGCCTGCACGATCATCTTGCCCACCTCAGTTGAGCCGGTGAACGCCACCTTATCGACATCGGGATGAGCCGCCAGCGGACCACCCGCCTGCGGACCATTGCCGGTGAGGATGTTGACCACCCCTTCAGGGAAGCCCGCTTCCTGAATCAACTCACCCAGTAGCAGGGCTGAGAGGGTGGTTTCTATAGCGGGCTTGAGGATGATGGTACAGCCAGCCGCCAGCGCTGGCCCCAGTTTCCAGGCGGCCATCAGCAGCGGGAAGTTCCAGGGAATGATTTGCGCGACGACGCCAACCGGCTCGCGCAGGGTGTAGGCAAAATAGGTACCGGGAGCGGAAAGAGGAATCGTATTCCCTTCAATCTTGGTGGTCCAGCCCGCCATATAGCGGAACAGATCAATAGAGAGCGGAACGTCTGCCGCACGGGCGACAGTAATGGGCTTGCCATTGTCCAGCGTTTCGAGCTGCGCAAGCTCCTCGGCGTGCTGCTCCATGAGGTCGGCCAGCTTCGTCATGAGGCGCCCACGTGCCGAAGGGGTCATCGAGCGCCAGGGACCAGACTCGAAGGCGCGACGTGCGGCCTGAACGGCTCGGTTGACATCCTCTTTTTCACCTGCCTGCACATGAGCAATTACCTCGCCGGTCGCTGGATTATAGACGGGGTGAGTCTTTCCCGAAGTGGCTTCAACCCACTGACCGCCTATAAGCATTTTTCTTGGCGTGGAGAGAAACTGATTGACTGGTGGTGCAATTTGCACCTGTGTGTCGGAAACTGCCATGGTTCATTCCTTTCTGCTAACTTGTATGTTCGTAGATCAATATGTTCTGGACTCAAGCTATTTCGAAGAGCGATGATTTGAACTCATGCACGACCGCTGCTTTCATTGTCTGTTTCTCCTTGCTCTCTGTGTAAGAACAACACAAGGTTCACAAGACTACTGTGGTAGCCGATCCGAGAACGAGAAAGCACTCCAAAAACGACATTTCATCTTCTCATAAGTGTAGCGGAAGCAGGTGAAAGGAACGTGAAAATAGCGGTGATCGATGGTAACAAAATCGTGACAATATTTCATCGTCTGACCTACGCTGCTCAGTCAACACAATGCAGAGAAGGCTACTCCAGTTCTTGCAACGAGGCGAAGTGAAGCTGTGATCGGTTTGTGAGATGAAACGATACGGCCGTGATCGTTTTGTGAGGTCGGTGTTATAGCATAGCTCACAGAGTAGAGTGCAGGACAGCAACCGTGGGTTATCTATGGTCACGATGAAGGTCCCAAGAAATGAGCTTGCTCCAGGCTGTTAGTACCCGTAGAAGAAAGTAGGCGACGGCAAGCCGTCATTGCTGCACCGCATCTGCATCGAGGTGGAAGTATGACCAACCAACACTATTCCGTTCAGCTATCCATCGCTTCACCATCAGAGATCGAGCAGACCGCTCGACGGTTGAAGACGACTCGTGAGGAGTTTCTGGCCACAGGAATCCTGCCTCAGCATCCCCCACGTCCGATGATCCTGGAATCCTGGCGGCGCTGCCGTGCTATGCAGGTGAACCCTTCGCTGCACTATGCGCCGCTTGCTGTGACCCCTGAAGTCCAGCTCACTCACCTGCGTGAAGCCAGCCAGTTGCTCATGCGCGCAGCACGCCCTGTGATGAGTCATCTCTCCGACTTTCTCGCCGACTCAGGCTATGTGATCGTGTTGAGCGATGCTGACGGCTGCCTCCTGAAGGTCATCGGTGATGCAGGAGTACGCCGCCGCCTTGCCAGTATCGACTTTGTCCCCGGAGGTGACTGGAGTGAAGCCGCAGCCGGCACGAATGCCCTTGGCACTGCTCTTGCTGATGGTCACGTTGTACAACTCTTAGGCGCAGAACATTATTGTAGTGGTTGGCAAGACCTCACCTGTACTGCGGCACCTATCCGCCATCCACTGTCGGGCGAAATCATGGGAATCCTGGATGTCACAGGCAACTACCGCCTCATCCGTCCATTTCTCTCTGGCTTCATTGCCACTATGGCCCTGCAAGTCCAGCAGGGGATGCGAGAGCTGCTTACGCCTCCACGCAAAGGGAAGTTCCAGGCGAACTTCCAAACTGCCCCTTTCAGTTCTTCTAAGGGAACCAGTGCCCGTGCGTATACCATGAACGCTGATCGGAAACGGCACCGCACCGGCGGGAACGTGCCGGGAACTTCTACAGGAGACGACTTACACTCATTCCTCCGCGTGCAGGAACAGAGCGTGCACAACGCTGAACTCCTGGCAGCCTCAGTGAGTGCTATGAGCGCTAGCCTGGATAAAGATGTGACCCTTGAAAAGATAGCCAGGCAAACAGCTCACCTTCTGCGACTCGAAACTGCCTCCGCCTGCCTGTTTGGCGAGAGCGGCGAGATGGTGTCACTACACACCTGGTCTAAACAGGATGGATGGCAACCGGCGTCCCGTCGTGGCTTGGAAGTGTTATTTCGACAGCACAAAGTGGTCTCGATCCTCCGGGAACGCGGAGAGCCGGTGATGATAGATGACGTTCTCACCTCTGTCAGCTTGTCGGGCGCGCAGCTCGAACGGCGAGGTATTCGTTCTTTGTTGCTGCTTCCTCTGATAGCGGCTCGCGGAGTGATTGGTTTCATCCTGGCCCCTAAACGCACTCATTATCATTGGACAGTCGATGACGTGCTGCTCGGTCTCACTCTTGCTACACACGCAGCAACGGCCATCGAGAATGCCAGGCTCTTTACCACCTTTCAGCAGCACACTCATCACGTTGAAGTGATCAATAACCTGGCAGAACTCCTGAGTACCTTGCCTGATCCCGTTCAGCATCTTGAGGTGGTTCTGAGGCGTATTGTGGAGATCATGAACCTGGACGCAGGGATGATTCTGCTGCGCGATCAGCCTGCTGACGGCTTAACGCTTGCCGCTCATTGTGGACTGCCCGAAGCTGTGCCTCTCGATCTCTGCAAACCTCCCTCGAGAACCTTTCATGATGTTGCTCGCCTGGTCATGACGACAGGAAAATCACTCATGACCTGTAGCAGAGAGAGAAAGAAGCACATCCCATACGAGCCTCTTGCTACTGCGGGCCTCTGCGATATGATGGCCGTCCTGCTGGCCAACGACAAGACGACCCTTGGCGTTCTGCTCATCGGGAGTCTCTCACATCGGAAACTGACGACAGAAGACCTCGCCTTGCTGACGAGCATTGGTCAACAGCTTGGCCTGGCTTTGACCAACGCTCGGTTGCGGCGTACCGCGAGCGAAATCGAAGCCTTGCGTGAAGCTGATCGACTCAAGTGTAAATTTGTCGTTGCCGTTTCGCACGACCTGCAATCACCGCTGACCGCCATTCGCGCTTCCGTTGAGAGCCTGCTCGACCAGGACGGGGTGCAATCAGCCCAGATGCACGAGCAACTACTCTCTAACATCGCGGGACAAGCAAGCAGGCTAGATCGACTGGTCGACGAGTTGCTTGACCTCGCATGCATCGAAGCCGGTTTACTCTTACTCGATCGTGATTGGATCGACCTCCCCGTTTTGCTTGCTGATACCCTAGCGAAGTTCGAAGAGCTGCATAGTGGATGCCGGGTGGAGCTAGACCTGGCAGCAGATGTGCCTTTGCAGTATGCCGATCCCGTTCGCCTCGCACAGGTGTTGTGGAACCTGCTGGAAAATGCCTTGAAATATGCCTCATCGTGTACTTCGATCAAGGTGGAGGCCAGGCGGACAAGGGACGAGGTACTCATCGGGGTGGCAGATCGCGGTCCAGGCATACCTGCAGACGAGCGCGAGAAGATTTTTCAGCACTTCTATCGCCTGGAGAGAGACCAGAGGACACACACGCGGGGCAGTGGATTGGGTCTAACGATCTGCCAGGGTATCGTGCAAGCTCATGGCGGACGGATTTGGGTTGAGGATCAACCAGAAGGTGGGAGCGTCATTCGCTTCGCGCTGCCCTTGCACATGGCAAGTCTCACCGAACTTGAGCCGCTAGAGAAGACAGAACTATTTGATGTGAGCACGGAGGAATGGTGACGTTATGAGTTATGCCAAACAGAACATACTCCTGGTGGATGATGACCCCGGTATCCTGGTAGCGGTGAAACATGCCCTGGCTGCCCATGGGTACGAGGTGACGACCGCCACCAATGGGATTGAAGCCCTGGCTGCATTCGAGCACAAGCCGCCTGAGCTAATCTTACTGGACTTAATACTTCCCAGATGCGATGGGCTGGAAGTCTGCCGGGACATTCTTGAACAGTCTCACACTCCGATCATTGTGCTGAGCATCAAAGGTAGCGAGGCTGATATCGTGTCTTTACTCGATCTGGGCGTCGACGACTACCTGGTCAAGCCTTTCCGCCTGGCAGAACTGCTTGCGCGCGTGCGAGCTGTGCTGCGTCGCACTGGCAAGCTCCCAGCAGCCAGGGTTGTCTGCGGCACCCTGGAGATCGACACAGAGAAGCACAGAGTCTCCGTAGCGGGCCGTACTGTCCCCCTTACACCAACCGAGTACACGCTGCTGGCCGAACTGGCGGGAAATGTCGGCAGAGTGTTGACCACCCGGTTACTCCTGCAGCGGGTATGGGGTCCTCAATACAGCGATGCAACCGAATACGTGAAGGTTGTCGTACGCCGTCTGCGCGCCAAACTGGAGCCCGATCCTGCTCATCCGCAGTACATCATCACCGTACCATGTCTCGGGTATCGACTGAACGATTCTCTATGAGGACGACTATGTCGAATAAATCGGCTTTCTCTACACCCTGGCAAGCTGCGCGGCGTGCGTGATCAGCGTGTGGACACGGCTGCCGAATGCGGCGAAACGCTCATCCTGGGTTTGTCCGCGTTTCCAACGGACATAGATCTGCTGAATGATCACTGCCAGTTTGAAATAGGCAAAGATCATGTAATAGTCAATGGAGGAGAGGTCGCGGGAACTCTTTCGCGCATAGATTTCCATGAAGGTCTCCCTGCTCACAAACCCGGGAAACATGGTCACCGTTGGGAGTATCGTTTTCAGTTCTTCAGGGTCATCGGCTGTTGCCCAGTAGCTTAAAGATATGGCAAGGTCGAAGAGGGGATCACCTATGGTTGCCATCTCCCAATCAAATACGGCGACAGCGCGAGTAAGATCGATCGCATCGAGCATCATGTTGTTCAGCTTAAAGTCGTTGTGGATCAACGTAGGCGCGGGGCTTTGTGGAATGTGCGACACGAGCCAATCGGTGAGGGATTCCACGTGCGGTATGTCGTCTGTTTTGGCGCGGTGGTAGCGTTCAATCCAGCCTTTCACCTGGCGCTCGAGGAAACCTGGAGGATGACCAAATGTAGCAAGCCCGGCCGCGTGCCAGTCGATGGCATGAATTTGTACCAGCGTGTCAATCACTGTGTGGGATATTTGCTTGCACAGATCAGGAGTTGGCGTTACTCCTGGCGGGAAGGAGGTATTCACAATGACCCCTTTGCGCCGTTCCATCACGTAGAAAGGCACCCCTAAGATAGCCGGATCATCGCAGAAAATGTAAGGTTTTGGGGCAAGCGGAAAGACCGGGTTGATTTTCTGCAAGAGACTGCACTCCCGTTTCATATCGTGCGCTTTTGGGGGTACTGGCCCAAATGGTGGGCGGCGCAGCACTCCTTCCCAATTGCCAATCTGGAGCAAATAGGTCAGGTTAGAGGCGCCTGAGGGAAACTGGTGCACCTGCAAGGTACCCTCCCCTATATCCTCAATCTGATCCCGCAAGTAATGCTCGACCTTTTCGAGATCAAAGTTCTCTCCAGCACGAACAGCAATCGTTTCTTCCAGTCTATCCATCACGCTCTCCTGAAATATTCTTTCTCTCATGAGAAGTGTACAACAAACCAGGATCTAGTTCCACTTTCTAGCCGCCTGCTGCGACGAAAATGGGAAGCATGATTTGCTTCATCACCGATTAGGATATAATGATCGATAACACTATGGCTTCGTCCTGTCGCTTCCTGATAAGAGAAGTGTTTTTGCTTAGTGGTAGAAAGGTAGGCACGCGTGTCACAAATTAAAGGACCAGCGCTGTTTTTAGCACAGTACGCACAGGATATTCCCCCCTATAACACACTGGAAAACATCACCCAATGGGCCAAAGACCTGGGCTTTATCGGTGTACAGATTCCCGCCTGGGATAAACGCTTGATAGACCTTGATTTTGCAGCGCAGTCAAAACAGTACTGTGATGACCTCAAGGGAAGATGCAACGGGCTGGCAATCACAGAACTGGCAACACATCATTTAGGCCAGTTAGTCGCGGTACACCCGGCCTACAATGCACAATTCGATGCCTTCGCGCCTGAAGAGTTACATGGACACCCAAAAGAACGAACCGAGTGGGCGATGGCTCAAATGGTCAAAGCCATGCAAGCATCGAACAACCTCGGATGTCATATCATGCCTACTTTTTCGGGTGCATTTCTCTGGCCTACGATGTATCCCTTCCCTCAGCGTCCAGCAGGCCTGGTCGAACTCGGCTTTCAAGAACTGGCGAAACGCTGGCTGCCATTGCTCAATAAGGCGGATGAATACGGTATCGACCTGGCCTACGAAATTCACCCGGGCGAAGACCTGCATGACGGTATCACCTTTGAACGCTTCCTGGAGGCAACCGACAATCATCCACGCGTCCATATATTGTACGACCCCTCCCACTTCGTCCTGCAATGCCTGGACTACATCGGCTACCTGGACTGCTATAAAGACCATATCAAAGCTTTCCACGTCAAGGACGCTGAATATCATCCTTCACCTCGGTCTGGTGTTTACGGTGGCTATCAAGACTGGAAAGAACGCCCGGGGCGTTTCCGCAGCACAGGTGATGGACAGGTTGACTTCAAGCGTATCTTCTCGAAATTGACGCAGCATGGCTACACCGGCTGGGCCGTGCTTGAATGGGAATGTTGCATCAAGGATTCTGTGCAGGGCGCACGCGAAGGCGCTGAGTTTATTCGTCGTATGCTTATCGATGTACCAACCAGGGCTTTTGACGATTTCGCTGCTGGCACGCAAGATGTCGAGACCAATTACCGTATATTGGGGTTACATGACATTGACTCACATGATGCTTGACTAAGCCGATTTCCTTTTTGAAGTGATGACCCGGATATCATAATTGAGAGGTGGTGGTGGCTGAGTCAAGTCAAGCTGGTAGCGCCCAAAACGATTAATGTGTTGGCGAACGTAGGGTGAGAGAGCTGCCACCACCTGTTCACCTAGCTCTGCACCTTCTTGATTCAGCTTCTGCAACGCCTCATTGTTGACAATACCTATGGCCGAGCCTGATTTGACCTGCTCCGCTTGCGGGTGGTTCATGCCTCATGAACCTCATTGCGGCTCCTCTCCGCTCCATTGAAAACGGTTTTTCGGGTCTCGTTCGCCTGGCTGCTCATGCTTTCTATCTGATCAGCAAAAGAGCGGGTGAGTCTGCAATTTCCAATGTTACGTCCCCGCCTCGACAAGTTCGATTCCGTTAGCTTGACACAGTTCCTGAACGAAAGTATTTGCCTTGTCGATAATCAATACATCTATATCGTCCAGGTCACAAATACGGGCAAAATGAGTTGCTCCCACTTTAGAATGATCGATGGCAAGAATCGTTCGCCTTGCTCGCTCAATCACAGCAGCTTTCAACTTCGCCTCTTCTATATCTGCAACTGTGACTCCCCCTTCGGAGAAACCGCTTGCTGAAAGAAAAGCGATATTCACGGTAAAATGTGTCAGTAATTCGAGGGCCAGGGCTCCAACCAGGCATCCTCCAACGCGGCGTAGCCGTCCGCCCAATAGGATATGCTCAATTGTTGGCATATCGGCAACAGCCTCGGCAACACCTATAGAGTTGGTCAGCACTGTAATATAGCAGCCGGCAAGTTTACTGGCGATTCTTTGGGTCGTCGTTCCACTATCCAGAAAAATTGCATCGCCATTATGGATTTCTTGTAAACATGCTATGGCAATCGCTTCCTTTGCCTCTACGTTGATTTGTGACCGCGCCACAAGGTCACTTTCAACTAATGGTCGAGCTGCTATTGCCCCTCCATGAGTACGCTTGAGCAATCCACGTTTTTCGAGGATCGTCATGTCTTTGCGAATCGTCGGTTCCGAGACGCCGAGCAGATCAACTAAATCGATGTTGCGGACACTGCCGCGAATAGCCACTAGCTCGGTAATACGGGTCTGACGTTCATCGGCAAAGACGGGGCGATCAGATTCAGTCTCTGTACTCATCGGTTCCCTCCTCTTTCATGTCATTTCGATTCATCGCGTTTCCTCTCTATCATACCCCCCTGCCTCCCTTTTTGCAAGAGTGAATCAGATTGTTTTTGTTTCGTTTTACTTTTAATATCACTGTTCGCAGAGAAAATATTCTCTGTTTACGGCGAAAACGAAAATTCATCCGCTCATATCTTGACAATCACTTTCGTTTAAGGTACACTAAACGAAAGCACACGATTACATATTACGCATTTTCGTAACCAAAAGAAAATCGTTTACCTCGTGTTTGGTGCGGATTGGATGCCGCATCTCAATGCAAAGGAACGATCATGACGTTGTTGACATCCTTACCTTCTCATCGTCTTCTCATAGACGTATCGCTCTGGTCTGCCAATCTCTCCGAACTCGGCGCGGAAGTCAAGCAGGTAGAGCCATATGCCGACCTCTTTCATTTGGACGTGTCCGATGCACATTTTGTTCCAGGCTTGCTCTTTTTTCCTGATCTGGTAGCGGCCCTTCGGCCTCTGACCTGCATCCCATTTCATGTCCACCTGATGACAGAGCACCCTCTATCCCTCATTGATAGCTTCGTGGACGCAGGTGCGAACCTGATCACCGTGCATGCCGAAAATGGGGTCGAGGCTGAGCGTTCGCTGGAATACCTTCATCGTCGAGGTATTGCTGCCGGTCTGGCATTGAACCTGGAGGAGCCACCAGAGAGGGTGACTGCCTACCTGGACGTTATCGACCTGGTACTCATGATGGGTACACGACTAGGAGTCAAGGGGCAGGATCTGGATACACGCGCCACTTCCCGCATACAGGCGATGAAGCGGATGATAAGGGAACAAGGCTACGCTGATCGAGTGAAGGTTGGAGCTGATGGCGGCATTCGCGAAGCTACCGTGCCACTCCTGCGTGCAGCAGGAACGGACCTCATTGTTCCGGGCTCACTTGTATTTAAGAGTCAGGACCTTGCTCAGACGGTTGCATGGTTAAAGGCACTGCCCGGCCCGGACGCAATACAGGAAGAGGGAGAGGATACAGCACGATCTTGATTGCGATGGCGGGACTCCCTGGAACGGGAAAGAGTACGCTTGCTCAGCAAATGGCGCACGCACTTTCAGGAACAGTGGTGGATAAAGACACGATTCGCGCAGTTCTCTTTCCTCCTGCTCTGCTTGAATATACGACCGAGCAAGATGACTTTTGCATGTCTATTCTGTTTCAGGCTGCCGGCTACATACTGCGCAAGGACCCTCATCAACTTGTTATCCTGGATGGGCGGACCTTCTCATACCGCTATCAAGTTGAGGCTGTGAAAGACGTTGCAGCGCGACTCAAGACGCATCTGAAAATTATTGAGTGTATCTGTTCCGATGAGGTGGCTCGTCAGCGGCTAAGGGGTGTGGGGACAGCACAGATAAAGCATCTGGCAGGCAATCGAGACTATGCTCTCTACCTCGCGATCAAGGCACGTTTCGAGGAGATTGATGAGCCAAAACTACTAGTGAATACAGAAGATGAGCCACAGCACTGTCTGGAGCAATGCCTATCCTATATTCTTGAAACAAGGCCCCAATGAATGATGGAGGCTAGAGGCGGCCCTATAGAGCACGCATCTGCCAATCTCTCAGATTTTTTATCACATGAGCTGGCCTATCAGTGCGATTCTGACGAAATCAGAGACCGCGCAACTCGCTCCACTCTTGGCGCAGCACTTCACCGTGTTTCACTATGATCGTCGGGGACGAAGCGAGAGCACTGATACGCAGCCGTATGCCGTTGAGCGTGAAATTGAAGACATCGAAGCCCTCATCAACGAAGCGGGTGGTCAGGCAGCCGTGTTCGGTATCTCCTCCGGCGCAGCTCTTGCTATGGAGGCAGCCATCAAGCTCGGTGACAAGGTGAAGAAACTGACTATGGACGCGGATAGATGAGTGGATAGCCTTCTCTGCTACTGGGCAGGTGGTGAGCTTGCTCAAAGGCGATGGCTTCTTTGATCATATCACCTGTTCGGTAGGCTCTGACGGCTTCTTCATTTTCCCAGATGATCATGGTGCTTTCATCTCCTTGCTCAGGTCTGGCGTAGTGATAAATGGCTACCACACCAGGTTGTTGCGAGAGCCTGGGGAGGAACTCGTGCAGAAACGTTTCGACCTCCTGGAGTTGTTCTGGGGTTGCTTTGCTTGTGGTGATGGTGAGAAACATGCTTGTCCTCCTGCTCGTGCCTCGTTTCCCGACGGGCGCTTGCTAGCACCTCTGTGCTGCTACCGCGCCATCAAAAGGGAATGGTAAGCTGCACCATTCTCATATGGCTTCCAGCCTCGGTTCCCAAATTTAGATGCGATGTGGCCGAGTGCCAACGGCTGGGCCCGACCGCTCAGCTCTCGACTTCCCGCAGGAAGCGGCGCACCTCGGTATTGAAGCGCTCTGCCGCCTCGATGTTGCTCACATGCCCGACTCCGGGCATCACCACCAGGCGAGACGGTGGGATCTGGGCGTGGAGATCCTCAGCCACACTCAGCGGGGAACGTACATCCTGGTCGCCGTACAGCAGCAGGGTCGGCACGTCGATGCGTGGAAGCACGTCGCGGAGATCCTCATAGGCGAACGCGTGAAAGAGCACCTGCTGTCCGGCCGGATGGAACTCGGACAGGAACGCCACGATCTCGTCGACCAGCTCCGCCGGTGCCGATTCCGTGAGCATGGTCGGGCTCCACTCGCGTGCCCACTGCTCGGGTGGCAGGTCGAGTGCCCGCAAGACGTGCTGGAGGCGTTGTTCGACTACCTCGGGTGGCAGGGAGCCGGCCCACCCGGCATAGACCGAAGCCAGGATCAGGGTCCTCGGGATCGAGGGATGCCGACGGTAGAGATCCAGCGCGAACTGGCTGCCGAAGGACAGCCCGAGCACGTGCGGTCGCTCCAGGCCGAGCGCCTTGATGAACGCGGCGAGGCAGTCGACGTAGTCGGGCGAGCGGAACCCCTCGGGCGGATCCGATGATTGGCCGCAGCCCGGCATGTCCCAGGCCACCACCGTGAACTCGTCGGACAGTGCATCGAGCTGCCGGCGCCAAGCCCAGCTGTCAAAGCCGAAGGCCCCATGCAAGAGGACGAGCGGTGGGCCTTCGCCCACCCGCTGATAGACGATGCGGAGCCCTTTTACCTCAATCTGATCCATGTCGTCCTCCCTTGAGTGCCATCCAGTCGTTCGCATCATCGGGATGGTGCTTTCCATATGTGGAACAACGATAATGAGTACAGAAAACAGCGATTCGTTCTAATGAGGTTTTCCTATCATGTGCCTAGCACTCCACCAAATCGTACCACACAAAAGCACTCCCGGCCAAGTTATGCCTGATTTTTGCACTTTCGGCCAGGACTCTTCGTCACATGAGACTTTACATACCAACGAGGCTGATCCGCCAGTTTACAAGAAACAGGAGTCTTCTACTCGACCCGCGCAATGGCTATTTACGAGGCCCTGGATATCCGAAAAGAGCGGATTGATCCACGGCAGATCTGGCAAAATTACATTGAGGCTCATTTCGGGATAATGAGGAGACTCGCCGACTATTATCTGAACAAAGCTCCCACCTTGGCTGAGATGAAGAAGGCGCATCGGAAATTCATCCGGGATTACAATACCCAGATTCACTTCGCGCACCGAGAACGCCAGGATCAACGCCATAGTCCCCAGGATGTGCTACGCGGCGTCTTGGCGCGGACTGTCCCAGCGCCAACGCTGGCTCGTATCTTCTTTGCGATGCAGTTTACTCGCCATCTGGATCGATCAGGATATATCCGCTGCCGCAGGTGGCGCTTCTATGCGGAAGCCGGGCTCGCCAAGCAATCAGTGACCATTCACATCTACACGAGTACGCTCAAGATCGAGTATCAAGACACCGAACTGGCCTTCTACACGATGGCGTGGGCGGAGGATAATAAACACATCAAAGACGTAAAGAATCCGCGTGTCATCGAGACAGGTTACCGGTCGCCGCAGCTTACTCTGTGGACGCTCGGCCCTGATGAATGGCTGCTTTTCCTGAAACTGCCTGACTATGCAGCGCGGAAAAAGCCACGAGGTGCACCGGAGGCGATACAGCTCCCTCTTCCAGATCTCGATGGAGACCACCTGCTTGCGGACGAAGCTCTCGGATGATCGTCATCACCCGGCCTGAGTACACGTCACCCTACTTCCTGCTTCTCACGATGGAAGCATGTGAGATTTGAAGCATATCCTGGTTCTCCCGCGCTTGCTGATGGATAAGGTGATAGAATGGAGTGTTCTATTACCAAAAAATTTTGAGGAGGGAAAATCACGCGAGCAAAGCGGCGCTTTCTTGCTGGTTTGAAAGGCGGAAAGAGAATCATGCCTTCTTCCATGTCTTGCGTGAAAAATGTTTCCAACAGACGCCTTCGAACAGTGCGCGAGAGGGAAGTCCCCACATCTCAAGAGAAGAAAAAGGAGTGAATGATGCATTACCGAACATTAGGCCGAACAGGATTACCTGCTTCGGAGATCGGTTATGGGGCCTGGGGAATTAGTGGATCGGGGTGGATCGGTGCCCAGGACCAGGAATCGCTTCAGGCCCTGCAACGGGCCATCGACCTAGGTGTGAATTTCATTGATACCGCCTTGGGCTATGGTGATGGGCACAGCGAACAACTAATCGGACAGGTCCTGCGCCACAACCCAGACACACGGATTATCGTGGCAACCAAGATTCCCCCAAAGAATGGCCAGTGGCCTGCACAGGCCGGTGTCCCGGTCAAAGAGACCTTTCCAGGCACTCACATCCAAGCATGTACTGAGCAGAGCTTGCGCAATCTCGGGACCCAGACCCTTGATCTTCAGCAGTTCCATGTCTGGAATGACGAGTGGATTGGTCAAGGAGACTGGCAGGATACCATTCAACGACTCAAGGAACAGGGCAAGATTCGGTATTTTGGGGTCTCTATTAACGATCTTCAGCCAGACAACGCGATCCGGTTAATAGAATCCGGCCTCGTGGATACTGTCCAGGTTATCTACAACATTTTTGAGCAGAGTCCAGAAGACTCGCTTTTTCCAGCCTGCCAACGCCACAATGTCGGGGTCATTGTGCGTGTTCCCCTTGACGAAGGTGGTCTAACAGGCACAGTCACCCCGGAAAGCCACTTCGATTCACAGGACTTCCGTAGTCGCTACTTCCAGGGTAATCGCAAGCAAGAAGTGTATGAACACGTCCAGAACATTCTCTCTGATCTGGGGAAGACAGTTGATGAACTTCCAGAAATCGCGCTGCGCTATATTTTGAGTCATCCCGCCGTTTCGACCGTGATTCCAGGCATGCGCACTGTTCGCAATGTGGAACGCAACACTGCTGTAGGCGACGGAAAGGGACTCCTACCTGATCAAGTTCAGAAACTGAAGAAGCACCGGTGGCTACGGAATTTCTATGCATAGCTGGGATGGGGCTGCAGAAAAGACGGGATGAATGGTACAGGGGGGAAACGGTTCAGTCTGCCGCGAACGCCTTATGAGGCTGCATCGATCATCTTTTCCATCAGCGAGGATGCGTAAGAGCCAAGAATTGGTGTTAGTCACAACGATTGTTGCCGCACATTATGTTTGCCATTGAGCCGATTTGGCTACTATTTTTTGCTCAATTTGGACTGACCACTCTTTTCAAGTGTCAACGCCTGCGCAATTTTGCGCCCGAATAATTTTGACCACCCATTTGTCCTATCTTTCTCCGTTAAAAACCATCTAGCCCCCAGCGGACCAGAACGTCAGCATTGGTGCGCCAACCAGGTGTGACCCCAACGCCGACCAACATGCGCCAGCCGAAAATTGACCCTCCTCTCATTTTTGACCCCCAGCTGCCGACGCCTCCCGACGATCTTTCATGCGATAGCTGCGGCCATTGATTGGAATCACCTCAGCATGATGAAGGAGCCTGTCGAGCAGTGCGGTGGCAAGAACCTCGTTCCCCAGGAGGTTGCCCCAATCGGAAAACCCCGTGTTGGAAGTCAGCAGGATCGAGCCGTGCTCGTAGCGAGCGGTGACCAGCTCAAAGAAATGATGCGCCTGCCCAGGCGAAAGCTTGGTGTAGCCCACCTCGTCGATCACGAGCACACTGGGGGTGGTATAGCGACGAAGCCGCTGCCGCACCAGACCCGGATAAGAAGCGGTGTCCAGCGCCTCGGCCAGGTGGGTGAGGGTGGTAAACAAAGCGGAATAGCCCGCGGCCAGGGCCTTCACCGTGAGCGCCAGACTGAGGTGTGTTTTCCCTACCCCCGGCGGCCCCAGGAAAACGATGTTCGTCGCCGTCTGCACAAACGAGAGATCGGCCAGTTCCCACAGCAGTCGCTCTGAGAGGCTAGGCTGAAAGGTAAAATCAAACGCCTCCAGGGTTTTGATCGTCGGCAGGTGCGCTGCGGTCATGCGCCGTTCTGCTGCCCGCCGATCGCGCCCCTCAATCTCGGCAGCAATCGCCCGGTTGAGGAACACCTCATAGGTCCACTGTTCCTGCCGCGCCGCCTCAAAGAGCGCCGGCAAGGCCTTCTCCAGCTGGGTCAAGCCCAAGTGTTTTAATGGCTGTTGCATGTGAGCACCTCCACAGCACCAACGCCACATAACTGGTCATACTCAGCCAGATCCCGCTTCACCACCTGGGGGACAGCGCGAAGATGGCCGATGGGCACCACCTGTGCGCGCCTCGATGCAGCTGGGGCGATATTGCGAAATTGCTCGGGATGCTCCACATGCTCTCCCGATCCAGCACGCTTTGCCAGCTCGGTCAGCTTCTGCCCTGCCGACCACACCGAGAGCACTCCATGTCGCTCACGGACTTGAACCAGGCTTCCGGCCACCGGCGGCTCAGAGGGCAAGCCATACAAGACCCCATCGTAGGACAGGTAGCCATCCCAGCTGACTTTACGCTCTTCGGTGGCAAAGCGTTCCCAGGCAAACGCCTGCGGCAAGGGGGAAAGCTCTTCACGCTCCCGACGATCACGGGGACGCTCGTGGGTCGTCCGATGCACCCGTGCATTGATGCGCTCACACCAGACGTGCGCCTGGCGATTGAGGTCATCAATATCGGCGAAGGAAACCCCTGCCCAGTAGCTGTGCTTCGCAAAACCAACCGTGCGCTCGACTTTGCCTTTTGTTTGTGGCGTATACGCTTTGCAGACCCGAGGTGCCACCCCAATGGAGGCCATGAAATCCGCGAAGAGGGGATTCCATCGCGGGACTTTGTTCTCCATTTCCAAGAGCACACTCTTCATGCGATCGGTCAACGCGGCTTTGGGGAGTCCGCCAAAGTATTCAAAGGCCTCCATCAAACAGCGGATCATCGTCGGGGCATCACAGCGCTTGACGAAGGTGACAAAGCGCATGCGCGAGTAGCAGAGGATCGCGGTAAACCCGTAGACCTTGCGCGGCGCTCCGTCCTGCTCATACTTAAACTCGCCCCAATCGAACTGGACCTGTTCTCCTGGCTTGGTTTCATAGCGCACCACGGGATAGTGCCCTCCAGCCGGGGGACGCAAGGGATGAACAAAGGCTTTGAGCACGCTCAAGCTCCCGCTGTAGCCCATCTCCAACAGACGAGGCAACATGGCCTCACAGTTGTAGCAGTGATCTTCCTGTATCCATTTCTTGACCTGCTC
>Ga0137379_10002504_pt1 | contig 17122 bp, 23 predicted proteins | sample SagtaG_18_FD_104812 | JGI IMG/M metagenome (GOLD analysis project Ga0137379, IMG submission 104812) | Vadose zone soil microbial communities from Sagehorn Ranch, Mendocino, California, USA - Sage2_L_80_16 metaG | ecosystem: Environmental > Terrestrial > Soil > Vadose zone | place: USA...
ATGGCGATCGGACTGGCTTCGACGCTGGCGCTCTCGCGGGTGATCGCGCACATTCTGGTCGGGATCAGCCCAACCGATCCGCTGTCGTACGCATCGGTTGCCGCGGTGCTCGCCGGCGTCACAGCGCTGGCTTGCTACCTGCCCGCAAGGCGCGCGATGGCGATCGACCCCTTGAAAGCCCTGCGCTGGGAGTAGCGCAGCGGCTCAACGAGCCGGCGCTCTTTGTCGAGCGAGCTCGTGACGGAATTCCTCTTCCTTGTGCGCCACGAATGCCTGATAGCCGGCAGGATCCACGAACGCCGCGTTGTTCTCGCTTCGTCGGGCGTACTTTCCCTGCATGTCGAAGTAGCCGCCATGAGCGCCCAGAAAGATGTCGCAGGGAAGAGACTTCAAGACGCGGAACATACGCTCGTAATCGGCCGCGATTTCGGGATAGAGCGGGTTGTTCACGAGCTTGTATCCAGGATTCACGTTGGGGCTGCCGACGATCGCGACGTCGTACGTCTTTCCCGCCTCACTCACCTTCAGTGTCCACGTCGTGCAGCCCTTCGTGTGCCCGGGCGTGAGGTGCGCGACGAGGACGGCGCCTCCGAGCGCCACTTCGTCGCCGTCGTGCAGCACTCGATCGACCTTCGCAGGTGCGTACTGCGATGACGGCGTATCGCCGTAATGAAAGTCCTTCTTGCCGCCGGATTCGACCACGGGAACATCGCCGTCCATGACCATGTACTTGGCGCCGGTGAGCCGCTTGATCGTAGCGCTCCCCGCGTCGTGGTCCCAGTGCGCGTGGCTAATCAGAAGAATCCGAACGTCATTGAACTTGAATCCGAGATGCTCCACGCTCGATCGGATCAAAGGTACGGTGGCGTCCAGATTGCTGTTGATCAGGATGTGACCCTGAGGCGTGGCGATCAGGTAGCTTGCGAGGTCCTTGGTTCCCACGTAGTAGAGGTTGCCCGCGATGCGGAACGGCGGGAACGGCTCGGTCCATTCCGGCGGCACCTGCGCCGACAGGCTTGCGGCTGCGCACAGGAGAATGCCAACCGCCGCTGCACGCGTCCGCATTACCTGCCTCCGCCGATCTCGCGATCCGCCAGCGCCGCCGCGTGGCCACTCGCGCGCTCGCCCTTCGGGTTTTGATTGTAGGCGTCCGACCCACCCGGCGGAATACTGAGATACACCCACTCGCCGCCCCGCAGCGACTTCGCAAGATATACAATCTGCCCGACGTGGTACGCCGCGTGAGCGAGCGATCGAAGAAGGGCCTCGTTGATTTCCAGCGCCTGTCCCCGGATTGTGATGGTGCCGCCGAGCTGCGCGTCGGTCAAACTCGCCAGCGCACCAAAGAGCGCCTCCCATCCCTGTTCCCATTTCGCGACCAGCTCGTTGCGCGAGACCGTTCGAGCCTGGAATTCCTCTTCACGGTGGCGCCACGGCTTCTCGCCGTCCGTCGTCAGGAAATCAGTGAACCGCGAACGGAGATTCCCTGAGAGGTGCCAGCAGACGACGGCGATGGAATTCCCGCCGTTCGGGCCTGGCGTGGAAAGGTCGGCGTCGGCGACCTGCCGTATGGCGGCATCGGCCAGCGCCTTGTAACGCAGGTATTCAGCACGGATCGATTCGATAATCGTAGTCATGGCGCCTTTCAGAATACCCATAACATCCGTCCCGCGGTAACGTAACGTAACCTGCCGACAATGGCCACTCGCAAACGCGTTCTGGTGGTGGGGCTCGGCACCATGGGCATGAGCCACGCGCGCGCTTACGCCCGCATCGCCGAGGTCGGCGTCGCCGGTCTGTGCGCTCGGGGAATCCGCGGGATCGCGATTCCCCCGCAGTTTGTGGACGTTCCGGCGTTCACGTCCTTCGAAGACGCGCTCACCGCACTCCGACCCGACATCGTCTCAATCAACACGCTGCCCGACACGCACGCCGACTTTGCGATCAAGGCGATGGAAGCGGGCGCGCACGTATTCGTCGAGAAGCCGATAGCGGCGACCGTCGCCGACGCCGAGCGCGTGGTCGCGACAGCGGTAAGGATGAAGCGAAAGCTTGTGATCGGCTACATCCTGCGGCACCACCCGTCCTGGATTCGATTCATCGAGCTGGCGCGCACGCTGGGGACTCCGCTCGTGTTCCGCATGAATCTCAACCAGCAGTCGAGCGGACCGCAGTGGGAGGCGCACAAGCGCCTGCTGAACAGCCTCTCTCCCATCGTCGACTGCGGCGTCCACTACGTCGACATCTGGTGCCAGATCACACCGGCAAGCCCCGTGGCCGTCCACGCCGTCGGCGCGCGTCTGACCGGCGACTTGCCGGATGGCATGTACAACTACGGGCACCTGCACGTGGTGTTCGACGATGGCTCGGTCGGCTGGTACGAAGCCGGCTGGGGGCCGATGATGAGCGAGACAGCCTTTTTCGTGAAGGACGCGATCGGTCCGAGAGGCTCCGTGTCGATCGTGCTGGCGGCCGGAGTCGAGTCCGTGCGCTCCGACGATATCAACGCACACACGCAGACCAACCAGATTCTGCTCCACCACGCCGATCTTGCCGCCGACGGATCCTTCGTCAGACGCGACGAGCGCCTGTCGACCGCCGGCGAACCCTCACACGACGACCTCTGCGAGCGCGAGCAGCGCTTCCTGCTGCGGGCGATCGAGGACGATCTCGATCTGTCGGCTCACATGAGCGACGCGGTCAAGAGCCTGAGGATCGTGCTCGCCGCTGACGAGTCCGTTCGAACGGGCCGCGTCGTGACGCCCTGACCCTCATCGGGCCGCCGCCGGAACGGAGGGAACGCCGAATGTACCCTCGACAGCTTCAATAAAGGTTCGCTCCTCGCGAAGAATGAACCGTTTCGACTGGGCCATCGAGAAATTCGTGCGACCTTCCGGATCGGTCTTGAGACGCGCCCGGTACGTCTCGTAGGAGGCCAGACTCTCGAAGGCAATCAGCGCCCAGGCCACGTCGTTGGTGCCTTCATACGGAAGAAAGTATCCGACGAGGTGTCCGCCGCATCGAGGGATGATGCGTCCCCAGTTTCGGGCGTACTCGAGGAACGCCTCCCGCTGGAACGGATCGATCTGGTAGCGAATCATGCAGGTTACTGTCATGAGCGTCCTTCCGGCCGGTGGTGCGGCGAATGACTCACAGGAGCCCTCCCGGTGCATGCGGCCACTGTGACCGTTGCCGCGCATGAACACTTCGTCTACTATCAAAGTATGGATGTCGAACGGGCCGACGGGGCCGTTTCCGATATCGCCGCCGCGATCGGTGAACCGGCACGCGCGCGCATGCTCTACTGCCTGTCGGACGGCCGCGCACGAACGAGCACGGAGCTTGCGGTCGTCGCCGGGGTCGCGCCGTCAACCGCCAGCGTCCACCTGCAGCGGCTCAGCGCCCTCCGACTGGTGAAGGTGGTCGCCCAGGGCAAACATCGCTACTACAACCTGGAAGGGCCGAACGTCGCCGCCGTACTCGAAGCGTTGAGCGTCCTCGCCGGCGGACCCTCCGCTGGATTCGATCCGCCTGCGCCGCAACGCCTTCGCGCCGCGCGGACCTGCTACGACCACCTCGCGGGCACCCTGGGCGTTTCCCTGCACGACCGTTTCAGGGCGCTGCGGTGGCTGACGCCGGGTCCGGCTGATAGCGATGTCTACGATGTCAGCCCGAGCGGCAAGACAGCGTTCGAAGCGCTGGGAATCGACGTCGAAGCCACTCGAACGCTCCGCCGGCGTTTCGCGTTCGCATGTCTGGACTGGAGCGAGCGGCGCCCGCACATCGGCGGCGCGCTCGGCGCCGCCGTCCTGAAAGTGGCGTTGAAGAGACGATGGGTGATCCAGGATCTCGATAGCCGGGTGTTGACGATCACGAAAACGGGACGGCGCGAGATGCTGATTCGTTTCGGTCTTCAGATGTGATCGGCCGGCGAGGCGCCGTCGGCGCCGATCCAGTCGTATCGCCTGTCTTCTCCACGCAGCCGCCATCGTGACGGCCAGACCGTCTGCTGCCAGTCGATCGGCTCACCGAGCGTCTGCGGACGTGAGGCCAGCAGCAGCGCGGCGCGCAGATCGCGCGATTGCTCCGCACCGACAGCGTCGGGAGCCAGCGAGACGAAGAGCGCCGTCCCGCTCCGCGCGACGAGGTCGAGCCACTGCCGGTTCTGGTCCCACGCGATCGCGTTTGTGACGCCAACGCAATCTGCGTCCACGACATAGAACGCGCCGTGCTGCACGCCACGAAAGCCGAGCGTATTGATGCCCATTTTCCGCGTCCGCGCCCACGCGGTGCCGCTCGTGTCGTCGCCGATGCGGCAGATGTCGAAGATCCCGGCCGAGAGATGACTGACCGTATTGCAGCCGATGACGAGCCCGTCGCCGGCCGCGGTGCGAATCTTCCGATACAGATCGTCGATCACCTCGGCCGTCGTCCGCGCGGGGCCGCTCGCGAACGTCCAGCCGTCCTTCGTCAGCGCGGTGCCCATCTGGAAGCCCCAGCGGCCGAACAGATCGAAGGTGGTGTAGTCGTGCTTGACGAGATCGAAGCCCCAGGCGCGGAGCCGCGCGATATCGTCGCTGACCTTCTGTGCGGCCTCCGGCACGGTGGGGTCGAGGAACCTGGGGTCGCGCGGAAGACGGCGGTTGTCCGGTGTGTCCGCCGGAGCCAGCAACGGGCGAATCCAGATTCCTGGACGCGCGCCGGCGCGGCGCATGTCAGCCGCGACGCGCGCCATGTCGCCCGCGAACTTGCCGTTGCCGCGATTCCACACCCCGGCGAGCGTCTTGTCCTCCGTTTCGGGCTCCCAGCCGTCATCGATGACGGCGAAAGGCCGATTGCCGCCCGACGGTGACAGTTCGACGATCCGCTGCGCGTCGGCGAGCACGGTCGCCGCGCTGTTCTTGCCGTACGCCCAGTACCAGTCGTTGCTGCCGTACACCGGCTGGAGCGGACGTCTCGGATGCGCGCACATCTCGAGGCAGAACGCGTGGAGCGCGGCAAACGGCGATTCGCCCGGGTGGCCCGGGCGGCACAGCACCTCGCACACCTCCAGTACGCGTTCGCCGAGCTGCACGCCGACGCCGCCGCTGCGCACGTCGGCGAACAGACTGATTCCCGCCGGGTCGACCTGCCAGAAACAGAACGCTTTTGGCGACGTGCGTACGCCGTACGCATGCGTCACCTGGCCGTCGTGCGCGGCGAAGTACCACGGCATCGCCCGATCCGGGACGCTGCCGCGCCATTCGAGATCGCCGTAGCCTCGTTCCCATGCGTCGCCGAGGACGAGACGAATGGCGTCCATCGATCCGCGCCATCGCAGATGGAGGCGCTTGACGGCGGTTCCGGGCGCCGAGATCCGCACACGCGCCGCACCCGCATCGGGTGCGACCGTCACCGCCACGCCCTCGCCGCGCCATTCGTCGCCGATCGACGACAGCCGCCGCTCGCCATCCGGCGTCAGCACGCCGACCGCGTCCGGCGCGCGATTGAGATTGAGAAAGCTGGCGGACCGCACGCGCGGTCGTCCGGATTGCTCAGGACTGGCTCCAGGGAGCGAGAGACCCATGCCGGCGAGGGCTGTCTGCTGAAGAAATTCGCGACGTGAGCTCATGCTCGTGTCACCGGTTGGACGAGATCCCAGAGGTTGCCGTAAAGATCCTCGAACACGGCGACGGTCCCATAAGATGCTTCCTTCGGCTCTCTGACGAAGCGGATGCCGGCGGATCGCATGCGTGTGAAATCGCGCCAGAAGTCGTCAGTGCGAAGGAAGAGAAAGACTCGACCGCCGGTTTGACGGCCGATAGCAGCCTTCTGCTCCGGCGTCGACGCGCGGGCGAGCAGGATCGTCGTGCCACCGGATCCTTGCGGCGCGACGACGACCCAGCGCTTGTCCTGCTCGGGTTGATACGTGTCTTCGACAAGCGTGAAATCGAGCTTGTCGCAGAAGAAGCGAATGGCTTCGTCGTACTCTTTCACCACAAGGGCTACGTGCAGAATCGTCTGACGTCCAGTCATCACGGCCGCGACGAATCGTAGCGCAAATGCAGGCGCCGCTTGGACTGACGGGCTCCTCTCACTCGAGCAGCGTCGATTCGTACTTCCGATAGACACCCGGGTGAGCGCTTCGATCTCGCGTGGCCTGGAGTTCCTGGATGAGCGCGTCGAGGCGCGGCGTCAGCACGATCAGATACCGGGCGTCGCGCGCTTCGTACGTGTGTGGAACGTCCGCCGGCACGAACACCGTCCCACCGGCGGGAACATCCACCTCACGATCGGCGAAGCGAAAGTGCAGCGTCCCCTCCAGCACATGCCACGCCTCGTCGTCTGCGTGATGCACGTGTAAGGTCGCCGGTCCGCTGCCCCGCCATTCCTTTATTGAAAAGGACGATCCGGTCGCGGCGAAGCGCACAGCGGACGGTGCGTCCTGCGGTGATGGTAACGCGATGATGGGTTCAGACATGTAACGCTATCCTCGCTCGCCCTTCCGGATCACGAGCTCTCATCGTCGCGCGATTCAGGCAGCGGCCCCTGGAGAAACGCCTTGTCAACGGCGTCGCTGAAGCGCGTCCAGGGCCTTGTCAGCGTCGCCCGATCTCACGAGCAGCTCCGCTCCGCCGATGGCGGGATACATGCCGCCTGCATTGTCGGCCCTGATGATGGACGCGATTCCAGCCTGCCCGAGGACGCCCTTGGCTATCTGAGCATCCGCGGAGGATCGGAATGTCGATATGACGATCAGATCCGAGGATTTCATTGTGTTCACCGTGCACCTTCCCTCATGCCGGGGCACGCGCGCTGCGGAAAATGGTCGCCCACAGCTGCCGATCTTCAGGGCGCAGCACGCCCAGCTCTTCGAAGAGCTCGCGCGCGAACTCAACATCACCGAGCCCACTCGCGGTGATGAGCCCGCGATCCCGCACGGCCGGAACATCCACGTAGTCGGACGCCCCATCGTAGCCAGGCACGTGCGACCGCAGGTACTCCAGGCCGTTGCTGGTATGCCGCCGTCCGCGCAGAAGTCCTGTCCTCGAAATCGCCACCGTCGCCGCACAAATCGCAGCGACTGGAACGCCCTTGGCGTCGAGCCCCTTCACCAACGCCTCGATCTCGGCCTCGAGTGGTGCCCGCTCCCAGCGATCGCCGCCGGGAAGGATCAACACCGCGACATCAGCCGGGTCGACCTCGCTGACCGTTTTGGATGGCAGCACACGGATGCCGCCCATCGACGAGACGGGATCTCGAGTGAGGCCGACCGTCTCGACCCGATAGTGACCATGCCGCCGTAATTCCGCGACGGCATGGGCCGGCTCCCAATCCGCGAAACCGTCGATCACGAGCAAATAGACAGCCTTATCCGGCATGAGGATCAGCGCTCGCTCTTCCTGATGACGAGCTTCAGCCCGGACCATGTGTCGGTCACCGCGCAGACCTTGACATCGACGAACCCGAGCGGCAGCGCCACGGCGCGAATCGAGTCCTCGGTCACATCGGTCGCGACGCCGGATGACTTCTTCGGCCACGAAATCCAGACAAAGCCCGCCGGTTCGAGCGCATCCCTCAAGCGTGGAAGCGTTCGCTCGAGATCTCGCCGCGCTTTCGTGAACAGGTGAACGGCGGGCGCGGGGCGCGCCAGCTTCGACACGATCCGCGCATCGGGGGGGAGTCCCCTCAACCAGGAGGCATAGCGGTCGGGCGCATTGAGCACCGTCAGCCGCATGCCGTCCTTGATGCCGAGTTTTTTCGCGAGCGGAGTCCCGGAATATCCAGCCATCAGACGCGGCACCCGAGGGCGCCGACAGCTCGAGCGTGTTCCGCTGCGAGCACGCCATCGCGCGCCACCGATAGGCCCAGGTCGCGAAGCAATCCATCCTGGAGCCGGTAAATCCAGCCGTGGACGGTGAGCGACTGGCCGCGTCGCCACGCGTCCATCACGATCGTCGTGCGGCAGACGTTCGCCGTCTGGGCGAGCACGTTCAGCTCCGCCAGCCGCTCGGTCGCCTGCACCTCGCTCATCCCGCGGCCGAACGCGTCGGCGTGGCGTTCCGCGACGTCCTGCACGTGGCGCAGCCAGTTGTCGATCAACCCGAGAGGCGTCTTCTTCCAGGCCGCCTCGATCCCGCTGCAGCCGTAATGCCCGCAGACGATCACGTGCTCCACGCGCAGCACGTCGACGGCATGCTGGAGGACGGACAGGCAATTCAGATCCGAGTGCACGACGACGTTCGCGATATTGCGGTGGACGAAGAGTTCGCCGGGCAGCAGGCCGACGATTTCGTTGGCCGGCACGCGGCTGTCGGCGCAGCCGATCCACAGGTAACGAGGGGCCTGCTGGCGCGCGAGGCGGTTGAAGAAACCGGGGTCCCGCTGAGTCGTGCGGTCCGCCCACTTCCGGTTGTTCTCGAACAGATCCGGCAGACTGGCCATGTTTCTCCGTTACTTTATCTCGCCGGGCGCTAGGTCATCTTACCTCCTCGATCTTCAGTCAGCGCTCAGGCGCGTTGCGGCGACATACAGGGAGAACATGCGCCCCGATGGCCGCGCGACGACCTCGGGCCGTGCGCGGATCGTCACCAGCCACGTCCGTTTCGGCATGTTCTCGAGGCGCTGCTCGGATTCAGCGATGGGCAAGCGGCTGCGCCAGACGATTTGCGTCCACATTGGTGTCTCCTGTAACGGAGCTCCAGCCGGCGGAACGCCGACTATTCGTCAAACAAGGCGTTGACCTCGGCGCCCGTGGCGGCGCGGCCGATGGCCGTGAACGTGCCCTGCTGCGCGATTTCACGCGCGGCGGCAAGGAAACCCGTCCATGCGGTGCGCGCGAGGGCGCCGCCGACACTGATCCGCCGCACGCCCGCGCGCGCGAGATCCGTGACGGATAGCGATGGGACGGCGAGGACATTGACGGGCCGCGGCGCCACGGCTTTGACGATCGCTTCGATCTGGCCGATCTCGCGAATGCCTGGCGCGTAGAGGCAGTCAGCGCCGGCCTCTGCGTACGCCTTCAGGCGCCGGATCGTCTCGTCGAGATCCGGGCGTCCGGCGATGAATCCTTCGGAGCGGCCGGTGAGGAGCACGCCCGTGCCGCTGTCATCAATCGCCCCTCGCGCCGCGCGCACGCGCGCCACGGCCAGATCGAACGCGAACAGCGGGCTGGTGGGGTCGTGCGTGGAATCTTCAATCGACAGGCCGGCGATCCCCGTATCCACCGCGCGCGCGACGTTCGATGCCACGTCTTCAGGGCGGACCGCGTAGCCGCCCTCGAAATCGGCATTCACGGGAACGTCGACTGCGGCGGCGATTGTCCGGACGTGCGCCAGCACCTCGTCCAGCGGCACATGGTTGTCGCGGCGGCCGGTCGTCCATGCGAAACCGGAGCTCGTCGTGGCAAGCGCGGGAAAGCCGAGCTGAACAAGCGTGCGCGCGCTGCCGGCGTCCCACGGGTTGGGAATGACGAAGCACCCGGAGGCGTGCAGCTCGCGGAACGCGCGGCGTCGATCTGCGGTCGTCCGCACTCTACGCTCTTGCCGGCGTGGATCGGCGTCGTGGTTTCTTCGTCATGACTGACGCTCTTTCAGCTCGCGGAGATTGAGGTGATCTCGACGATGGGTCCCACCATGTGCACGCCGATCAAGTCCTTCCGAAGGCGAGCTTCGAATCGGACGCGCACACCATTCCGCTGGAACTCCGCGGCCAGGTCGATCGGATCGTAGACGACGCCATCGTCGCCCCTGATCGCGAAGAACCCTCCTTCAATCGAGAAATGCGACACCGTGCCGGTGCCGCGGACGATCTCTATTCTTGCCATATCCGCGCTGGACCGGCTGTTCTAACGTGTCGCCGTTCAGGATACCGCGGATCGGTCAGCAGCATGGAGGGACGTCCGGTTACGACCTGGCACGGCTGCGCGGCACGAACTCAACGGTCGATTTGCGCCGCCGCTCCGTGCGGAAGCCTCGCACGTACCTTCGCGATCCCGGTGAAGAGTATTTCGTGGCATAGGCCTGTTCGACCGCGTCCCGCATGCGCTCCGATCTGACGGGAATGGCCCGTATGCTGATCTGGCGCTCGCCCACCTGAATGGCTCCGCGGGGATCCTCGAGGAACGTGCGGTACCAGCCACCTGGCTTCAGCGTCCAGGATCGCGCGAAGACTCGCCCGTCAACCACAACCGCCCAGATTCCGATGAAGCGATGGTCGGAGTGCGCTCCCGCGCGCACGCGGAGCACGTTGCTCTCATCGATCGCGGTCACTATTGCACGAGAAAGCCGGCTTCTCATCGACGCCAGTAGGTCAGCGCCAGGACGGCGAGCAGGAACACGATAGTGAGCAGGACGAACGGTGCGCAGCCGCTTCTTGCGTTCGTCGCCGCTGACAACTCCTGCGGGGTGAGGCGTGCCTCGATCGCCTCCACGTAGTCTTTGGCCTCCTTGAGGCCCATGCCGTTTTTCTCGCGGACGAACTTGATGGCGTTGATCTTTCTCCCGGCCGCCAGCAGCCGACGTACCTCATCGTCCACGGGATCAGGTTTGGCGGGGATGGCGCCGACAGGCGAACTGCCGTCCAACATGCTGCCGCAGTAACGGCATTTGATCGCGTCGTCCTGAATCTGTTCGGCGCAGAAAGGGCACTTTTTCATGGAGCCGCTAGAAACCAGCAGGCCTTTCCGCCGCCACACCGAACGCGCGCTCGAGCGCAATCCCCGCGCGGCCGAGCAAGCCGTCATCGAATAAACGGCCGACGATCGTGATCCCGTGCGGTACGCGTCGCGGCGGTGAGAACTTCGGCAGCGGGTTGGCGGGGTCCGGCGCCCAGTCGCTCCGCGCTTCCGACACCTCGACGAACCCGGCGCGCTGCGTGAGCGACGGATGGCCGGTGAAGTTCGTGATCGTGAGCTGCTCGTCCCGCAACGACGGCACGATCAACAGGTCGACATCCCGGAAGATGCGCGCCATCTCCAGCGCCACTTTGCGGCGGAATCGATCCGCCTGCACGGTGTCCACCGCGGAGAGGAAACGGGCCTCGCGGAACAAGTTCGGCCACGCGTCTTTCACCTGGACTTTGAGCGACCCGAGCTGGTTATTGAGTGCCAGGTCCTCGAACGACGCAGCGCCCTCCGCAAACAGGATCGGGTTGAGTGAAGAGTACGGCCAGTCCGGTAGCGTCACTTCCTTCACCGCCATCCCTAGCTTCTTCATCGTCTCCATCGCGGCGCGGTCCAGGTCCGTCGCGGGGCTCTCTTTCATCCATTGTGCGATGTAGCCGACCTTGAGGCCGGCGACCGGGATCGTCGCATCGAAGTCGAGACGGCTCGGCACGCTGGACGGATCGCCTGCGTCCGGACCGCCGATCGCCTGCAGGACGAGCATCGCGTCTTCGACCGACCGGGTCATCGGACCCAGCTTGTCGAGCGACCAGCACAGCGTCATCGCTCCGGTGCGAGACACGCGACCGAACGTCGGCCGGAAACCCGTGACGCCGCACCGCATCGCGGGAGCGACGATGCTGCCGCCGGTTTCGCTGCCGACGGAGAAAGCGACAAGCGCCGCCGCCGTCGCCGCGCCCGGCCCGGCGCTCGAACCGGAAGCGCCCTCTTCCAGCAGCCATGGGTTCATCGTCTGGCCGCCGAACCAGATGTCGTTGAGCGCGAGCGCGCCGAGTGCGAGCTTCGCGACCATCACCGCGCCCGCATCGTTGAGTCTGCGCACAACCGCGGAGTCGGCCGAAGGCACGCGGTTACGGAATGGCTCGGCGCCGTAGGTCGTCAGGATGTCCTTCGTGTCGAGCAGGTCCTTCACACCGTATGGAATGCCGTGGAGGGGACCACGGTATCTGCCGGCTGCGATCTCGGCGTCGGCGGCCCTCGCACGCGCCAGCGCGTGATCGTTCGTCACGGTAATGACCGCGCGGATCTTCCGATCGAGCCGTTCGATCCGGCTCAGATAAATGTTCGTGAGCCGCTCGGACGTGAGCTGCCGCGACTCGATCCATCGCGACAGCTGCGTCACCGGCGCGAACGCGATCCGATCGTCGGATGACGGCAGCGGCGCGCCGTCGCCTGTCGATCGCACGAACCGGTCGCGCGAGACTGGCGAGGCGATGCCCGGGAGCATGGGATTCCAGAGTGTGGCGGGCGTGTCGGTCGCGGCGATCGCCACCTTTCTCGGACCCCTGCGGCGCTCGAGATAGGGCGCCATCGACGTCCGCCACGAGTCGGCCGCCTGCTTCCGCTCGGCGGGCGTCATCGTGACTTGCATCAACTTTTCCGCCTCGGCGAACGTCGCGGGCGTCACCTCGGGACCGGATCCGGGTCCTGTGCCGAACGTGGGCGGTGCGCCTGGCGTGGCTGGCGTCGATTGCGAGGTCGCGGGCGCCTGAAGGTCGTAGCGGCACGCGGCGGCCGTGACGAGCACGCCGAGCGGTGCGGTGATCAGGAATTGACGGCGGGTATTCATGTGCAGTCTATTAGACCGCCTTCACGATTGATACGTGAGCCATCGGCACCGGCTTCGATCATCGGGCCTTAAGCGGCGCTGCTCCGGAGCCCACGTTCAACCAGCCAACCCTGCACAGCCCCGAAGAGGCTCGACAGCGCCCAGAACAAACCAACGCCAGCGGCCATCGATCAATGGTGTTTGAAGAACTGGACGGCTCGCTCGTGGCGCTCGGCCGCGGCGCGCGATGAGAACGTCCCGAGGTTGCGCCGGCGTCCCGTTTTCGGATCCTTCTTACGCGAGTACAACCGGAACTTGCCCGAGGTGAGTTTACGAATCATCGTGATGCTCCCTTGATCACATCGTAATCGGATTGTGTGTGGCGGCGTAATTGTATTGCCTCGAAAAGTTGTACTCGTTGAATCCGCCGGCAAACACGCCCGGGAAACTGCTCAGCGGAAAGCTAATTCCTCGCAAGCGGATGCTCGCGAAAGAACGCCCACATCCGGCTCGTCGCGTCGATGCTGCGGCTGGTGGGCCCGAGCAGCCATTCCGGCATCGACGTGCTGCCGGGCCAGGTGTGGCCGCCGCCCTCGATGGTGTAGAGCACGACGGCCGCCTCGCCTGCACAACCCGTGTATTCGCGGCGGGTGACATCCGCCGCGGCAGCGGACTCGACGGGATTCGGTCCGCACCGATTTCTTCGCGCCCAGTTCGCAACCCATTCCGGAATGCTCGGAAACGATTCGGGCGCGAACCACACCTTGCCGCCGTTGTACGGCGTGAATCGATCGGCTGTCCCGTGAAACGCGATCATCGGCACCGGGTGAGAGTCCGGACACCAGCTCCACGGCAATGTCTCGGCAGCCGACACCGCACCGATCCCAGCGATCCGGTGGGGCAACGTGCAGGACAGCACAAAGGACATCCCCCCGCCATTGGAAAGGCCGTTGGCGTAGATCCGCGTCGGGTCGATGTTGTAGGACGCCTCCAGTGTGTCAATCAACTCCGAGATGAAGACGACATCCGGCATCCGCGACGGCATTCGCCACCCGTCATTGAAATAGGTCTTCGGCCCGGCACCGCTTCCCCCCGGGTACACCACGATGAAGCCGTTCGCATCGGCCACCGTGTTCCAGTGACTGACGTACATCTGAAACGAAGGCGAGTTCATCGCTCCGTGCATGCTGATGACGAGTGGCGTGGGCTTCGCGCGATCGTAGCTCTTCGGGACGTAGAGTACGTATTCCCGCTTCTCACCAGAGGAGACGATGGTGTGGGTGGTCGGATGCATGGCGTAGGACGACACGGCATCGATCAGGACAAGGATCAAAGGCAGACCGATGATCGCCAGCACGGCGCCGATGACCATCGTTCTTCTGTTCACCGGTGTCGATTCCATGCGAGCGCCAGCGGCGCCGCGGACAGTCGCGTCAGGGGGATTCCCAGGATCGCGACGGCTCCGAGAAAGTAGCGCGGCATGAGCGGCGTGGAGACGAACCACACGAGCAGACCGTAAAGCGCGATCACTGCGGCGAGCCAGCAGACCGCGCCGGTCACAAGCGCGCGGTCGCGCAGCAGACGGCTGTCGTACAGGCGTATCGCGATCCATGCCGCGGCGGACATCTTGAAACAGACCAGAACGACGGGGATCCAGGGTAACGCGGCGAAGAACGCGGCCTGCCCGCTCCCGTCCCTGATGATCCAGTCGGCGATCGGCCCGATGGCGACCAGAAACGACAGGGCAAGAAACACACTCGACTTGATGACCCAGTCGCGTCCGGTCAGCCCGATGCACAGACTCTGCACGAGCCGCCTCCACGTCGACGCAAACAATCCCGCAAACACCAGCAGCACGATCACGATCGCGCGGAGCGTTCCGACGACTTCGATGCCCAGACGCGCCCGTTCGCTCACCACAGCCCAGGTGCCAGACAGGATGAGCGCAAGCGGGATAGCGACGAGGACCATCAGCCACGCGGCAAGCGTGCTCCAGATCGCCATGTTCAGTTTGGCGGCGACGAGCGCAACGCTGGTCAACGGCCGCGTCGCCATGAACGGCGTCACGCCGTAGGACTGGCGCACGGCGGCGAAAATCGCCAGGAAGGGCGGCGTGAGCAGCACGATCAGGAGCGTCGAGAAGACGACGGGCGCCGTGTCATTGCCGGGGATGAACAGCAGGAGGAGCTCGAACGGCACGACGCTCGCCACCATCGCCGGCAGCGACCAGCCATGCCTCCTCCACTCGAACCACGTTTGAGCACTGGCGGCCGAGCGGAAACCGTCCCGCCGGCGCGGACGACCATCCGCGATCTGCCCGGGACGGGCGAGCAGTCCTCGCCAATCTGGCACGTCGCCGCGGCGGGCCCGCGCAACAGCGACCCAGGCGGCAAGATACGCGAGCGGGAGCTGCGGCGCCAGGAACGCTACCATCAGCGGCTCCGGGGCTTTGTAATGGAGCGCGGCGATCACGATCGCGTCGACAGCAGCCAGCCACAGGACCGCGACGATCACGCGCAGCCCCGGCAAGCCGTACGGCATCCACATGAACGCCTGGGTCCAGGCAAGAAAGACGGACGTCAGCAGCGCGGGCCAGATCAACGGCAAAGGGACGTCGATTCCACCTGGCCATCGAGCCAGGAGCGCCGTCGTCAGCCACAGACTCGTCGTCGCCGCCGTGCCGTACAGCATCGGCCAGCCCGCGAGCGCGGCGCTCGTCACCGGCAAGGTGAACATCCGAGCCGGATAGATCGACTGACGCGCGGCCAGGTCGCCGGCCAGGCCGTAGCTGAACACGCCGACGAAGTAGAAAAACGTCGCCGTCACCAGCGGGATGAGCCACCCCGCCATGCCATTTGGCGGATCCAGCTTGATGGGATAGCGGATCCGAGGATCAGGACTTTGATCGCCGCAAAGACGGCCACATAGGCGGCCAGCGCAATCAGTGCCTGCCGATGACGCCGGCGGAATTCCCAGCCGATCGCGCGACCGGCGGAACTCATGATTTCGCGTCCGGTCCGGAGGACGCAGACATCCCGACGCGGGCAACGAAGATCTCATCGAGCGAGGGCACGCGTTCGCCGACCCGGTGCGATTCCTTGATGACGGCCAGTGGCGCGCTCAGCACGATCTCGCCATGGCTGATCATCGTGACGTGATCGGCGACCTGCTCCACTTCCTCCAACAAGTGCGACGAAAAGAGCACGGTGCGGCCTTCATCGGCGATGGTGCGCATGACGGCACCGAGAATGTCGCGCCGAACGATGGGATCGAGGCCGGACGATGGTTCATCCAGCACTAACAATTCGGGCCGATACGCCAGCGCGATGAGCAGTCCCGCCCGCGCCTTCTGCCCCTTGGAGAGGTTCTTGATCTTTGCCGCCGAGTCCAGCGCGAACGTCCGCCGCAGCTCCTCCGCGTACGCAGGTTCCCAGGCGGGATAGAACGCGCGGGTGTAGCGCATGAGCTCGTCGACGCGCATCCACCCGGGGAGATCGTTTTCCTCCGAAAGATAGCCGATGCGCGACAGGACGGCGACCGGATCGGCGACCGGATCGAGGCCGAAGACTCGCACCGAGCCGCTTTCCGCGCGCAGCAGGCCCAGAATATGTTTAATGAGCGTCGTCTTGCCCGCGCCGTTTGCGCCGACGAGGCCGTAGACGGCCCCGCGTGCCATGGACACGCTCACCGAGGCCAGGGCTGTCGTGGCGCCGAAGCGGCGCGTCAACTCCGATACGTTGACGACGGGTTCACTCACCCTCGATTTCCGTTTACCTCTTCAATGCGATTTCCGACACTACTTCGCGAGCGGATCCGGCCGCATCTGGAACTTGATCACCTTGCTCGTGGTGCCCTTCCCCGTCTCCATGTGAAACGGCGCGCGCGTGCTGACGGTCGACCAGACGCCCCTCCCCTTCCATCCGGCCGCTGCATCGTCGATGCGTCCGTCCATCCACTTCGTGTAGTACCCGATCGGATAGGGAACGCGCAGCACTACCCATTTACCGTCCTTCAACGCGAGCAGTCCCTCGGCCGCGTTGCCGGTGTTGATCGGCGTGTTCGCGCCAAGACCCAGCGTGTCGAACTGATCGACCCATGTGTAGTAGCTCGCGCCGGCGCTGCCTGGATCGGTGACGCCTTTCATCTGCGGCAGCGGCTCCGCGTAGAGGCTCCATCCTTCCGGGCAGTGCTGCCCCGTCGCCTTGGGCCCGTTGAGCGGACCTTTGCACTTGCGCCGATCGAAGCTCGCGAGGTGACCGCTCGCGAGCGCGGTCCAGTACACGCCGTTGCGATCCACATCTCCGCCGCGCGGTGAGAAGCCCGGATTCTTCGGATCGTTGACTGGTGGCTCGTACACTTCGGCGAGCGCGGTTTCGGGCGGATTCGACCCGGGCACGAGGCGAATGACCGCGCCCGGCATGCCGAGCGCCGTCCCCCAGATCGACCCATCCGGCGCCGGCGCAACCGCGTAGAAACCGCCGCCGTACCGCTTGTCCTTCGTTGGATCGACGGGTTCGTTCGGCTCGACGTACGCGTCACGCTTCCCGTTCCCGTTCGTATCCATCACGAGCGTCGTCCACCCTTGCGACTTCGCTTCGTCATGCGTCTGGTCCCACATCCGCGTGTTCAACCAGCCGACCACCGGTCCTCCGCCGCTGGTCCACAGCGTGTCGTTGGCGTCCTCAGCGAAC
>Ga0137379_10002505_pt1 | contig 17121 bp, 12 predicted proteins | sample SagtaG_18_FD_104812 | JGI IMG/M metagenome (GOLD analysis project Ga0137379, IMG submission 104812) | Vadose zone soil microbial communities from Sagehorn Ranch, Mendocino, California, USA - Sage2_L_80_16 metaG | ecosystem: Environmental > Terrestrial > Soil > Vadose zone | place: USA...
CCAGGCGGTACTGGTCGAGCGCCTTTTCTAGGGCGTCTATCTGGGCCTTGGCCGTGGTGACTTCGGACTTTCCGACCTGGCCGAAATAGCGTGGCGCGACGTATCCGACTAGGAGCCCGATGATGACGACGACCACCAGCAGCTCCAGCAGGGTGAAGCCATGAGGGTGCGAGCAAGCAGCCGAATTCATCGGGTAAACCACCGGGGTCAGTATCGCGTATAGACGTTGCAGCTTACTCTACCTAGTCAATGTTATATCGCAAGCTCGGCCGCGCGGGTTGCAGCCTGCGGACTGGAACGAGGATTCTACATATGAAAACAGTGGGGTGACCGCGCCCCGGGCGACTCCGCGGCGCCCGGCCCCGCCTGCAAAACTGTCTATTGCTGCCCTGCGGGAAACAGGGACGCGACGACGTCCTGCTTCGGCTGAGCGGCCGAAATCTTGACCGGATTGACGGGTTTGCGCGCCTTGGCGGGCGCGCGATAGATGATGAGCCTCTGGCCCGTGGTGAGGACGCCGACGTGGTTCCAACGGAGCAGGCTGTCGGTGCTGACGCGGTAGCGCCGGGAAATTCCGTAGAGCGTTTCGCCTTTCCTCACGATGTGCACCAACCCGCCTCTGCGCGGCGCGCTCTGGACCGGAGGACGAAACACCGCAGGCAGGGGCTGCGCGCCGACACCCGATCCTTTGAGGGGCAGCAGCAGCTCGAAGCCCGGGCCGACCCGCGTGCGTGAGGTAATGCCGTTCGCGATTTTGAGCTTGGAGAGCGCGATGCCGTGCTTCGCGGCGAGCCGGTCGAGGCTGTCGCCCCCTTTCATCGTGTACGGCTGCCAGGAGGTGAGCGGCTGGTCGTAGGCGTCGAGGTTTCTCTGGAACGCGTCCACGCGGTCGGCGGGCAGCACCAGCGTCTGCGTGTGCGGGCCCGAGATCATGGGGCGATTGAGGGCGGGATTGAGCGCGATCAGCTCGTCCGCCGACATCTCCGCGAACGTCGCCGCGAGCCGAATATCGATGGCGCTGGGCGTGGGAACGGTCACGAAGTAGGGCTCGTTCGGGATCGGCTCGAAGCTCGCGCCGAATGCCTCCGGATTCGAGATGATGTTTTTGAGCGCCTGGAGCTTGGGCACGTAGCCGCGCGTCTCGAGGGGCATCCTGAGGCTCAGGTAATCGGTCGGCAGGCCCTTCGCGCGGTTTCGTTCGATCGCGCGCGCCACGCCGTTTTCGCCGTAGTTGTAGGAGGCGAGCGCCAAGTGCCAGTCGCCGTGCAGCTCGTACAGGGCCTGCAGATAGTCGAGCGCGGCACTGGTGGAGGCGACCACGTCGCGGCGCGAGTCCGCCCACCAGTTCTGGCTCAGCTTGAAAGTCCTGCCGGTCGAGGGAATGAATTGCCACAGGCCGGAGGCGTGCGAGCGCGAATACGCCATGGGATTGAACGCGCTCTCGACCATGGGCAGAAGCGCGATCTCGGTGGGCATGCCGCGCTTTTCCACCTCCTCGACGATGTAGTAGAGATAGAGCTTGCTGCGCTCGATCATGCGCTTCAGATATTCCGGCTGGCTCGCGTACCAGCGTTCGCGAACGCCGACGAGCGGGCTCTCCAGTTCGGCCATCGCGAAACCGTTGCGGATGCGGTCCCACAGATCGTCCGCGGGGCGGGTCAGATCGATTGCGTGAGGAGGCTCGGGATCGTTCGTTTCCCGAGGTTTGGCGAGCGGGAGCACGGGGACAACGAGCGGGAGCACGGGGACAACGGGTATCGGGCCGGCCGCGGCGGGCACGGCGACACGGGAAGCGACAGGGGCGGCGGCGGGGGCGCGCACGACGCCCGCAGCCGGCTCGGGCTGCGCTGCAGGGGCGGAAACGGCTGGCGCGGCAGCCGGGAGCGTCTTTTCGTTGCCGGCCGGGCTGGGATCGGCGTCCCAAGGGATCTGCGAACATGCGGCGGCCAGCGTGCATATTGCCGTTGCTGCGAGCAGCCTGCTTAGCTTCTCACTCAATGGCTTGGCCTTTCGTCCGCAAAAGCCGCGATGGTACCCATGGTTTCCGTGTCGGTCAAGCAAGTGGTCGATTCAGAAGGACTTTTTTCCTGCTATCGGGGCGCGAGGTCCGAATAACGCACGACGGCGTGATTGGTGTCAGCTCAATCAGAATTGGTTCTTCCATTGGCGCAGCGCGGCGAATACTCCGGCCGGATCGCTGACGCGCCTGCCCAGATACTTGTTCGCGGATTCGATGACCGCAGGCCGCATCACCCGCAGAAACGGGTTGGTCGCTTTTTCGCGTGCTATCGTCGAGGGCAGTGTCGGGAGCTTGTCGCGCCGCAGACGCGCATCGCTCGCCTCGCGCTCGAGCAGCGCGGAATTGTCGGGCTCGACCGCCTTGGCGAAGCCGATGTTCGCCAGAGTGTACTCGTGCCCGCAATACACCAGCGTGTCATCGGGCAGCGCCGCGAGCTTCTCGAGCGACGCGTACAGCTGCTGCGGCGTGCCCTCGAATATGCGCCCGCACCCGCAGGCGAACAGCGTATCGCCACAGAACAGCATGTTTGAACCATAATAAGCAATGTGCGCGCGCGTGTGCCCGGGTATGTCCAAAACTTCGAACGCAAGGCCCAGTTCCGAAAGCGCGACCTTGTCGCCGCCGCCAACCGGATGGGTGAGCGTGGTGATCGGCTCGCCGCGCGGCCCGTACACGGGGACGGCATATCTTTGGCGAAGCTCCGCGATGCCGCCGACGTGGTCCTGGTGGTGATGGGTCGCGAGGATCGCCACAAGTTGGAGCTTTTCGGCCGCGAGATAGTCGAACACCGGCCGGGACTCGCCCGGGTCGACTACCGCCGCATGGCGCGCGTTGCGCAGCGTCCAGACGTAGTTGTCCTTGAACGCCCGCAGGGGGATGACTTGAAGTTCGTTTTGGGGCATCTTCGTCCGGCATGTTAGCGGATTGGTTCGAGACTCCCAAGGGCGACTACGTGCTCGCCTGGGAACGCGGGCAATTCGATGCGGCGGTCGAGGACGTGTTCGGCTACAACGCAGTGCAGCTCGGCCTTCCGGGCCTCGACTTCCTGCGCGAGTCGCGCATCCCGCTGAAAGTCCGCGCCGGGCTCGAGCCGGGCTGCAGTCTGCGCTGCGGGCCGGTGCAGTTGCCGCTCGCCGCGCAAAGCATCGACCTGCTCGCCTTGCCGCACGTGCTGGAATTCAGCGCTCAACCTCACGCGATCCTGCGCGAGGCCGAGCGCGTGCTGATGCCCGAGGGCAGCATCGTCATTTCCGGATTCAATCCCCTGTCGCTGTGGGGCGCGGCGCGCGCTCTCCGTTGGGAGCGGCGGCAGGTTCCCTGGTCCGGCAGGTTCATCGGCCTGCTGCGGCTCAAGGATTGGCTCGCCCTGCTCGGCTTCGAGCTGACCGGAGGTCGCTTCGGCTGCTACGCCCCGCCGTTTTCCCAGCGGCTGTGGCTCGAGCGCGTCGGGTTCATGGAGAAGGCAGGGGACCGCTGGTGGCCGATCTGCGGTGGGGTCTACGTCGTTCGCGCGATCAAGCGCAACGTGGGCGTGCGCCTGGTCCTGCCGGAATGGCGCGACAAGCGCGCCCCCAAGAAGGCCCTGGCTCCGGTGACGCAGAGGCAAAACGGACTGCATGTCGAAAAGCGCGAGCCGCGTTAGCGTCGAGCCGGTGCGCATTTACACCGACGGGGCGTGCAGGGGCAATCCCGGGCCGGGAGGCTGGGGCGCCGTTCTGCAAATGGACGGCGAAGAAAGAGAGCTGTTCGGCGGTGAGCCGCAAACGACCAACAATCGCATGGAGCTCACCGCGGTCATTCGGGCGCTGGAGCTGCTCGAGCGCCCCTGCCAGATCGAGGTCTACACCGATTCGCAGTACGTGCAGAAAGGCATCAGCGAGTGGCTGCACGACTGGAAGCGCCGCGGCTGGCGGACCGCCGACAAAAAGCCCGTGAAGAACGTGGACTTGTGGCGCGAGCTCGATCGCCTAGCCGGCCTACACCGCATCGCGTGGCATTGGGTGAAAGGGCACGCCGGACACCCGGAGAACGAGCGCGCCGATGCGCTTGCGAATCGCGGAGTGGAAGAACTATCGCCCTGAATACCGCTTCAGACTCAGCTGCTCCGCCGACCATCCTCCGCCCAGCGCCTTCATCAAATCCACGGTCGCCGTGAGCAAGGACTGGCGGTTGCGCAGCGCGGCGAGCTCGCTGGTGTTGGCCGTGCGTTGCGCGTCCAGGACTTCCAGAAACGGAGAATAGCCGGCTTCATAGCGCATGCGCGACAGGCGCAGAGCCCTGCGCGCCGCGGCTACACTGGCCCGATAGTCCTCTTCCGACGAGGCGGTCAGGCGCACCGTGACGAGCGCATCCGCGACCTCGCGGAATCCGGTTTCGACGGCCTTCTGGTAGCTTGCCACGGCCTGGTGCTCGCGCGCGATCGCGGCATCGGTGAGCGCGCGGTAGCGTCCGGCATCGAACAGGGGCAGGTTCAGGCCGAAGCCGACCGACCAGATCCCCGAGCCCCCGTTGTTGAGGAGGGTCGATAGCGTCGCGCTTTCTCCGCCGGCGAATCCGGTCAGGGAGATCGTCGGGAACATCGCCGCCTTGGCGATGCCGATCTGCGCGTTGGCGGAGACGAGCTGCTGTTCGGCTTGCCGGATGTCGGGGCGGCGCTCGAGCAGCCCGGAGGGCAGGCCCGACGGAGGAAGAGGAGGCATCGGCAGCGTTCGCAGATCCCCGATCGCCACCGCGAGGTCGAGCCGGCCGGTGAGGGCGGCGAGTTGGTGCTCGGCGAGCGCGCGCTGCCGCTCGAGATCCTTCAACTGGGTCGCGATGTCCGTCCGCGCCCCTTCGGCCTGCGCGACTTCCAGCTCCGAGGCGACGCCGCCTTTCGCGCGTGCACGCACGTAGACGAGCGCATCCTCGCGGGTGGCCATGGTTTCGCGCGTGACGATGATCTGCGCGTCGAGCGACCGCAGCGCGAAGTACGCCTGTGCGGTGAGGCCCTGGAGCGTGAGCGCGACCACGTCGCCGGCGTAGCGCGTGGCGAGCATCTGTGCGCGCACCGATTCGGCGCCGCGGCGCAGGCGTCCCCAGAAATCCAGCTCGAACGAGGTCGAGAGCGCGAGGCGCACGTCGTTGCGCGCGACGGGAACTCCGGGTGGAGGAGGCAGGACCATCGTGGTGCTGGAGCGGGTGCGGTTCGCGTTGGCTCCCACATCGATCTCGGGCAGAAAGGCCGCGTTGGCCACGCGCAAATTGGCGTCGGCCTCCTCGATGCGAGCCACCGCGAGGCGGATGTCGGCGTTGCGCTCGAGCGCCGCGGCGACAAGCTCGTCGAGCTTCGGGTCGTTGTAGAGCTTCCACCAGTCGGACCGCAGTGCAGCCGCGCCGACGTCCCGTTCGGGGTAAGCCGCCGGCAGCTCGATCGCGGGCCGCTCGTAGTCCGGGCCGACCGCGCAGCCTGCGAGCAGGAAGGCGCAGGCGAGGGGGAGCTTGCGCGCGCTCATGTGCGGGTCTCCGGCGCCGCCAGCTCCGCCTTGCGCGCCTTGCGGCGGGAGAGGAGGATGAAGAAGAGGGGCACGAACAGCGTCGCGACGAAGGTGGCGGCTAGCATGCCGCCTTCGACTCCCGTGCCCATCGAGCGGCGCGCGGCGGCGCCCGCGCCCGTGGCGATCGCCAGAGGCAGCACGCCCAGCACGAAGGCGAGCGAAGTCATCACGATCGGCCGGAAGCGCTGGCGCGCGGCGGCGACCGCGGCGTCGAACGCGGACATTCCCTGCGCGGTGTTCTGCGCCGCGAACTCGACGATGAGAATCGCGTTTTTCGCGGCGAGGCCGATCAGCGTCACCAGGCCGATCTGGAAATAGATATCGTTGCTCATGCCGCGGAAGAGCACCGCGAGAAGGGCCCCGAGCATGGCGAACGGCACCGAGAGCAACACCGCCACGGGCAGCGACCAGCGCTCGTAATTGGCCGACAGGATCAGGAACACCATGACCAGCGCGAAGCAGAACGCGATGATCGCGGCCTTGCCGGCGCGTTTTTCCTGGAAGGCCTGGCCCACCCATTCCATGGAATAGCCGCCGGGCAGGGCATCGCGCGCGACCTGCTCGACGGCCGCGATGCCCTGTCCGGAGCTCACGCCGGGAACGGTGGCCGCGAGCACTTTCGCGGCGACGAAGCCGTTGAAACGGTCGATCTGGTCGGGTCCGACGACGGGCTCGATCTGGAGCAGGCTCTTCAGCGGCAGCATCTCTCCGGTGGTGCCCGAGCGCACGTACACGTTGCCCAGATCCTCCGGGTGCACGCGGAACTGCGGCTCGGCCTGCATCTGCACGCGGTAGGTCCGGCCGAACTTGTTGAAGTCGTTGACGTAGAGCGCGCCCATCGTGCTCTGCAGCGCGTCGAAGATGTCGCCGATCGGCACCCCCAGCGAGAGCGCCTTCTCGCGGTCCACCTCGACGAAGAGTTGCGGCACGCTGGCGCGGAAAAAACTGTTGGTGGCCGTCAGGTCGGGCCGTTTCCTCAGATCGCCGAGGAACTGCTGCACCACCCCGGCGAGCTTTTTCGGGTCGGCGTCGGCGCGGCTCTGCAGGAACATCTCCATGCCGCCTGCGGTGCCCAGGCCGCGGATCGGCACCGGATTGAAGGCGAAGACCAGCCCCTCGCTCATCGCAGCGCCGCGAGCCCCGACGAACTTGACGATGTCCTCGGCGCTGGCCCTGCGCTCGTCCCAGGGTTTCAGGGTGATGAAGAGCGTTGCCGAGCTGGTCTTGTTGCCGCCGCCGATCAGGTCGAAGCCGTTGATCATGAAGACGTGCTCGACCGCCGGGTGCTCGGTGAGAACCTTCTGCATCGCCGCGCCGACCTTGCCGGTGCGCGAGAGCGTCGCCCCGTCGGGCAGCACCACGGCCCCGAACAGGTAGCCCTGGTCTTCCGGCGGGACCAAGCTTCCGGGCACGAGCCTGAGCAGCCCTGCGGTACAGGCGATGACGAGCGCGAAGCCCGCAAATGCGATCAAGACGTGGCGCGCTACCCAGCGCACGCCGTTCGTGTAGAGGGACACGAGCCACGCGAAGCCCTGGTTGAACGGCCTGAAAATCCGCGATTCCCCGTGAGAGGGCTTCAGCAGCAGCGCGCACAGGGCGGGCGTCAGCGTCAGCGCCACAACGCCGGAGATGACGACCGCGGTGGTGACGGTGACGGCGAACTGCTGGTAGAGCCGGCCGGCGAGGCCGCCGAGGAAGGCCACCGGGACGAACACCGAGCACAGCACCAGTTCGATCGCGATGATGGCGCCGGTCACTTCGCGCATGGATTCGATCGCGGCTTCCTTGGGCCGGAGTCTCTTCTCGGCCATGAGCCGCTCGATGTTCTCCATCACGACGATGGCGTCGTCCACGACGATGCCCGTGGCGAGCACGATCGCGAACAGCGTCAGCGTGTTGATCGAGAAGCCGAACGCGTACAGGCCGGCGAACGACCCCACGAGCGAGATCGGCACGGCGACGAAGGGAATGAGCGTGGCGCGCCAGCTCTGCAGGAAAACGAACACCACCGCGAGCACCAGGAGCGCCGCGATGAAAAGAGTGTGGATCACCTCCTTGATGGAGGCCTGCACGAAGCGGGTGGTGTCGAAGGGGATCAGGTAGCTGACACCCGCCGGAAAGCCCTTTGCGATCTCGTCCATGGTCTTGCGCACGGCGCCGGCGACGTTGAGCGCGTTGGCACCCGACTGCAGGAAGATGGCGGTGCCGACGGTCGGCCTCCCGTCCACCGTGGTGTAGGCGTCGTAGCTGACCGCACCCAGCTCGATGCGCGCGATGTCCTTCAAACGCAGCACGCCGCCGGGACCGCTCGAGCGCAGCACGATGTTGCCGAACTCGTCCGGCTGGATCAGCCGTCCCTGGGCGGTCACGGTGTAGATCAGCGCCTGCCCGTCCGGAGCGGGGTCCTGACCGATCTTGCCCGCCGCGTACTGGTTGCTCTGTGCGCGGATGGCGCCGGCGACGTCGGTCGCGGTGATGCCGAGCTGCGCCATCTTGTCCGGCCGCAGCCAGATCCGCATCGAGTAGTCGCGCGCGCCGAAGATGGTGGCGTCGGCCACGCCCGGAACGCGCTTCAGGACGTCGAGCGCGTTGATCGTCATGAAGTTCGAGAGGTAAAGCGTGTCGAAGCGCGGATCGGTCGATGTCACGGCGACGAAGAGCAGGATGTCGAGCGAGCGCTTCTGCACCACCACGCCGGTGCGCTTGACGTCGTCGGGCAACCGCGGCAGCGCGATCTGCACGCGGTTGTTCACCTGGATGGTGGCGTTGTTGACGTCGGTCCCCACCTCGAAAGTGCAGGTGATCGTCAGCGTGCCGTTCGAGGAGGCCGTGGACTGGAAGTAGAGCAGGCCCTCGACCCCGGAGAGCTGCTCCTCGATCGGCGCGGCGACGGTGCGCGAAAGCGTCTCGGCGCTCGCGCCGGGCAGCGCGGCGGTGATCGTCACCGTGGGCGGCGCGATTTCCGGGTATTGCGCAATCGGCAACACCTGAAACGCGACCAGGCCCCCGAGCGTGATGATGATGGCGATGACCGAAGCGAAAATCGGCCGCTCGATGAAGAACCGCGACATGGCGGCTTACTTTGCGGCCGGCGCGGCGGCCTTGGCTTCGGCGGGAGCTTGCGGGCTCACCGCGGCCCCCGGCCGAACCTTGAGCAGGTTGTCGAGAATCACCCGGTCGCCGGGGTTGAGGCCCCCGAGGATCATCCAATCGCTGCCGAGCCAGTCGCCCACCTGGACCGGACGCGACTCGGCCTTGTTTTCCTTGTCGAGGGTGAACACCAGAAACGTCTTCTCGGTCTGGATGACCGCGGTCTGGGGCACGAGGAACACGTTGTCGCGCTCGCCCGCCGCCACCTGGACCCGCACGAACTGGCCGGGAAGGAGCTGCACCCGCGGATTGGGGAATGCCGCGCGCAGCTCCTGGGTGGCGAGCCTGGGGTCGATCTGGGTCGCGGCGAAATTGAGTCGGCCCTTCAACGGATAGCGCGAGCGATCGGGGAGGGCAAGGCGCACCTCCGCGGACTTGATGCGATCGAGCCTCCTGTCGGGAAGCTTCGCGAGATCCGATTCCGAAAGGCTGAACCGGATCCAGACCGGATCCACCTGATTCATCGTCGTGAGCAGGCTGCTTTCCTGTCCCGCCGTCACCAGACTGCCCTCGGAGCGGGCGATGCGTCCGGCGACACCCGAGACCGGCGCGGTCACTCGCGTATAGGACAGGTTGAGCTCGGCCTGGCGCAGATTCGCCTCGGCGGACTGGAGCGTCGCGTCCGACAGCTTTTGCGCCGAGATCGCATCGTCGAATTCCTTCTGGCTGATCGCCTTCTCGTCGGCGAGCGTCTTGAGCCGCGCGGCTTCGCGCCGCGTCTGCTCCTGGCGAGCGCGCTCCTGCGCCATCTGCGCATTGGCTTGGGCGAGGGCGATCTGGTAGGGGACGGGATCGATCTGGAAGAGGGGGCTGCCTTCGCGCACGAAATCCCCCTCGTTGTAGAGGCGCTTGAGCAGGATTCCCGAAACGCGCGCGCGCACCTCGACTTCCTTGGAGCCTTGCACCTGGCCGACGGCCTCGAGAACGATGGGCACGCGCTGCGGCGTCACCTCGAGCACCCTGGCCGGAATGCCGGCGGCGGCCGGGTCGGATGCGGGAGTGTTGGCCCCGCCTTGTTCGCATCCCGCGAGCAGGGCCGCAGCGAGCAATCCGGCAAGGGCCGGCAGCGATGGGGACAGCAGGCCGTAGCGGCCGCGGAAGTCCGGCCGAGCGTAAGCGGAGGCCATGCGGGGATCGTCTCTTGTCCGGGAATTCAGTTCGAGCGCGCGAGTATAATATACAATCACGAATGTATGTCAAAGATGCTGCGTCTCCGACTTGCGTAGAACAAAACGGGAATCCGAGCGCACCCGGCGTGGGATCCTGGCCGCTGCGCGCAAGGTCTTCGCCCGCCAGGGAGTGACCCGCACGACGCTCGCGGAGATCGCCGCCGCGGCCGGCGTGACGCGCGGGGCGATCTACTGGCATTTCGCCGACAAGAACGAGCTGTTCTTCGCCATGCGCGAGCAGGTGGCCGTGCCCCTGATCGACCAGATCGATCTTGCGCTGCTGCGCGCCGACGGGTCCGATCCCGTCGCGGGGGTCGAGCGCTTTTTGCTCGGCATTCTGGAAGCGCTCGAAAGCGACGCGTCGGCGCGCCAGACCTTCCAGATCATGGGCTTCAAATGCGAATACGTCGGCGAGTTCGAGCGCGAGCTGGTGCTGCAGCGCTTGCGTTGTTCCGAGCTCATCTCCAAACTGACGCAGGCCTACGGGCGCGCGCAGCGTGCCGGACGGTTGCGGATCGGACTGCGGCCGCCGATGGCTGCCGTTGAAACGTGCAGTTTTTTGATGGGTCTGACGCGGCTGTGGCTCCTCGACGCCAGGCGCTCGCTCGTGCGCCGGGTCGCTCGCCGACTGATCTCCGCTCACGTTGCCGCTCATCGGCGCGGCGGCAAGGAGAGGAATCTGCGAAACCTTTGATTTATTTTCGCGGGGACGCTACTCTCACCGGGCAGAGCTGCGGGTCGCGGCGTGGAGAGGCTGGAGCCGATGCGAAGTGTCGTCCTGGATACCGAAACCACCGGCTTGAACGCGGGTCTCGGCGACCGGATCATCGAACTGGGCTGCATCGAAGTCCTGAGCCGGCGCGTCACGGGAAACCACTTCCACCGCTACATCAATCCCGAGCGCGAGAGCGAGGAAGGGGCGCTCAAGGTGCACGGCATCGACCACGAGTTCCTCCAGGACAAACCCAAGTTTCGCGAGGTCGCGGCCGAGTTCCTCGACTACATTCAGGGCGCCGAACTGGTGATCCACAATGCGGCTTTCGACGTCGAATTCCTGAATCTCGAGCTGGGCAGGCTCGGGCTCCCGCCGATCGAAGAGCACTGCGCGGGGATCATCGATTCTCTGAAGATCGCGCGCGAGCTGCACCCGGGGAAGAAAAACTCCCTCGACGCCCTGTGCGAGCGCTATCAGGTCGATCACGCTCACCGCACCCTCCATGGCGCATTGCTCGACGCGGCCCTTCTCGCGGAGGTCTATCTGGCCATGACCCGCGGACAGGACAGCCTTGCGATCGAACTCGATCGGCCGCGCCCGGCCCTGGGAAGGCCTGCGGCGACTCAGGACGAGCGGCCCCCGCTCATCGTCTTTCAGCCGAGCGCGGACGAGCTCGCCGAGCATGCCCGCGTGCTCGCGGACATCGAGGCCGAGAACAGGGCGCAATGCGTATGGCGCCGCTTCGAGGTCGCGGTGGAGATGCTCGATCGGGTATGAAAATGCACAGCGGAGCACGGCCGGGTCGAGCGGCGATGTCGAACCCTGACAAGGCGAATCCCTACGAGCTCGATCTCGACAAGAACCCGGCCAACTACGCGCCCCTGACCCCGCTGGGATTCATCGAGCGCTCCGCCACCGTCTATCCCGCACACATCGCGGTCATCCACGGGGCGCGCCGCGTTACGTGGGCCGAGACCTATGCGCGTTGCCGGCGCCTCGCCTCCGCGCTCGCGCGCCGGGGAATAGGCGCCGGCGACACGGTTGCGGCGATGCTCGCGAATACCCCGGAAATGCTCGAGTGCCACTTCGGCGTACCCATGGCGGGCGCGGTCATCAACACGCTGAACACGCGTCTCGACGCCGAGGCGATCGCCTTCATGCTCGGGCACGGCGGAGCCAAGGTCCTGCTCGCCGACCGCGAGTTCTCGGGCACCGTCGCGCGCGCTCTCTCGGCTCTCAAGGAGAAACCGTTCGTGATCGACGTGGACGATCCCGAATACTCGGGCGCGGGCGAGCGCATCGGTCAGGCGGAGTACGAGCGCTTCATCGCAGGGGGCGATCCGGAATTTCCGTGGAAACCGCCCGCCGACGAATGGAACGCCATTTCGCTCAACTATACCTCGGGCACCACCGGCAACCCCAAGGGCGTGGTCTACCATCACCGGGGCGCCTATCTGAATGCGATCTGCAACATCGTGACCTGGGGCATGCCGCATCACGCCGTATATCTGTGGACGCTGCCCATGTTCCACTGCAACGGCTGGTGCTTTCCGTGGACCATGGCTGCCAATGCGGGCACCAACGTATGCCTGCGCAAGGTCGAGGCGAAGCTCGTTTTCGACGCGATGCGGGAGCACGGCGTGACGCACTACTGCGGCGCGCCGATCGTGCATTCGGCGCTGATCAACGCAGACCCCGCGCTGCGCGAGGGCATAGCGCACAAGGTGCACGCCATGGTCGCGGCGGCCGCGCCGCCCGCGGCCATGATCGAGGGCATGGAGCGCATGGGCTGGGAGCTCACCCACGTATACGGTCTGACCGAGGTCTACGGCCCGGCCACCGTGTGCGCGAAGCAGGAGGAGTGGAGGAGCCTCGATATCGCCAGCCGTACCGAGCGCAACGGTCGCCAGGGCGTACGCTATCTCATGGAAGAGGGCCTGACGGTGATGGATCCGCAGACCATGCAGCCCGTTCCCGCCGACGGCGAGACCATGGGCGAGATCATGTTCCGCGGAAACATCACCATGAAGGGCTACCTGAAGAACCGCAAGGCGACCGAGGCCGCCTTCGCGGGCGGTTGGTTCCGTTCGGGCGACCTCGCGGTGATGCAGCCCGACGGCTACCTCAAGATCAGGGACCGCGCCAAGGACGTCATCATCTCCGGCGGTGAGAACATCTCGTCGCTCGAGATCGAGGACGTGCTCTACCGGCACCCGGCGGTCCTCGCGGCGGCCGTGGTCGCGAAGCCCGACCCGAAGTGGGGCGAAACGCCGTGCGCCTTCGTCGAGGTGAAGCCCGGTGCGAAGGTCACTGAAAAGGAAATCGTCGATCACTGCCGGGCCCACCTCGCGCATTTCAAGGCGCCCCGCCACGTGGTGTTCAGCGTGCTGCCGAAGACATCCACGGGCAAGATCCAGAAATTCGTGCTGCGGGAGCAGGCGAGATCGGCCTCGGCGATAGAGTGACGGAGGACCCATGAACGCTCCATCCAAGACCGAAGTAGAAGCGCCCTACATCCTGCGCGAGGACAGGGACGGCGTGGCGACGCTGACGCTCAACCGCGGTGATCGCATGAACCCGCTCTCGACCGCGATGCTCGCGGCGCTGCAGGCCGAGCTCGACCGCCTTGCGAAGGACACGGCGGCCCGCGTGGTCGTGCTCGCGGGCGCGGGCACGCACTTCTGTGCGGGGCACGATCTTCGCGAGATGCGCTCGCATCCCGACAAGGCTTGGCAGAAGGCGCTTTTCGAACGGTGCAGCGAGATGATGCTGTCGCTCATGCGACTGCCTCAGCCCGTGATCGCGCGCGTGCAGGGCGTCGCCGTCGCCGCAGGCTGCCAGCTCGTGTCGATGTGCGACCTCGCGGTGGCGAGCGAGGTCGCCCGGTTCGCGCTCCCCGGAATCAAGAGCGGAATCTTCTGCACCACGCCGGGCGTGGGCGTCGCCCGCAACCTCGCGCGCAAACACACGCTCGAGATGCTCTTCACAGGCGACCTGATCGACGCGGAGACCGCGCTCTCCTGGGGCCTGGTGAACCGCGTCGCGCCGCTTGCCGAGCTCGATGCCGAGGTGGACAAGCTCGCCCGCAAGATCGTCGCGCACAGCAGCGCCGTGGTGGGCATGGGCAAGAAATTCTTCTACGACCAGGTGGAGAAAGGTCTGGCGGACGCTTATTCCCTAGCGTCCGAGGGCATGGCCTGCAACATGATGCTCGAAGATGCCGGCGAAGGGATCGACGCCTTCATCGAGAAACGCAAGCCCGACTGGCGCGGGCGATAGACGAGACGCGCCGTCTGATGGCGCAATCGCGGTCCGGTGAGGTCGCACTCGGCGCAGCGGCGGCCGACAGCCGCGCCCTTCGCGCTGCACTGGGTGAAACCGGGTCGTGGAGAGGGCGGGCCGAATTGCTTGCGCGCACGCTGGTGGAAGCGACACTGGATTCGCGCGGGCCGCTGTTCGAGGTGCAGCGCGCCTTCGCGATATTTCCGCCGGAATCGCCGGCGGGCGAATCACTGTTCCGGCTTGCCGAGGCTTTGCCGCGAATCCCCGATCGATCTTCCCGGACCGCAATGCTCGCAGACCGTGTCCCCGCATTGCGCGGCTGGAAGGCTGCGGTCGCGCTGCCGATGGCCGATCTCGGACTGAATGCAATCGGGCGGCAATTCGTCTACGCGGAGACCACCGCCGAGGCGCTGCGGCGTGCCGAGCGCGATGCGCGCGCCCGGCCGGCAACGCGCTTCTCCTTCGACATGCTGGGGGAGGGCGCGCGCACTGCTGCGGATGCCGATCGCAATTTTCGGCGGACTATGGACGCAATCCGCGCCATGGGGCGGGCGGTCGGCGCGCGCCAAGGAATTTGGCGCGAACGCCTCGAGGTTTCCGTGAAACTGTCCTCCATTCACCCTCGTTACGACGCAGCGAGTTACGCGCGGGTCCGCGGCGAGTTGCTCGATCGCCTGAAGCAAATCTCCGGCCGGGCCGCTGCAGCGGGTATCGGACTCACGATCGACGCGGAGGAATCGGAGAGGTTGTCGCTTCAGCTCGATCTGTTCGAGGCGTTGACGGCCGATCCGGCGCTGGACCGCTGGGGAGGGCTGGGCCTTGCGGTGCAGGCCTATCAGCCGCGCGCTCTTGAAACGGTGGACGCATTGCTGGAGATCGCGGGTCGCCGCCGCAAGCGCGGCGGCATGCCGATCGCCGTGCGGCTGGTGAAGGGCGCCTATTGGGACGCCGAGGTCAAGCGGGCGCAAGAGCTGGGGCTTGCGCGCTATCCGGTATTCACCGACAAGCGGCTCACCGACCTGTCCTATCTCGCCTGCGCCCGGCGTCTCTCGGCCGGACTGGACAGCGTCCATCCGCAGTTCGCCACGCACAACCCGGTGACGCTCGCGTGCGTGCTCGCGTTTGCCGATCGGTCCGGCGCCGCCTCCCCCGCCCCTGCGCGGTTCGAGTGCCAGCGCCTCCACGGAATGGGAGGAGCCCTGTACCGCGCGCTCGCAGCTACGCATCCGGATGTGCCGGTGCGCACGTATGCACCGGTCGGCGAGAAGCGCGAGCTGTTTGCCTACCTGGTGCGCCGGCTGCTCGAGAACTCGGCGACCACTTCCTATGTGCGCCAGGCGGCGCGCGCGAAACGATCCGACGATTTGCTGCGCACCGGTTTCGAATTTCTCGACGCGGGCCCGCGCCCGCGCGATATTCCCTCACCAACGGAGCTGCACATGCCGCAACGACGCATTGCAAAGGGCTATGACCTCGGGGATTCCGCCACGCTCGCCGCGTGGGCGAAATCGGTGAACGAAGCGCGGCGCACATGGACCGCGGGATGTCTCGTGAACGGCAAGCGCCGGCCGGGTCCCGCGCGACCGGCGGTGTCGCCCGCCCGGCCCGACGTGACCATCGGCGAGGTGAGCGAAGCGACGCCGGACACGGCGCGGTCCGCAGTCGATTCCGCATACGCGGCGCGGGTCGCCTGGTCCGCGGTCAGCGTGCCCGAACGCGCCGCGGCCCTGGAGCGGCTGGCGGATCTGCTGGAAGCCGACATGGCCGGCCTGATGGCCCTGTGCGTCTGGGAGGCGGGGAAAACCTTGCCCGATGCCATGGCGGACGTGCGCGAAGCGGTGGATTTCTGCCGCTACTACGCGCAGCAGGCGCGCGAGCGGCTCGGCAGCCCGACGGCGCTGCCCGGCCCGGTCGGCGAGAGCAACGTGCTGACGCTGCATGGCCGCGGCGTGTTCGCCTGCATCAGCCCCTGGAACTTTCCGGTCGCGATTTTCACCGGACAGGTCGCGGCCGCGCTGGTCGCCGGCAACACGGTGGTTGCGAAGCCGGCGCAGCAGACGGCGCTCACCGCATACCGCGTCGCCGAGCTGATTTTGAAAGCGGGGATCCCGCCCGGCGTCTTCCATCTTCTGCCCGGCGACGGCGGGATCGGGCGAGCTCTTGTTGCCGATCCGAGGATCGCGGGCATTGCCTTCACCGGCTCGACCGTCACCGCTCGCGCCATCCAACGCGTTCTCGCGGAGCGCGAGGGCCCGATTGCGCCGCTGATCGCAGAAACCGGCGGCCTGAACGCCATGATCGTGGACTCCAGCGCGCTGCCCGAGCAGGTCGTCGACGCGGTGGTGGCGAGCGCCTTTCGCTCGGCCGGCCAGCGCTGCAGCTCGCTTCGCGTCCTTTACCTGCAGGAGGAAATCGCCCCCGCGGTGCTCGACATGCTGCGCGGCGCGATGGCCACGCTGCGCATCGGCGATCCAGCCGATCCGGCGACCGACGTCGGACCGGTGATCGACGCGCAGGCGCGCAGGGAATTGGCGGAATACATTTCCGATCTGCGCTCGCGGGCGAAGCTGATCGCGGAGTCCGGCCCCGTCCCCCCTGCCGGCACCTATGTCGCTCCAGTGGCGTTCGAAATCGGGTCGATACGCGAGGTTCCCGGTGAGCGCTTCGGCCCCATCCTCCACATAGCGCGATTCCCGCTCGAAGACCTCGACCGGGTAGTCGACGACATCAACGCCACGGGATACGGGCTTACGATGGGTGTGCACACCCGCGTGGACTCGCGCGCCGAGCGCATTCGCGCGCGCTCGGCGGTCGGCAATCTCTACGTCAACCGCAACATGATCGGCGCGGTCGTGGGCGTGCAGCCGTTCGGCGGCGAGGGGCTGTCCGGCACGGGACCGAAGGCCGGCGGCCCGAATTACCTGGTGCGATTCGCGACCGAACGCGTCTTTACGGTGAATACCGCGGCGGCGGGCGGCGATCTCGGCCTGCTGACAGGAACGGCCGGCGCCGCGACGTGACTTGCTTTCGTCAAGCGTCGCGGCGCGTGCGGCGTCGTTATAATGCCGGCGCGCTCCCGATGTGTCCGCCCTTTCTCGCTCCGAACGACCCTACAGGACCCTCGCCGCGTCCATGGCGGAAGACATCATTCTCGAAACGCGCGGCCTGAGGAAGGAGTTCAAGGGCTTCGTCGCCGTCAGCGACGTCAGCCTCAAGGTCAGGCGCGGACGCATCCACGCGCTGATCGGCCCC
>Ga0137379_10002519_pt1 | contig 17070 bp, 19 predicted proteins | sample SagtaG_18_FD_104812 | JGI IMG/M metagenome (GOLD analysis project Ga0137379, IMG submission 104812) | Vadose zone soil microbial communities from Sagehorn Ranch, Mendocino, California, USA - Sage2_L_80_16 metaG | ecosystem: Environmental > Terrestrial > Soil > Vadose zone | place: USA...
AACCAGGCGCTGGTCTTGGCGACGAAGTACGGGTAGGACGGCTGGCCGGTCACGTTCCGCTCGGTGTTCCCCTTGGCCGGCATCTGGGTGTGCTTCTGCCAGAACATGATGAAAATGTGCGCGCCGATCAGCGCCAGCAGGATGCCAGGGATCAGCAGCACGTGGATGATGTACATCCTCGGCACGATGTCGTGACCGGGGAACGGCCCGCCGAACAGGAAGTACGCCAGGTAGGTGCCGACGATCGGGATGCCGCCCTGCAGCACGCCCTCGAAGATCCGCAGGCCGGCGCCTGACAGCTGGTCGTCCGGCAGCGAGTAACCGAACAGGCCCTCGATCAGCGCGAGCGTGAACAGCCCGATCCCGATCAGCCAGTTGACCTCGCGCGGCTTGCGGAAGGCGCCGGTGAAGAAGACCCGCAGCATGTGGACCATGAGCGCGGCCACGAACAGGTCGGCGGCCCAGTGATGTATCTGCCTGATCAGCAGCCCGCCGCGGACGTCGAAGCTGATCCGCAGCGTCGACTGGTACGCCTCGCTCATCTTGATGCCGTCGAGCTTGACGTACGAGCCGTGGTAGGTCACCTCGGTCATCGACGGCACGAAGAAGAATGACAGGAACGTCCCGGTCAGCAGCAGGATGATGAAGGAGTACAGCGCGATCTCGCCGAGCAGGAACGACCAGTGGTCGGGGTACACCTTGCGCAGCAAGTAGGTGCGGACCCCGCGCGCCCCGCCGAACCTGTCGTCCAGCCACCCGGAGGTGCCCTTCAACGGCTTCGACACCTCGAAGTCGGTATCGCTGTTAACGGCTGGCCTGCTCATCCGCGCTCCCAGAAACTCGGGCCGACGGGCTCGGTGAAGTCGCTCTTGGCCACCAGGTAGCCCTGTGCGTCGGTGGTCAGCGGCAGTTGCGGCAGCGGGCGCGCGGCCGGGCCGAAGATCACGGTCGCGCCGGTCGTTGCCTCGAACGTGGACTGGTGGCACGGGCACAGGATGTGGTGCGTGGTCTGCTCGTACAGCGCCACCGGGCACCCCACGTGCGTGCAGATCTTGGAGTAGGCGACGATGTTGTCGACCGTCCAGTTCATCGTGCCCACCAGCGTACTCCCCTGGTGCCTGGTGGGAATGTGCAGCTCACCGGGCCGGAACTTGATCAGGATGACGGCCGCCTTGGTCAGCTCGTCCTGATTGTCCTCGTAGCCGTCGGGCACGATCGTGAACATGCTGCCCGGCGCGCTGAACTGCGCCGGGGTGATCGGCTGGTTGGTGCCCTGCAGGAGCAGCCGCCGGCCCGGGCTCCATACGGTGTGCCGCAGGCTCGTCCCCGGCTGCGGTCCCAGGTCCCGCAGCAGCACGACGGGCGCGGCGAGCAGCGGCAGCGTGCCGAGCATCAGCGTGCGCCGTACCAGCGGCCGCTTGACGAACTGGCTGTTCGCCGTGCCCTCTTTGAAGTAGGCCTCGGTCGCCTGCTTCTCCTTCTCATCGGAGCGCAGATCGTGCCGTTGCTGGGTCACCTCGACGTTCGGCATCAGGTGCCGGACCCAGATCAGCGCGCCCAGGCCGAGGGCCAGGAACATGACGGACATGGAGAGCCCCAGCGCCAGGTTGGACCGCAGGGTCTTGTCGACCGTGTGCACCCCGAGCCCCACGTAGGCGGCGACGAAGCCGCAGCCCGCGATGAACGTGAGCAGGAAACAGGCCACGACCACCCTCTCGGCCCGGCGGCCGTGCACAATCACCTTGGGGTCGTCCGGCGGGAGACCGTCTATGTGCTCGGCGAACTCTTCGGAGTCGGAGACCAGGGCCACGGCCCCGGGCTCCTGGGCCACCGCGGCGGACCCGAGCAGGCGCGGCGAGGGCGGCGGAGTGCCGATCACCCGGTGCGGCGCACCCGGGCTCTCGGTGCCCTCGGTGCCCTCGGTCTCTTCCATGTCGCTCATGACTACTTCCGCTCCGTCCCCGGCCCTGTCCCCGTCGGCCCCGTCGGTCGTGGGTCACGCCGCTTCGCGGTAATCCACATCGAGATGAGCACCAGGAAGCCCAGCCCGCCGAGGAAGATCACCAGACCCTCGGTGACCGGCCCGGTCCGGCCGAGGGAGAAGCCGCCCGGGTTGGGCTCGACCCGGGTCTGCGTGATGTAGGCGATGATGTCGCGCTTGGCCTGCGGCGTCAGCGCGCCGTCGGAGAACACCGGCATGGCCTCGGGCCCGGTCAGCATCGCCGTGTAGATCTGGGTCGGCGTGGACTCGGTCAGCGGCGGCGCATCCTTGCCGTAGGTCAGCGCGCCGCCCGCCCCGGCGAAGCCGTGGCACTGCGCGCAGTTGGCGCTGAACAGCTGCGAGCCGAGCGCGGTGTCGGCTCCCTCGGTGGACACCTGGTCGGCGGTCGGGATCTCCGGGCCGCCGCCCAGCGAGGCGACGTAGCCGGCGATGTCCTCGATCTGCTGCGGGCTGAACGTCACCGGCTTGCGATCGTTCTCCGAGCCGACTTCCTTGGCCGGCATGCGGCCGGTCGACATCTGGAAGTAGACCGCGGCCGCACCCGAGCCGATCAGGCTGGGTCCCTGCGAGGTGCCCTGGGCCTCGAGGCCGTGGCAGCTCGAGCAGTTCGCCTGGAACAGATCCTTGCCGGCCGTGATGTCCTGCTGAGCCCCGACCGCGGCCGAGGCCTCCGTGCCGCCCCCCCGGGAGGTGAGCGACCCGTAGACCAGCGCGACAACGACGAGCCCGAGTAGCAGTGCCGCGTAGCCGGCGGCCGGGCGCCTGCGCCTGGCGTTGATCCAGCTCACTCGCTGTCCCCTGACTAGTGGATGAGGTAGATGACGGTGAACAGGCCGATCCACACGACGTCGACGAAGTGCCAGTAGTACGACACGACGATCGCGCTGACCTGTTGTTCATGGGTGAAGGTTCGGGCGGCGTAGGTGCGGCCGAGCAGGAAGATGAAGGCCACCAGGCCGCCCGCCACGTGCAGCCCGTGGAACCCCGTGGGTATGTAGAACACCGAGCCGTACGCGCTCGACGCCATTGTGAGGCCCTCCTTGGTGACCAGCTGGTAGTACTCGTAGCTCTGCCCGAGGTCGAAGTAGAGGCCCATCAGGAAGGTGAGCACGTACCACTCGCGCAGGCCCCAGCTCATCGGGTGCAGCAGCGACCTGGTGCGGCTGATCTGGCCGCGCTCGACCGCGAACACGCCCATCTGGCAGGTGACGCTGGACAGCAGCAGGACCGTGGTGTTGATCGAGCCCAGCGCGAGGTCCAGGTGCGCGCCCGGCCACTCCAGGCCCGAGCCCTTGTCCACCGACCTGACGGTGAAGTACATCGCGAACAGGGCCGCGAAGAACATCAGCTCGGAGGACAGCCAGACGATGGTGCCGACGCTGACCAGGTTGGGTCTGCTGGCCGGCGAACGGGGGGCCGTCTCCACGGTTGCTGTCGTCACGAAGCAATTATTACGACAACCTGTAGGCGATCGCTACGCGACCCCCCGCATCGGTGGCACTGGTTTCCCCGCGGCTCGGTAGCATGCAGTGTCATGAAGGTCGTTGTGTACAGCCATGACGCGGATGTGCGAGCTCAGGTCAGGCTCGCCATCGGGCGCCGCCCCGCGATGGACGTGCCGGAGGCCGAGATCATCGAGGTAGCCACGCAGCCCGCGCTGTTCAGGCTGCTCGACGCCGGCGGCGCCGACGTGATGGTTCTCGACGGGGAGGCGCAGCCGTACGGCGGGATGGGCGTGTGCCGCCAGGCCAAGGACGAGATCTACAACTGCCCGCCGGCGCTGCTGATCGTCGGCCGGGCCGACGACGGCTGGCTGGCCACCTGGTCGCGGGCCGACGCCGTGGTCAGCCACCCGATCGACCCGATCGCGCTGGCCGACGAACTGGCCGGGCTGATGCGGGAACGCCCCGCGGTCAGCAGCTGAGGCCGTACTCTTTTCATGCCGAACGGGCCGGGTTCACGCCCCGGCGCCGCTCCCTAGTCAGCTCTTCCTCATCCCGGACCCACCTGGGAGCCCGTCATGGATGCCCGAACCACCTGGCCCGCGCTGTTGTCCGCCCTCATCCGCGGTGACTCGCTCACCGCCGACGAGAGCGAGTGGGCCATGAACGAGATCATGGAGGGCGCCGCGACGCCATCCCAGATCGCGGGCTTCGGGATCGCGCTGCGGATCAAGGGCACCTCGGTGGCGGAGATGACCGGACTGGCCCGGTCGATGCTGGCGCACGCCACCCCGATCAGCCTGCCCGGTCAGCTGACCGACCTGGTCGGCACGGGCGGGGACGGCGCGCGCACGGTCAACGTGTCGACGATGGGCACGATCGTGGCGGCCGCCGCGGGCGCCCGGATGATCAAGCACGGCAACCGGGCCGCGTCGTCCGCGTGCGGAGCGGCCGACGTGCTCGAGGCCCTCGGCGTGGTGATCGACCTGCCGCCGGCCGCGACCACCGAACTGGCCGCCGAGGTCGGCGTGGCCTTCCTGTTCGCGCCGCTGTATCACCCGGCGCTGCGGTACGCGGGTCCGACGCGCAGCGAGCTCGGCGTGCCCACCGTGTTCAACTTCCTCGGCCCGGTGGCCAACCCGGCCCGGCCCACGTCGCAGGCGGTCGGGGTGTTCGACCCGAGGATGGGGGAGATCCTGGCCGGCGTGCTGGCCGGGCGCGGCTGCTCGGCCCTGGTGTTCCGCGGCGAGGACGGTCTCGACGAGTTGAGCACGACCGGCCCGTCCACGCTGTGGGTGGTGCACGACGGCCAGGTGGCCCGGACGGAGTTCCATCCGTCCTCGCTCGGCCTGCCCCCGGCGACAGTGGCCGACCTGCGTGGCGGCGACGCCGCGCAGAACGCCGCGGCCGCCCGCGCGGTGCTGGCCGGCGACCGGGGTCCGGTGCGTGACATCGTGCTGCTGAACGCGGCCGCCGCGCTGGCCGCGACGGCCGGCGTCGCCGGCCCGGAGGCAGTCGTACCGGCGCTGGCCGACGGCTTTGCCCGGGCCGCCGAGGCGGTCGACTCCGGCGCCGCCCGGGCCCTGCTCGACCGCTGGATCGAGGTCAGCCGCCGCCTGGCGCCGCGGCTGCCGTTTCGCTAGGTCCCCAGATCAGGCTTCGGTGCCGAGCCCTAGCGAGAACGCGGCGTCCAGGTCGTGCCGGCTATAGGTGCGGAACGCGATGTGGGTCTCGGTGTGCTTGACGCCGGGGACCTTGTTCAGCCCGCCGGGAATGACGTCGGCAAGCTCCTCGTGAACGCGGACCCGCACCATCGCCACCAAGTCGAATTCCCCGGTGACCGAGTACACCTCGCTGACCTCGGGGATCTGGGCGATCGTCTCGGCGACCTCGGGGATGCGCTGGATCTCTGCCCTCACCAGAACGATCGCGGTGACCACCGATGCCTCCCGGGGCGTTTGTCTTAGGGCCAGCTTGCTGGCGCTTACGCTACTACTTCCGGCCAGGTGCTGAGCTGCCGAAGGGTGCGGATGCCGCGGTGCGCGAGCCGCCGGATCAGCCAGCCGAGCACGTCCGCGGTCGCCCGGGCGTCGGCCAGCGCCCGGTGGTTCGGCGCGGTCCGCGCGCCGAAGAACGCGGCCAGCGTGCCCAGCTTGCAGTCGGGCACCTCGTCCGGGTCCATCACGCGCCTGGCCAGCATGACCGTATCCAGCACGGTGAAGCCGGGCCAGGCCAGCCCCAGGTCGTCGCACCCGGCGACCAGGAAGCCCAGGTCGAACGGGGCGTTGTGGGCGACGAGCACGCAGCCCTGGGCGAAGTCGAGCAGCCCCGGCAGCACCGCGCCCAGCCGCGGAGCCGCGGCCAGCATCCAGTCGGTGATCCCGGTCAGGTCCGCGATGCCCGGCGGGACCGGCGTGCCCGGGTTGACCAGCGAGGCGAACTCGCCCTGCCGCACGAACTCACCCCGCCGCGCGCCCGCGCGCACTCGGACCGCCCCGATCTCGGTGATCGCCGCCTGCCCCGGCGACCATCCCGTCGTCTCCAGGTCCACCACGGCGAACTCGAGCAGCCCCAGATCCACCTCAGCCATCCCGCCCCGGGCCTCGCCGGGCATTCCTTCGCGTCTCGGCGCGGACCCGTTCAGGTCCTTCCCGTTCAGCCGGGGCCGGGTCCCCCGGGCAGATGACGCCTCCCCGCATTCGCCTGGCACTCTTGTCGTCACGCCCGGACTGATCACGCTCCCACGGTAAAACCACCCACCGACATTTATCCGCCGCCACGCCGACTCCCATAACCCCCGCCCCGCCGGCACCACCCGCCCCGCCGACCCCGGACGCCAGCCCGAGTTGCGATATGAAACCGGTAGGTCGTAGCGATCTGGATCCAGGCCAAGGGGTTTGCGGCCAAGCGATTGGCACCGAGCGGGCCGCGGCGAGCGGACCAGCACCGAGCCAGGCCACGGCGAGCGAACTAGTGCCGGATCAGATAGAGTCTGCCCGCGCGGCTCCGCATCCCACGCCCCGGGTGTCCCGCAGTACTCACGATTCCCGCGCCCGGCCGCCCGGATCAACCACGGTGATGTGACATCGCCGTGGTCAGGACCACGGCAATGTCACTTTGCTGTGGTTGCGCGGGACAGCGCCGTGTGACCGGTGAGGCCAGTGGGCCCGCCGGGGACAGCACGGCCCCCGGCCGCGGCCAGGGCTCAGGCCAGCCACCACGTCACGCGGCCGAAGGACCGGCGCCACCGTAACGTGCCATGGCACTAGCACCGAGCGGGCCGCGGCGCGGACGCCAGAACGGACTCCCGTAACTATGGCGTCGCCCGCACCAAAGTTCTAAAGCGTGGATGCCGCGTTCATCTGCTGGGACCGCGACGCCCCCGTTTAGCTGATGGGTCTCGGCCGGGCGGTACGTTCCAGAAACCGGAATCAAGCCACACCTGCACCATCAGCATCACGGTCCGTGTCGGCCCGACCAGCCGGAACGCCATGAAACCCGGATCCAGTGCGCGCGGTGAAAGCCCGGTTTCACTGCGTCCGGCCTGCGTCCGGCAGGCGGCTGGTACGGGCGCGGGCACCTCCGGAGCCCCGCGACACGCGCGTCCGCGGAAATGTCAGACGGCCTCGTTACCGTGTGTCTGTCCATTAACGGAATGCGTGGGAGGCGTCATGAAGATTGATTGCGGCCGCTGCGAGATGCGCGGAACGGGCTGCGACGACTGCGTTATCACCGTGCTCGGGCCGCGGAACGGGGCCGCCGCCAAGGCGGCGGCGTCCGGCTATCTCGGCGAAGAGGAAGTGAAGGCGCTCGGTGTCCTCGCGGCCGCGGGCATGGTCCCCCCGCTGCGGTTTTCGCTCCCGGGCTCGACCGTCCTGCCGGGGGCGCGGGCCTGGATGAGGCAGAGCTTCCCTGACACCAAGGCCTCGTGATGCTAGCGTGGCGATCTCATTCCGCGAGTGAATCCCGGCGTCGTAACGGAATAGCTGGGATTTACCGAATCGGTTGAAACGCCTTATTCGCTTCACTACGCTGGCCCCAAACGTCGCCGGGCCGGTCGCGAGGGCCAAGGACCTGGGCAAACGCTCGGGCAAACGGGGACATGGTGGGGAGTGGTAGGGACGTGAGTACGCGGCTGGCGGGCAGCGCGTCCCGGATCCGCCGCGGTATCGCGATCGCGGCCGGGCTGATCTCGGTCAGCGGTCTCGCGGTCTTCGCCACAGGCGCCGACGCGGCGCCGCAGCCGACCGTCAGCCAGGTCCAGGCCAAGATCAACCAGCTCACCACCCAGTTCGACAAGGTCAGCCAGCAGCTCGACCAGGCCGGCCAGCAGCTGTCCGCGGCGCAGACCAAGCTGTCCCAGGTCCGGGTGCGGCTGCGCCACGCCAACGCCCAGTTCCAGACGGCGCAGGCCAACGTGGCGGCCAACGCGGCGGCGGCGTTCGAGGACAGCGGAGCCACCTCGATCGCGGGCGTGCTCACCTCGGGTGACCCGTCCGTGCTGCTGCAGCAGGGGTCGCTGCTGATGGAGCTGTCCGGGAACCGGAGCGCGCAGACCAGGCAGCTGCTCACCGACGCCAGCCAGCTGGCCGGGGTGGAGCAGGAGATGTCGCGGACCGAGGCCGGGATCGCCGGCCTCAAGCGCCAGCTCGCTAGCCATAGGTCCTCCCTCGGCAAGCTCATCGACACCCAGAAGGCCACCCTGGCCAGCCTGACCGTGCCCCAGCGGCAGGCGGTCACGGATCACGCGATCGGCGCCAACGGCAGCTCCGCGCCCCAGCAGTACACCGGGCCCACCTCGACCCAGGCGCAGAAGGCGGTCGCGTTCGCCTACGCCCAGCTCGGCTGCCCCTACGTGTATGGTGGCACCGGGCCGTGCCAGCGTGGGTATGACTGCTCCGGCCTGGCCCAGGCCGCCTGGGCAGCGGCCGGCGTGCAGATACCGCGCGACAGCTACTCGCAGTGGGCCGCGCTTCCGCACGTCCCCCTCTCCTCTCTTGAGCCGGGTGACCTGCTGATCTACAACGGCGAGGGGCACGTGGCCATCTACGTGGGTGGCGGCTACATCATCGACGCCCCGCAGACCGGGATGAACGTGCAGAAGATCCCGGAGAGCACGTCGTGGTACGCCAGTAACCTCGACGGAGCGCTGCGCCCGTAGCCTGGTCGCGTGGACGATGGCAGGCGGCCGGAACGGCACCCTGACCTGATACCCCGGCTTCGCCAGATCGCGATGATCCTCGTCTTCGACCTGGGCGGCCCGCTACTCGCCTACGGCCTGCTGCGCTCGGCCGGGATGAGCGCGGTGGCCGCGCTGGTGATCAGCGGTGTGCTGCCCGCCCTGGGCATCGGCATCGGCGCCCTGGCGGACCGGCGGCTCGACGTCATCGGGGTGGTCGTCCTCGCCGGCCTCCTGGTAGGTACCCTACTGGGCCTGACCAGCCATAATGCGCGGCTCTACCTGCTCGAGGGCTCGGTCCCCTCGGCCGTGTTCGCCCTGGGCTGCCTGGTGTCGCTCCGGCTGCGGCGGCCGCTGATATTCCGCCTGGCGGTGGAGCTCCTCGGCCCGGGCACCCGGAAGGGCCGCGACGTCACCGCCGCCTGGCGGTATCCGGGATTCCGGCGGGCGTTCCAGATGATCACCGTGGCGTGGGGGGCCGGCTATCTCGCCGAGGCCGCGATCCGGGTCGCGATCGTCGTCACCACGTCGACGGGGATTGCCCTGGTCTGCTCCAAGCTGATCCCCTACGTGTTCGCCGTGGTCTTGTCCGCCTGGACGCTCGCCTACGGCGAGCACGAGAAGAGGAAAGCCGAACGCCTGGCCAGCGCCGATGCCACCGCCAGCGCCGGAACATGACCGGCCGCCCCTATACTCATCCGGTGCCTCGCACGCTGATCGTCACCAACGACTTCCCGCCCCGCCGGGGCGGCATCCAGTCGTTCGTGCATGCGCTGGCCACCGGGCTACCCGTGGGCACGGTGACGGTGTACGCGCCCGCCTGGAAGGGCGCGGTCGAGTTCGACGCCCGGCAGCCGTTCCCGGTGATCAGGCACCCGACCTCGCTGATGCTGCCGGTACCCGCCGTGGCCCGCCGGGCCGCGGCCATCGCCAGGGAGCACGACTGCGACACCGTCGTGTTCGGCGCGGCGGCGCCGCTCGGCCTCATCACGCCGGCGCTGCGCAAGGCGGGCGTGCGGCGCGCGGTGGCGCTGACGCACGGCCACGAGGCGGGCTGGGCCGCGCTTCCCGGCGCCCGGAGCCTGCTGCGCCGCATCGGCGACGAGGTGGACGTGGTCACCTACCTCGGGGAGTACTTCAGGGCACGGCTAGCCCGGGCGCTGTCGCCGCGGGCGCAGCGCCGGATGGTCCGGCTGGCGCCCGGCGTGGACGTGACGTTCTTCCGTCCCGGCGCAGGTGGCGACGCGGTCCGGGAGCGGCTGGGGCTGGCCGGCCGGCCCGTGGTAGCCTGCGTGTCCCGGATGGTGCCGCGCAAGGGGCAGGACACCCTGATCACCGCCTGGCCGCAGATAAAGGCTCAGGTCAGCGGCGCGGCCCTGCTGCTCGTAGGTGACGGCCCCTACGCGCCCAGGCTCAGGCGGCTGGCACAGCGCCTCGACGTGGCCGACGATGTCATCTTCACCGGTCCGGTCCCGTGGCCCGAACTCCCGGGCTACTACGACGCGGCGGATGTGTTCGCCATGCCCTGCCGGACGCGCCGGGCCGGCCTGGACGTGGAGGGTCTCGGCATCGTCTACCTCGAAGCGTCAGCCACCGGCCTGCCCGTGATCGGCGGGGATTCGGGCGGGGCGCCGGACGCCATCCTCGACGGCGAGACCGGCTACGTCGTCAGCGACGGGCCCGGTGTCGCGGTCCGCGTCACCGAGTTGCTCCGTGACCCGGCCAGGGCCAGGGCGGTGGGGGAGAAGGGCCAGGCGTGGGTGGAACGGGAGTGGCGGGAGGAGCTCTCCGCCGCCCGCCTGTCCGCGATCCTGGCGGGCTGACGACGGCTAAGCCCGACCGTTCGGCCTAAGCCTGCCTCAGACCGGCCTAAGGCCTCTCTGAACAGGAGGAATAGGGCTTTCCTCCCATGCGGTCCCTGGGGTCTTACCGCGAGACTCGAATAGTGACCGGCCAGGGGGCTGGCCGGCACGTTGAGGAGGATCGATGAACCCGAGCATGACCCAGAGCCTGGTCTCGGATCACATCAGGGAAACACTCCAGCAGGCGGCGGCGGCCCGCCGGGCCAGCGCGGCGCGCAGCGCCGCCCGCAAGGCGAGCAACCGCGCGGCCCGGCGCGGCCACTGGCTGGTACGGGGGGCATGACCATGGCCAGGAAGATCAGCGCGCTGGCCCGGCGGGTAGGCGGCTTCTTCGCCGAATGCAACTACGCCCAGCGCCGGCTGACCATCTTGAATATGGCCCCGGACGCATACGTCACCACGGGGGACGAGGCGCCGGACGACTACGCCGAGTTCCTGTTCAGGACATCTGGCATGCTGCTGCGCGAGCCGGACGCCCGGCACCGCGCCCACGGCCGGTTCGTCGGCTAGGAAGTCGGCTCAGTAAAGGCTACGGCGGCCGGGCCGCTCCTCGCCGGCCCGGCCGCCGGCTCACGAATACAGGGCATCGATGTCGGCGGCGAAGTCCTTGAGCAGCACGCTGCGGCGGATCCCGAGCTTGACGGTGAGCTGCCCGGCCTCCTGGGTGAAGTCGACGTCGAGGATCCGGAACTTCCTGATGGACTCCGCCCGGGACACCGCCTGGTTGGCGTCGTCCACGGCGGCCTGCACGTCGGCGAGCAGATCCGGGTCATCGCGCAGGGCCGCGACGGTGGCGTCGGCCGGCTGGCCGTGCCGCTCCTTCCACGGCCCGAGCGCCTCCGGGTCCAGGGTGATCAGCGCCGCGACGAACGGCTTGCCGTCCCCGACGACCATGCACTGGCTGATCAGCGCGTGGCTGCGAAGCCGGTCCTCGAGCATCGCGGGCGCCACGTTCTTGCCCCCGGCGGTAACGATCATCTCCTTCTTCCGCCCGGTGATCTTCAGGAAGCCCTCCTCGTCCAGCTCCCCGATGTCGCCGGTGGCGAACCAGCCGTCCTCGGTGAAGACCTCCTTGGTGGCCGCCTCGTTGTGCCAGTAGCCGGGGAAGACGTTCTTCCCGCCGATCAGGATCTCGCCGTCGTCGGCGATCTTGATCCCGACGCCGGGCAGCGGCTGCCCGACGGTGCCGATCTTGTTCCGGTCCGGCCGGTTCACGGTGGTCGCGGCGGTCGTCTCCGTCAGCCCGTATCCCTCGAGCACGGTGACGCCGGTGCCGCGGAAGAAGTGGCTGAGCCGTTCGCTGAGCGCCGCCCCGCCCGAGACGGCGTACTCCGCCCGGCCGCCGAGGGCGGCCCGCAGCTTGCCGTAGACCAGCCGGTCGAACACCGCGTGCTGGGCTCGCAGGCCGAACGAGGGCCGGCCGCCGGGATCATCGAGCGCCCGGCTGTACGCGATCGCGGCGTCCGCGGCGCGGCCGAAGATCGCGCCCTTCTTCTCGCTGATCGCCTTCTGCTCGGCGCTGTTGTACACCTTCTCGAACACCCGCGGCACGGCCAGGATGAACGTCGGCCGGAACGAGGCCAGCGCGGGCAGCAGCGCGGTCAGGTCCCCGCAGTGCCCGAGTACGATCCCGCCCTCGAGGCAGCCCACCTGGATGATCCGGGCGAACACGTGCGCCAGCGGCAGGAACAGCAGCGTGCCCGGGTTCTGTGCCGCGGCCACCATGGTCAGCGGGCCGAGGAAGGCGTTCCGCACGTCGGACAGGAGGTTCTCGTGAGTCAGCTCGCAGCCCTTGGGGCGTCCGGTGGTGCCCGAGGTGTAGATGACCGTGGCCAGGTCGGCCGCCCCGGCCGCGGCCGCCCGCTCGGTGACGACCTCGTCGCCGACGTCCGCGCCCGCCGCGCGCAGCGAGTCCAGGTCCTCCTCGATCCGCCATACGTGCGACAACGCCGGCACCCGGTCCCGGAAGCTGCCGATGATGTCCCCGTAGGAGGCCGTCTCGACGAAGCACGCCCGCGCGCCCGAGTCGGAGAGGATCCATTCGGCCTGCTCGGCGGAGGAGGTCTCGTAAACGGGCACGGTGACGGCGCCCGCGGTCCAGATGGCGTAGTCGATCAGCGTCCACTCGTACCTGGTGTGCGACATCAGCGCGACCCGGTCCCCGGGCTCGATGCCCGCCGCGATCAGTCCCCTGGCCACCGCGATGACCTCGCCGGAGAACTGGCTCGCGGTCACGTCGGTCCAGAACCCTGACTCACCGGGCACCCCGGAAGCCCCGGAAGGGCGCCGCAGCACCACGGCCTGGGGCTGCTCGGCGGCCCGGCGGAACACGACATCAGCGAGGTTCGCGGTCGCCGGGATCTGCGCCAGGGCCGGAATGCTGAATTCGCGCACGTTATCTCTCCCAACCAGGTATCCCTACTCAGCAGCACAAGCTTAGGCGGTGTCGGGTTAGGCTGGCGGCCGGTCAATTCCTGGTTACGATCTTGCGCCGTGGCCGGCTTACCGTGGTTACATGCGAGTCCACGTGGTGAGCGACGTACACGGCCGCGCGGACGCGCTGGCCCGCGCGGCCGACGGCGCGGACGCGCTGGTCTGCCTGGGCGACCTGCTGCTCTTCCTCGACTACGCCGACCACGGCCAGGGCATCTTCGCCGACCTGTTCGGCGCCGAAGCGGCGGGCAGGTACGTCGCCCTGCGCACCGCGAAGAAGTTCGACGAGGCCAGGGAATACTCACTCGGCCTGTTCGCGTCCCGGCCGGAGAGCCGGGCCAGCCTCTTCGAGACCGCGATGAGGCGGCAATACGCCGAGATGTTCGGCGCCCTCCCCGAGCCCGCGTACCTGACCTACGGCAACGTCGACGTCCCCGCGATGTGGGAGCGGTTCACCAAGCCCGGGCATCACGTCCTCGACGGCGGCACGGCCGAACTGGACGGATGGACCTTCGGGTTCGTCGGCGGCGGGCTGAAATCGGTCTACCGCACGCCGAACGAGATAAGCGACGAGGAGTTCCGCGCCAAGATCGAGGCGGTCGGCGAAGTGGACGTGCTGTGCACGCACATTCCGCCCGCCGTCCCCGAACTTCTCTACGACACCGTGGCCCGGCGACTGGAGAAGGGCAGCACGGCGCTGCTCGACGCGATTAGGGCGACCAAGCCGAGGTACTCGATCTTCGGGCACGTGCACCAGCCGCTGGCCCGCCGGACGAGAATCGGCGTCACGGAATGCCTGAACGTGGGTCATTTCCGCGCCACCGGCGCCCCATTCGTCTTGCAGTGGTAGCCGGGTACGATCATCGGTAGGAGGCGTCAGGTGTCGGAATCCCGAGGCGAGGGCCAGCCGGAAGGCAGTGCCCAGCCCAGCAGCAGTGCTCAGCCCAGCAACAGCGGCGGCCAGCCCAGCAACAGCGGCCAGTCCAGCAGCAGTAGTCAGCCCAGCAGCGGCCAGCCCAGGAACAACAATGGCCAACCCAGCCGGTCCAGCAGCAGCGGCAACGGTCAGTCGGGCAGCGGGCGCCAGTCCCGCTCGAGCGATCCGGTCGCCGACTTCCAGCGCTGGCTGATGAAGGCGGGCGCCCGCAGCATGGCCAATCAGGTCGCCGGCCAGGTCAAGCGGACCCTCGGCACGGAGCGCCGTGACAGCGGCGACGTGTGGGACACGGCCACCAACGAGCCGCCTCCCAACGAGGCACCGGAGTGCCAGTGGTGCCCGGTCTGCCAGGCGGCCCGCGCCGCGCGGCTGGGCGGCGGGAGCGGTCTGGGCGCGCAGCTGGCTAATGCGGGCGGGGCGCTGGCGTCGGTGGTCCAGGACGCGTTCTCCGTCTTCGAGCAGGCCATGAAGACCCAAGATCAAAACCGGTCGGCCGAACGGCCCGGGACGTCACGCCCCGGTTCCGGCGCGTCAGACCGCGGCGAAACCGGCCAGTGACGCTCGCCATCGGCGTTGATGTCGGTGGCACGAAAGTCGCGGCGGGGGTTGTCGACGAAGACGGCCGGATCATTGCCAAGCTGAAGAGATCGACCCCGGCGGCCAGCCCGGAGCGGACCGAGCTTGCCATCGCCGACGCGGTGACCGAGCTCCTCGCCCATGATCAGGTCGCCGGGCGCCGGGTCGCGGCCATCGGGCTCGGCGCGGCCGGGTTCGTCGACAGCGCCCGGGCGACCATGCTGTTCGCACCGAACCTGGCCTGGCGCGATGAGCCGCTCAAGCAGCAGGTGGAGGAGCGTCTCGGCCGCGAGGTCGTGGTAGAGAACGACGCGAACGCCTCGGCCTGGGCCGAAGCCAGGTTCGGCGCGGCGCGCGGGTACCGCGACGTGATGCTGGTGGCCCTGGGCACGGGCATCGGCGCCGCCGTCATCATCGGCGGCGAGCTCTACCGCGGCCGGTGGGGGATGGCCGGCGAGCCCGGTCACGTCCGGGTGGTGCCCGACGGCCGGCTGTGCGGCTGCGGGAACCGGGGCTGCTGGGAGCAGTACTGCAGCGGTAACGCCCTGGTCGCCGAGGCCCGCGAGTTCGCCAGGCGCACACCGGGCGGCGCCATCAGGCTGCTCCAGCTGGGCGGCGGAGCGCCGGAGGGAATCTCCGGGCCGGTGATCACCCAGGCTGCGACCGAGGGTGACCCGGCCGCGCTGCGCTGCTTCCAGACCGTGGGCGGCTGGCTCGGCCAGGGGCTGGCCGACCTCGCCGCGGTCCTCGATCCGGCCTGCTTCGTGATCGGCGGCGGCGTGTCCGAGGCGGGGGACCTGCTGCTCGACCCGGCGCGGGCCGCCTTCGAGCGCGCGCTGCCCGGCCGCGGTCACCGGCCGCTGGCCGAGATCAAGATCGCGCAGCTCGGCGAGGACGCCGGCATTGTCGGCGCCGCCGACCTGGCCCGTGAGAGCGGTCAGAGCACGGCGTTCACACGACGGCGCCGTCGTCGCCGTCGTCTGGGCCTCCCGGTCCTGGTTCGTTCATACGCAGCACGAGTATGGCGAAGCCGGTGACGAACGCGGCCACCGCGCAGAACGCGGCGATACCCGGTACCGACCAGCCCGCCGCGGTCGCTACGACCAGGTAACCCGGCCCGCCGAACAGCGCCGCCCAGGCGCCCTTGGTGACCGGGTCCAGCTTGGGCAGCGGCGGTGGCGGGGGCGGGACGAAATGCTCGCCGTCGTCTTCCGGTGCGGGCCCTTGTGGCGGCCGGCGTGCCCGGATCCTCCGCGCCCGGGTGCCGTGCGCGGCCGCCCGCCGTTCCCGCGCGCCCTGGATCACGTCCGGAGCGGTTGCCCCCGGCATCGCGTCCGTGTCGAACGCTCCCCGCACTCCTTCGTCATCGAACCCGCGGATCCCCTCGACGCCGCGCGTGCGCGCGCCCGCGTCCTCCCGCGGTTCTTGCGTCCCCGCGCCGTCTCCGCCAGGTCCGCTAAGTCCGCTGGGTCCGCCAGGCGCGGGTGCGGCCGGGGATCCGCTGGTCCCGCGGGTCCCTGGCGACCCGTCGGCGGCGTCCGCGCCGTGAGCCGACTCCGGCCGCGGCCGCGGCACGTTCTCGCGGTCGGGCCAGGGCACCGGCCCGACCGCGGTCGTGGGCGTCTCGAACCGGGCGACCAGATCACGCCACGTCGCGTCCTCGTCGCTCTCTCTGCTCTCCGTGTTATCCCAGTCCGGCACGTCCCCACCGATGTCCGAGTCGAAGCCTGACTTCCACGATAGCCGTCCGTGGTCCGGTGCCGGGAGGGTAAATCTCAGGAGTACGGCCGCTTATTCGGCCAAGGTAGAGCGATTACGCCGAAGGCGTATCAAGGCCCTTGCCCGGTGGGCCGCTTCGGCGCGCCGGGCGGCCTTCCCGGCTTCGGGATGCTGCGACGTGGCGGTGGCGTACGGCAGGGCCCGCCGCCTGGAGAGCCAGCGCTGCCGTTTCTCCGCCGCTGCCGCATCCGGCAGTTCGAGCACCGCGGCGATCGCCTCCGGGGGCATGCCCATCGCGCGCGCGGCTTCGAAGAGCTCGCATTCCAGCCGGTCCAGGCCAAGCCGGGCCGCCTGCACCAGCACGAGGGCGGCGCCCATGTCGAGTCCCTCGGCGCGTCCCGATGCCGCCGCCTCGGTCACCGACCTGAGCGCGTCCAGATCCGGGATCAGCCGTTTCTCCGTCTCCCACAGCAGCAGATCCACCCCGGACGCGTAGCGCTCGGTCAGGTGCCTGCGCGAGGCGCCGACTATCTCGGGTGAGGGCGCGGGAGGTTCCACATCTCCCACGGTAGTGGCTCCCGCATGACCCGTCGACCATGCCGGAACTGTCGCTACGCAAGAGAGATATTGCCTGTTGTCACGGCCTGGATGAACGTCACGCTGCCCTCGAAGATGGCCTCGGCGTCGTAGTCGAGCGTGGCGACGTGGTAGCTGTCGGTGCATTCGCGCACGGTCACCTGATCCTTGGGCAGCCCGGCCAGCAGCGCGCGCATGCTGGCCGGGCCGACGACGTGATCGACGGTGCTCCGGTAGACGAGTACCGGCTGGATGACCTGGCTTAGGTTCCTGACCGTCTCGCTCCACAGCTTCGGCAGCGTGGCCGCGGCCCGGACCGGCACCCGGTCGTAGCCGAGCTCGTG
>Ga0137379_10002526_pt1 | contig 17056 bp, 24 predicted proteins | sample SagtaG_18_FD_104812 | JGI IMG/M metagenome (GOLD analysis project Ga0137379, IMG submission 104812) | Vadose zone soil microbial communities from Sagehorn Ranch, Mendocino, California, USA - Sage2_L_80_16 metaG | ecosystem: Environmental > Terrestrial > Soil > Vadose zone | place: USA...
CCGTGTGACGTTGAACCAGGTGGTCGTCGCAGCCGTGTTCGCTTCGTTTGCGGCCGGGATGATTTCCGCAATTGCGACACCTCCAGAGGTCTGGCGCGAGAGGCAAGCCGTCGGCGTCGGGAACGGCGATCGCGTCATCAACCGCCTGGTAATGGTGTTCCTGGCGATCAGCCTGGTCCTGAACCTTACCGGCCGAAACGCCTCCGGGCTTCACGGTGAGTGGGCATTCGGATCAGTGCGCGTAACGCGGTACCAGCTCGTGCAAGCGTCTTTGCTGATTGCCTTGGGAATAATGCTGGTTATTGAACCGCTCTATCATGCATGGCGAGTGCGGCACGTGAGGGAACGTAGCTAGGCTAGCCACAGACGTGAGCGCGCGCTCCTGTCGTTCCCTCCGCGCGCGAGAGGAGGAGGACCATGGGACGGCCAGTTGTGCACTTCGAGATCATCGGGAAGGATCCCGCGAAGCTGCGTCGCTATTACGGCGATCTCTTCGGGTGGGAGTTCGACACGAGCGGCCCTGTCGCGGAGGCCGTCTCCGAGCCGGGCAACTACGGATTCGTCACGGCTGGCGACGGGGTGGGAATCCCGGGCGGCGTCGGCGGCGGCGCGGGGTACATCGGCCACGTGATCTTCTACGTCGGCGTCCCCGACGTCGAAGCCGCGCTGCAGGAGGCCGAACGGCTGGGCGGGACGCGCCGGATGGGCCCCGAACGTGCGCCGGGAAGAGACCTCGTGGTGGGGCACTTCACGGACCCCGAGGGCCACTTGATCGGCGTCGCCGGCACCTCGTGACGATCGGCACGCGCACCGCTTCATCGTGATACGTCGCGATGCGAGCAATACGCGATCGAGATTTCGAGAGCGTCCCGCCACGGCGCGCGCCTGGTCCGAAACGTGTTGCCGCCGGTGCCGATGCGGCAGTGGGTCCTCTCGCTGCCGCGGCGGGTCCGCTTCCTCGCCGCCCGATACCCGACCCTTGCCTCGCGCCTGCTCGACGTGTTCACCCGGGCCGTTTCCGCCTGGCAGAGGAGATCCGCGCGGCGGCTGGGGGCGGCTGATCCGCGGACCGGTGGCACGTGAGCGCCGAGCACGCCGACGCCGCGTGACGTTCCCTCGCCACGCCGAGATCACGTCCCCCGGCCGGACAGCGCGCGCGTCGCGACGGGCGTCGGATCCTGCGCTGTCATCGCGTGGCCGAGACACTTCACCCCCGCGCTGTACTCGACCTGCGTCGTCGTGCCGCTGATGGTGAACGGAAAGGTGACGTAGTCCCCCGGCGACGTCGGCGTGAACGTGACCACGACGTTGCACCGTGCGCCCGCGGCGAGGACCGTTCCGCAGTCGCTCCCGGCCCCGGGGAAGGTCCCGCCCGCAAAGGCGTAGGGCGCCCGGACGAGCCCGAACTCGGCGAGCGGACAGTCCTGCGCGGTGCGGTTCCACACGCCGAGCGACGCGGTCGCCGTTTGACCGGCCGTCACGTCGCCGAACGCGTAGGTCGTGCCCGGGTCGAACACGATATGCCCGGCGCCGGGGTCCGACGCCCCGCCTCCCGGTCCGCAGGCAAGGCCGGCCGCGACGGAGACGACGACGAGGGCGAGGACGTACGCTCGGGCGGGCATGGTGGCGAGGAGAGCACGTCGCGGCCACACCGTCCGTGATGGCGATCAAGTCCCTCCTATCCTCGGAAGAACGGCTGCCATGGCGACGAGCCGGCCTCCGGAACCGAGCGTGTCACAGCGAGTCGCGGCCGCTCGTCACGCCTCACCATGGTCGCCGAGTGTTCTGATGCTCGGCTTCTCCCTCGCGCGTCGCTCTCCGGGTACGGAGCTGTCTATCGGCAGCCCAGGGCGTCCTCGATGGCCCGCGCTTCCGCTGCGGCCGCTTGCGCCAGCGTCCGGCCCATCTTGCGGACCGAGTTGCCACCCAGCTTGTCGACGAGCTCGTCGAGGCTTTCGCAGGTCGCCGGGACGTCGCCCGAAGCATACGCGGCCTGCGCCTGGCGAACCTTTTCCACGAGGGCCATGCCGTGTTCGACACCGGCCACGGCTTCGCCTAGATCCTCGAGCTCGTCGCCGACGGTCATGGGCACCATGCTCCCCGTGAAGCGGCCATCGCCACCAGCACCAAAGGTCACCTCGGTCACGAAGGCCGTCGGGTTCGTGGGATCGAGCTGGGCTGCCGGCTCGATGCCCAGCACCTCGAAAGCCGCCACGCCTCCCGGAAACCCGTTGGCCGCAAAGTCGAAGCGCTGACCGCCGGACAAGGTCAAGGCGATCCCGGAGACGATGAGCGTGTACATGCTATCGCCGGTCCCGATGGGCAGCGTGACACTCGCGAACAGCGGATCTCCGGTGCCGACCGCGTACCGGTAGCCCACGGCGATGGCGGGACCGAGGAACACCGGAGCGTTCGGAATCACTGCGACGTCGAAGACGAACGCGCCGTGCACGCTGGCCGTTGGCAGGACTACGCTGGGGTAGGCGAGCAACCCGTGAGAGATTCCGTCGGGGCCGATCCACCCTCCCGAAACGACGCCGCTGTTGTTGATGGACTCGACGATGATGCTCGAGGGGCCGGGGAGGTTGGGGCAGGTGATCAATTCGTAGCCCTGCCCGGCGAGGACGTACCCTGCGTAAAGCTGCGCATCGGGGTTGTTGAGCGAGCATTCGTCGCCGAGGGCGACGGGCCGGCGCGCCACTTTCCCATCCCTCAACCGCGCGACGAAGACGTGGCCGCCATCCTCACCCGCGTCGTGCGGAGGGCGGCGCTACATCCTGCGACCGCCGCTCGCGCTGCACCGCCTCTCCCGCGGCGACGACGGGACGCGTTGGTCCGGCAGCTCGCGCGCTGATCGCGAATCACGAACGGGTCCCGCAGCTTGCGGCGATCTATCGAGCCTTCGCGCGGCTGCTGCTCCATCCCATGAGGTGGGGAGCGGCTCGGGAGGTCCGAGCCCGCTCCCCGAGGTCTCCTCACTTCGATGCTGCTTGGGCGAGCCTCCTCGTGCGACCCAGGGCTTCCTTCGCGGATGTGGCGTTATCGGAAATGATCTCCACGCGAAGGCGATCACGCTCGGCGTGAACGCGTGCTCCGACGCTGTTGACATTGAGCGGTGACTCGGCGGACGGATGGTACCGGCCGCGTGCGATCTGGGAATCGAGTGTCTCCTGCATCTCCGACGCGGTGACGTCGGCGCCTGGGCGATATGTGATGGCGACCCCATAGAGGTGCCGCCCGGACCTGATGTTTCGGTAGACGGGCGAGACGCTCTCTATCGCGTCGGATCGAAGGGCGTGACCAGCATCCGCTGCGGTCACATCACAGTCCTGCGAAGAGCTGATTGCGCGGCTCGGAGTAGGAAGGAACGATAGAAGTGCGACAATCATCGACAGCCACTTGGTAGTCATGCCTAAAGACCTCTCGTTGAGAGTACGAAGCAATATTCTTGGCTCGGAACGAGACTGCCTCTAGATGCGCAAGCGGAGGACTCGGCCGGTATCCGCGTCCGTCGCCCCGCGAGGGTTCCCGGCTCTCGCGAGCGCAGCTTCCTCGTCGTGCGCCATACGTGCGAACGGCTCGGCGACCGCTGGGCCGACGGCGCCCAACGGCTCGCGACCCAGTAGCGCCCCACGGCTCGGGGCCAACTGATTGTCCGGGACACAACACGTCAGGCGGGGCGCGGCGTCGCGGTGAAGCGAGAGGCAGCAGCAAGAGACCGCGCGCAGCCGACCCTCTGTGGCGCACAACTCGCTCGACCGAGCTCCCGAGCCGACGAAGGCAATCACGGCAGCTACGAGGCCAGCAACGGTGCGTAGCACGGTCACTCCTGGGGGACGCTCATCATGATATGCACGTTTTCGCTCCAGGACTTGGCGCGTCGCGTCACTCGCCGTGCGTTCTGGCCGCTCTCCTGGATGCTCAGGAGCCCTTCGACCTGTGGCTCGCCACTACTCGATCCACGACTGGTGGTGACGGGGAAGAAGCAGCGAGCATTGCGTGGGGTCACGTGCGCGTACCCATCAGCTCCAGGGTAGCCAGCCGGGCAACGGGTGATTCAGCACGGTCGGTGCCCCCCGATCGAACTCAGCGACCATTCGAAACGGACGTCCGAGGTCTCTGTTGTCGAACACCAAGACGTGCGGCAGCTCGCGAATAGCCCGTGCCAGGTTCTCGAGCGTCCTGGGATACCGCTCGAGCAGCTTCTCGGCGGGGACGTCGTGTCCGCCCTGGAGTACGCGCATGGCGACGCGCTCGTCACTCTGCTCAGGGGAATCGAGCCCGATGAAGCAGAGGACGACCGTGTAGCCCAGCGTGCTCGCGTGCCGGAGGAAGTCGAGCTTGGCGCCTACGGGATCGGAGAAGACCGTCTCGAACACGAAGCTTTCGCGCTGCTCGACCAGCGCCTTCCGGAGGTGGTCCGCGAGCTCGGCCGCCTCGTAGGCCTCTACCTCGAGCTCTCGCGCAAGGTCATCGGCGTTCACGAACCGCAGCCCCGCCGCTTCGAGGTGAGCGCCATAGAACGTCGTCTTGCCGGCCCCGTTCGGTCCGGCGAGCGCCACGATGATGGGACGCGAGTCGAAGGGGGAGATCACTGGCGTTCGGCTGGTCGAAACTGCCGGTTCACGAACCGACCAACCGTGCGTGTCCCGTCCTCATCGATCTTGGCGATGAGGCCCGGCCGATCCGCCGCTGCCTCGAAATGCGGGTACGGTCGGGACGCCAGGTGAGCCGTCAGTCGCTCTCGTCCGCTCGTCGTATCGACAGAGCTGAGGCAGGCCGAGAGAGGAACCGCTTCTCCCCGCTTCTTGAGCCTCAGCAGGGTCTCGGTGCGCAGCACGGACTCCACGGCGCGACCGAGCCGCGCCCAAAACTCGACCTGGCTAGCGATCGACCGCTCTGACGTCTCGCCGACGATGCGAGCATCCAAGACGAGGTTGTCGGAGAGCTTGACGGGCTGGCCCATGCAGTGAAGGTAGCATTTTGATACCGCGATGCAAGGGCACGCCGCCCGTCAGAATAGGACTGTGTATCCGGGCGTTTGGGACTCACCTCCGTCTCGAAAACGTTCCCGCTGCTGCGCGTGAATGACGGCTTTGCGTGCGCCATGGTCCTCACCTCTTCGTCGCCCGCAACGCGCGGTCGATCTCTTCAGCCTCGCGCAACCGTCCGGAGCTCCCTTCCTCGGGAGCTCCTCTCAGACCGCGCTCGCCGGTGGAGGACCCCCGGGCCGGCGCTTCGGGCCGCCGCCGAGCGCCTGATGTCCGGTGGCCGCGGCGACGGCGACGACTGCCGCAATGACGCCGACGAGGGCTGGTCGCGCGTCGGGCGAGACGTCCGGCAGCAGGTAGGTGAGGCCGACGCCGGCGGCCGTGCCCGCAGCCGCGCCGAGGAGGGCGCCGGCCAACGCCCTGGGGCGCGACACGCTGCGCCCGAGGAGCTCGGCCGCCCCCCAGGCTCCGAGCGCCCCCAGCACCGGCGCCGCGCCCACCGCCCCCAAGAAGCCCAGCACCGCGCTGACGGCCTCGAGCCCGGGCGACCACGCGCGAGCCGGAGACATCGCGTGCAGATACCACGCCGGCAACACGCTCGAGGTCGCGCCCATCAACCCCGCACCTGCGGTCACGCGGTATGGCGCGCCCCTCAGCCGGGAAGCGACCAGGGTCCCTGCGGCCAGCACCGCCGCCACGGAGAGCGCGGCGACGACGCCGACGTCCAGCTCGAGCCGGCGGCGCTGCCACGCGTAGCGACGGGACGCCCCCACCATCTGCTCGGGGGTGGTGCGCGACGCATACACCGTCCACTCGCCTTTACGCCGCGAGAGAACGGCTGCCCTGGTGGAGATCCAGACGCTGCCAGCGCTCGCGGAGACGGTGGGCGCACCGATCGGCGGCGGCCCCGGGCCTGCCGTGAACCATCGCGGGAACGGGACCGGCTCCACCGCCTGGATCTCGCCTCGCGGTGTGACGCGGCCGAGGCGGGCCCCCTCGTCCTCCCCGAACCCGCTCCAGAGCACGACGAGACCGCCCGTCTCGTGCGCGAGCGAGAGGTAGCGCGGCCCCGAGGGCGGCAGGACCGTGCCGAGCGCGCCGTTGCGGTCGACGTGGCTCACGCCCAGGCCCCAGAGACCGTAGGCTCCTCCATCCCCGTCCGGCGCGAGCAGCTCGAACCGACCGCCCGCCATGTTGGGTCTGGTCTCGTAGGGCACCGTTGGCCGGGAGCGCTCGTACCCGTGAGTTCGCCACACGGTCCAGCGTCCGGAAGACCACCGGGCGTATCCGATCATGTCGTCCTGGCGCGCGCTCGGGCCCTCCAGCACCGTCCAGAAGCCGCCCCGTCCATCGGCGACCGCTCCACGAAGCGTCGTACCCTCGAACAGCTCGGCGCGCGACGTCATCGCGGACGCGTCGAGCCACACCACCTCGCCGCGAACGTATCCCGCCTCGTCGTACACGGCATGCACGACCACTGCCTGCCCTTCTCCGGTCCCGACCACGTAGCCGGGCCGTGAGTGGTCGATCGGGCGCGCCGACCTCGGCATCGCTCGCCAGGAGCCGCCCGCGTCCCGATGGAGGACGGCATCGGTACCGAGCGCCCAGACCTCGGGCGGGCGCGCGGCGACTTGCAGCAGCGTGCCCGCGGCGGGATGCTCCACGAGCGCGACCGCGTCGTCGACGCCGACGCGCACCAGCCGCGTGGCGGACCTCCCCAGCACGAGCGCTCCGCCGTCTGCGTCGGCGAGCACCTGGACGATCTGCGCCGGGACGAGATCGTCCCGGCGCTCCGGCACGCCGGCCGCGGCTGGCTGCCACAGCACCACGGCCGCGAGAACGCTCGCCCGAGCGATCCCGCGTCGACGCTGCGTGCAATGACGTATCGTCAAGGGTTCCTCCGGGGGCGCGCGTTCCGTCTCGGCGCCCCGACACTCGCTGATAGCACGCGTGACGCTCGCGGAGCGTACTTCCATTCTAGCTCTTGATGCCGAGCCCTTGCGCGTTGAGCGTCCCGCAGCCGAAGCAGCGGTTGCCCGGGATGCGGTCCTGGATCGCCTCCGGCATGGCCGTCCTCCTCGCCGCGCGCCGAGCGCCATGACCCAGCTGCTCAAGCGATCTTCGCGCCGCGCGCCGCGAGCAGCTCGCGCAGCACCGCCCGGTGGCAGCGCGCCTCGTCCGGGCAATAGCACCCGATCGAGAAGTCCGCCATGCGCGACAGCGCGGCGAGCAGGTCGAGCGTGCGGCTCGCCGCGGGCTCGGCCATCTCGGCGCGAAACTTCTTCGCGAACGCCGCCCACTGCCGCTCGGTCTGCGCCGACTTGGCGAGCTGCATCGTCGGGACGGTCGGCGAGAGGTTCGGATACCAGACGTCGTACCAGTCCTCCGACGCGACACCGGGCACGGTGCATGCCAGAGTAGACGTCCGCTCCACCCCAGCATCTCAGGTTGAGGGCGGGTACATACTCCCACTGGCCCACGGCAGTCGACGCAACGTATGATTCACGGCAGACCGTCCCGGAGGTTCGGCAGCGGCTCGGTCCAAAACGTGAAGCTCACGAGGGCGTCGAGATACCCTCGGCAAACCGGATTGGGACGGATACCACATGCGAAGAGCTATCCTGGCGGCGCTGTTCGTTTCGAGCGCGATGGGCTGCGCGACGATGAGCCACAAGGTGAAGTATGAGCAGCTGGACGCGTCGCCCACCAGCTACCTCGTGGACGAGACGAAGCCGGATGCGTACCCGGGGTTCCTCGCCGCGCAGGGGAACATCTACAGCTGTCGATACGGCATCCACCACCAATCACAGGACGAGTTCGAGCCGCCGAAGGTGGAGGTCTTCGCGAAACTCCTGGCGAAGTACGACCCCAAGGTGACGAGCCGCCGCGTCGTGCTCCAGCGGTTCGACGTCTACTACAACCATCGCCTGAAGGCCGTCGCAAGTGGCACTGCTGCAGCTGGAGGCGCCGTCGGCGGGGCGGTCGGCGCAAGCATTCAAAGCTCGGGGGAGAACGCCGCGGCGGTGAACCGCAACGTGTTCACGTTCAAGAAGATCGTCATCGACCCGGATCCTCTCCGGAAGCAAGATCCAACCGAGCATTGGGTCGGCTGCGACGACGAACACGAAGGGGAGTACTCGGCGAAGACGATCACCGGCGGCTCCGACGTCGTCGTGACGTGGCTGCAGTTCACCATCGCCGGGACGCCCTACCACTTCCGGAGCTTCTACCAGTTCCAGCCCGAGAAGAGCGGCGACGTCGATGCCGCGATTGCAGCCGCCGTGGCGCTTACCATCGAGGGGATCAGTCCGCGTCTTATCGCGCAACGATGACGCGATAGCGAAGCCCGTGTCGTTGGTCGAGTCCACCGCCGGGAGGCCGTAGCGTAGGCGGACACGACCGGGGGCCCCCCGGATCCTCGGGCCGACGGCGTATGATACGTCATGCCGACGCGCAGGCCGCTCCTCGCCGCCCTCCTCTCCGTCTCGTTCCTCGGCCTCCCGCCGCTCGCCGCCGAGGCGCGGACGACGCGGGCCTGGAGCTACTCCGTCCTCTACGACGGCGCCGACCTGGTCGTGATCGCGACGCCCACGGCGACGCGGATGCGCGAGGAGCAAGCGCAGCTCCCCGACATCCAGCAGACCGACAAGAACGGCAAGACTGGCCCGGTCATGGCGCAGCGCGTGGAGACCGAGCTACGCGTCGTCGTCGTCCTCAAGGGCAAGGCACAGGACGCACAGGACAAGGCGACGAAGACGATCCTCCTCCACCACTACACCGACATCCCCAACTCCGGGCCGTCGTTGGATGGGCCGGGGTTCGTGGCCTTCGATCCGAAGGACAGGAAGCAATACCTGATGTTCCTGAAGCGCGGGAAGAATGGCCAGTACGTCGCCGTCAGCGGCCAGACCGACCCCCACTTCTCGATCGAGGAGCTGCGCGATCGCGATTGGCGACGCGGGTGAAGAGACCTCCTGCCGCGCCAGCCCGGGGCCGGCCCGACGCGATCGAGCCGCCGCCGGACTACGACATGGCGGACCTGGTGTACGAGGAGTGAGTCCGGGTTCGAGCGCCGGCCGCGCTCCGGGCGGACACTTCTCGCGGAGGAGCGCTTCCCACGAGCGCGAGCTTGAACCTGCCCAATAGCGAAGCCAACTCTTCCGCCCGATTCGATAACCCGGCGGCCGCCGCCGACGCCTCCTCTGAACTCGCCGCGTTTTCTTGAGTAACCTTGTCCACCTGCGCCACGCCAACGTTCACTTCCTCGATGGCCTGGGCTTGCTCGCGCGCCGATGCCGCGATCTCCGTGACGAGATCGCTCGCCTTGGCTATCGAGGTACTGATGTCGGTGAGCGCTTCCGCCACTTCGTGGGCCATCGCGTTACCCACTCCGGCCTGCTTCACGGCCTCCTCGATGAGCGCCTCGGTCTTCTGGGCAGCCGACTTGGAGCGGAGCGCCAACGCCCTCACCTCCTGTGCGACTACTGCGAAACCGCGCCCGGCTTCACCTGCCCGCGCTGCCTCCACTGCGGCGTTCAGAGCGAGGAGGTTCGTCTGGAAGGCGATCTCGTTCACCTCCTTGATGATCTGGGAGGTGCTCTCGGACGCGGCCCGGATCTTCTCCATCGTCTCGTTCATCTGCTTGGTCTTCGCCTTGCCAGCGTCCGCCTTCCCCTTGGCGATATGAACTAGCGACCTCGCCTGCTGGGCGTTGTCGGAGGATCTCTTCACCATCGCCGTCATCGACTCCAGCGAAGCAGAAGTCTCCTCCAGCGAAGACGCCGACTCAGAGGCACCCGACGCCACCGCTTGCGCGGACGACGCGATCCCGGACGATGCGGTCGTGACTTGCTCCGTGGCCCGCGCGACCTGGCCTAGGGCATCATGTAGCGCTTGCGCCGTCTTGTTCACACCGTCCCTGATCCGGTTGAAGTCGCCCTGGTACTCGCCGTGCATCCGGGCGGTGAGGTCTCGGCCCGACAGCTTCTCCAGCGTCATTGCGGCTTCTTCGACCGGCTTGGCGATGGTTTCAAGGAGCCTGTTCATCTTGCCGATGAACTCCGCGTTGTAGCCCCGGTACTTCGCGCTGTCCACGCGCACGCTGAGTGTGCCCTCGAGGGCAGCGTCGAGTAGCGAGGTCAGGTCATTGGAGCGGGTGCGAAGCGTAGTTGCGAGGCCATTCCACTGTTGGCGCATCTCCGCGAACGCGCCCTTGAAAGTGTCTTCTATCTCGTCGGGCACATCACCCCTGGTGAGTGCTGAGATGTTCCGCGAAGCCACCTTCAACGGTCTATCGTAGGCGTCCAGGATGCTGTTCATCCCCTCGGCCACGGGCTTGAACTCCTCCTGCATCTCTTCCGTGTTGGCGCGCATATCCAGATTGCCATTCAGGACAGCCTGCGTGAGAGCGTGGGCCTCTGAGTGCAAGCCCTTGATCACCTTCCCGATGCGCCGGACAACAAAGAAGGTGAGTGCGCTTCCCATCAGGGTAGCGACGCCGAACGCGAGGCTGAGAGCGAAGCGAGTGCGCTGCTTCCCTTGCAGTGCCGCAGCTTGCTCACTGTGCAAACGAGTATCGACTGCGATTTGAACCTCCGTTAGCGCCGCCTCGACAGCCGCGAACCTCTCTCGCGCTACCCCAGAGACCGCAAGGGAGTGGTCGAAGGCCGCCACGACGCTCGGGTCGCTTCGCTGCTTTCCCTGGGCTAGCAGTTCTTCATACGGACGTGCCGCCTCGACGTACTCACTTACGCCCGCAAGCCATTCTTTCCATGAACCCGTGAAGTCTTTCCACGCCCTGACTGTCTCAGCGTCATGCGGGAGTGCCTCGAACTTCCGCATGGCTTCGTCACTGAGTGCGACTGCCTTTCGCATCCGAGTGTGGCTAGCCCGGCGCAACGCCGGTGACAACTTGGATATCTGGATGTCGCTGAGACTGTGCATGATGGCCTGCTCCGACGTCGCCAGCGTCGAAACCGCGTCGGCTGAGGGATAGGTGTTTGTAGCAACGAGGTCCACCTGGTCGTAGATGGACATCACGCTGTACCACCCTGTCATCGCCACCATTCCAGCGAGGAACAGGATGAGCAGCGTCGAGAAGGTGACGAGGGCGCTGATCCGGATGCGGCGGAGCATTGGTGGCCCAGTGGTTGGGAGGTGGGTTCCGAACACGAGCACTGCCACGCCCGCTATCCGGCCTGAGCCGGGGTCGTTCTGTCAGAACGGCTCTCTGCGGCCCTTGCCAGCCTCGTGCCCGGTGACGTAAACGATGTTTCCCCGCGTCACCCCCACACTCCCCGTCCAGAAGGACACAGGCCAGGCTACGGTTTGGTCGGACCCAGGGTTACGCCCAGACTCACGGAGTGTGCTGTTGGCGTGCCGACCGCGGTCGGGGGCGGTGATTCGACGAGGGCCGACGTCCCGAGTGCGGCGGCCGGCTACGCCTCATCGCCTTCATCGCCGAACCGACGGTGGCGCGGAAGATCCTCGACCACCTCGCGCTCGACTCGACCGGTCTGGAGCGCGCTCGTTCGCGCCCCCGTGCTCACCTGCGCCCGCGGCTCTCCCACTTCGCCCTTGCGATGGCGCATGTATTTCGACAAACTGAGTCCAGATAGATCTCCAAGTTACATTCTTCCGCCTCGGGCTCGCGTTTCAAGTGCCATTCATTTCAGGGAGGTTGTTCAATTCATGTTCGCAACGATGTTCACCCAAGGAATAGGGATCCTGTTTTGCGCTCTGTCGCTTGCATCGTGCACAGCGCCGGCACGTACCGTTCGCGAGCTGCGAACGGCGCCAAGCGGGATATCGAAGCAGGCCTATACCATTAATCGGGAATTCTCTAGAGTGGTGAGCGATGTGAAGCGGAAATCTGCTGAATGTCTCGAATTCGGATACACGAATACAACTCAAAATGGCATTCACTATTCTCAGACTACCTTCGTTTACCATCCCAAACAAGACTATCAGTAGTGATAAAGCAGAAATGACAATGCAATGGGAACGCTCCCCGCACAGCAGCAGTGACCCAGCAGGCGGCTATTACGTGTTTCTGACCGACATTGAAAGGGACGGTTCCAACAAGACGCGCCTGACTCAATACGGACCGTCAATCTTCAACGCCTGGCAGCCTATTTTCGATGCGGTAAGGGGGTGGGGTGAAGGGAAGAACATTCCGTGCCCCGAGTGTCCGTAGCGCGGTTCTCGCTCGCCGGCCTCGTGGCCGAGACGATCTCGGGCGTCGCGTACCATGACCTCATGCGCAACTCGGTGTTCACGCCGCTCGGCATGGAGCGCACCTTCTTCCTGCGATCGGAACGGCGTATGCTGGGCACCCTGGGTGCCTTCGACCCGCGGGCGGGTGGCGGGGGATAGATCTCGCCCCGAGGGCGTCGACCTCCCATTCAGGCACGCCCACCAGCACCGGGGACGGCCGGAGCGCGACCACGGGTAGCGATCGCGACGCGGTCCTTCCCCGGCATGACCTTCGCAGTACCGTCGCCCGGAATCGTGGAGGCCGCCCATGCCCATGTGCGCTCGACTCAGCGAGTGCCCGCTGTTCACCGTGCCTGCGATGGCTCAGGCCCTCGCGCTCTGGCGATCGTCCTCCGGCTGCTCGAGTTGCCGCAGGACGATTGAACGCGTGATCCAGGACACCCGCCATGTACCAGGACCGCTTCGATGACAGCGAGTGGACGCACGCCTGCCGCTTCAGCGTCGGGGGCGACAGCGACGAAGATTACGCCCTGCATCTGCGGACGATGAAAGAGGTCGCTAGCCTCGCAGAGGCTTCGAAGAAGCGGCTTGCCATCGTCATCTGCCAGGAGCCCGGCTTCCCGGCGCCGGACTCGAGCTGGCGCAAGAAGGTGGCCGAGATGACCGCCTCTCCGAGCTTCCGGCCGGTCCATTGCGCCATCGTCACCAGCAATCCACTCGTCCGCGGTGCCGTGACGGCGCTGAACTGGCTCCGCAAGCGCGAGTACTCCGAGGCGATCTTCGGCGACATCGAGTCTGCCCTCGCCTGGCTCGAGGCGTCACGCTGTCATTCGCTGCCGACGCTTCGTCAGACGGTGCAAGGCTGGGGGAGTCGCTCTTCGCGAACGGGGGTCGAGGACCGGATGCGCTCGGTCGCCGCACGCTGCGCGAATCTGGTCGAGAGGGGCAACGAACGACAGCCCCGTCGGCCGGACTAGGGCTCCGGTGGTCCTCGGCGGCACCGAGCGAGCAGTGGACCAGCATGCTGGCCGGCTCAACGATCCCTTTCACAACGGCTGCTGCTTGTGTGTCCGAAGTGGCCTAGTCTTCGGGGTCAGGTCAATCCCCACCGCGCGAGGAACGAGGAAGATGCGAACGACGGTCAGTCTTGCAGCGGCTGGGTTCGCCGCGATCGCCTTGAGTTCCTGCGTCGTTGCCCAGTCCATCCACAAGACCGGGCCCATCGAGAAGATCGAGCCGGGGACCGGGCTGGTCTACGGTCACGTGACGATGCCGGGTGGCGTGGGTGGCGTCGACATGGCGCATCCGAGGCTCATATTCGCCGGAAACGAACGGGCTCACGTGTACCCGGATGGCGACTTTGTCTTCGAGAACGTGGAACCCGGGGAGTACGCCTTGAGGCGCTTCTTCTCGCAGGGGCAGTACTACTACTTCGCGTATCAGCACATCCGGCCATTCGAGGTGAAGCCGGGGCGTGTCACATTCGCCGGCTCCTACGAGGTGCACTTCGAAGGTGGGGTGGCGGTCATCTCTGCAGCGTCGGCGCCGACCTCGTCGCAGATCCTGCGGAACGTGTTCGAAAGGACCAGCGGCAGCGGCTGGGATGCGGCTATTCGCGCGCGGCCGTGACCGCAGCGGTCTGTCGCTCAACCGACCAGACGTCCGTTCCCGGACCGTTACCTTCAGGCTGCCGCCGGCACTGTAGGGACCCACGACGAAGTGTGACCCTGGGTCCCTGCGCGGCGGCATCGTGATCCAACTGGACTTAGTGCCCTCAACCGAGAGCGAGGGCAGGTCGCCTTCGTCGCGAGACCCGCAGCGGTGTCGTTCACCGAGCCGTGCGCAACAGGCGGCGGCTTGCCGGTCACCCCCACGCGTCCTGCATGTCCCGCAGCTCGCCCACCGCCTCGGCCACGATCTCCGCCGGGATGCCGAACCGCTCCTCGGCTACCGCCACCAGCTCGTCCCGACTGGCGAGCGCGCGGGAGGTGGAGGCCTCGGGCGTCGATTCGATGATCTTCAGGTTGCGAACCGCGACGGAGCCGTGTCGATCGAAGCGATAGATCGCGACCGCGTTCATGAACGTGGCATCGGGGCGGAACGACTCCGCAATGACGCTCCGGAAATCGGCGGGCGTTCGAGGCCTAGGCTTGGCCAGGTAGCCGTGCTTCACCAAGCCGCCTCGGTGTAGCTCCACGCGGGAGCACCCAGCGCCGTCGCGGGGCTGCAGGACATAGCTCTCGTGGCCCCAGGCGACGACCTGGTCGCAGCTGAGGTCGAGCGGGAGCGGCGACAGGAAGGGCGCGCCGTACCCGGCGTCCACCAGGTACTCCCGGCCCTCGAGGCGCACCATGATCACCACGTGGACGTCGGGCCGGCTCATGTCCGCCCCGCAGAGGCAGGCCTCGTATCCCAGGCTCACCAGGAGCGACCACAGGTGGCAGTTGTTCGAGTAGCAGGTGCCGCCAAACCGGTACCGCTCGATGCCCTCCAGGAAGAGCTCCAGCGGCGGGAGGCCGGTGAGGCCACGGCGCTTCAGGCGGTACAGCTTCGACACGTTCTCGAACGGGACGCGCGAGACATGGGCGGCGACCAGCTCGTCCAGCGCCGCATGGCCGGGCTCCCGCCGGGTTACGCCCAGCGCAGCGAGGTACCGATCGACCAGCTCCGTCGGCGGTGGTCTACGTTCGTCAGCGATCGACATTGACGTCGACCCTTAGGGCGACATGCTCGAAGTCATCCGTGAGCGCGGCCTCGCGCGGCCGGCAGGTCCAGAAGAGCGCGCTTCCTGGTGAGCGTCAACACCCGAGAGCGGGGAGAGGAACTGGTCGAGGTTGAGCCTACCCCTGTGGCTTGCCGCGCGCGTCCTCGCGGGCGACCCCGTGACGTCACTGTTGCACAGCATACGTTAAACCGTTATCGTACGTCATGATCCTCGGTTTCGCGGATGCCGAGACGGAGGTGATCTACAACGGCTCTGGCGGGAAGTCGGCGCGCAGGCTGCTGCCGAGGGAGCTGTGGCCGCTCGCGCAGCGGAAGCTCGACCGGGTGAACGCGGCGGCCGACGTGAAGGACCTGCGAGATCCACCCGGCAACCGGCTCGAGTCGCTCAAGGGCGACCTGGCAGGCTTCTTCAGCATCCGGATCAACGACCAGTACCGGATCGTCTTCCGGTTCAGCGGCGGGAACGCCGCAGAAGTTCGCATCGCCGACTACCACTAGGAACCGACCATGCTGCCCACTCACCGACCCCCTACCCCGCCCGGCGCCATGCTCCTCCAAGAGTATCTGAAGCCCCGGGGCATCACCCAGGTTGACCTCGCTGCCCGCATGGGGGTTCCCGTGCAGCGCGTCAATACGCTCATCAACGGGAAGCGCGGCGTGACCGCCGAGACGGCCATTCTCCTCTCCGAGGCGCTCGACACGACGCCGCAGTTCTGGATGGCACTGCAGTCGGACCACGATCTCTGGGCGGCGCTGCAGCGCCGCCGCGGCGGCGGCTCCCGTTCGCCTGTCCGGGCCGCTCCGTCCGCGCACCGGACCGCGAGCGGGCGGTCGCGCTGAGCTGCGGGCGAAAACAAGAAGTTCTTTCGAGTAGAGAAGTCCGGACATGGAGCCGATCCACGATGCCGTTGTCGACGGGCACGCGCCCGCCGTCGAGGAAGCGACGCAGAGCGAGCTGGTGTTTCAGCAGGTAGCGGAAGCGGGGGGACATCGCATACGTCAGGGTGTCGAGCGTGATTCGGATCCCGGTCAGCCCTGGCCGCGAAGATGGCGCAGCACGTCGCCCGGGGTCAACACCCGCACGCCCTTGAACGGGTCGAGCGGGAGCAGGTGCCGGCGGTCGAACGTGGCGATGTAGTCGGCCCGGCCGGCGAGCGCCGTCCCCAGGTAGACGTCGTCCGACGGGTCGGCCTTCACCACCCGCACCTCGACCGGCTCGACCAGCTCGGCCGCGGCCGCCAGGTCGAGCACCAGGCCGAGCGGGTCCTCGAGGTGCGACTCTGCCCCGTGCTCCTCGACGGTACGCCGGTACTCGGCCACCACGGGTGCCGAGACCACCAGCTGCACCGTGCCGGCGCCGACCGCCTCGATCAGCAGGCAGGACGCCGACCGGCGGTTGGGCGTGAGCAGGGCCGCGAGCACCACGCTGGCGTCGAGCACCAGCCTGGGAGCGCTCACCGGCCACCGTGCCGGAGCCGGTTGTACCTCGCGGCCTCGGCCGGCCTCTCGTCGTCGAAGTCGCCGGCGTCGATGCGCCGGCGGATGCGGGCGCGGGCATCCTCCTGCTCGGCCTTGGCGACTCGCTCGCGAGCGGCCCGCTCGATGGTGAGCCGCACCCACTCGGCGGGACGCAGTCCGTCGAGCTTGGCGGCCCGGCGGAGGAGGTCGCGCGAGACACGGAAGGTCTGGACGGTGCGGGGCTGAGGCATACGTACGTAATACTTCGGCGGTGGATCCGGTGCAACCGGACCCCGGCTCGTGCCGGCTTCCCAATGGAACCAATCCGCGCTGCGTTCCACGGACAGCGCGGCGTAGTGGAAGAGTCCCTCACCTCGCGATCGGCGCCGCCTCCGGGCCGATGGCCTCGAACAGGGCGGGAAGCCCCATCAGGTCGCCGACCGGGACCCACTCCCCCTTCACCTCGACCTCGAGCGACGGGCAGAGGGCGTAGGCGCCGCGCCGAACCCGCTGGAAGAGGCGCCGGCTGTACGGATTGGTCGAGCCGAGCTCGTTCTTGGCGAGGACCGAGGACAGGTACTCCCGCCGGCGCCGGTAGGCGGCCAGGGTGGCGGACGGGAGGCCGGCGACCAGCCGGACCAGGCCGGGGGCGTCGATCAGGGGCAGCG
>Ga0137379_10002527_pt1 | contig 17050 bp, 15 predicted proteins | sample SagtaG_18_FD_104812 | JGI IMG/M metagenome (GOLD analysis project Ga0137379, IMG submission 104812) | Vadose zone soil microbial communities from Sagehorn Ranch, Mendocino, California, USA - Sage2_L_80_16 metaG | ecosystem: Environmental > Terrestrial > Soil > Vadose zone | place: USA...
AAAACCGCCAATATTCGGGGGTTCGCGCTTGGCGTCGCCCTGGTTGTAGTCGAAATAACAATAGTCGGTTGGAGTCATTATGACTTCGTGCTTTTGCTTTGCAGCCGCGATGCCTCCGCCCACACCCCGCCACGACATCACAATTGCATTCGGAGCCAACCCGCCCTCCAGTATCTCGTCCCACCCGATAGTTCGTCTTCCCTTGGAGCGCAAGAATTTTTCCATGCGCTTCACAAAGTAAGTCTCGAGTTCATTCTCGTCTTTCAATCCCTCGCGCCTCATGACTGCTTGCGCGTCCGCACTCTGCTTCCAGCTATCTTTCGACACTTCATCGCCGCCAATGTGGACGAAAGGATCCGGAAACAACGTGATCACCTCACTCAACACGTTTTGCAGGAATGAGAACGTTTCCTCCTTGGGGCAAAAAACATCGTTGTGAATGTTGCCACCCGGACTCCCCGGGGACGATGCAGGCGCACACCCCAATTCCGGATATGCAGCTAGGGCTGCCCCAGAGTGCCCAGGCATTTCGATCTCGGGAACCACTGTGATGAAGCGTGCCTGTGCATACGCCACGATGTCTTTGATCTGCTCCTGGGTGTAGTAGCCGCGAACGTAGGGATCGAAATTTTCTTCTTCGGAGGGATCTTCCTTCTGCGAGCCAGTGTCAGTCAGCTGGGGATATTTTTTAATTTCGATGCGCCATCCTTGATCGTCCGTGAGGTGCAATTGAAATCTGTTGATCTTGTATTGCGCCATCAGATCGAGAAAGTTCTTGAGGAAGGTGACAGAGAAGAAGTGTCGGCCGACATCAAGCAGTACTCCGCGGTAATGGAAGCGCGGATAATCAGTGATGTCGACAGCCGACAGCACCACCGAGGGTTCGAGACCCAACGGCAGCAGTTGCGTCAGGGTCTGCATGCCGTAGAACAACCCTGCTGGCTGCCCCACAACACGAATTTCTAGTGGCGTCACTACTAACCGGTACCCTTCTGCAGGCAAATTTCGACCGCCTACCTGGGTGAAGGAGATATATCGTCCCCTCTTGGGCGCTGTAGTCTCGATTTCCAGATGGAACCCGTGGTTGCTGAGTAAGAAATCGTTCAGGAGGCCGGCGATCCGGCGAGACTCTCTGTCGACGGCCACGATTCGAGTTTGATTGTCGAGCGTGAAAGTGCCTGGCAAAGGCTTGATCTTGACCGGCAGCGGAACGACGTTCAAGTGCGGCAAGGCAGGATTTTCCGCATGAACTAAGCTGGCCACTGTGAGCAGGATCACTGCCCGCATCAGATGTCCGACTATCTTCATCGATCAAACTCCTCGTTGATCACTGACTCGCTGGCGTGATGACAATATTCCGATAAGCTACGTGTCCTTTTCACTGCCCTGGAGGTAGATCGGCCCCGGCATTTCTTCGTGGCTGTCAAGAGCGCCACCCGTGATACCCGGGATTTCCTGATCATTAATGATGGTCTGACCATTTTGGACCACGGTGATCCTTCGCCCAAGCAGTGTAATATCGAAACTCTGCCATTCTCTTTGTAGTCATTCAGCCTACGATTCAACTTCGTCCTGCATGACGGGGACTTGCCGGTTGTGCTCTTACGACTTGATACTCTGCGAAACCGGGTCCCAATATACGGGACCCTTTCTGTAGTAAGACTCATTGGCGAGGTGGCAGGCCAGCGCCGCGTTATGACCAAACACCGCGTCCTGCAGGACGGGTTTACGCGAACGGACCGCCTGGAAAAATTTCCAGAGATGTGGCCGCAGATCGTCGTAGTCATTTCCCTTGTAGCTTACGGTTTCGGTGTCTGGCTCCTCCCCCGGTTTGGGATCGTGCTCCTCGTGCCACTTCTTGAAGTAGGCATCCTTCAACCGGCTGGGGAGACCGTAGCAGTAGTAGCTTGGGGCAAGGTCAACTCCGGCCTGCGGCGTGTAGCTGACCCCAAACTCTGTAAGCTCGATGATGCCCTTGGAACCCATAAAGCGAGTGGTCTCCGGCGTTTCAGTACCCAGGGTCAGCCGCAGATAGACCGGGACATTGGCTTACTCGAAAAGAGCCGGGTGCACATCTGGAGTATTGCGCCCATCCTTCCACCGGTAAATGCCTCCAAAGGCCGAGACTCGTTTTGGAACTTCGTTGATTCCGAGAACAAATTGCATGCCACTAATGATGTGGACCAGCAGGTCACCGGCAAGACCTGTTCCATTATTCCCTCCAGCACCGCCAGCGCGCAAATAAATAGGGGTCAAACGGCTTCTTCGGAGCCGTTCCGAGCCAGGTTTCCCAATCCAGGTTCTCGGGAGATAGGTCTGCAGGTGGTGGATATTCCCAAGCACCCGTGGGATCGTTGCGGCCCAAGGTCGCTTCGACCAGGCTCAACTCCCCGATGGCCCCTTTGGTCGTAAAGTTCTTTGGCTTTGGCGCACGAAACTGAGCTTGTGCGCTGAGCTCCGATCTGCACGATTCGGTCTGTTTTCTTGGCGGCCGCAACCATGCCTAAGCCATCCGCAGGGCTGTGGGACATCGGCTTTTCGCAGTACACATCCTTACCTGCTCCCAAAGCGTCAACCACAACCTGCATGTGCCAGTGGTCCGGCACGGCCACGATGATCGCGTCGATGTTTTTGTCTTCGAGCAACTCTTTGTAGCGACGCGTGGTACGCAGCGTCGGTGCAACGATTTCTCTAGCCAGTTAGCGGCGACCATCGTAAAGGTCACAGGCGGCGGCGCACTCCGCCCCCGGAAGCTGAATGGCGGTAGAGAGCAGGTTGGTGCCCTCCATGCCGACCCCGACAATTCCAAAGCGAACTCGATCACTGGGCGGAATCGGTTGAGCGGATGCGTGCAAAGGCTCGGAGTCCAGGAAAATAGTTCGAGCTGCGACGGTAGCACCCGCGGCTCGCGCAGTCGCCTGCAAGAATTCACGTCGTGAGAAACGAATTTTGTTCATTTCAATGCGCTCTCCTCTGGCGCCGCTTGCAATTGCTAACCGGCGGTGTCCAGTATCTCCGCCATAATTCGGTCTCGTCGTAAAGCCGGCCACCGCTGTACCTGGAGCAGGCAAGGAACACAATAGTCACTTACCGGTCCGCGTGCTACCCGCCAATGGCGATCTGCTCACTAAAAAATGAAGCCAGATATGTCTTGTTTGGCGCGCCACACAAAGCGACAACGCAAACGGCTTCAGAACAGTTTCCTCCGGCTCCTTTTACGCACGCTCTGCAGACTTGTCAATCTTTTTGTTCTGCACAGCGTCAAACCCCGGACCTTGGCACGAAAAGCAAACCGGACAATGGCAGAATCAAAGGAATATAGTGAATCGGAAAAAGCTTAGAGTTAAGCTGAGGACCAGTGTCGGCGTTTGCTAACATTAAGCAGAGGCATTCCGCGAGAGACTTGGTAAGATTTCTTTCCTGACGGAATAAGTTCATGGCGGGACAGGGCATAGAACGGCGAGAAGTTTTGCGCATCCTGGCGACCGCGGCGTCGGCTGCGCAGTTTCCCGGCTTCAGTAAATGGGTTTTTGCATGTGGACACGTGGGCAATGCTACCCTGCAGATCAAACCTGCAACGTATCGCCCGCAATTCTTTACCGCCGCTGAGTACGCGATGGTCGAGCGGTTAGCTGAAATGATTATCCCCAGCGATGCCACTCCCGGCGCGAGAGAGGCGGGCGTTGCCGAATTCATCGATTTCATAGTGGCGAGTGATCCCGCGGTACAGTACAGTTTCCGCACTGGGCTTGCGGGATTGAATGCGCATAGCGAACTCACTTTGGCCAAGAGCTTCGCCGAGCTTTCACCGGACCAGCGGACTTCACTGCTCCAACCGCTCGCCCACAAGGCGCATCCTGGCGAAGAAGATAGTCGCAGATTTTTCAGCGCGTTTCGCGAGATCACGCTGATTGGCTTCTACACTAGCGAAATTGGATTCAAGGAACTCGACCATCCAGCGCTGAAATTATATTCCGTATCACCGGAGTGTCCGCACAAGGACGATCCCGAACACGTGCATCTTTCTCGGGTAAATTCCTGACGGGCGACCTTTTCTGAAGCTATGGCAAGGCAAATCTACGACGTGATCGTGATCGGAACTGGTGCCGGCGGCGGCATGGCTATCAAGACGCTGTGCGAGGCAGGACTGAAAGTCTGCGCACTGAATGCGGGCCGCAGGCTCGACCCGGAGAAGGACTTCCGTTATCACCGCATGCCCTGGGACATGAAGTTTCGCGGCTTGGACGATCCTAAGCGGCGCGCTGAGTCCTATGGCTACATGGACAACGAATACACCAAACAGGCGTGGGAGCATGAGATCCCATTCACCACTGCGCCAGGAACGAAGTGGATGTGGCCGCGTTGTTTCGCCGTAGGCGGCAAGACCAATTTCTGGGGACGCAGTTCGGCCCGCTTCAGTGAAATCGACTTCCGCGCCGCCTCGCTCGATGGTTACGACGTCGACTGGCCTGTCACCTACGACGAGATGGCGGCGTACTACACCCGGGTGGAGAAGATGATCGGCGTGGCCAGCACCATACAGAATCGGCCTAGCAACCCAGATGGCGCATATTTGCCGCCGATGAATTTCCGCTGCGTCGATCGCATTCTCGAAGCGGGTGCAAACAAAGTTGGCGTGCCCTACTTGCCCGACCGCATCGCACAGTTAACACAAAAGCATGAAGGCCATCCCGCCTGCCATTTTTGCGGCGAGTGCACCACGGGATGCGATGTCGGCGCATTTTTCTCCACACCGTACTTTCTGCTGCCCAAAGCTGAGGCAACCAAGAATTTGGAGATGCGCACCAATGCCCTGGCGAAGAACATTCTTGTGGACGAAAATGGGCGAGCTTCCGGCGTGGCTTATATCGACCGCACGACCAAGCAGGAAGTCGAAGTCCTGGGACATGCCGTCGTGGTGGCGGCCTCTTGTGTGGAATCATCGCGGATCATGCTGAATTCCAAGTCGCGGCAGTGGCCTAACGGCATTGCGAATTCCAGCGGCCAACTCGGACGCAACCTTTGCGATCATCTTTACGGCGAGTCTGCCCGGGGATATTTGCCGCAGCTTCTCGGACAACCCAGCTTCCCCGATCACGTTTCCGACAGCACCATTGCGTGGATGCCGCGCTGGCAGAATCTGAAGGACCCACACGAAGAGAGGTTCATCCGCGGATATTCGGTTTACCCAGATGGCGGCTGCTTAGACTTCCCTTGGTATGCCAACGGCCTCGACGGTTTTGGTTCGTCGTTCAAGCGCGAGATCAAGCGCCGCTATCCCACTCCAGTCAACTTCACGGTGCAGGCGCCATCGCTGCGCTCGGACACGAATTATATGGACCTCGACCCTGAGGTCAAGGATCCATACGGCATTCCGGTAGCGCGGCTGCACTTTCAATGGGACGAAAACGCTTTGAAGATGTGGGAGCACTCGAAGCAGGCGTGTGCCGAAGTACTGGGTGCCGCGGGAGGCGTGCTTGAAGGTGCGGGCGAGGCGCCTGAGATTCCTGGTTACAGCCTGCACGAAACCGGTACGTGCCGCATGGGCAATGACCCAAAAGGTTTCGTCACCAACCGCTTCGGTCAAACACATGACGTGTCAAACCTGTACGTCTGCGATGCCAGCGTCTTCCTGAATTGCACCGACAAAACGACCACGATCAGCATTCTCACCTTCTCGCTGCGAACTTCCGAATATCTCGTCGAGAACTTCCGCCGCGGAGAACACCAGGCCGCGTGATGGCGCGATTCCGCATCGCTCTGCCGCTCCAAGCACAAAGCTAAGGTCGCCAGTCGAAAAATACGCGGAGAAAGAATAGGGCGCAGCACATTAATCTGGACGTGACTTGGTGGTTCGGATTGCGTGAACGCAAGTTCCAACGTCATCTTGCCGCCGGGTGCGGTTTCCGGCAGGTCCACCACCTGTCGCTCAATCGGAACATTGCGCCGAAAGGCCAGATCGAGTTTTTTCTAGCGTAACGCGTGCGGGCTGGTAGCATCCGAAGGGTTCGCATTAATTTACTGCTTATGGAGCCAACGACTATGAGCAATCGAAGGTTAGCGGTCGGAATCGTCCTTCTTTTTGTTGCGCAGTTTTGCCTGGCGCAAGCGACGCCATCGAAAACAGATGTAGAGAAGCGTGTCGATTCGATCCTCAGCCAGATGACGCAAGAGGAGAAGATCACGCTAATCGGCGGGATCAGTGACTTCTACACTCGTCCGCTTCCACGGCTCGGGATACCCGCTCTGAGAATGTCCGATGGCCCGTTGGGAGTTCACGACTACGGGCTAACGACTGCATATCCAGCGGGTATTGCGCTGGCGGCTTCCTGGGATGTCGACCTCGCGCGCCGGGTTGGCATGGCTATGGGCAAAGACGCACGCGCCCGGGGCGTGCATTTTATTCTTGCTCCCGGCATGAATATTTACCGCGCTGCGATGAATGGCCGTAACTTCGAATATTTTGGGGAGGATCCGTTTCTGGCAGGGAGAATCGCAGTTTCTGTGATCAAGGGGATCCAGGGAGAACGTGTCATCGCGACGGCCAAGCACTTTGCTGGGAACAACTCGGAATTTGCGCGCACGACTCTCAGCTCCGATATCGATGAAAGGACCTTGCACGAAATCTACTTGCCGGCATTTGAAGCCTCCGTCAAGGAAGGAAATGTAGGCGCCGTCATGGATGCCTACAACCTGGTAAACGGCGTTTACATGACGGAAAACAACCATCTGAACAATGAAATCCTGAAGAAGGAGTGGGGATTCGACGGCATTCTCATGTCGGATTGGGGCGCGACGCACGACGGTATCGCTGCCGCCAATGGTGGTCTCGATCTTGAAATGCCTTCTCCCACCTTCATGAATAGTGACACGCTGCTTCCAGCCCTCAGGGACGGCAGAGTCTCAGTGACGACCCTGGACGACAAGGTTAGAAGAATTCTCCGCAAGGCGATTGAGTTTGGCTTCTTCGATCACGCACAAGCGGATAGCGATATTCCTTTACTTAGTCAAGAGGGGCGGCAGGTCGCACTCGAAGAAGCCAGAGGCAGCATTGTCCTCCTGAAAAACTCCGGCAATATCCTTCCCCTGAATGACACCAAATTAAAAACCATTGCGGTAATTGGACCTGATGCCTACCCAGCTGTGATTAGCGGAGGCGGGAGCGCGGAAACCAAGGCGTTCAACTCTGTCAGCTATCTGGAAGGCATCAGCAATCGCCTGGGGACCAAAGCCAAAGTCTTGTACGCAGTTGATACGCCGCCTCTTGACGAAGTGTTTGAGAACACCGAATTCGTTACTGCCCCCGATGGAGAGAACGGTCTAAAGGGAGAATATTTCAGCAATCAAGAGTTGAAGGGTACTCCGGCCATGGTTCGCACTGACAAACACGTTCACTTCGACTGGGGTGAAGGCAGCTTTGCCCAGGACCAACCCATCGATCATTTCTCGGTTCGTTGGACAGGTTATTTCGTGCCGAATACGGCGGGCGACTATAAGTTCTTTACCTCCGCAGACGATGGGGTCCGGCTCTACGTCAGCGACCAGTTGGCAATCGATGATTGGCTACCTCATTCCCAGACCATGGACACTTACGTCAACCATCTGGAGGCTGGCCAAGCATACAAGATCCGTTTCGAATATTTCGAGGACGTGGGCAGCGCCATCGTCGGTCTCGGCGTGACGCGAGCTGAGGCATACATCGGTCGCGAGACAAGAGCCCTTGCTGCGAATGCTGACGCCGTGATCATCTGCGTAGGGTTCGATCCTAAGACAGAGGGAGAAGGTTTTGACCGGACCTTCCAGCTTCCGGGTGGACAAGACGAACTCATCCGGCAGATCAGCGCCATCAACAAGAACATCATCGTCGTACTGACCGCCGGCGGAAACGTGGATATGACGCCATGGATCGACAATGTTCCAGCTGTTCTGCACGCATGGTATCCCGGACAGGAAGGGGGGACGGCATTGGCCCAACTTCTTCTTGGCGATTACAGCCCGTCGGGCAAGCTACCGGCATCCTTTGAACGCCGTCAGCAAGACAATCCGACGTTTCACAGCTACTATCCCGAAAAAGGCGAAAAGCGGGTCCAGTATTCCGAAGGCGTCTTCCTGGGGTACCGGCACTTCGACCGTGCTGATGCTGAAACGAAGCCGTTATTCGCTTTCGGTTACGGCCTTTCCTACACGACATTCGGTTACAGCAAGCTGGAGGTAACACCACTGAGGGGAAACTTGAGCGAGCCAGTCTCGGTTTCGTTCGATGTCAAGAACACGGGCAATCGTGTGGCTGCCGAAGTGGCGGAATTGTATGTTGGTGACTCTCACGCTAGTGTGCCACGCCCAATCAAGGAGCTGAAGGGGTTCGCAAAGGTAAATCTCAAACCCGGCGAGACCAAGCACGTAATCCTTACGCTTGACCGCCGGTCCTTCTCTTTGTATGACGTCGGAAAGAAAGACTGGAGCGCTGAGCCGGGTGACTTCACAATTCTCGTCGGCAGCTCTTCGGACAACATCCAACTGCAGAGCAGGTTCATTCTGACGCACTAGGAAACGAATCCTCAGTCAGAAGACGTTCTTATCGAACCGAGGGTCTGCGCCACCGCGGAACACTCACATCCATGCGAGCGTCGTAACGGAATTGCTGGCCAGAGTCAGCTCCGCCACCATCGCGCCCATCCGCAAAATTACCGGACGTTCCGTGGCGGGGTTGGTTAACACCCCCTACTCCTTGGCATGGTTCTCTACTGAGAGGACAGCCTAAGATTTGCTCTTTCTTAAATCCATTGTTTCATTGCTGATCAGTGGTTTTGCCCAAAAGCCGATGCTGAGAATGATTCCGTATGTCAGATAGAGGAATACCATCCCATTCCGCAATCCGGCGTAGTCCCCGATGCGTCCGACGATTACGGGCACAACGGCTCCGCCAATTCCCATTCCCGTTCCCAGGATTCCGGCGAAGGAGCCGTGGTGCTCGACCACGGAATTGAGTGCCAGCGAAATAACGATCGGCCACATGACCGATGCGAACAGGCCGATCGCGGGAAATGCCAGCAACGAAATGCGAGCCGGTCCGAACAATGCCGCAGATAGGCAGAGCAATGCTCCGCAAGCTGCTCCGATCAGGACCCGGCGGCTGTCGAAGATCTTCAGCAGCAGCATTCCCACTAGACACCCCGCCGTCATCAAGCCCCAGAACCACGAGACTGCCGCCGCGCCGGTGGTATGGGGGTCGAAGCCATGGTATTGGGAAAGAAATTTCGAGATCCAGTCTGCCGTGCCCTGTTCGCAGCCCACATAGGCAAACATGGAGATGAAGTACATCCAGACAACTTTCTTTCGCGCCAGGCCAAGGTACATCTCCCAGGAGCCGACGGTCTCTTCGGCGGTGTATCGCACAGCGGGAAATTTCGACAACCCCAGCAGAACAACCATCAGCAAGGTCGAAACCGCAAAAATCCAATATATCGATGCCCACGGCAACGCTCGCGGTGTCACTCGGCCGAGCACGCGCAGCAACAGGTTGCCGGGTTCGCCAGGTTTCCCGAGGTTCAAAACAAGATACGAGTAGATGCGCGGACTTAGAAATGATGCCGCCCCGAAAACAAACTGGGCCAGCGCAGAGTAAAAAGCGTAATGCTCCTCTCCGCCCGAAATCCGAAGCAGGGGATTGATCGCTACCTGCAGAACAGCCATGCCCGCACCCATGACGAAATAGGAAACTATCGCGATGTCATAATGCGGAAAGAGGGCGAAACTGAGAGATCCTAGCATTCCGGCCAGAAAAGCCATTATCATCACCGGTTTTTCCCTCAGTCGTTCCAGTAGAAAGCCCGCTGGAATCGACATCACGGCATAGGCAATAAAGAAAGAGAACGCCAGGAACGCAGCCGCCGTGAGGGTCACCTGAAAGCTGCTGATGATGTCCGGCACGAGCGGCCCGACAATATTTGTCAGCAGGGAGATTACGAAAAATGTGACCATGACAAGGACAACCATGTAACGGTTTCTTGTCGTAAGCTTGGTGACGCGGTGGGTTGATTCCGCTTGCATACTCTTAATTCAGCGTGATTCAGACAGTACTACTCGATGTTGGCTGCAGCGCATTACCGAACCGGTTATGCCAGACACTGGCGGCGCCGATAAGATTGGCGTCCTTTCCGAGCGAAGCTAGAGCTAGCTCCGTCTTTTCATGCGGGACGAATCGGCACCCCCGGGCGATTTGTTTGCGAATGCTGTCCAGAAAAAGCTGAGAGCTCTGCATCACGCTGCCGCCCAGGACAATCCTGTCGGGAGCAAAGAGGTTGATCAGGTTTGCGATGCCGAGGCCGAGGTAATAACTCTCGCGATCAACGATTTTGCAAGCCAGTTCGTCTCCTGCAAGAGCAAGCCGGCAGATTGTTTTGGCCGTGCGATAGGAATGATTCGCTGGCGCCTGCTCATGAGCCCAGGCTGCCATGGCCGGTCCACTCGCCAGCGATTCCCAACAACCCCGAAATCCACAAGAGCATTCCGGTCCGGAGGGATCAATTACTTGATGTCCAAGCTCGGGATGAGATCCATCTACGCCGCGATATAAGTGTCCGTCGAAGATGATGCCGCCCCCAATGCCGGTGCCAACCGTGATATAGATCAGCCGCGGCTTGCCACATCCTGCGCCCCATGTCGCTTCCCCAAGTGCACCCGCATCAGCGTCGTTTTCCAACGCGACCTCGACTCCGAAGAGCTTCCCCAGATCTTGTACAGGGTTTTTCCGGCGCCAATAGGGAAGGAAGTCCAAATCGCCAAGTTCGCCGGCAATGGGATCGACCGGGCCGGTCGATCCAATGCCGATCCCAGCAATCTCGACGCGGGTGCGCTGCTCCATTTCGCGAAGCATGCTGACGATGCTTTCAAGGCCCGAGGAATAGTTTGACTCGGGTCCGGTCACCATATCGTTCTTGGCGAGCACCTTGCCGTTCTCATCGACCAAGCCGACCGCCAGCTTGGTTCCACCAATGTCAACGGCTCCAATCATAGGTCTCTGGCTCTCGACTCGTAATCAAGCCTTGATCGTTTTGGTTGCCGTATCCCAGTGAACTGCCTGCTGTTGGAAGTACGATTCATTGGCCATGTGACAAGCCAGTGCTGCGTGGTGGCCAAAGACAGCGTCTTCTACAACCGGTTTGCGTGAGCGAACGGATTCGAAAAATGTCCATAGATGGGGCCTGACGTCGTCGTAATCTGGCGCTTTGAACGCGACTGATTCCGGCATGGGCTCCTGACCAAGTTTGGGATCGTTCTCCTCGTGCCATTGCTTCTCGTAAGCGGCGCGCATGGCATGCGGGAAACTGCCGTCGTAGTAGCTGGGGCCCGAATCCTGCCCGGTTTGCGGCGTGTAAGTCAGCCCGAACTCGTTCATCTCGAGGATGCCTTTCGATCCCTGGAAACGGTAAGTCTCCGGCATCTCGGTACCGAGATTGAGTCGCATATAGACGGGAATGTCGCCGTATTGGAACAGGGTCGCGTGAACATCCGGCATGTTGCGGCCATCCTTCCAGCGCAGGATTCCTCCCATGGACATCGCACGCTTGGGGGGTTCATTCCAGCCCAGGACGAACATCATTCCGCTCACCAGGTGTACCAGCAGGTCGCCAGCGACGCCTGTACCGTATTCCTTCCAGCACCGCCAGCGCGCAAAAATTTCTGGATTGAATGGCCGCTTCGGCACCGTGCCCTGCCACGTGTCCCAGTCGAGGTTCTGCGGCGAAAGATCGAAAGGTGGGGGATACTCCCAGGCCCCGGTCGGGTCGTTGCGGCCGAGCCAGCCTTCCACCATCATGAGGTCGCCGACCATGCCCTGCGCGATCATCTCCTTCGCCTTTTTGCAGATCAGCGAACTCACCCGTTGTGAGCCAATCTGAACGATGCGTCCAGTCCGCTTTTGCGCCTCTGCCATCTCGACGCCCCCGGCAGCCGTGTGCGACATCGGCTTTTCGCAGTAGATATCCTTGCCTGCCGAGAGTGCATCTACCACGATCTGCTTGTGCCAGTGATCGGGGACTGCCGCGATGATGCAATCAATGTCCTTCTCTGCCAGGACTTCCTGGTAACGGCGAGTCGCCGGCAAATTCGGTTTGGCGGTGATCTCGCGGGCCAAGGTGTGGCGGCCGTCGTAGAGATCGCAGGCTTTCACGCACTCCACGCCCGGCAATTCGATGGCGCTGCTCAGCAGCCAATTTCCCTGCATACCAATCCCGATCATTCCGAACCGAAGACGATCACTCGCTGCCCTAGTCGAGGCCAGCAGCGGCTCGGGATCCAGCAGGATGGTCTTAGCGGCGAGAGATGCGCCCACCGAGGCGGCACTCATCCCTAGAAACTTGCGACGAGAGAGAATGTTTCTGCTCAATGTAGTCCTCCTGCAGCAACGATTTTAGGTCTTTGCAATTACTTGAGCGCCATGCAAGATCGGGAGACTCAATCTTTTTCCGTTCGCATTGCCACTTCCTCGTTCATCAATCCGAACTCACCATCAACGACATAGGAGCAACTACGAAATGAATCACAATCCACTCCCTGGAGTCGTGACAGATGTTCCGCAGCCAACTGGGCAGGGAGGATATCAATGAGAAACTGCCAGTCCGGTGAGATGCTGGGGATTTGGAACACTAGGTCTCCACCACGTTCGGGAAGATCCTGCCCGATAAGCATCACCGAGGCTCCTAAACGTCGAAGGTCACGGGCAACCGACAAATCCTGTTCCCGCATTCGGAGAGCGTCAATCCAGAGTCCAAAGCGGACATCCGGGGTCACCATTTCTTGTGGACCGTGGCGGAAACTGCCCGTACCTAAGGCAGTAGCGGGCGACTTGGCACCTTCCTCCCACAGCAGTCGGGCCTCGTGACAGCTCCCCAATGCGCCACCGCGCCCCAGAAAGTAGGTAACCTTGCTGCAAGCAAACCAGTCGCTGTCGGCAATCTGCCTGCGCCAGTGTGCAATTCTACGTTCCGTCTCCGCTACCGAGGCGACCAAAGATGCCGCGAGCGTCACATCAAAGGAGGTGACTGTCGCACTAGCAAGAGCGCCAGCAGCGGCCGCCAGAGTAGAATAGGTGTTCACAGAAATCGCGTGATCCGGCTTGGTCGGAACCACCATTGCGATCTGCGCCTCTTGCGCAAGCGCCCCGCTGGGCGAATTGGAAATGCCGATGACGACGGCACCGCTCTCGCGAGCTTTAGCCAGCAGATTTACGACTTCTGCGCTTCGGCCGCTGCGCGAGATTACGATTACAATGGCCGCCGGGGGGAGCGTTGCAAATTGCAGCAATTCTCCTGCGTCCAGCATGTGCACGGGGTTGGCACCGCGATAAAAGATGGGCGCCACGCTGAGTGCCGCGTGCCAACTGCTGCCGATCCCCGTCACATAGACGTGGCGAGCTTTCGTGACAGCAGCGGCCGAGGTTTGCAAAGTATCCTGACCCGCTCCACACAGGTAATCAAAAGCGCGCTGCAACTCTTCGGGTTGACGGAGGATGTCGTCAAGAAAGTGAGTCATTGTCGCTTGTGCTGCGGGCCGGTGCCGATTCAGATGCCTGACCTTCGTAATTTCTGCCGCCCTGACTATTTCTCTGCCGGAGTCAGGATGATGTTTCGAAAAGCGACGTGATTGTCCTCGCTGCCTTGAAGATAGATCGGCCCCGGCAATTCTTCGTGGCTGTCGAGCGCCCCACCCGTAACGCCGGGCACTTCCTGGCGATCAATCACAGCCTTTCCGTTCTGGACGACGGTGATCGTGCGTCCCACCAGCGTGATGTCGAAGCTCTGCCATTCTCCCGGCTTGCGCGGCAACTCTGGCGAGGGAGCGATGAAACCGTAGACGCCCCCGGTATGGTGACTGGGCGGCTCCTGAATCGAATTGTCCTCGATCTGCACTTCGTAACGGCCCCTTAGATACACGCCGCTGTTGGCGTTAGCGCCGCAGTTGAACTCGACGTGCAACTTGAAATCCTGGAACTTTTGCTCGTTGATGACCTCCGGACCATGTCCCGGGCTGACCAGCGTCCCGTCTTCCACTTTCCACGTCGCCGTAGAATTGGCGTCGCTCATCTTCCACCCGGTCAGATCTTTTCCATTGAACAGAGAGATCGGCTTTCCCCACTTAGGCTTGCCTTTTCGTTGGAGAAGCGGCGCCCTTACGGCGGACCATGTCCAGCGCGCTCCATTGGGTCCGGTGAGCGTTCCGGAGAGGGCCTTCCCCTCAGGTTTTCCGACAAAGATCAGGTCGTTTGACGAACCCTCCTCTTCTTTGGGTGAAACGAAAGTGATCTCGCGATCGGAGACTTCAACTCTGGGAATTGGGCGAGCGTTCCCCCACCGTCCCACCATTTGTGCGACTGGGTGTCCGTTTTCCTGGTGAATCTCCAGCCAAGAGGGATATTCGCGGTCGGGACTCTTGAGAGTCAGATCCCAACGTCCCGAAAAAAGCTGGACAGCGTCCGAAATGGAACCCTTGTCGCCGCTTGCTCCTCGGCATAAGGTGCCGGAAAACAGGAAAGTGAAAAAGAGGAGCGCGGCAGAAGCGAGTCTGGAAGTACCCTGAAGTGCGAGCATGATCTCAATTTAGGAAATCGGTTCCTGCAACCGGTTTCATCCCATACTTTATTAGTCTTTCTAATTCCCTATGTCAAGGGAATTGAAATAGGAGCGTCGAGAAGCAGCGGTGACGCGGTTTCAGCACAGCGCGGTCGTACTCCGAGCCGGGGGATCTCACAGGTTGCTTCGCAGGTCGATCGACGGGTCCTGCCCGACGGCATCCAGGCTGGCAATGCGAAGCGGTTGCTCTCGAGCGGCAGCGGTGGATCTGCGAACTACCAACTCTGTTTCCACATAGTAGTCCGCTCCTTTCCGGCGTTTCAGCTTGAGCATCTTGTCCAAGGCCTCAAACGCGATCGTCCCCAATCGTTCGCGAGGAACGCGGATGGTGGTCAGGGGAGGACGCGCAAGGAAAGCGAAAGAAATATCATCAATGCCGATAACCGAGACGTCCTCGGGGATCCTGACCCCCGCCTCCTCGAGCGCACTCATGGCTCCCATCGCAATGAGGTCGCTTCCGCAGAAAACCACCGTGGGTATCTCCGGTTGTGACAGAATGGCGCGAACCGACGACGCTCCAGCGTCGACGCGATAATTGCTTTCGAGAACAGGAAAAGGATTCAGCTTTCTTGCCTTCAACCCATCAACCAATGCTTGTTTGATGATAATCGCCGTGTGGTTATCCTCAGGCCCTGCGATCACGGCGGCCCGGCGGTGGCCGAGTGCGACCACGTGTTCGATAGCCTGGGAGATTCCCCGCTGGTAGTCGATCGAAATGTTACTCACTAACTTCTCGGCCCCACCGAGGTTGCAGAAAACGACTCCGACTCCTGCTGCGATCAGGTCGGAAGTCGCGCTTTTGTCGACGGACGCAGTCATAATGGCGACCGCGCGCACGTCGCTCTCGATCAGCTTCCGTATGACCGACTTGGTCCGCGACTGGTTGTACTCGGTGTTACAGAGAAGGACGTCGAGGCCTCGGTCCCACGCAGCGGCCTGGAATCCGCGGATGATTTCAGGGAAAAATGGATTTGCGATCTCTGAAATCACCAGTCCGAACAAATCGCTCTGGCCGGTCGCGAGCCGGCGCGCGTGAACGTTCTTGTAGTAGTTAAGCTGGCGGACTACCTCGAGGACCCGCTGTTCCATCTCCGTAGAGATGTATTGGGTCTTGTTTAGTACGCGTGACACCGTGGCCGGGGAAACCCCCGCTCGTTTGGCCACCTCTCTCATAGTGTGGCCCATGGTCCCTCCTTTTCATAAACGCGAGCCGCTCAGCGCGGCCAGTTAACCCAGAGCAGGTCAGGCTGTGGTCCACTGGCCAGTAACTCTGGAACTTGGAGGAAGAACCAAGCAGGAAAGCGCTTTCTGCAATGGCTGGTCACGCTTCCCGTTGAAGCTATCACGACTGGCAGGCAAAAAGCCACGAGCAAGCTCCAGCGGTGGCGATCCAGAGAAAAAGAACTTGACAAGCTTGCCGCCAGGCAGGTAATAAGGGGCCAAAAGAAACCGGTTTCTGAAACCGCTTGTCAATATCAGGAACGTGACCGAATGGCTGCGAAGAATTAGGAGTCCAACCATGAGGACCAGGCTTTTCGTCCTTGCGCTGAGCGTAGCCTTAAGTGCTGCGTGTCTTGCGGCACCCGGACTGGCTCAAACGACCTTCGGAACAATTCTCGGCACGGTCACAGACCCTTCCGGCGCTGTGATGCCCAACGTGACCATCACGGTTACGAACGAGGGCGAAAATATCTCACATAACGTCACGAGCGATGCCCAGGGAAACTACCAAGCCGAAAATTTGAAAGCCGGCAAATACACGGTCACGGCTCAAGTCAGCGGCTTTAAGGAAGTGACGGTTAAGGACATTTTGTTGATAGCCCGTCAAACCGTCCGCGTCGATTTGAAGCTCGTTATGGGAACCGCGGCGGAACAGGTCACGGTCTTGGCCAATCCTGAACTGATCAATACGGAGTCTCAAACGATCTCTTCCAGTTTCGACAGCAACGAAGTGCTCGAGCTTCCAGCCAATTACCGTGGGGCCGGTAGCACTAGCCCGTATAATCTGCTGGCTTATCTCCCCGGCGTCACTGGCGACACGGGCGGCAACATTACGGTCCAAGGAGCAGGGACCAATCAGGTTGAATACTCGATGGATGGTATCAGTACTGAAGATATCCGTTCGGCTGGCCCCCAAAGAGAGATGTTCATCTCCGCGGAAAGCATTGCAGAAATGAAGGTGCAGGGGTCAGGCGGCGGAGCGGAATATGGCAACCCTGCGGACATTACGACGACCAGCAAGTCCGGCACAAACGTATTTCATGGATCCGCATTTGAGTATTTTCAAAACAAGGCTCTGGACGCTACGCGAATGACCGTGCCACAGGTGGTTAAGCCTGCCAAAAGCGCAAACGATTTCGGGGGTTCCTTCGGAGGGCCGCTATGGGGGAAGCACACGTTTTTCTTTGGCGATTACGAAG
>Ga0137379_10002531_pt1 | contig 17033 bp, 15 predicted proteins | sample SagtaG_18_FD_104812 | JGI IMG/M metagenome (GOLD analysis project Ga0137379, IMG submission 104812) | Vadose zone soil microbial communities from Sagehorn Ranch, Mendocino, California, USA - Sage2_L_80_16 metaG | ecosystem: Environmental > Terrestrial > Soil > Vadose zone | place: USA...
CGCGGTGGCGGACCGCGCCGCCCGCGGCCCCGCCACGCTGCAGCGGATGGCGCAGCTCTACGCCGAGCGCCACGGCGAGGGGCGCGGCGTGCCCGCCACCTGGGAGATCCTGTACGCGGTGGCCCTCGCTCGCGATCAGCCGAGCGCTCCACGTAAACGGTACGAAGTGGCGTCTTTTACACGCAGCAATGGCGCTACATTAGCGCAGTTACTGGGCGTTGAAGGCTGGCGCCTCGATTGACTGCTAAGTGTACACTGCTGTAGCTTTACCGTCATGGAACGAGCTCGGCCGCAGGCCCACGAACCTCGCCGTCGAACGGGTGGCCGCAGCGCGCGCGTCGTGAACGGCGTGCTCGAGGCGACGCTCGACGTCCTCGCGCGCGATGGGCTCGCGGCGCTCTCGTTCGAAGCCGTCGCAGAGCGCGCCGGGGTCTCGAGGACCACCATCTACCGGCGCTGGTCGTCGAAGAACGACCTCGTCCGCGCCGCGCTCCTACGCCTGGCGGAAATGCAGCCGGTCGCTCGGGACACCGGCACGCTCCGGGGTGATCTCGTCGAGTTCATCCAGCTGAGGCTCGTCGGGAACCCACGTGAACGCGAGCGCGCCATGGGCCTGTTGCGGGCGAACATGGCGGAGCTGCCCGATCCCGAGCTGCTCGCCGTCGGCCGTCTCGTGCAGGAGAGGGCCCGCCGGCCGATCGTCTCGTCCGTCGAGCGAGCCATCGCGCGTGGCGATCTGCCGCCGGGCACGGATCCGGCGTTCGTCATCGAGCCCATCTTCGCGACGCTCCATTTTCGCCTCTTCGTCTTCGCGAGGGAGCCCGACCTCGCTTACGCCGAGCAGCTCGTCGACCTCGTCCTCGCTGGCGCGCGCACGGGCGCCGCCGTCCGGCGGCCGTCCCAGGGATGACGATGCAGGATCTGCACGCGCTCCGGAGCGTCCTGCTCGCGGCGGCGATCGCCCTCACTTCACCCGCCCGCGCTGGCGACACGATCAGCGCGATCGATGTCCAGGGAAACACCCGGACGGCCCGGGAGGTGGTGGTCGGCGCCTTGGGCGTGCGCCCAGGCGACCCGATCGACGACGAGTCCCTTCCCGTGCTGCGCCAGCGCGTCCTCAACTTGCGCCTGTTCCACGAGGTCGAGATCGCCACGCGCCGATCCGACGCCGGCCTGGTGCTCTCGGTCTCCGTGAAGGAGCGCTGGACGCTCATCCCGCTCCCGATCTTCGGCGCGAGCGGCGGCGCGACGCAGGCGGGGCTCGCGATCATCGAGACGAACCTCCTCGGCCGACACAAGCTGCTGGCCATCTCCGGCATCTACTCGTCGCGGGGGCAATCGGGGTTCCTCTACTACCGGGATCCCTCCCTGCTCGGCACCAGCGGCGTGCTCGCTGCCGAGGTGCTGGCCGACGACAAGGTCCGCGAGCGGGCCGAAGGGTTCGATGTGGTCCAGGCCTGGCGGGACCGCCGCGTCGACGCGAGCGTGCGCCCCGGCCTCCGGCTCGCGCCGCACCTGGCGCTCCGGGTGGGGCCGTTCGCCGTCTTCCGGGAGAGCCGCGCCGAGGGGGCATCCCCTGCGCCGCCGCCCGCGGGCACCAACTTCGGCCTGGCAGCCGACCTCGAGTACCAGGGGCAGGACTACCACGAGTGGTTCAATGCTGGACCGTACCTGCTGGCGAACGTCCGGCGATCGCTGCCCGAGTTGGGCAGCGATCGCGGCTTCACGCAGTCGAGCGCGCTCGCCACCTGGTCCATGCCGGTCGCGGGCCAGCACGCGGTGTCGCTCGCGGTCGCCGGGCACCTCGTCGACGGGAATCCCGTTCTGGACGCCTTCTGGCTCGGCGGGCGCCCGGGCACCCGCGGCCTCCGTGCGGAGGGGCTCTGGGTCGAGCGCGCCGTGACCACCACGCTCGATTACCAGATCCCGGTGTGGCGCCCGAGCTGGGGGACGGTGACCGCCCTCGGCTTCGTCGACGCCGGGGTGTCGACCTGGGCCGGCGAGCGCACGAGCTGGGTAGCCCCGGGGGGCGGCTTCCGCCTCTACCTGCGGAACGTCGCCCTGCCCGCGCTCGGGCTCGACCTCGCGTGGTCCACCGCCGGGAGGGAGCTCGCCCCGAGCTTCTTCCTGGGGTTCAGGTAGGCGGCGTCGTCGCACGTGACTGCGTCGATGGCGCTCCGTCGGGCCTGCGTTATCACCTCCCCGTGACCGAGGGCGATCGTGACCGCTGGAATGCCCGCTACGCCGAGAAGGCGGACCGGACTCCGCCGTTGCCGTTCCTCGAGGAGCTGGACGACCTGCTCCCGCGTCGCGGCCGGGCGCTCGACGTGGCGGGCGGGGCCGGGCGGAACGCGCTCTGGCTCGCCCGCCGGGGGCTGGAGGTGACGCTCGCTGATGTCTCCGACGTCGCGCTCGGGCAGGCGGCCGCGACGGCACGCGCCGAGGGGCTCCGGCTCTCGACGGTGCAGGTCGACCTCGAGACCTCGCCGCTGCCGGCAGGTCCCTGGAACCTCGTCCTCTGCACCTACTTCCTCCACCGCCCGCTCTTCGCCACCTTCCCGGCGGTGCTCGCGCCGGGCGGCCTGCTCGTCATCGCCCACGCCACGCGCAGGAACCTCGAGCGCCACCTCCGCCCGGGCCCGGATCACCTGCTCGAGGACGGGGAGCTCCCGGGACTGGTGCGCGGCCTCGACACCCTCCGCTTCCAGGAGGGGTGGGCGGAGTCGGGGCGACACGAGGCGCGCCTGGTGGCGCGCCGGCCCAGTGACCCTGGTCCCGGCCGGTGACGCCCGGCGGGCGGCGCCCTCTTCACCCTGCGCCTGCCCCTCGCCGCGGCGCGAGACCCGGGCCGCGCCGGCGGCGAGCCCTGACCGGCCGCGCCGCTACAGTGCCTTCACGCGGGCGATCTCCTGCCCCTCGCCGTCGACGGTGTGGATGGCGCAGGCGAGGCACGGGTCGAACGAGTGGACCGTGCGGAGCGCCTCGAGCGGCTTTCTCGGATCGGCGATGGGGTTCCCCACCAGCGAGGCCTCGTACGGCCCCGGGCGGTCGGCGTGATCGCGCGGGCCTGCGTTCCAGGTGGAGGGGACCACCGCCTGGTAGTTCACGATCTTGCCGTCGCGCAGGACGCACCAGTGGGAGAGCGCACCGCGCGGCGCCTCGTGGAAGCCGACCCCGCGGTACTCGCCCCTGGCCAGCTTCGGCATGGGGTCGTTGAAGATGGTGGTGTCGCCCTTGCCGATGTTCTCGACGAGGAGCCTCCAGTGCTTCAGCGCGAGCTCGCTCAGCACGTTGGCGCGGATGCAGCGGGCGGCGATGCGGCCCAGGGTGGACTCGAGGATGGCCGGGGTGAGCTTCGCCTTGGCGACCGCGCTGGCGGTCGCCAGCAGGCGGGTGGCGTACTTCACGGTGAGCGGATCGTTCGCCTGCAGCGCGCAGAGCACCTGCGCCAGGGGGCCGACCTGCATCGGCCGGTCCTGGAAGCGGGGCGCCTTCACCCAGGAGTACTTCTCGGGCGCGGCCGCGCCGGCCTTCCAGGGAGGGCAGTCACCGGGACGCGTCTCGCCCTGCCACGGGTGGAGCGGCCCGCCAGCGTCGGCATAGTAGGCGTGCCGGGTGCTCTCGGTGACGCCCTCCGCGAAGTACGGGTCGTCGGAGCGGGTGATGGGCCGGTAGGTGCCGGCCACCAGGGTGCCGCCGGGCATGTCGAACTTCGTGCCTTTGGTGTCGAGCGGCAGCTCGGGGACCGCCAGGTAGTCGGTGACGCCGGCGCCGAACCTGGCCCACTCGGCGTAGAGGCCGCCCACGGCCGCCACGTCGGGGAAGTAGACCTGCTGCACGAAGGCGGACACGTCGTCGAGGAGGTCCTTCACCTTGTAGAGCTTCTCCATGTTGAGCGTGGCCGGGTTGTCGAGGTTGATGGCGTTGGCCACACCGCCCACGGCCAGGTTCTGGATGTTGGGCGTCTTCGAGCCGAGGATGGCGACCACCTGCAGCGCCTTGCGCTGGTACTCGAGCGCCTGGAGGTAGTGGGCGACGGCGAGCAGGTTGACCTCGGGCGGGAGCTTCATCGCCGGGTGGCCCCAGTAGCCGTTCTGGAAGATGCCGAGCTGGCCGCCGGCGACGAAGCCAGCCAGCTTCTCCTTCACCGCGGCGAGCTCCTTGGTGGAGTTGCCGGGCCACGGGGAAAGCGACTCCGCGAGGCGGGACGCCGCGGCCGGGTCGGCCTCGAGCGCGCTCGTCACGTCCACCCAGTCCAGCGCGCACAGCTGGTAGAAGTGGACCAGGTGATCGTGCAGCGCGTGGGCGATCACGATCACGTTGCGGATGTACTGTGCGTTGAGCGGGACCTCCAGCCCGAGCGCGTTCTCCACCGCCCGCACCGATGCCACCGCGTGCACGGTGGTGCACACCCCGCAGATGCGCTGGGTGAAGATCCAGGCCTCGCGCGGATCGCGGCCCTGCAGGATGAGCTCGATGCCGCGCCACATCGTCCCGCTCGACCAGGCGCTGCGGACGCGCCCGCCGTCGAGCTCCAGATCGATCCGGAGGTGCCCCTCGATGCGGGTGATGGGGTCGATCGTGACTCGCTGGCTCATGGAGGCCTCCGGCCGTTCAAGGCATCGCCTGCGCCGCGTGCGGCGGGGCGCTCACCCGGTGCGCGGGCAAGATGGGGAACTTCCGGACGAGGAAGATGAACACCATGGTCTCGACCGAGAGGATGGCGAGCGTGACGAGCAGCTCCGTCACCGACGGGAAGTAGCGCCACCCGTTCCCGGGGTCGAAGGCGGTCAGGTACACGTCGATGCGGTAGAGCGCACCGGCGGCGGCGAGCACGGCGGCGGAACGGACCAGCGGCCCGGGCCGCGCGACGTGCCGCTGGCGCCACAGCAGCGCGGCGGCCGCGACGGCCAGGCCGATCTCGACCCAGAAGAGCAGGGCGTGCCAGTCGGCGGCGACGGCGAGGGGGAGGCGCCCGCGCAGGGCCACGTCCGCCAGCCGCACCGCCGCGTAGAGCGCCGACAGCCCCGCCATGATTCCGGTGAGCTCGCCCAGCACCGGGGTCGCGAGCGGGTACCGCAGGGTGTGAGACGAGAGCGCGGCCTCGGCGATCACCGCCGCGTAGCCCATGCCGACGCAGGTGAGCAGGAAGAGCAGCGGCAGGAGGGGCGTGTGCCACAGCCCGTGTAGCTTCGTCACCGCCACGAGCATGAGGGACCCGAGCGTCGACTGGTGCATCATGGGCAGGACGACGCCCAGCGCCAGGATCACCGGGAGCCCCTTCTCGAGGACGGGCAGGGCGGCGCGGGCGAGCGCGCGCAGCGGGCCCGGGCCCGAGTCGCGCCAGGTCTCGAGGATGGGCGGGGCGACCTCGACCCACAGCACGGCCGTGTACGCCATGACGCAGAGGGCGACCTCGAGCAGGCCGGAGCTCCAGTTGTAGCCGAACCGACCGCCCGACACGAACGGCGCGACCGGGACGCGCCACAAGTTCCAGTAGCGGCCGACGTCGAAGACGATGGCGGTGGCGCCGGCCGTGTAGCCGAGGGCGCTGGTGAGGAGGGCGGGGCGCAGCAACGGGTGGAAGCGGCCGCGGTGGAGCACGTGGACGAGCAGCGCCACCGCGAACCCGCCGCTGCCGAGCGCGGTGCCCACGACCACGTCCACCGCGATCCAGATGCCCCACGGGTAGCCGTCGTTCATGGCCGAGGCGACGCCCAGCCCCTGGGTGAAGCGGACGATCCCGGCGACGCTCCCGACCGCCCACACGACCAGCAGGATCTTGAAGAACGGGGTGAGCACCTTTCCCCCGAGCGGCGCCGCGCGTGCGGTGGCCATCGTCACCCCTCCCCGTCTTCCGGCCCGCGGCGGCGAGCGATCGCGACGAGCGCCGCGGCGAAGAGCAGCGCCGGCGCTGCCATCCCGTAGTAGATGCCGTGCTGGATCGACTCCGACAGCGCCGGCACCGCGTCCCGGCCGAGCTCGGGCAGGCCGAGTCGCTCGAAGGGCACTCCCCGCGCGCTCAGGTAGAGCACCTGCGTCCCGCCACCGTCCTCCTCCCCGTACACCCTCGGCTCGTAGCGCTCGGGCGCCTCGGCCAGCCGGCGCTTCGCCTCGGCGAGCAGATCGGCGCGGGTGCCGTAGACGACCGCGGCCCGCGGGCAGGCCTCGCAGCAGGCCGGGTTCGCGACCGCGAAGATCCCGCCGCGCCGCGGGTCGGCCCGGTGGCGGCACAGCTCGCACTTCACGATCTGCGGGAGGGCGCGATCCCAGGTGAACTTCGGGATGTTGAAGGCGCAGGCCACCTCGCAGTAGCGGCACCCGACACAGCCGTCCATGTCATAGGCCACGATGCCGGTCGACGCCTCCTTGTGGAGCGCGCCGATCATGCACACGGAGGTGCAAGCCGGGTCGACGCAGTGCATGCACTGCGCCTTGACGAACGAGGTGCGCTCGCCCGCAGCGGCGACGCGGATGATGTTCTTGTTGGTGCCGCTGAGGTCGATGGGCTGGTCGTACAGGCCGTCCTGGCTGCGGTCCCAGGGGAGGTTGTTCGCCTCCTTGCACTTCGTGACGCAGGCGCGGCAGCCGATGCAGCGGGTCGCGTCGTACAGCATCCCGACCGCCCCGGCCGGCGGAGCCCGGCGCTCCCGCGCCGCGACCCCGCCTGCGGTGACGGCGACGCCCGCCGCCGCCAGACCCTTGAGGACGTCTCGGCGAGAGACCTTCACGGTTCGTCCTCCTCATGCCCTCCGTGGCGCCGGTCGAGCTTGCGCGTGGCCATGTAGCCGGCGCCGGCGAGGACCCCCACTGCCACCCCGGCCAGCCCCGTGGCGACGGGCGAGATGGCGCCGCGCCGGGCGACGAGCGGGGGGTAGGTGCCGGGCGCGGTGGGACGCTCCACCTCCACCGTGTCGTGGAGCGGCACGCGGAAGGCGAGCTTCTGCTCGGTGCAGCCGAAGCAAGGGTGGCCGATGCCGATGGGCCAGGCCCCGGGGACCTCGACGAAGGGGTTGAGCGCGCAACTGGCGTGCGTCGCCGGCCCCTTGCAGCCGAGCTTGTAGAGGCAGTAGCCGGCCCGGTGGCCCTCGTCGCCGAACTTCTGGACGAAGCGGCCGGCGTCGAAGTGCGGCCGCCGCGGGCAGTCCTCGTGGATGGTGCGGGCGTAGGCGAACTTCGGACGGCCCAGGTCGTCGAGGGCCGGGAGCGTGCCGAAGGTGGCGAACTGCAGGACCGTGCCGAGCAGGTTGTAGGGATTGGCCGGGCAGCCCGGCAGCGTCACCACGGTCCGGTCGATCCCGACCGACCGCAGCGCCTCTCGCGTTCCCACGGCGCCGGTGGGGTTGGGGTCGGCCGAGGGGATCCCACCCCAGGACGCGCACGATCCGATCGCCACGATCGCAGCCGCGCCCTTGGCCGCCGCGATGGTGGTCTCGAGGGCCGTCTTCCCACCGATCCGACAGTACGCCGCCTTGTGGGCGTCGCTCTCGCGCGTGATGCGCTCGCCCTGGAGCGTCTTCATGGGGATGGCGCCCTCGACCACCAGCACGTACTTGCCGCGGCCGCGCTCCATCGCGGCGGCGAGGGCCTCCTCCGCCTGCTGCCCGGCGGCGGCCATGAGCGTCTCGAGGTAGTCGAGCGAGATGAGCGACAGGAGGAGCTCGGCGACGCCCGGCGCGCTGGTGCGGAGCAGCGACTCGGTGCAGCCGGTGCACTCCTGCCAGTGCAGCCAGATGACGGAGGGCTTCGTGCCGGAGGCGGCTTTGTCCGCCATCTTCTCGCCGGCCCAGGCCGGGAGCCCGATCGCCCCCGCGGCGAGCGTGCAGACCTTGAGGAAGTCCCGCCGCGACACGCCCAGAGCTTCCAGCTCGGCCATTGGCCTCTCCTCGCGCAACCGCGGGGATTATCTTGACTATTCCGGTCGTCAATCGACGCCGCAATGTTTGCGGCGAAATTGCCATCGGAAGGTACAGTCGCGGACTTGGAAGCATCTTTTGCGCCGACGGGTGGACAGAATGTCGCAGCGCTCGTTCCCCGTCTGGGGTGAGCATCACCATTAGTATTGGTATTCACTTCGGAATATCGATCCGTGCCGGGGTGCGCGCCCGAGCGCACCGCCCTCAGAAGCGTGCGACCAACTGCCGCGATGAGCGGTGGAGCGCGCGCATTATTTGCCAGGGCTCACGCGCCCAGCCGCGACACCCGCGAGCGGGATCTTGCCCTTCGCGTCACCCACCGGACCGTTCGCGGGCCCGCCCTCACGCGCCGGGCTGCGGCCGGCCGAGCCCCGAGAACCCCGCCCCGATCGCCCGCAGGGCTCTTGCCGCTCTCGAAGCTCGTGCACGTGACGAGCATTCCCCTCGCCTACCTGTGGCGCGCTCCACAGGTGGTCGTCTGGAGCGGCGACACCGGGACGTTCGGTCCGGGAAAGAGGCCGCACGCAGCAGCTAGGGGAGGGGCTCGAGAGCCCGGGTGACGGGAGCTCCGCCGGGAGCTGGGCTGCTCGCACGGTCGCGGCACGAGCGCGCGGTCGGCGATCACGTTGGCGCCCCGTGGAGGGGGTCGACCTCACCGGCGAGCGTCCGATGATAGGTGTCCGGAGGTGGAGCGATGCCTGTCTACGAGTACTACTGTCGCCGTTGCGAGAAGCCCTTCACAGCGGAGATGCACGTCTCGGAGCACGAGACCCAAGTCGCCGAGTGCCCGCAATGTCGCCGCAAGGAGAACGTCGAGAAACGGCTCTCCACGTTCACCGCGGTGACGAGCCGGAAGTCGGCGCATATCTGACGAGGAGCATCGTCGGCGCCGCCAGCGGACCGGCGGAGCCCGGCCACGCACGCAACCGCTGGAGCAAGAGGACGCCTGCGCAGCTCGGCCCGAGCAATGGCACGTCTGATGCGCGTGCCCTGCGGAGATATCGGCCAGGCACCGGTGAAACCGACGGTACCGGTTTGGATGAGGCCCCCTACCCGACGCTGGCCTGATGGTGCTCACATCTCGATGGCGGGTGTTCGCGCAGCTCGCGCGCGGAGGGCGGCGAGGGGGCGGCACGCGCAGAGAAGCGGCCGCCGCCTGCGGGGGCGCCGTGCTGGACGGCGGCGGAGCGCGCGGCGGCGGCCGATCGTCAGAGCGACGCCGTTCACCACGGGCTTGCCCTCCGCGTCCACGAGCGTGAACCGCAGGCTCGCCCGCGGGTCGTCGAATGCGCACCCGGCCTTCGCCGGCGGCATGGTGCAGGTGCCTTCGCCGAGGACGGCTGCGCCGAACCACACCACGAGGAGCTTCCCTTCGGGGTCGAGATGGGCGGCGAGGCGCGCCCGCTAGAACGGCTGGCAGGCGGTCTTGCCGAGCACGGTCGCGCAGAGCTCGCCCGAGGCGGTGTGCGGGTCGATCGTGCCGGAGCACCCGACCGCCGTGGCGCTCGCGCCCGTCGGGCTCGCGACGAGGGCGCACGAGAAGTCGCCGCCGAGCGGTCTTCCGCGTGTTAGTCTCTGACAACGCTAAGGACACCGAACATGCGTATCGCACTGTTCTTCGTCTATTTTTTCGGTTTCGCGATTGGCATACCGGCGCTGGTGCTCAATCTGCTCGACCGCGTTCCGGCGATGGAGGCGCATAAGGCGGCGCCTTTCATGGGCGTCCTCCTATGGGCGCTATTGCAGTTTCCGATCTTTCCGAGAGTGGCCAGTTGGGCGGGAGCCGCCGCCGCGCGCCCCGATACAGCCGCGCGGACTCTCGATGAGCTCCGTGACCGTATCCTCGCGCTCAACGAAGCAGCCACTCCGTGGGTCTATCGGGCCGGCGATGAGCCCGGCGAGCTCGTCGCCGAATGGCGATACGCCGATGCTCGGTGGCTCGACCACATGCGCGCGCACAAGTTCTCGGCCGTGCACCGGATCGTACTGAAGTTGGATGAGGCCGGGCACCGCGCGTGGGCGGCCGAGTCCGAGTCGGTCTCGGATCTCTCGGGTGGCTTGGATGGCGCGGATCTCGAGTGGGAAATGAGTTGGGGCATCACCTTCTACGAATCCAAACAGGAGACCGTCTATGGATTTGGATGGAAGGACGGCAAGCTCACGCGGGACGCATCCTATACCTACCGCTTTGACTTGGCAGAGCTGCGCCAGCCCCTCATCGCCGCCGTGACCGCGGCTGGGTGGGACTATTACCCGGATCTGCGGATAACCACGCTTCTGCGCTCACTTGTCTCCAAGCCACCCCGGCACGCGCCCGCCCTCGGCGCGCAGCCGCCTCTCGAGTATCAGCTCGAGGCCGCGACGGCGGTCGTTCGTTGCCGGACCGAAGTCAGCGATGCCGGAACTCGTCACAGGATTCTGGAATCCCTCGAGGGCGAGCCGCCTCCTTCGATGGTTCAAGCGGGTCAGCTTCAAATCCATACGAGGATCTTCGAGCAGCTGGGTTATCGACCCGAAGCAGACCAGGACGTGATTGTCTTTATCACGGATCAACCGATCGAGCTGCTGCCGGTGCGGGCGGGGCGGATCGTGTACGCTCCGACGGACTTGGCGGTTCGTCGGGAACTTTCGATCGACCAACTCAAACAACTCATTGGACGGTAGAAGATGAAGCTCGTGCTATTTGCGCTCGCCGCGGTCTTGATCACCCACGACGCTCGGGCCTTTGATTGCAAGCTTGCCAAGACTCTCAGCGAAAGACTCATTTGCTCTGACAAGGCGCTGCAAGACGCGGATCAGAGCATCAACAAGGCCTATCGGGACCGGCTGAAGAGCCTCGCTCCTGAACAGCAGGCCGAACTCAAGGCGAGCCAGAAGGCCTGGCTCTCCAAGCGCGACCAGCAATGTCCGGGCGCCAAGTGCCTGCTGGACTACATGAACGAACGGCTCAGGATTCTGTCGGCCTCCCAGGAGCACTCGCCCAATCCAAATGGGATTTCGTGTAAACCCCATGGAAGCAACGGTGCTCGCGTCACGGGCGCTTTTACGGGAACACCGGTTGATTTTGACAAGGTCGCCAACGAAGGCGGCCAACCGGTTGCCGCGCGGATCGAGGTGCTCGAGTTATTTGAAAACGGAAAGACACTCACGGCCTCGGCAGCTCTCGAGCTCGTGGGTACGGCCGAAGGTTCCGCCAAGGGCCCCTATTTTGAATTGAGGCCAAAGAAGGATACGTCACTCATCAAGGAGATGTTGATTGGCGCGGCGGCAGGCGGACCGGGCAACTCGAGCGTGACCACTCAGGCAGGCAAAGAATTTACGATGGACTGCGATTGATCATGCCAAGGTCTTTGCGGCGTTCCTGCGGGCGGTTCACGATGTGCGGGGCGAGCGTGCGATGAGACCTCAGAACCAGCGCGACCAGCCGCGACGGCGGCCGCGCGGGATGACGAGGAGCACGAGCAGGGCGAGGCTGAGACCGGCGAGTGACCGGCCCCGGTGCCCGGTGAAGCCGGCGAGGATCAGGAGCCCGAGCCCCGCGCCGACGGTCACGCCCACGCCGACGCGCCAAGCCCGGTTCGGCAGGAGCCGCAGCAACCGCAGTCCGAGCGGCGTCGGGTCGCCGCCACCCCACTCGCCGCTGCCCCATGAGCCGGAACGGAAGTCCTCCAGGTCGAGCCGCTGCCGCTCTGCGTCTCCGACCTCGCGGGCCATCTGCTCGACCAGCGTTCGGCGCGCCCGGGCCGCCTCCTCGTCGGCGGCCGCCGCGGCACGTCGGCGCTCCTCCAGGTTTGCGGCCTCTCGCGCCTGCTCCTCCCCGCGGGCCGACCAGAGCCGCTCGTTGAAGGTCCGCTGCGCGGCGGTGTCGAGCGCCGCCCCGCAGGTCGTGCACCGGGTCGCGAAGACGCTGTTGTCCGTCTCGCAGCCCGCGCATCGCACGAAGGGCTGTGCTCCCTCGGCGCGCTCGGCCAGCTCGAGCGGCCGCTCCGGCGCCGGCCGGAACCGATCGAGGCGGCCGTCCGCTGCGGGGGGCGGCACGGCGCCGGCCTCACCGCGCTGCTCGACCGCGCCGATTCGGCGCGCGGCTTCGGGAGAGGCCGGGGTCGCCGGGGCGCCGTCCGCGGGGCGCGGGCGCTCGAGGTGCTGGAAGCGGCGGAGGCGGTCGGCGTCGGTCAAGCGCTCAACCTCCCCGCGTCGGGCCTGGGGTTCCGGAGGCGGGGCGGGTGCGGGAGTGCGCCCACTCGCGCAGCCGCTCGATCTCCTCGCGCATGGTGGTGGAGAGCGGGAGCGCCTCGGCCACCGCGCGCTCGAGGTGGCGCTGCTCGAGCTCGCCACCCTCCGCGAAGGATTCGTAGAGCGCCGCGACGATGACCTCCTCGAGCTCCGCGCCGCTGAAGCCCTCGGCCGCGCGGGCCATGAGATCCAGGTCGTACCGCGCCGGGTCGCGGCCGCGCTTCCGCACGTGGATATCCAGGATCTCGCGCCGCTCCGTCTCCGCGGGCAGGTCGATGAAGAAGATGTCGTCGAACCGCCCCTTGCGCAGGAGCTCGGGCGGCAGGAGCTCGATCCGGTTCGCGGTGGCGACCACGAACACCGGAGCGGTCTTCTCCTGGAGCCAGGTGAGGAGCGCGCCGAAGACACGGGCGGTGACGCCGCCGTCGGAGGCGCCGGAGGAGGCGACGCCGGAGAGCCCCTTCTCGATCTCGTCGACCCAGAGGACCACCGGCGCGACGCTCTCCGCGACATGGATCGCCTTGCGGAGGTTCTCCTCGGACGAGCCGATGAGCCCGCTGAAGATGCGCCCCATGTCGAGCCTGAGGAGCGGCAGACCCCACTGCGCCGCGACCGCCTTGGCGGTCAAGCTCTTCCCGCAGCCCTGCACGCCCAGCAGCAGGAGCCCCTTCGGCTCGGGGAGCCCGTACTTCCGGGCCGCCTCGCCGAACGCCTTGCCGCGCCGATCCAGCCAGGTCTTCAAGTTCGCGAGCCCGCCCACGTCCGCGAGCCGCTGCTCCGGCGCGTGGTACTCGAGCAGCCCGCTCTTCCGGATCACCTGACGCTTCTCCTCGAGCACGAGCTGGATGTCGTCGCGCCAGAGCTTCCCGTCATGCGCGGCCGCCTTGGCGAACGCGTTCTCCGCCTCGGCGAGCGTGAGCCCTTGCGCCGCCTTGATGAGCCCCTCCGCGTCCTGGTTCGTGAGCTCCACCTTCACCTTCCCGCCCTGGCGGAGGACGCCCACGATCTCCTTGAGGAGCTGGAGCAGGTCGGAGCGCGTCGGCAGCGGGACGTCGAGGACCGAGATCTCCTTCTCGAGCTCCGGGGGCAGCGCGAGGGTGGGCGACAGCAGGAGGACCGTCGTGTAGGTGGACTTGAGCGCGTGCCCGAGCTCGCGCAGCGCGCGGACCACCGCCGGATCCTGCAGGAACGGGTGGAAGTCCATCAGGACGACCAGGGTCGGTTCGGCGAGCCGCTCGATCGCGGCGAGCGCCGCGATCGGCTCCTTCACGTCGGCCGGCGCCGGGGTGCGGGAGGCGCCGAGGCGGCGGAAGCCCCGCGTGACCGACCACCCCAGGATCCCCTTGCCGTGGCGCTCCGCGAGCGCGGAGAGGATCGCCTCGAGGCGCTGCTCCTCCCAGGTGACGAGCCAGACGAGCGGGTAACGCGCCCGGACGAGCGTGTCGAGCTCCTCGAGGAAGCGGGGCTGGGCGGGCGGCTGGGCGGGCGGCATGAGGCGCGAGCATACCTGGGGCCCTGCATCTCGCGCAGCTCGTCGACGAGTGAGCACGAGGATGACGGCTGGGCCCTCGCCGAACCGCCACGCAATGCTGCCCCTACCCGTCCGACTCAGGCTGCTCCAGCTCCTCCAGGAAGGCAGCCGCGCCGATGATACGGACACCGGCGTAATCCCGCATGGAGAGCAGGTGCCGCCTGTCTCCACTCACCAGGAGCTGGGCGCCCCCAGCGAGCGCCGTCGCGAGGAACAGGTCGTCGTCAGGGTCGGCCTTCACGGCGCGCAGCTTCGGCAGCAGCTCCGGCGACACCATGTCCGCGCCGGCGGCGAGTCCGGCCACCACCCGGCGCGCGTACTCCTGTCGTCCCGTCGGGACCAGGACCTTCGCGATGCGCGGGTAGGCGAGCACGCGCAGGCACTCGGCCACGATGCCCGGCGTCCAGACGAGCTGGAAGGTGACACCGGCCGCCCGCAGGACGGCCGCAGGCTTCCCGCCAGGGCTGAGGATGCCGGACACCACCACGTTGGTGTCCACGACGGCGCGGACGGTCACCGGCCCCGACGCCGGACGGCGTGGGTCGCCTGCTCGGCGAGGTTGGCGGCTTCCGCCTCGGACAGCCCGAAGCCCTCCGAGCGGGCCTCATCCAGGAGGGCGGCGACGGACCGGGACGCTGCTCGCCGCTTCGCCTCCTCGAGACCCAGGCGGCGGAGCCACGTCGAGACGGGCTCAGCGCCCGCGGCCGCCTTGAGCGCCGCCCGGTCGGCGCTGCTCACCCGCACCGGGATGATCCCCTGCTTGGCCATGGCCAATCGTAATACGGTGTATACACAGGCGCAACGATGGCTGGATTCCTCGGGCGGCGGCCCGCTACCCATGCTCCATCGCCACCAGGAAGAACTTGTTCGTCGAGCGATCGGCGATGCGGAGCTTGGGCGCCTCGCCGACGGCCTGCCGCAGCGCGCCGTAGCGAGTGCGCTCGACGATGATCCAGGTGCGCCCGGGTCGGGCGGCGAGCTCCTTCATCCGCGCTGCGTCCGGCACCTGACGGACCAGGTTGCGCGAGTAGAACGTCTCGCCTCGCCAGTTCATGAAGTAGGCGACGATGGGCTCGTCAGGCGACCTCCGCTCGGCGAGGTAGGTGCGGAAGATCTCACGCTGGGTCCAGTGCTGGGCGAGCTCGGGCCAGTGGTACCAGGAGACGTACGTCGCGAAGGCGAGCGCGACCCCGGCGAGCGCGCCGACCAGCGCCCGGCGCGAGCGCCACAGCCAGGCGGCGGCCATGGCGGTGCCGCCGGCCGCAAAGATCACCGAGAACACCGGGCGGGCGCCGAGCGAGAAGAGGAACGGCCCGAGCCGCCACCCCGGGTGAAGCGCCGCGAGCTCCTTGTCCGGATAGGGCCGCTCGTAGTTGTAGGTGTAGAGGTCGGGCAGCACATCCGGCAGCTCCCACAGGCTGTGCGCCACCACCACGTAGGCGGCGAGGCCGAGGAGCAGCGCGCCGAGGTGGGCTTCGAGCCCCTCGTCGAGCAGGCGGTCGACGAAGACCGCGCACAGGACCGCCAGGGCGGGGACGGCCGGGAAGATGTAGTGGTGGAACTTGGTGGCCGAGAGGCTCATGAGGACGTAGGTGAGGACCGCCCACAGCCCCGCGAACAGGACGAGATCGTCCCGGCGCGTGCGCTCGCGCAGGCGGACCCGGGCGAGCTCCCCGAGCGCCCCCGGCAGCGCCGCCACCCACGGGAAGACGCCGAACCCGACCTGCTCGATGAAGTAGTCGAAGTTGCCGCCGGGCGTGGTGGTGTGGACCCCTTCGCCGAGCCGCCGCAGGTGGTCGTGGATCCAGAAGCGGTACGCGAAGGTCTTCCCTTCGTCGTCCACCCCCCGGAAGAGCGACAGGACGGTGTACCAGGGCGCGGCGATGGCGAGGAAGAGCGCCGGGCCGAGCGGGAGCAAGATCCCGCGCACGCGCTCGACCAGCCGCAGACGGGCGAGGATCCGCCACTCGCCGGTGAGGGCAAACCAGATCAGGAAAGCGGCTCCGACCAGCGCGAAGCCGAGCAGGCCCTTCGCCAGCGTGGCGAAGGCGAGGAACGCGTAACCGGTGTAGGCCCAGGCGCTGCGGTGCGCGCGCTCGTCCCACAGCGCGATCGCGAAGCACATGGCGCCGGAGGTCATGAGCGCCACGAACGGCATGTCGGTCGTGGCCTGCCGGGCCATGAGGAAGAAGAACGGCATGGTGGCGAGCGCGCCCGCGGCGAGGTAGCCGGCCCGACGCGAGACGAGCCGCTTCACCGCCACGAAGACGAGCGCGCAGGCGACGAGCGCGAGGAGCGCGACCGGCAGCCGCACCGCCCACTCGGTCCAGCCGGAGAGGCCGCTCGGGGTGGGCGCGGCGGCGGTGGCGCCCGGCGGCAGGGAACGGGTCTGCGCGCCCACGAGCAGCATCGCGAGCGCGTCGAGCCAGAGCAGCAGCACCGGCTTCGAGAAGAAGTACGCGTTCTCCCAGTACGGGTGGACGTAGTCGCCGCGGACGATCATCTGCCGCGCCACCTCGGCGTAGTGGGGCTCCCACGGATCCCACAGCCCCACCGAACCGAGCCGGGGCAGGAAGACGAGGCCGGCGAGGAAGAGGACCAGGGCGACGCCGCGTCGCTCCTCGGGGAGGGCGCGCCAGCGCTCGACCAAGGCGGCGCGAGCGGACCACGGCGCGGGGTTCACCGACATGGTGGGCGAAGTTACGCCGAGGTGCGCAAGCGCGCCAGCAAGACGCCCCTCGATCCCTTGCCTTGGCCTCCCCGTCCGGGCGCGATACCATCGGCCGGTGGTAGAGCCCGCCCGCGTCGCGCAACCGCCCGACTTCAAACCTCATCTCTTCGGCAAGTTCTTCATCCTCCAGCGGCTCGCCGTGGGGGGGATGGCCGAGATCTACCGCGCCAAGGTGGTGGGGGCGGCCGGCTTCGAGAAGGAGCTGGCGCTGAAGCGCGTCCTGCCGCCGCGGGCCCAGGACCATGGCTTCATCAAGATGCTGGTGAACGAGGCGAAGCTGACCGCCCAGCTCACCCACTCCAACATCACCCAGATCTACGAGTGCGGGGCGTTCGAGGGCGCCTACTTCATCGCGATGGAGCTCGTCTACGGCGTCTCCATGAAGGAGATGATGGCGACCTTCTCGCGCGCCGGCGCGACGCTCTCGCCCGAGCAGGCCATCTTCATCGTGCTGCAGCTCCTGCACGGCCTCGACTACGCGCACCGCAAGAGCGGCGCCGAGGGCGAGCCGCTCAAGATCGTCCACTGTGACGTCTCGCCCGACAACGCGCTCATCTCGTGGGAGGGCGAGCTCAAGCTGCTCGACTTCGGCATCGCCCGCGCCGCCACCGGCCTCTCCAAC
>Ga0137379_10002533_pt1 | contig 17024 bp, 12 predicted proteins | sample SagtaG_18_FD_104812 | JGI IMG/M metagenome (GOLD analysis project Ga0137379, IMG submission 104812) | Vadose zone soil microbial communities from Sagehorn Ranch, Mendocino, California, USA - Sage2_L_80_16 metaG | ecosystem: Environmental > Terrestrial > Soil > Vadose zone | place: USA...
CAGATGAAAGGATGCGAGCCTCGCGATCTGCTTGATCGGGCGACTGACATCTGCTTGTTCGAGGGTAGCCAACTAAGACTCACGCCAGAGGTAATCGACGTTGCTTGGCGAAACTACTTTGGCGCTTCGCACACCTTCGCGCCGGTACCCACGCAGGAAACCATGATTGAGAGGACGTTGGCTGATCCGCTCGAGTTGTAGTATTTCGGGTTGCCAACTTTGCGCTGTTTCTCACCGTAATCGAACAATGATAACCAAGGCTCAAACCCTTCGCGTTCTTTCGCTCACTCTGGCGCTTCTTCTGTTAGCAGGCGCTGCATATTCGCAGACCAGGAGACGCTCTGGCTCAGCCAGAAAGAGCGTTACACGGAAAGTACCTTCCTCGCCAGCGAGCCAACAAACGGAATCAACTTCGGACTCTCCTAACCAGGTCCATTTGAAACTTAGCGATGGCACGCGCGTCCCAGTCGATGAGGCGTGGGAAAGTCAACAGGGGATCTGGTACAAGCGAGGTGGCGTGAGTTACCTGATACCGCGCGAACGCGTCAAGGTGATCGAGCGGGGGTCTACTGTTGAGCCAGGATCCAAACCACAAATTACCAAGCCCGCCCTTGCGACCGCCAAAGAGATCAGTCCAACGAATCAGCCGGTCTGGATTTATCTGGTTGACGGAGCACGCCTCGAAACCGATAGCGCGGACGAGTCCACCGCGGGCGTTTGGTGCCGTCGCGGTCCGCTCTCGCTGTTCATTGAGCGCAGCCGAATAGATCACATCGAACGCGAGGAACTGAAAAGTACTGCAGATTCCGACCCTGCTTCTAAGGAGCGGGGCTGGAGTACTGGCAGCGCAAAAATCGACTCGCTAATCAAGCAGAACGGCGCAAAGTATGGCGTCGACCCGTACTTGGTATTTTGTGTAATGGAACAAGAATCACACTTCAGCACGCGATCGGTTTCTCCGAAGGGCGCTCGCGGCTTAATGCAATTAATGCCGGGCACGAGCGCACGTTTCGGCGTGCGGCATCCCTTCAGTCCTGCCGAAAATATTTCCGCCGGTACACGCTATCTGAAGAAACTGATCGAGCAATTCAACGGTCGTGTCGATTTGGTTCTGGCCAGTTACAACGCCGGGGAGGGAACCGTCATCAGATACGGCAGCAAGGTCCCGCCGTACAAGGAGACCCGCGACTACGTGAAGCGAATAAGTTACCGCTACCGTCGCTCAAAGGCGCCGATCGTTCGCAAGCCAAACAGTGCGACGAGTTCTGGAAGGACCTGATTCTCGGGCCACATCATTTCTTGAATACCGAAGCGCGAGACTTAATGAGAAACAACCTTCTTAGAATCGCGACGATGATCGTGCTGGCCAGCCTCTCTATGATGCCTTCGGTTTTTGCTCAGCAGCGCAACGAGGTGCTGACAAACGCCTCTGTAATTAAGTTGGTCCGGGCAGGCTTCAAAGAAAAAACCGTGATCGCAATTATCCACTCTCGTCCCAACAGATTTGACCTTGATCCGGATCGCTTGATTGAGATGAAGCACAATGGTGTGAGTGAAAACATCATCCTCGCGATGCTTGCACAGGATGACTCGCTTCTATCGACTGGCGATGATGTGAGCGATGACGCGTTCTTCAGAGGAGGACAAAAGCCTGCTCAGGAAAAAAACGGTGATAATCCCCAAGCGAGCGGCACGGATATTTTCGGCTCAAGTGGATCGTCAAAGGGGCAGACTCGCGGCCGGGGCATGAACGGCTCCAGCGAGGGTGGTACGCTGACGACAGGAAGCGCAACGGTGCGAATTATGCGACCACCTGCTGAAGCGGGCGCAGGTTCAGTCAAGCTGGAGAAGACCCCAACGCTGGACAACGATTCCGTCGTCAAACTGGTCGACGCCGGCTTCTCGGAAGGCACTATCATAAAACGCATCGAGAATTCGCCTGTTGATTTTGACTTGTCTCCAACGAAACTCGCCGACCTCCGCAAGCGCCGCGTCAGTGATCAGATCATCGTGGCGATGACAACTGCGATGAGCGACGACTCTGGTTCAAAGACCAGCATCCCGGCTAAACCGAAGGAGAACTAGCGCGATGCTTTCCAGGCGAGCGGTGCCGTCCTGTGCAGTGTTGGCGCTTTTTCAGGCTGGCGTCTTTTGTCTTCTTTCGTCAGGACTAATTTCTTCTCCCGTCACCCTAGCTCAGGATCGCAAGACGGTTTCGTCTCAAAAACCGGGCGAGCAGGACGTCGATCCCGACGATGTCATTTCCGTAAACACGACTGAGGTGTTGTTGCCGGTCACCGTGCGCGATCACAGTGGTCAACTCGTTACAGATCTTACGCGCAAGAGTTTTCGCGTCTTCGAAGATGGAGTGGAACAACCTCTCAGTGACCTTAGCTTGCGTCAGGTCCCAGTCGATGTTGTGTTGATGGTCGACGCCTCATCGTCCGTGGCGGATAATCTCGATGACTTTCGCAGCGCTGCTGAAGGGTTTGCGCAGTACCTCGCGTCAGATGATCGAATCAGTCTAATCCAATTCGACGATCGTGTGCTGTTGCTTCAGGACTGGACAAAAAACAGAGTGCAGTTCAGGCGCTCTCTGCGACGCGTGGCGCCAGGCATGTTTACTCGGTTCAATGACGCAATCGTGCTGGCGGCGCGCGAACAATTCGCTCGCGGCAACGCGCGACGCGCGATCATTGTACTGACCGACGGTATCGACAGTGGGCGCGGGACAACGTTTGACTTGGCCCTCCGCGCGGCATTGGAATCGCAGGCAACCGTCTATGTAGTCAGTAACACGGAGATCGAGCGAGCAAAGAAACAAACGCAACTCGGGAATCTTCTCGGGGCAACCACAGCAACAGTGCGCTTTAATCAGATTCAAATCGATGATCTCAGAATGGGCCTTGAAGCGCTTGATGTCAGTGAGACAAATCTCGATCATCTGACGACAGCGACCGGTGGCCGACTGTATAAGCCCAAATCGTTTCGCGATCTGGAAGGTACCTATGCCGAGGTCGCCAACGAACTGCGCCATCAGTACGCTCTCTATTACGCGCCGCTCAACAAAACCCGCGACGGGCGGTTCCGTCGTGTGCGGGTGGAGACCGAGCCAAGTTACCGCGTGTCAGCACGCGTGGGTTACTACGCTCCGAAGTAGAACATTAACGACTCTCCGCATCGATCAAGCCGGGCTCAAAATCCGCTGTATCAGGAACTGCCACGAAGGACTTAGGCACCGTACATAGGGGACAAAACGCCACGCGCTTCCGCTAAAGCTCTTATCTGAGTTCATGTGACACACGCTCCATCTATGCGAAAGGCCAACGCCCCACGTGATGTTTCGAGCTAACGCTTGCTATTTCTTCACTTAATTCTCATAGTCCATCGGCGGCACGGTCATTGCGAAAGCCAGAAGTGTAGATCGGCAAGCGTTTGTGTGCCAACTGCAGCTTGCAACCCGCAGTTCATAATTCAAATTTTACCCGACGAGGAGAAAGATGCGACCGATTAAACATGCTGAGAAGGGCCTGACCCTTGTGGCTGGAGCGCTTTTCGATTCAATTCAGCTGGTTAATAAGTACAAGCCAAATCCGTCCTTTACCCCAAAGTGGTCTGACAAGCCTCTGCTCAAATCGTGGCAGAAGACAAAACCCACGCTGGGCTGGCCGCGGACGACCGACTCTTTATGCCCTAATTGCGTGATCGAGGCGAGGGAAGAGATCCTGAGCGGCAAGAAAGACGTCTCGGTGCTTATCAACGAAAAAGTTGGTGAAATCAAGGCTCAAATCATCGAACGCGATGGCCAAATTTGGATGGTTAAGGATTGTCCGATCCACGGCCACTTTGAGGACATGATGGCGATCGATGCCAAGTTTCTCACGCATATTGAGAACATGTTTCCTGGTCGTGATATTCAGGCACACAGTGATGAGAAACTACACAATCATGGTACGAGTACGATTAAGTATGGGCGCGGCGCCGTATTGACCGTTGACCTGACCAACCGCTGCAACATGATGTGTGACCCGTGCTTCATGGACGCTAATCAGGTAGGCTTCGTTCATGAATTGAGCATGGAAGAAATCAAGGAGATTCTCGACAACGCAATCTCAATTAAGCCGCGGCGGCAGATGTCAGTCCAGTTCTCGGGCGGCGAACCGACGATCTCTCCGCACTTCATTGAAGCGATCAGATACTCTCGCAAAGTTGGCTACAACAGCGTCCAGGCCGCGACAAACGGGATTGAGTTTGCGAAGAGCAAGGAGTTTTGCCGCGAGGCTGCCGAAGCGGGTCTGCGATATGTTTACTTCCAGTTCGACGGAATCGGCAATGACGCTAACAGCCATCGTCAGGTCGGAAATCTGTTTGATGTTAAGTTGCGCGCGATTAACAATCTGCACGAGGCCGGCGTCGAGATAGTGCTGGTGACGACTCTGGTAAATGGCATCAATAACGATCAGGTTGGTTCGATCATTCGGTTTGCGCTCGACAATCCGAAAAAGATTGCGTTCCTTTCGTTCCAGCCGGTTTCGTTTACGGGGCGCGACGAAGAGATCACCGAGCAGCGCCGATTGCAGCAGCGCTACACACTGTCGCATCTGGCGCACGATGTGAAAAATCAAGTCGGCATCACGGAACCGACCCGCGACTGGTTTCCGCTTTCCTTGATGGGCGCGTTTGCTGACTTTGCGGATCTTGTACACGGTCCCGAGGCAGAATGGGGCCAGGTATCTTGCGGCTGTCACCCTAACTGCGGCGTCGGCACGGCTGTGATGGTCGACAAAGAGACCAGAGAAATGAGCCCGGTGCCCGAGTTTCTGAGCATTCCAGGTCTGGTTAAGGATATGCGGAAGATCACGGACGCTGCCCGTGGTAAGTGGGCGTCCAATATCATGATGGGGTTAGCACTGCTGAAGCACTACAATCCTTATAAGTCGCCGACCGAGTTTACGCTTTATGAACTGTTCAAGAAATTTGACAAGTCGTTTGGTCTGACCGGCAAGGACTACGGCAAGGTCAGCGGCGATCGAACCAAGGACGACATCGAGCGACGACGAGCCGATCGCTGGAACTTCCTGTTCATCGCGGGAATGTGGTTTCAGGATCTGTTCAACTACGACTTCCGCCGCACTGAAATGTGCATCATCCCTTACGGCACTCAAGAAGGCGAGATTTCTTTCTGCGCATACAACACCGGAATCGGCTGGCGGAACATCATCGAAAACATGCACCAGAATGCGACCGTCGCAAAGTGGTATGAAGAACACGGTCGCCATGAAATCTTCGCGCGCGGAAAAGCCGTCCCGCTCAATGACGCAGCGCACAACCTGGTGCTGAATCCGGTTGACCTGGCGCGGCCGAACAAGCCGGAGATGGAAGGCCCTAAGACTGCGCACGAAGAAGCCGTGATGATGCGCAAGCTTTATCAGGAGATGGTGCTCAAGCAACAGCTCAACACAAAGGAGGCGGATAAGCCGGTGCAGATTAAGGGCTTGAGCGCGAAAAAACAAACGCCCGTCGCTGAGACAGTTTCGGTCTGAATCCAAGAGTTCAGGTGATCGTGCCTGTAGTAATTGGGTTCGGCAGCAGTGATAACTCTTGGGACCCCGCGAGGTGACTTTCAATTCGCGGGGTTCAATTCTGTTCGTCGAGATACTTAGAGCTAGAATGTGCTCTTTGGCACTGAAGTCACCGTGTCTACTTGACCGCCAGCATTTAGGGCGTGTTAAATAGACTCGTTCAAGTTCATGGTAGAGGTTTTCAAAGACTAAAGACGGAGAACGAATGGCAATAGTTACGATTAACCCGGGCGAATCGATCGAGAGCGCGTTGCGACGCTTCAAGCGCAAGGTTATGACGGAAGAAATCATTAAGGACGCGAAGAAACACGCGTTCTTTATTCCGCCTGGTCAAAAGGCGAAACTCAAGTCAGCTCTTGCGCGGAAACGGAATAAGAAGAAGGGCCGCACGCGCAGTTTCCGCGATTGACAGGATCCCTCCACAGTCGCAGCACGCGGCCGCAAGCTCTTGTCTCACCAGTCGTCTACAGCTGAGCAAAAGGGAAGTGGACGCTCGCGAGGGAGCGAGCCAGCCAAATCCACGTGTGGCGCCAATGCGGCGAAAGCGAATTGACGTTTTCTTATGACTCGCATTTTGCTGACAAACGACGACGGCATCCACTCTGATGGTCTCGCAAAGCTGGAAGCGGCCCTTTCCGGCGTAGGTGACGTTTATGTGGTTGCTCCAGCGGCGGAGATGAGCGGCGCGTCGCACAGTTTGACGCTCGCCAGACCGTTGCGGATTCGTCAGATGGACGAACGACACTGGACGGTCGATGGCACACCCACCGATTGCGTGACGCTGGCGCTGAACAAGATTCTTCCCGCCGAAGAACTTCCGGATATCTGCGTTTCCGGCATCAACCATGGAGGTAATCTGGGCGACGATGCGACCTACTCCGGTACTGTTGCCGGGGCGCTTGAAGCGACGATCCTGGGCGTTCCCGGTCTGGCGTTCAGCCTGGTAGCGCGAGAACATTTTGATTTCACCGAAGCTGCGGGTTTCGCGTTAACCGCGGTGCGCAAGGTCTTGGGTGAAGGCTTGCCGGAAGGCACTTTGCTGAACATTAATATTCCGCCGGGCGAAATCAAAGGTGTACGCGTAACGCGTCAAGGCATTAAGAACGCTCGACCTGTCATTACCGAGCATATCGATCCGCGCGGCAAGCCTTATTTCTGGATTGGCGAAGAGTATTTCAATTCTAATTCCGCCGGCGGCACCGACTACAACGCGATCGAGCAAGGCTTCGTCTCGGTTACACCACTCAAGAGCGACATGACAGATCACCAGGCATTGGCGAGCATCGACTCGTGGAACTACATTACTGCCACCGAGGTCCTGCAGAAAACTTAGCAGCAGGACGAACAGCAGTTGCAATCAACAACTCAAAAGCAATCCGATTCGGCCCGGCAATTTGCCATTCCACGAGAGCGAATGGTCGCTCGATTGCGTGACCACTACAGCATCCGAGACGGAAACGTGCTCGAGGCGATGCGCAGTGTGCCGCGCCATCTCTTCGTGCCGGACGCGTTGCAGGGCCGCGCTTACGGCGATCACGCCTTGCCTATTAGCGCTAACCAAACGATCTCGCAGCCATATATTGTGGCGCGCATGAGTGAGTTGTTGGAGCTTGATGATAAGAGTCGAGTGCTTGAGATCGGCGCTGGCTCCGGATATCAAACTGCGGTGCTTGCAAAACTCGCAGCGCAGGTCTACGCGATCGAGCGTATCGCCGATCTTGCTCGCGAAGCTCAGGCGCGAATTCGCCAGCTAGGTATTTACAACGCGACCGTTAAATGTTTTGACGGCACGCTCGGCTGGAGCGCGCACGCACCGTATGATGCAATTCTAGTGGGCGCGGGGGGACCGGACATTCCCGAACCGTTGGTCGCACAACTGAAGATTGGCGGACGATTGGTTATTCCGGTGGGAGAATTGCGCGAGGCGCAACGACTGATTCGCATTATCAAATCGGAGAAAGGGTACAAGGAAGAGGACCACGGTGCGTGCGCGTTTGTTCCCTTGGTGGGACAGCACGGCTGGACGCAGAATCGGTGACAAGTGACCGGCGACTACTTGTGCGAATTCACTAGAAGGAAACTATCCCCGGTTTTCTTTGTTCGCAGCTCATACTCTTTGCTGGTCAGCAGGCCCTGGTCACTTATTTGAAATGATTGCCAGAATCATCGAAATACTTTCTGCCTTTATCGTTGCCACAATCTCGGCCCTCGGCTATTCGGGAATCGTCCTTTTGATGGCGATCGAATCTGCCTGTATACCCTTGCCGTCAGAGATTATCATGCCTTTCTCCGGTTACCTTGTTTCCATCGGCCGGTTCAATCTCTGGGCGGTTGGCGTTGCCGGCGCCTTTGGTTGTGTTGTCGGATCGCTTGTGGCCTATTGGGTGGGCATGTATGGTGGCCGCCCGCTGATCGAGAAGTACGGCCGCTACGTTCTCATCTCACGTCACGATCTGGATTTGGCTGATCGATGGTTCGCTCGTTACGGCGAAGCGATCATCTTCACAAGTCGATTGTTGCCAGTGATCCGCACCTTCATTGCATTTCCCGCCGGCGTGGCCAGAATGAATCTGACGCGCTTCGTTCTTTACACCTTTGCTGGTTCATTGCCGTGGTGTTTAGGTCTGGCTTATGTGGGCCAGAAACTCGGCGAACAGTGGAACAAAGACGAAACGCTCAAGACTTTGTTTCATCGCTTTGACTTCATCATTGGCATCGTGGGCGCTCTGGTGATTGCCTGGTGGGTCTGGCGACACGTCACGCAATTGCGACAAGAAAAGGGTAGCCGCACTGAGAACGCCCAATAGGTCATGTCTGTTATTACTACCTTCATCGAGAGCTAAAAGTTGCGAGGTTTGCTTCAGCTGCGTAATCTGTGCAATCTGTGGATTGCAATTCCGTCGATCTGTTTGACAGTCGTATGATGCTACCCTAGAATCGAGTTCCAATTTGAAGTTGCAAACTTCAAACCCTGTCGGGGCGTGGCTCAGCCTGGTAGAGCGCACGGTTCGGGACCGTGAGGTCGGTGGTTCGAATCCACTCGCCCCGACCATTAATCTCAACAAATGCAATAACCTTCGGCCGTGCTCTAACTAGCCGCTGGCTTAGCTGTTGGCAGGATTGTGGCAGGAATTGACAGGAATTGACAGTAATCGATGGCAGTAAATGTACGTGGACGTCAAGAAGTGTGAAAAGCCGGCCGCATTTATCATTCCTGAATCTCCATTGAAAAAGAGTGCTTAGGTTTCGAAGGGCCGCTTTCTCCGGAACCGTGCGGTCGGCGGTCCGAATTCGGACCCGGCCGTTGCTACATAGCCTTACGTGCGCTCTCAACTTCCGAGTGATGGACCAAGCCTGGCAGGTGGCTGGCGTTCAGCGGTTGCCTGTTCCAGCGCTGGCATCGGCAACCGGCTGGCGAGCGTTCTCTCCAGCGCTCGGCGCAGAGATAAGGTCGACTGCAAAAGCAAAACCTGCAAAAAGGAAAACCTTGACAGAGCTATTGGGTGCTCCGTAGAATGACCCCGCATCTCGTTTAGGTCATTGTATTACATGGTCGGACCATTTGATTAAACATACCTTTTGATCCGGTCAATGTAGCGGGGAGTTGGCATTTCTTGCCGCTTTTTGTCATGACTGTTCTCGAAGGCGCTTGAATGCGATAGCTTGGTGCCTTTCTTTTTTGGATCAAGGCGCACAGAACCTGCGCATAATTTTCCGGTGCCGTTCGCAGGCGTGCCTGCATAAACGCTTTCTTTGCTCCGGAGAACCGGACGAAAGCTGTGATGAACCACGAGGGCGGAGAACCAGTCGAGCTGGTGATTCGCTCTTCGAAGAATTGTTAAAAATTTAGAGGCAATCCCCAGCAACCCTTCAAGCCCAAGGAGACGCGACAATGCTAAGTAAGCGACTGATGTTCCCCGTTCTGTTCTTCACTCTTCTTTGCACATCGTTGGTTTCCGGGCAAGGCACGAGCGGCACGATCTCGGGCACGGTAAAGGATCCACAGGGTGCCGTGATAGGGGGCGCTACCGTGACTATCAAAAATCTGGACACTCAGCTTCAGCGACAAGTGTCGACTGATAGTAAAGGGTACTATCGCGTTGTTGGCATACCTGTGGGTCACTACGAAGTGCGATCAGAACGCCAGGGCTTTAAAGTCGAGGTGAGTAATTTGACGCTCACTGTAGCCGAAGAGGCGGTCGTCAATTTTAGTATGGAGGTTGGTTCGGTAAACGAGCAGGTGACTGTAACCAGCGGTGGCGCGGAGGTTGAGACGACGAACTCCACGATGAGTGGCTTGGTTGACGAAAAGAAGATTCGCGACTTGCCGCTTAACGGCCGCGACATGGCACAGCTAGTCTTGTTGGAGCCCGGAGTGGTTAATAGTCGCTCAAGCGTTCAGTCGTCGAATACGGGCCGAGGAACGCGTTTCTCTGTCGCTGGGTCACGCCCAAGCCAGAACCTTTTTCAACTTGATGGCACGACCATCAATGATGCGCTGAATAACACTCCTGGCAGTGCCCAGGGACTCCTCGTCGGTGTCGAGACTGTAAAAGAATTCAGGGTCCTTACAAGCACCTACAGCGCTGAATATGGTAGGGCAACCGGCGGCGTATTTCTGGCAATCACCAAATCAGGCACAAACAATTTTCATGGATCGGCCTTCGAGTTCCTGCGCAATGACAATCTGGATGCGCGGAATTTCTTCGATAGGGCAAAGCCCGAATTCAAGCGCAATCAGTTTGGATTCACCGTAGGTGGCCCTGTCATGCTGCCATTTGGCGAAGGCAAACACGTTGGCTACAACGGCAAGAACAAAACTTTCTTCTTCGCCAGCTACGAAGGACTCCGTGAGTTCAAAGGCATCAGCACAGTATCGATCGTGCCGGATAACAACGCTCGTCTCGGGATTTTGCCCGGACAGGCCGCAATCACCGTTGATGCGCGAAGCAAACCAATCATCGATCTCTTTCCGGCTCCCAATGGCAAGAACTTCGGCGATGGCACCGCGGAATTCACAGGTACGACAAACCGAATCTCCAACGATGATTTCCTGACCGTCAGGATAGATCACAACTTCTCAAACTCTCATTCATTCTTTGGCAGGTATCTTTACGACGATTCTGATCAGATCTTGCCGCGAAACTTTCCTGAGTTTCCAAACCTGGCGGTAAACACTAAACAAGTAGTGACGCTGGAGGACCGAATCATAATCTCGGCCGCCATTGTCAATGAGGCACGATTTGGCTTCAATCGCGCTACGCCTGCCGAGTTGGTACCGAGGACAAATCGCAGCTTGCAGCTCATCTCAGGCAGAGACCTGGGTGAAATTACTGTCACCGGTCTGACTGCAATCGGCACAGATCGAACCAACCCCAAGCTTTTCTTCATGAACGACTATCAGTTCACAGACAACTTATCGATTCTAAAGGGAAGACACACTCTGAAGATCGGGGGCCTCTTCGAACGGTTTAATTATGACGGCAATTCGGAAAGCCGTACGCGTGGGCAATTGCGCTTCCGCAACGTACGCGACTTGTTGCGGTTCACGATCCAGGACCTGCAAGGCGCTTCAGCCGATTCGGATTTTGCTCGTAATTACCGCCAGTCGCTGTTCGGCGTCTTTGTTCAGGATGATTTTAAAGTTAATCCCCGCCTGACTCTGAACTTGGGCCTGCGCTATGAAACAGTGACTTCGCCCGATGAGGCTAATGGAAAGGTTTCGAATTTGAGAAGTATCAACGACCTGGCTGTGACCGTGGGCGCTCCGCTTTTCAATCCAAGCCACAAGGGTTTCGCTCCGCGGGTTGGATTTGCCTATGACGTGTTCGGCAATGGCAAGACGGCTTTGCGTGGGGGGTTCGGTATGTTCTACGAGCAACCTCTCTTTAACATCTTCCGCAATCCAATCTTCCGCGCGCTTCCGTTTGTCAATCGCGGAAGATTGACTGCGGCCCAGGTACCGTCGCTACCCGTTGATCCGATTCTCTTCAAGGGCGTAGACCAGGTATCGGAGACCATGCAGTTCAACGTTCGTCCAACCTACGTGATGCAGTACAACTTGAATCTGCAGCGAGAAGTCGCCAAGGACACTGTGTTCCTGGTTGCATACGTCGGTTCCCGTGGAGTCAATCTGTTTGGGCAGGGCGATCAAAACACGGCGATCCCTCAAATCCTCGCTGACGGACGCGAGTTTTTTCCGTCTACGGCAACACGAAGAAATACGAAGTTCGACACGGTACGCACGATCTTTCAGGGCTTCAGCTCCAACTACAATTCTATGAATCTGGGATTGTCAAGGCGCTTGACCAATGGGTTGCAGTTTCAGGCTTCGTACACTTATGGGAAAGCCATTGATAATCGCAGCGGCACCAGCGGGCGTCAGGAATATTCCAACGGACAGGCACGCACCTTCGATCCCTATCATCTCAATCTCGACCGAGCACGCTCAGACTTTGATGTGCGACATAGCTTTGTCGCTAACGCCAGCTATGAACTGCCCTTTGGCAAAGGCTTGAAGGGTGCCGCCGGACAACTCGCCAGCGGCTGGCAACTAAATACCATCGTGACGATCAGCTCTGGAGTGCCCTTCGGTATTTTCGTCGATGGCGATCCTGATGGCGACAAATCCGACGACAATGGCGCGCGGCCTAATATCTTGCCTGGGGCGGGTTTCATTCCCAGCGGCGGTGGCACTCCTGATGTTTGGTTCAACTTGGGTGCCTTTGCTCCGCCGATCGTAGGCTTTCGCGGTTCAGCGGGGAGAAACATCGTCGACGGCCCAAACTTCAAGAGCGTGGATTTTTCCGTCGTCAAGAATTTTCGGATCGACGAAAAACGCAGCATTCAATTTCGTGGGGAGATTTTCAACGTCTTGAATCGGGCGAACTTTGACTTGCCCTCGAATTCCGAAGATGGCGAGCAAGTCTTCTCGTTCATCCTGAACCCGGCCGCGACTATTCCCTGCATCGCGGGCACCAGAACCACTACTAGCTGCTTTACGCCAACAGGCAGCGCCGGAAAGATTTTCAGTACCGTGGGAGATTCGCGTGAAATTCAATTCGGGTTGAAGTTCATTTTCTGAAGCGCGATTTACAAGCGGTCATGAAACCAAGCAACGCCGCAGATGGAAGGTGAAGGTAATGGATCAAGGTCGGAAAAATCTTTGCTTCTGCGGCGTTCACCTCATTAAGCGGACGGTTCGCACGTGAAAGCATTGGCATATTGGTTCAAGAGCATTCCACTCGTGTTCGTCCTGCTCGCAGGAATTGTTTTCGCCACGCCACTGCGGCAGGGCCAAGACCCGCAAGAAAAGCCTGTTCTGCCTGAAGACTACTTGCCGAAAGGTGAGGCTCGCGAGCTCATGCTGCAAGGTTGTGTTCAGTGTCACGATTTGCGCAATACAGTTTCGCAACGGAAGACAGCAGCTGGTTGGCGGCGCACTGTCAATGAGATGATCTGGCGTGGCGCCCCGTTAATGGCTGACGAGGCCGAGACTATAACCAAGTATCTGGCGACCTCGTTCGGTCGCGACAAACCTATTCCCGACGAGCTCAAAAAGAAGTCAGTGGGAAACAAGCGGTGAGACACTTAGTAAAGGATTACCTGGGACAGAAGGTCTCGCGTCGGAGCTTTATTGGCAAAGCGACAGCCGCGGGTTTCAGTATTGCCGCCGCACGCTCATCTCTAAACGCACTTGATCCCATTGTCCGCGCTAAAACAATTCGCCCCAACGCTGAAGTTCCGATAACAACCACCACGACGTTCACAGGAACGGGCGGCGAGCTACTGGCCGAGCAAATTCGAGCGGCAGGAACGCGGTTCATCTTCATCTGCAACAGCTCAGGCATGGGGCCATTGTGCGACGCCGTCGTCGATAGATCCGACCTGCAATTCATTCAAGGTGTCTCGGAAAACCAAGCCGTAGCAATGGCCGACGGTTACGCGAAGGCGACCGGCCGCGCTTCGTTCGCTTGTTTCAGTCGCGTGGGTGGTCCAATAGCAAGCGCGAACATGTACAACGCGATGAAGGATCGCACGCCCGTTGTGATCGTCACCGATCATATGGACTCCCAAGCGGACGGGCGCGACGGTCACGAGGATCTGGATGACTGGCTCGATGCTTTCAAGCAATACACGAAATGGCGCTGGCTGGTCAAAGAAGGCAATCGTATTCCTGAATGGGTGGCCCACGCCTTCAAAGTGTCATCAACGGCGCCCGGTGGGCCAACCTTCGTTCGCATCCCGCGCAATGTCCTTTACCAGGGCAACCTCAAGGCCGAAATCTTCTCGCGCGAAAGTATTTCAGTGCCGATGGACATCACTCCGAATCCGAAGTACGTCGAGCGCAGTGCGCAAATGCTCATCGAAGCGAAGAACCCGATTCTTTATGTCGGCCCTGAGGTATGGAGTTCCGGCGGACGCGCCGCCGCCGTCGAACTTGCTGAACTCCTTGCCATTCCCGTCACGCAAGCCTGGAGCTGGGCCGCGGATTTTCCTACCGATCATCCACTGTACTTGGGCGGCTATTTTCCGCCGATGCGTTTTCCCGCGGCGATCGATCTGTTCCTGAATCTGGGCGCGAACATGCCGGATCCGGGAAGCGGCCCGCCGGCAATTTCACGCGAGGCGAAAATTATTCACGCGCGCCTCGACAGCCGCCAAATGGGAGCTGATTACCCCGTCGATCTGGCGATCGTGGCCGACGTGAAAGAGACCGCGCGAGCGTTGACAGAAGCCGTGAAAGCAACGGTGACGAAAGAGCGGCTGGCCTCGATCAAGCAAGCCCGTTGGGTGGCGACGAAGAGTTTTACCGATAAGCTAAAGCAATCATACCTGACTGCCGCGCGCGATGGCTGGGACGAGAGTCCGATCACGTGGCCACGTCTGCTTCTTACACTCAATGAGATGTTGGATGAAGACGCGATCATCGTTGAAGAAGTTGGGACGGAAGACTGGGTACTGCGTTCGTTTCCTTTCGCTGAAGGCAAGAAGACGAAGATCGGCCGTACGCTGGGCCGGTCGCTCTGCTGGGGAGTGGGCGCGTCCATTGGCGTGAAGCTCGCTCGCCCCGATAACCAGGTAGTGTCGCTGCAAGGTGACGGCGGATTCCTCTTTGGACAGACCGATGCGCTGTGGGCCATGTCACGCTACGATGTGCCGATCATCACCATCGTCTGCAACAACCGCAGCTACGACGAGCCACGCAACAACATAATGATGAAAGATGGCCGTTCGCGGCAAGAGAATAAGGACATGATCTGTTATCTCGGCAGCCCGGATGTTGAGTTCACACATCTCGCCAGTGCGTACGGCATACGCGGTGAGCGCGTCGCGCACCCAGGCGAGTTAAAGCCCTCGTTGCAGCGGGCAATTGCCACAACTCGCCAGGGTCGCCCCTACGTGCTTGATGTGCTCGTCGCACGCACAGGTCTGGCGGCAGATTCGACTTGGTATCCACGCTATTCCGTGGCGCAAGCGAGGGCGAGAAAAGTCTGATGACCTCTTTCATGCTTGCCATGAGGACTTTGAGCCCATATGGGCACGCTAGGAGGATAAAATGATAAAAGCATTTGATCGGTTTTTCGTAACGGTCGTCTTTATGTCCTCGATGCTAGTGACCTGTCAGCTAACTTTAGCCCAGGGCGCGGCAAACTTGTCCGGTGTCGTCAGAGACCCAAACGGCGCGATAGTACCCAGAGTGAGTATCACAGCGCGCAACCTTGCCACCGACCAGACAAGGCAGACCCAAACGGATAATGAGGGCCGCTATTCCTTCCCCAACTTGAACATCGGCAACTACGAGATCTTGGCAAGCTTCTCGGGGTTCAAAAAAACCAGGGCGACTGTTGAACTCACCGTAGGCCAGGATGCTCATTTGGATGTCACGTTAACACCAGGCGAGGTTTCGGAGACGGTGAATATTGAAGCCGGACCGCAACAACTAGCATTGGATACCGAAACCTCAACCTACGGGCAGTTGGTCAGCCGCGGTCAAGTCGAGAACTTGCCTATCAATGGGCGAGACTACACGCAACTGGTTCTCTTGCAGCCGGGCGTGGCGCAGGCGCGCAGCGATCAGGGTGACATCCTCACCGGCAAGGGGCCAAAGGTCTCGGTGCATGGCGCGCGCACGACGGGTAACAGTTACATGTTGGATGGCACAGACATCATTGACGCGCTGGGGCGTACGGCCTCCGGCGCCAACGGGGTCGTGAGTGGCATTGAATCCGTTCAGGAGTTTACGGTGCTGACGAACACCTATAGTGCTGAATACGGACGTGCCTCTGGTGGCGTCTTCAACATCGCTACGCGATCGGGGACGAACCAGTTACATGGCACAGTCTTCGAGTATTTGCGTAACAGTGCGTTGGACGCGGCAAACTTCTTCGAGAATGCCACCGGCTCGCCGAAAGCGCCTTTCAAGCGCAATCAATTCGGTTTCTCCGTTGGCGGACCAATCATCAAGAGCAAGCTTTTCATCTTCGGCTCCTACGAAGGATTTCGCGAGAGCCTGGGAATTACCGATGTCCAACCGGTACCAAGCTTGGCGGCGCGCAACGGAGCCTTTTTGCCCACGGGAGTGACCATCACTCCGGCGGTGCTCCCCTATCTTGCACTAATACCGTTGCCAACGGGCCCTAACCCGGCTGACACGACCGGCCAAACAGGACTCTTCGCCGGGCAATTCAAACAGCCGGCAAGGACAAACACGTACAATGTGCGGGGCGATTACAATGTTTCAAAACGTGACACATTCTTTGTCCGTTACACGCAGAACGATTCACGTCTTACGTTCCTTAACGTCGAGACCTTCCCCAGCTTTCCAAATACGGGCACAAACTTCCAGAAGTTTTTCACGGTGAGCGAAACCAGGGTTTTTCCTCACAGCATCGTTAACAGCTTTCGCTACGCCTTCAACCGCACGACGCCCAGCGAGGCGCCGGCGCCCATTGACGGTTTCACGAATCTCGCCTTCATTCCCGGGCAAATTGTCGGCGATATCAATATCACCGGCTTCAAACGCTTCGGGTCTGATCGCAATACGCCGCGTAGCTTCTTCCAAAACCTGAATCAGTTCTCAGACGATCTCTCGATGGTGCGCGGTGCGCACTCGATGAAGATAGGAGCCAATATCGAACACTTCGACATTCAGGGAAATTCGGCTTCCCGAAATCGCGGTGAGTTTACGATCAACACTTTTTCGGATTTCCTGCGAGGCAGATCAAGAAACTTTGTTGGGCTGATTCCTGGGCATGACAATACCGTCCGTCATCACGTGCAATCGTTGCTAGGCTTCTATTTTCAAGACGATTGGAAGGTGCGCCCCAACCTGACTTTGAATCTCGGTTTGCGCTACGAGTTCATCACCCTGCCGAACGAGTTGAATGGAATAAACACCAACGTAGGCAATCCGACTGATGCTGCCGTCACCACAGGCCC
>Ga0137379_10002539_pt1 | contig 16999 bp, 26 predicted proteins | sample SagtaG_18_FD_104812 | JGI IMG/M metagenome (GOLD analysis project Ga0137379, IMG submission 104812) | Vadose zone soil microbial communities from Sagehorn Ranch, Mendocino, California, USA - Sage2_L_80_16 metaG | ecosystem: Environmental > Terrestrial > Soil > Vadose zone | place: USA...
CCCCAGGCAACGGCCAATCTGAACCTCCGAGGCGCGGGCCAGTATTTGCTCGCTCCAAACCCCGACGCTGGCCGCTGGCACCGCCGCGCCGGATACCGGGAACTGCCCTGCCTGCACCCGGAGCGCGTCGGCGAATTCGGGGTAAGTGGCCAGCGGCCTCCAATCGTTGCTGCCTTCGATTCGGACGCCGCTTTGTCCATTGAGACGGCCTTCCACAATCCACCGGCGCAACTCCTCAGCGGTGACTGGCCCGTACTCCTTCTGGTCTCCGCCGATGATTTTATACGTCGCCATTTTCGTTGGCCCAGGTCGAAAGTGCTTGTAGGCGATTGCCCCTTCGGGCGCAAGCCCAGAGCGCGTTTGAAGAACCGTAGCCGCCGACCTGAGGAGCCGGACCAGGGCGAAATGATGGCCAGAAATCCGCCCCTGCCCGAGTACGAGAATGTGCTCACGGATTCGGAACTGCGGCTCAGCGGCCAGTTTGAAAGGCGGGTTTTTTTTGGTTGATGACGGCCGCTTCCCGGCTGGCTTAGTCCAGAACCGGCTCCATCCTGCGAACTCTGCACATCGTCTTAGCCGCCGGCCAGAGACAAGAAGCTGCGCGGGCGGAAGATTTTCTCAAGGCCTTTCGCTCGAACCGCCCGCGGGGCGAGTAGAATTCACACCATATCCGCGAAGATTTTTATCCACGGATTTCACGGATGGCACGGATACAAGAAATCCGTGTTATCCGTGTCGTTCGTGGTTAGAACGGGCGGCCCTGAGAAGCAATGCCGTTCGGCTAAGGCCCCAGCCAGGCCAGGCAATCGAAAGGCAGGTTGCGCATGACCCCGAAAAGCACCATCACCACCAACGCACCCCACATCCATGCCGGGCGAATCGCAATTGTCGCCGGTTGGTTCTTGAGCAGCCGCAGCGCGCATCTGCCGCCCAGCCAGCACGCCGCAGGCAACGAGAGCACCAGCAACGCGTTGAAACGAAAAGCCGCCGCCAGGTTGCCATGCAACAACTCATGCAGCGCGCGCAAGGAGCCGCAGCCCGGACAGTTCAGCCCGGTCAAAGCGTGGAACTGGCAGACCGGATGGAACGGGCTGTCGCTGGGGTTGAACCGAAACAAAACCCATGCGCTCACCGCCACCCCAGCGGCCACTGCCATCGCAGCCGCCAATCGTCGGGGCGTCAAGAACCAATTTCTTATCAGTGAACTTCCTCAAAAGCAGAGTGGTCGTATGCATATTCTTCCTCACGAGAGTCCAGCCGCTGGCGAGCGCTTGTCCCGCCATGAGCAAGAATCTTTGGAGTGGAAGCGGATCCTTCTGTGAGTTAGTGTGAATTCGTGCAATTCGTGTAAAGCACTTCGGGATGGATAGTTTGCTGACGGGATGGACTCGAAAGCGAGGAAAGCCGAACGAGGAATGAAATTTCACCCTGACAACGCCACGCCATCCGATTAAGTTGTTGCCGTGAGCGCGACCGAAATCATCAATGAATTGCCGAAACTGACCGATGCCGAACGCCGCGCGGTGCTCAACAAATTGCGCGAGCTTGCCCAGCAAGACAAGGACATCCGTACTTTCGATGCTGGAGCGCAGAAGCCGGCCGCCACGATGGATCGAATGGAAGAAGAAACGGCCGCTTATCGCACCGTTGATTTGCCCTCACGCGGCATCAGCAAAGCGCAGGCCGCAGACCTGCGAGCGCGCCTGAAGACTTTCGCCGAAGATTGGGAACGCCCCGAAGCCGCCATCTACGATGAAGACCCGACGCGGTGACGTCGTTCTGGTTCTATTTCCCAACTCCGACCTACGCACTGCCAAGCGCCGGCCTGCGCTCGTCCTTCAACGCGACGAACTCGGCACGGATTTGAACCAAACCATCGTAGCGATGATTTCCAGCAACCCGGCACGGGCAAACCATCCGAGCCGTGTGGCCATTCCTTTGGCATCCGCGGCAGGCAAGGCTTCCGGTTTGCGTCTCGATTCGTGGCTCATGACCGACAATCTGGTCACGGTGTTGGACTCCGAAATTGATTGGGTGCTGGGCCGAATGCCGGACATGCCGGAAACGGCAGCGGTCGCCGCCGCGCTGAAACACACGTTGGCGCTCCCATGAGCCGCGAACTACCGCAAGGGGGGCCGTTAATTCGCCTTGAAGACCTCCTGTCAGCGCGTAGAGCCATCCGTGAGCTTGTTCTTTTGTGCCTTCTCTGCACTGCAATAGCCTAAATTGTTCGCCAGCCGCGGTGAATTGTTCCTGCTTCGTTTTGGCCATTTAGTTTTCATTTTTTCCTGCCTCTCCGTTTGCTTCGTTTCCTTCTGTTAAAAATTCCTGCTATTTGCATCCGCGGTGCGCTCCAAGCGGGCGGCCCTGAGAAGCAACGCCGTCAGACTAAGGCCGCAGCCAAGCCAGGCAATCAAAAGGCAGGTTGCGCAGTATCCCAAATAGGAGCATCAACACAAACGCGCCAGCCGCCGGGGCGGTCAAAGATCCCTTCTTGCGAGCATTGGCGCAGAAGCGTAACTTCGTGCCATGAGCTATCTGACCGTTGAAGTCGAAATTGACCACGGACGCGTTTCGGCGAAAGGCGCGGAGACCTTGCCGGACAAAGCGTCTGGCCTGCCCACCATTCTGAATCCACCGCCGTTTTCCCAACCGCGTCCCATCGGTTTGGCCAAAGGCCAGTTCGCCGTGCCGGGCGACTTCAACGCCCCATTACCCGAAGACGTGTTGCACACGATTGAAGGCAAATGAGGATTCTTCTCGACACCTGCGAATTCCTCTGGCTCGTCTCCGGCGACGCGAAGTTGTCTCCAGCGGTCGCAGGGCCAGCGATCACGAAAAATGAGCCCAGCACGTGACCAATCCTCACTCACTACTGAAGCCTTGAAAGGCAATTTCCTCTCAATAGGTATCCTGCTGCTGTTTCTGGGCTTCCGTACCGAGAGCCTTGGAGCGTCGGAGGCGGAGTCTCCGAAACCTTTTAATCCCAAGAACCCCAAGGTGCAGGCGGAACTTGAGCGTCTCCGGGCACGGCCGCTTGAGGGTGATCCCCAGAAGCGCCCGCTCGTGGTGAGCGAACGCGCTGCCAACCAGAGGGATTGGTTGGAGAAAGTCTTGACCAAAGGCTATGCCGCCTCGGGCCATACCAACCCGCATTGGGACGCGCGTGTGCGCGCGGCGTTTTCCGCTTATGCCGCTTATGCGCGCGCGAGCCAGTGGGACCAGTACAAGCCGATGGTGGGCGCGGCCTCGGCAGCGATGGCGGCTGGTTGTGACGACCCGATGATCCGCTACATGGATGCGCGGTATCGTCTCGCAGACGAAGGGGTGAGTGCCGAGGAATTCGCTCTGGCAGCTCTGCGGGCCCATGAAGCGCTGCTGGACAGCCGCTATCATCCAGTCCTGAAGTTCTATGCCGGCTATCGCGCGGTCGAAGCAGCCAGGACCGCCGATGTCGGTGGCAACCGAGGCCCGCTTCTCAGGTTCATTACCGCGGCTCTGGAGGACTTGGCACGCGACACCAACGCACCCTCAGCAGAGGTTTTCGACGCCTCGGAGATGTGGGTCAATCATACCAATGAGAGGTCATGGCTCGATTTCATTTTGCACGATCTGCAACCGCTGATGGAGCGGACCTGGGGTCATGAGGAACGCTGGTTTCGGTTCTGTGGCATGGTCGAGATACAACGGGCCTGGGGTCAGCGCGGCCGAGGTTTTGCCGACACCGTGCCCGAGCGAGGTTGGGAAGGGTTCGGCGAGCACCTCAAGAAGGCTGAGCAGCCTCTCAAGACCGCCTGGCAAATGAACTCGAAGAGCGCGCAAACAGCTTACCTGATGATGCGCCTTGAACTCGGCCAGGGCCGCGGGCGCGCAATAATGGAAACCTGGTTTAAGCGCGCAATGGCCCTTGAGACGAACTATTACGACGCGGCTTCGTTAATGGCGTTTTATCTGGAGCCGCGATGGTATGGCTCGGACGAGGAGACGCTGGATCTCGGACGCGCCTGTGTGGCCTCGACCAACTGGGGTGGCCATGTCCCATTAGTGCTCGTGGATACCCATCACAGCCTGGCCCGTTATTACAAAAAAGCCGACTCCCCGGAATACTGGCAAAGGCCCGAGGTATGGAAGGACGTGCAGTCGTCATACGACAAATTCTTCCGCGCGAATCTTGACGCAGTCGGGTGGCGTCACGATTACGCCCGCGATGCTTATCTGTGCGGCCGCTACGCAGAGTTCCTCCAGCAAACCAAGCTCTTCGCGGGTGGTACTAATTTCGGCTTTTTTGGCGGTGAACAAAAGTTCCGGGAGATGCTCGCCAAAGCGTCGGCAGCCGCGAAGTCAAAGTGAGCCAAGGCCGGGACTGTGTTCACAGCGGATTGGTGAAGACCGGGTCGAGAAACTTCGAGTGTCGTCCAAGGGACACAGAAATACAGGGACCCTGCTCGGGCGGGTTCTGGCCACTTCGTCGCTGGCGAGTCGAATCAGCAGCCAATATCAGTATCGCCTTGCCAATTGAGACAATTACCCGCGCAGCGTCAATAAACCGGCGGGGCGTCAAAAAGCAATTTCCTGTCAGTAAGCGCTAGATCGTGAGCGAAGAGCTTGGCTTGAAAGCGGTTCATGCTTCCCATAAATGAGAAGTGGGAGGCGGCTAACTTATCTCAATGCGCATTTTTCAACAGTAACCGGCCCTTTCCGGGCTGCGGGTCCACCCTATCGGGAGGGCGCAGAGCGACGAGGCTGGCTTCCAACCGTACTGGGGAAAACCCGCCGTACGGAATGAATAGAGGGGGTGGAGGAAACGTCGGCATGACCCGAGGGCTGTTTGCCACGATGCTCGAAAGGGCTGATACACAGGAAGCCATTGGTCTTAACCGGTCGCGCCTCCGCTCCACTCGACCAGTCTCCTACTCCGCTCCGCTTACCTTTTGCGCTTCACGCCCGCGCCATTTCTTTCGTACAGTCCCGTGCACATGGCGAAGATTGACTTTGTCTTTCAGGCAGTCACGGAACGCTTCCACGCGGACGAACTCCGCAAATTGCTTTCCAAAAGTAACTGCGAGCGCGTCCTGGTAAGCGTTGCCTTTGTCCGCGAAGATGGGGTTGATGCTTTGGCCGCCAGCCTCAAAGCTCTCGCCGAGGTCTCCACCTTCTTTGTCGGCATTCGAAACGGTGTCACTTCAGTTCAAGGCCTCAGGCGCCTCCTGGATTTGGGCGTTCGCCTCGTCGCAGTGGACACGGCCTCCCGCAGTACCATCTTCCACCCCAAGCTCTTTCTTGCCGAGCGCAAGAAGACCGCCTCCCTGATCATTGGCAGCGCAAATCTAACTTTCCCCGGCCTGCACAATAACATCGAAGCTGGCGCGGTTCTCGATCTCGACCTCTCTCAAACCGACGACAAGAATCTACTGACCGGCCTGGTCAAAACATTCGAGGACCTGCCTGCTCGGTTTCCCGAGCACATCTTCCAAGTTAACGACCTCGAATCGCTGGAGAAGCTTTTTGATGATGGCAGGCTCATCGACGAAGACGTCGCGGAGCCGCCCCCCGCGACCGCCTATGTTCGGAAGGGCACACGTGACACGCTCAAGCCCATGCGCCTGCGCCGCCACGCGCCGCCGTCACGCAAACGCGCTGTTGTAAAACCCAAGCCCCAGCCCAAACCAAAACAACCAGAAACCCCCGCCGAGAAGGCACCGCCCGAGCGACGGCCACACTTCGCTCGGATTTGGGAAAGTCGCGGCCTTACAGAACGCGATCTCAATATCCCAAAGGGGCGACGCACCCACGCCACCGGTTCGATGCTCTGGAAAAAAGGACCAGCAGAAGATATTGACCAGCAGCGATTCTTCCGTCATGAGGCATTTGCGGGGTTGGATTGGAAGCAGGATTCCGCGCGCCCGCAGTACGAGAGATCCGAAGCCGATTTCGACTTCGTGATCAAGGGTGTAAACTGCGGCAACTTCAGGCTTAAGCTGTCTCACAAGACCGACACGACTTCACGCAGCTACGAGCAGAAGCAGCCTATGACTCAAGTCCACTGGGGAAAGGCACGGTCTATAATCGCGAAGCGCGATCTTCTAGGCCGGATCATGTCCCTCTACCGCAAAGACGGCACTCCGCCCGAGTTCCTTATTGAAATCGATTGAGCATCTGTTCAGATTCGGACGTTTCCTCAGCCGAAGGCACCCGCTGCCGCCTGCCACGGAACCGACTCCACGCGTTAAAAAGCATCTCCTGATCGCGCCTCGTCAGCCCCACCCTGCTGAGCACAGCGGCGTCCTGCCCACGTAGAAACGCCAAGTCGTTTTCCGCTTCCCTATAACTTTCGTCAGCGGCCGCAAGTTGCGCGGCATTAGCATCGACCACCGGCAATAGGAGTCGCTCGATTTCAGAAGGGACAAGCTCCAGAACCCCACCCCCGTAGTGCCGTCCCTCCATCTCGGCCGTCAGGCAAGTGAGACTATTCACGAAGCTGAAAACCAGCGCCTCAGCAGTCGCTCTCAGCGGTTTGATTCGATAGGCCGTGTCAGTTGTATAGGCCCCGGCGCTATTCAGCACCAGCCGCGGGATATTGTGCGCACGTTTCAACATTGCGACGGGAGCGGCGTAAACCGATGGAACCTTGTACCACGGGGTTCGCACCCGGCATTTGTATCGAGTTTGCAATTTCTCCGCTAAACCAGCCTCCAAATATCGCCGGACGTTGGCCGGCAAATCATCGACACTCTCCTCTTGGAACCACAAGAAGTTCGCTGGCAACCCGGCTCGTCTGTTCGCAGCGTGATCCGCTCGCGAGTACACCAAGCCCTGCACATGCTCGCTCCGCCCAAACATTGGGTGGGCCCACCGCTGCAACTGAAACTTCTCCACAACCTCGTCCGGCACCAGGAAAAACCTGTTCGCCCCGGTCACAATCCCCACGTCCACGCTGGCCTGCTCGGTGAACGGCCGAACCCGCTTATCCGCCCGCAGTTCCGAAACCAGCGCTCGCTCTTCCCGCGTCAAAAATACCGGCATCCACTTCCCGTTTATCGTGCTTCCGTTGGTGTACCCGGCGCCCTGGAAAATCTTCTCCGGATCACCTCCAAGCTGGTGCCGCGAGCGAATCGGAAAGACTGCCACCCCCTGGGACTTTTCACCTCGATTGTACTTCTTCTCCGCCATTAGCAGAACGGTTCCCTGCAAGGTCTCGCTGAACCAGATTTCTTCAGGGTCCAAAATAAGAATCCGCGAGCACTCCTCAGCCAGAAACCGCCGCAAAGACTGAGCGTGAGGGATGTGGAAAATTTCCGAGGGCACGACCATACCGAGCCGTCCACCCGGTCGGACCAACGCCAGGGAGGCAATCACGAAGGGCACCCACGCATTCGTGTGTTTTGTGAAAGGCAGCCCAAACCGCTTGAAAACCTTCTCAGCCAGCAACTGTTGCTCCTCCGGTAGATATTGATATCGAATGAACGGCGGATTTCCCAATGCGCCGTCAAAAACCTCCACCTCCGCGCCATGAAACAAAAACCACCGCAGGAAATCCCCTTGCCTCACCTCAAGCCTTGCGTCACCAATTCGGGCCTTCGCCTTGACAGCCGCCTCGGGGTTAATCTCGCAAGCAAACACACTGTTGAGCTGGGTGCTTGCTCCCTTCCCCAGCGCCTCGATAAAGGCACCATCCCCGCAGCTTGGCTCAAGCACGCGCTGCGGTCTAAGCACCGCAACCCACCGAGTAAGGAACTCGGCGATGTCAGCATCAGTGTAAAAGCCGCCCCGCAGCTTTTGTGCAGATTCAAACTCGATAAAATTCATTGCCCTTTGCCCTTCTTCTTACTTATCCCAGCCGCGCCATTAGCCGCACCCCCTTGGCCAGCCCTGTAGCTCACCGGACTTTCAGCCAGTGCCGTAGGCGCGAACAGTTGGCCTTGGCCCCGCTCGCGCAGGTAATCAGTCGCATTCCGCAAAAACCAGTCCTTGAGCGTCATGCCGTCCCTAGTGAGCGCGGCATAAAGCTCCTTCTTTTCAGACGGGTCTATTTCGAGCACGATTCTTCCAGACGCACCGCGTGCCATGTAATATCACATAACATAACTATGTTACATGTAAAGACCTTTTTAAGCTTTTTTAACTCTCTTTGAACACACGCTCCTCAGCCGGCAAAGACCAAGGGCGCGCACCGGCAGGAACCTTGCCGGCCAAACCCTTCGAAATCGTTGCGAAATAGCCAATGCAATCGGAACGATAGAATTGACAGATCCTTACTCGTTGTTCCCGGTGGTGAGCAAACCGACGCGCTGTCGAGCGGGAGGGTTAAGGTTGCCTGAGGAAGGCAGACAAAAACGCGCGAAGTGTAACGCAGGCCACTCTGTAAGGCTTTTCCGGCGAAAGCAGGTCCCGATCGTAGGCGACCAGATATTGGGCGCCGCGCGAAACCGCGGCAGCAACGACCGGATCGTCCTTGAGGTCCCGGCGCACGATCTTTCTCATCGGCGGGTCATCTACGAGCACAGAGGCATTCTTAATCCAATCAAGCCAATTCGGCCAGTTGCGGTTTTGCCATCCAAGCTCCCGCGAAACTCGCTCGATCACCTCAGTCCACTCGGCAGTGAGCCATGGCGTGCGCACAGAAATGAAGGCCCTGCTGGCTAGAAGAAGGAGGACTCGCCGGGCATCGCTCGCGTTCCATCCGATCCCCGCAACGAGCGCTGCTGAGTCAAGAACGGCGATGGGCTTCACGCCGCTGACTTTTCACCTTGCTGACGATTCTAAGGAGATCGTCAACCGGCTCCGATCCCGAGGCTCCATCGTGTTTGAGCTTTTCAAATGCTGCGTCCAGCGCCTCTCGTTCAATCTGCTGATGGCGGCATATAAGGCCCCGGATGACGTCGCTGGCTGTGGCAGAGCCCTCCTGCTCTTTGCGCGCTTTCAGCCAGGCCAGTTGGCCGGGAGCCAGCGAGATGTTCAGCGTCTCAGGCATGCCCCTAATATACCCATGGGTGAACATGCTTCCAATTGTAAGTTCATGTCCTTCCGCGTATTCCGCGTTTTTCGCGGTTTGAACTGCCCGATTTAGCATCAATCGCCAGCCCCGGTTTTACCGCTCCTGAACCTCAGAGCAACTTGTCATTCGCCAGCCAGTTCGTTTTCGAGACGATACACCTGATCTCGCAAGGCATCGCCATAGCCCCAGCCAATGTGGTCGGCGTGGGTGGTCAGGCCCTGGACCCGTTCCCGGAATCGGCGATAAAGTTCGCTGCCCTCGCGCAGGAGCAGTTGTGTCATCTCATTCAATACCGACTCCAGGCTGTTGTAAAAGGGCTCGTTGATGTCGCCAAATTGATGCGTGAACTCGGTGCCGTTTTCCACGTAGGTCAGCATCAGGTCAATCGTCCCCGTCAAATTGCCGGTGGCCTTGCGATAATCGCGGATGGCCTTGCGCGCCTCGGACAGCTTCAGTTTCCCAAAGCCGCGCGACGGGAAAAATTGTTCGACGATTTTCTGCCGATACTTTTCGAGTGCCGCGCCGGTATCCTCTTCCGCCTGAAAGCGGGCGTGTAGGAAATCGCGGTTGTCCGGCGAAGCTTCGTAAAGGTCTTTCACCAGCGCGATCAGGGCGGGTTTCGGCCACTCGTCCAATTGCCGGCGAACATTCCGCCAGCCGGCGGATTTTTTCTCGCTCATTTCAGTTCGGTTTTTCTTCGGTGCAGGCATTGAAGTGGCAGCTATATCCGGGCAGAATCCTGCCCTCCGCAACGACCTGTTGCCGCACGCTCTCAGTGTCAGCCGCGTCGCCCGGATAAAATTCTGCGGCCCTGGCCGGCCCGTTTTGATTGGCTTTAAAAAGTCTGAAACCAGCACAGCGCTGTTGCGCTAAGGCCCCAGCCAGGCCAGGCAATCGAAAGGCAGGTTGCGCATGACCCCGAAAAGCAGCACCACCACCAACCCGCCCCACATCCATGCCGGGCGAATCGCAATGGTCACGGGTTGGTTCTTGAGCAGCCGCTGAGCGCATCTGCCGCCCAGCCAGCACGCCGCAGGCAACGCGAGCACCAGCAACGCGTTGAAACGAAAAGCCGCAGCCAGGTTGCCACGCAACAACTCATGCAGCGCGCGCAAAGAGCCGCAGCCTGGGCAGTTTAGCCCGGTCAAAGCGTGGAACTGGCAGACCGGATAGAACGGGCTGTCGCTGGGATTGAACCGGAACAAAACCAAAGCGCTCACCGCCACCGCAAAGCTCACTGCCATCGCAGCCGCTAACCGCCAGGGCCGCAACTCCGAAAGTTTCGGCGGCACCCTGTCCGCGTTTGAATTCATAGCGCGTGGCCGGGCCACGCCGACACTCAGCGAAAGACAGCTTTGACTTCAGGTTTTGACAGGACGACCAGCGACCAAATGCCAATCGGCAAACCCACCAGGCAACAGGCCGACACGCACGGGATCATCGCCACGATGCTGGCCGCCATGCACAGGCCGTAGTTCTCCATCTTCCGCATCTTAATTCCGCCGGCCAGGATCACTGCGCCCCCAATCAGGCCAATCAAACCGAGGATCACACCCATGGTGCCTGTCATCGATAAAATCATTTTCTCATACGGACTCCCGCTCAGATTGCCTTGAAGCTTATTCATCCCGACTCCTGCAGCCATTATTGCCGCCCGCCCCAGGCTCAGCACCAGGTTGAGGGCACCCGTGATAATCAGGCCGATGGCCGGGCCGTTAACCTGATTCGGCGCTGCCGCCAACGGCGCCGCCGTCCCTGGCAAGGTGGGCGGAGCGCTCGGCGCTGCGGCCCCCAATTCCGGAAAGTCCGAAAGCAACTTCCACTCGCTCGTGCCTTCGGCGAGCACTTTGGTTTGCGCGTTGGCGCGGCCCTCGGCCATCCACTGCCGCAGTTGCTCTGCCGTAATCGGTCCGTATTGCTTGCCGTCTGCTCCGATGATGGAATAAGTGGCCATAAGAATTAGTTCTCAGAGGAAGACAGTTAAGTCGAACAAGATCAACATGAAAAAAATGTTTGCGGTTACTCACGACGGAGCAGCGATCGGCAAGCGGCCGGCTCCTCCCGACGTGCCAAGGAAGTTTGCCGAAGACTACATCAACTCCCGCGTTTGTCTAACACGCGAGCGCCCACTTTCTCGCATGCTTCGGTTATGGTCTGAAAGGCCTCAGCGATCTTTTGCTTGGACGTTTTGTCCACAACCAGCGGTGGCTTCCAGCGGTTCTTCCCGCCGCCAAAGCAGATCCGCCAGGCCGCCCAGGAAGAGCAACGCCGAAAAGCGCTACGTTGTACGACCCGAAAACGTACGCAACGGATGGACGGGCGGCTGTCGGCTGGAGTGATTTTGTTGACTGATTATGATTACTCATTCAGCTTCCTGGGGGTTTCCTCTACCTGCGCAACAACTCGCTCGTCGGTTTCTCCTCGTGAACGCTCCCACAACAGTACGCCATGGCACCTGTTAGTCACTTGACGCCGAAGCGTGTATCGGTAACCGGCGATCGCAGTGAACTCAAGTGCCGGGTAATCACGAAAATCCCAAACACCCGTAATCGGATTCACTGCCGTGTGGCCGGGCGGAACTCGAAATTGCTCACCGCATCTCCAAAAGCTGGTCGGCTGCCCATTGATAGCGACAATCTTCACGTGGCTGCCGACGAGGTTGGCATGCGGGGAATATGTAGCCACGTTTCGAAATTGGTTGGGATACCTGCACCCAGCCAAGAGTAGAAGGCCGAAGCAAGCGAACACCCACGACTTTCCGATTCCTGGAATATTCATTGCGATTCGAGATCGCGCCTTTGCTAACGGAGCGGTCTAACGACCGGCTCAGCGATCCCGATGCATCGGGAGGACGCGCTCCGGTTGCATCGGTCGCGTTGAAATTCTCTCTGGCTCCTTTTGGGCATAATAATTGCCCGCTTCGTTATATTCTTCCAGCGCCTCTGGATGGAACTCATACCTCATCGGCCAAGCGAGCGCCGCACACGCGCAAGCCCCTCCGGGCCTGGAATCGTCTTGATCTGACCTTGACGAACCTCATCGCGGCGCCGCTTCGCCTCGCTTGCCCAGAGCTTATCAACGCGGCTGACCTCGGCGGCCTCCAAGCTCTCCACGAGGCGGTCAGCCAGACGCACCCGTGCCTCGCTCGGCAATGCGAGGGCCTCTTTCTCAATTTGATCAACAGTCATCGCTATGGCCGAAAACATACCCTCCCTGCCTCAACAACTCAAGCTTCGTTGCGGTGCTGAGCGGGAATGCTTGCGATGCTGACTGAGCGGGTGCCAAGCAAAAGAAGTGGCTAGAGATGAGCGCGAACCACTTTGTGTTGTGCGCGTCCGCGGCGTGATTGCCTGCTCGGCCTCGCAGCGCGTCGGGAAGCTCGGCATCCGAAACGACCACTGCAGTGATTTTGTTGGGCTTTTTCATCATCGCAGAGCAAATGTTTTGGGTCCGTGCCCCATCGTGAAATGCGCCTCTACGGTATTCGCGTCCTCATGCCATTGGAAGGACTCGGCAGGCGCAACGAAATCCCTGGTCAACTGAATGAGCCTGCTGTCAGCACGGCGAAACAGAAACAAGTTGCCCGACGGTCCGTCCTGGTAAATAGCGTACGCGCCGGACGGTGACACTGAGCAGGCTCCAACTTGGCAGATCCGCTGGTCGCCGTAATATAGATATTCAAAATGTCCGACGCTCTCAAACGACGTGTTGACCGGTTCGGCCAGGACGACACGCCGAAAGCCGAACCCGAGATTAGTGATCCTTTCCAAGACAGCCTTCGTGGGTGGAGTGTCGGTGCACGCGCTTAGAAGAAGCGGGACAACAGCTAGCGCAAGAAATGTTGTTTTCACGGTGCGCTCAAAAACGCCCAACGATCCTGCTCAGGCGCGCTGGGCCGACCGCGCTCAGCATGACTCAGGACCAGCTCCTGGCAGTACCTCCTGTTTCTGCGCCAACACAAGCATTATAAGCCCGCTCCCATGAAAATGGCCAAGTACGCGCGGCTGTGCTTCTACGTCGGACATCAGTTTCTTGTCTTCTGGCAATTGCGCCATTTGTCCAGATGCCTGCGCAAGCGCGCTTCATTGCAGACAGGGCACAGTGGGCGACGTGTCTCAGCATCTGCGCCGTTAAGTGCGTATAATCCGGCGTTGCATTTCTTGCATCGCCTGTCAAAGAGTCGGTAAGGATTGAGAAGGCTGCAGGTTACGTCAGGCTGCATTGCTGCAAAGCGTGCAAGTTGGCTCATCGGGAATACATCATCTATGCTCAGATACCGTAGCCTCGGCAGTTGAGCCAATGCCAGAAGATTACCATCGCGCGGGACGTAGCCTTGAAGGACAAGCGTCTGAAGCCGGTGACATTGGGCGAGCGGTGCAAAGGAAGTGACGACTTGATGCTTGCCGTATAACCAGTTTCCCGGGGCAATCGTCATCTGAACGAGTACAAGCCGCGGCAATTCAGAGAGCTGCGACCAGTCGTTGACGCGTGGCGCGGCGTGGATCTGGAGGAGTTCCAGTCTGTGCAGGGGCAGAAGTGGGTCGAGATTGTGATGACCATAACTGCGGATGATCAAGTCCGCAATATTAGTATAAAAGCGCAAAAAGGAGTAGTCCTTGGTCCTGAAATTCAGAATGCGCGCTGATCGAACCGACCTGTCGACCTTGCCTGGCGGTTTATAGTCCTGAGTGTTGTAGTCGAGATGTAGTCGCATGTTTTCTCTGTCGGACACTCGCGGTGATTGGCGCCCGGCGAGAGTGCCAAATTGCGGACAGTGTCGCTCGGCCGGCGTTCACTCCACTGCGTTCGTTCGCCGGCCTTAGTTTCATGGCTTTTTCTTTTCCGGATGCTGCTGTGGTGGACTTGACTCTGCCTGGACAACCACAGAAGTAATACCGACTTTGCGCATCGCACCATACACCTCCAGCAGGTTGCTGATAGCCGTTGATCTGGCTGCCGCAATGGAGGCCGTGCCGCCGTTCAAACGGCCCACCGCCGTGAGCGCGGCATCGCGAAAGGTCTTGTTCCGAAGCGGAAGCACACCTCCGAGACGGGCTGTGCCATTCGTATCAATTGTTACAGTAGCTCGTCGAGGCGCATTGGCACTATTCAGGTGGACAAGCAACGCGGACAGCAGAAGGAGGCACCCAACTGCCCACACAAACCAATGATTCCTCTCTTCGCCTTTAATAAACGGCATAGGGAAAACGACGAGACAACATCCGAAAAAAGCCCAGATATTTCCAGTGGATGCCAGCGTAGAGGTGTAAGGACTCTATGTCGGCCGAAAGGCTGTCCAGAAAATACCACCCACTCCCCGGGACCGCCGCTCGTAGAACCTGAATCCCGACAGCAGATCAGCCTCTGCCAGGTCGAGAATGCGCAGCTTCATGCCAGCCGGGCGGCTTTTCGCCGAAGCCCGCGTCTTGCCACTTGCCAATCCGAAAAGTCAGCTTTGTCCTCTCGGACAAGTTGCTCCGTCTCACGCAGGGCCGCCCCGTGCCAACCGGGGGAAGCCACCTCGGCCTCATCTCGGCTTAGATCGGCCCAAAGTGCTTCCATCGCCCGCAGCTTATCCTCACGAGACATACGCTTAATCGCTAATATGATTCCCACGTCAATAATCTGGAGCATCAAATGCCCCCCAGCAAGGCCAAACCGCCGAACCGCCGGAGAGAACGCGCTCCGGCTGCAACAGCCACATTCAAATTCTCCCGAACCGTCCGACCTGTCCTCCGAAAGTTTGGCGAAGGAGGACTGCCCAGCGGGGCGGCGGTTCGCTGCAACTCACTTTGGTATGCTGCCGTATCATAGCAGCAACGCTGCCAAGCTGAAATAAAACAGCAACGTGAAAACGTCAGTCAACGCCAGCGTCACCGGCCCGGCTGCAATTTTCGGGTCGAGTTTCAGCGCGTGGAGAAGCGCCGGAACGCTCAGACCGAAAAAGCACGCCGCGCACATTGCCAGTAAGATGCTCGCGCCGATGGCCAGGCCCGGCAGCGCAGCGCCTCGCCACAGCCACACAATCAGACCAACCGCCGCGCCGCAAGCCGCGCCGAGCAATACTGCCGTGCCTGCCTCGCGGCGAAACGCTCGCGCATACCACCCAAAAGTGGGCTGCGTCGCGCGCAACGCCTGAATCGTGACCGTCATGGACTGAATACTCACACTCTCGCCCAAGCCCAACACCATCGTCAGAAAAAAGGCCAACACCAGGCTCTTGGCCAGCGTGACCTCATAGGCGCTTGCCAGCAGCGCGCAAATCGTCCCGCTGCCAATCGTCGCCAGCAGCCACGGAAACCGGAAACGAAACGCCCGCACCGGCAACGCATCACGCACCTGCGACACGCGAAAACCGATGCGCTCGAACAACTCATCTGTGGCTTGGCGCTCGGCAATATCGAACGCCTCCTCGGTCAGTAAGCCGACATCCACCACGCCGACAATCCGCCGCTCCTCATCCACCACCGGGAACGCCAGAAACTTGTGCAAGACGAACGCCTCGCACGCCTCCAGCACCGTAGCCGTCTGCGGAATGGCAACTACCCGGGCAATCATCACGTCCGATACGCGCTGCTGCAGTCGTGCGGTCAACAAGCGGCGGGTGGGCAAGACCCCCACCAGCCGGGCGTCCGAATCCACCACGTAAAAATAGACAATCTTCTCACCGACGCCCCGCTCCCGGATGGCGTCCAAAGCCTGCTGGACAGTGAAGTCCTCGCGCAACGTCGCCGCGTCCTTGCGGGCAACCGCCACGACTGGCTGTTGGAGATGTTCTGGTTCATGTGTCATCCAGCGACAGTCATAGCATAACCGAGGGGCGCAGGCAGCCTAACGACCGACCTCAGAGACGCCGGGCCATTGACGCCCACTGTGGAACTGAAACGTGATCCCAGCGACCTCTGTAGTGATCTAGGCCGCACGTCCTGACTCAGGCTCTCTGCTCCCATGAATGTGCTGAAGCCATGAGACCAGCCGCAACGGTAGTGTGGCGAGTGCTGCGATGGTGACCACGTTGGTGAAAGCGGCTGACCAAGCCTGAACCTTCGGAACTGGAAAATCCACCCACTCACCGTCCTCCAAGTGATAGAACACGACAGGAATCGGGAAGCTCCCGATGCGGTAGCCTTTGCCGACATGATACTCGCAATAGAACGCGCACCAGATGCCAAGCGCCGCGCCACAGGCAAGGAGAATACCAAACGCAACCCATGACCCACTACTCGCGTGCTGACGCCGCAGGCTTCGAAATAGCGCAAAGAGTGTCCAACTGCTTAGCGCAAGCAGGACAATGACGATGAGAATGCCCATGTGGGTAGTGCCGGCTAACGGCCCGAATCAGTGAACCTGCGCCACTGACCACCGACATGCAACCAGAGCGCGATCGCGGGCTTCTCTGCATGCGGTCGGTTGGGCTTTCGCATTTGCTCAGTCCTTTCGCCTTTTGAACGGCAGCACGAAGATACCAAGCACGGCCCCGGCGCAGGCGCCAACCAGCATTCGCACCCAGATCGAATGAAACTCGCCTCGGATGCCCATCAGGATGCCGAAAAGGATAACTCCAAAGACAAACCGAGTAATTCTGTCTCCGGACATCGGCGGGGGTTTCGCTTTCTGCTCTTCGTCCATAAGTGCTCAAAGTTTAACCGCACAAATCCGCCCAACGCTCTCGCTCAGCCACAGCCGCCGGCTGAAGGCGCGGCCGGGTCTCGAGGCTCAGCATTACCTGCGCCATCCGAAGCGCCGGGCGCGGCGGATGTTGGTTGAAGCGCCTCCTTGGGTGCGCACCCGGCGTCCAGTTTCGCAAGCAGGTGCCGGATAATCATCACGCTGCCGGAGCCGCCGAGTGCGGCCTGAATGATGAAACCGATGCGGTAAAACTCCATGAAGCTCCTGTAGTCCTCAGCAGGAAGCGTACGCGAGTACCCGTACGTGTGCAATCCGACCGACGAAATAATACAGATTGCACACCCCGCGATCCAAAAGGCAAACGCGCGCATTCCC
>Ga0137379_10002541_pt1 | contig 16993 bp, 21 predicted proteins | sample SagtaG_18_FD_104812 | JGI IMG/M metagenome (GOLD analysis project Ga0137379, IMG submission 104812) | Vadose zone soil microbial communities from Sagehorn Ranch, Mendocino, California, USA - Sage2_L_80_16 metaG | ecosystem: Environmental > Terrestrial > Soil > Vadose zone | place: USA...
TGCTCCGTCTGCCCGGTGCCCCACCCTTTGAAAACCGCAAGGGTTTGAATTTGGAATTTAGGCATTCTTTGATTTTTGCTTCTGTTCCCGAGGATTTCTGGCTGAGTCAGTTCTCAGGGACTGCCACACAGCCTATAGAAATCAGCAATCCTTTCGGGAGCGGGACTTGCATAACCATCCGCGCAGGTGGATCGTTCGGAAAGAATTCGGCGAAGAGGCGGTTCAGTTCAGCAAAGTTGGAGATATCTGTCACGAGCACTGTGGCATTCACGACCAGATCGAGTCGACTGCCTCCAGCCAAAAGAACGGTATCAAGATTCTTGAACGCCTGCCGCGCTTGAACCTCAAAGCCGGAACCGGCGGCTTCGCCGCTCGAGGGGTTCACGCCTGGCTGACCAGCGACGAACAGTAATCCCGCTGCACGCACTGCTTGAGAGTAGTGCCCGATAGCCTTCAATCCCGGAACCTGAATCGCCTGTCTGTCTGCCATGGTGATCTCCTGTGGAGGTTAAAGAAAGCGAGTCTGATCCTACGTAATCTTTTGCAGCATGGTTGTCATCCGCGTGTCACTTGTTTGTGACGGCGTCCGAGGTTTGAGTTACTTGTGGGCGCCACGGCTCCGCCGGTTTTGGCTTGAGTGGGCCACGCGGCACTTCCTATTTCTCAACATAGTCCGTCTGAAATTTGCCATTGCCGTTGAGCTGAACGATCACGGTACCGTCCATGGCCGCCACAAAATGAGGTACGCCGGCCGGAATGGCGATGAAACTGCCCGCCGGGTACCCTTTCAGCTTTGTGGAGTTGAATTTTGTTCCCTCGCCCAGATACCAGGTTCCTTCGATGACGGTGACCAGTTCGTCCTGCGGGTGCGTATGCGCGAGGACACGTTTGCCAGCGGGTATTTTGACACGATCGATCCACGCACCGCCCTGACTTGAGTCGCCGAGCAGCTGCGCTCGCTCGCGGCCGTCGGTGTAGTACGACGGTGTGAACCATCGCACTTCTTGCGGGGTGAGCGCGACTATCTCTTTCTTGTTCGTGTCGGCCCACGTCAACGTGATTGCCGCAAAGACTAATACTGCCAGCATTAGCCGTTTCATCACTTTTCCTCTCAGCGAGCATTATTGCAGTTACCGCCGACGAGCCGCCTTTTGAAAAAGTAAACGTGAAGCCTGAAACTGCGCCGCACCGCTCCCCTGATAACATCGGCCTGAAAGCCTGTGCAGGCACTCACTCTGGAGCAAACACCATGTCGGCGGACGGCGCGATCATCGGGGTATCGGATCACGGCGGTTGGGCGGTGCTGGTGACGGTCGCGAGCGACGGGACGCTCCTCGACCGTCGCCGCGTCGAACTGGTGGACGAGGACTGCCGAAGATCCCGCACCACAGCGAAGCGCAGGCGCTTCCGCTCCATGAGGCAGTTGCGCTGGTGGAGCGCGTGCGGGCGTCGGCGGAACGGCACGCGAAGCTCGGCCTGGACGCCGTCATCCTTGCAAAGACAACGCGAACGACGCGATTGAAGACGCTATTGACTCAACCAAGCGCGATCCGAAGAGCACCTGGGATGATCTGGTTCGCAAAACACCTACCGAGGTAAAACCACAGAGGGAGAAGGATGAACGGAGTTCTGCTGAGAAAGTGGCTGCCGGAACCAAATCACACAAACCATATCGGCTGCTGTTGTTGTGAGGGGCTGTTGAGCGGAATGCCCACTCGTCGCAACCTCGATAGGGACAGGATCAACGAATTGCTCTGACCACCTGCCCGCATTGCGACTCCAAGATGCCGTTTGCAGACTGCAAGCGTGTGGATGGCGAACACCTGGAGTGTCCGCAGTGCGGGATGAGGTTCCAACCAGTGAAAATACTGGGAAGTCTGTAGAGCGATTTTGCCCGCTGATTCGGGAAATTCTTGCCTCCTGCCAGAAATGTTTTCTGAACGCTGCAGCAGCACCCTGCCGTAAGTGCCTTTAGCCCTAGCGGGCAGCCAGGTTTGGCCAAATGCTTGCATTACACACTTATGTGCTTTCCGCAACCTTCGTCCGATGCTTGCCAGATCGGGGGAGTACGCGTGATGAAAGGAAAACTGCAACAACAGTGGGAGCAGCTGTGCGAAAAAGCCACCGTTGAACAGGATTCTGAACAACTAATGGCGCTAATAAGGGAAATCAATCAAATGCTCTATGACAAAGAGCAGCGCCTGAAAGACGCGCAATCGACGAAAGCATCCTCCAATCGCTGAAAACTATCGGGCTGCGTGTGGATGCGCGGCCCGGTACATTCGCGTGTGTGCCGGTGGCATCGTCCTAGCGTTAGAATTAAATTGCTGTGAAGCATTACTCCCTTCGCATACGCGAAAACCGGTTCCCACAATTCGGCATGCCGAGTACCTGCACGCTCATGCTGAAGAAAACTGATGGGCCTCGCGGTCCGATGGCAATGGCTCAGTACGCTTCGTGGGAGCAGCTTAGCCGGGCACTGTCAGGGATCGGGGTTTCTGACGACGTGCTTCGGAACGCAAAAGAAAATCTGGATTCCACCAGCAGCGCCACAATTACTGAGGTCGTACTTGGCGACGACCAATTGACACAACTCGGCTTCGAAGATGCGGCAGCGTAATCAGCCAGAGAGCACGTTTCGCTAGTCGTATTTCTCCCTGCTGGTTGTTCCTTTCTTCTGCTTCAAATCGCTGTGGAAATCAGCCTTACGAGTTGTCACCGATTTTTTGGGGGTGGGCTTCGGAAAATGCTTGGGGCCTATCGTGAACTGACCACTTCTGATATAGTCCTGCGTTTTGCGGAGTTCCTTGCAGTGGACGCAGTTGGCGTCGGGACAATAGAGCGATTGTTCAAACCGAAACCGTTCAATGCTTCTTGCCTTTGAGTCCGGTGCCATCGCAGCCTCCCCTGGGCGCGACATTATCTGGCACAAGAGACCGTCACCCGGCTAGCGCGGCGGAGGGTTGTGTAAAGATGCCGTAAAGCTTAGCACCTATCGCTTACGGAATCCAGATGCACCCTGCTGAAATCGCTGAGACTCTTATGCAGCCGCCACAAAACTCAGGCGCTCCTCTTGGCTGAATGTGGATGCGCCGCCTTCCCGGCCTTTCTTATTTCGATGGCCGCTTGGTTTAATAGATTAGAAACTTACTCTGGAACGCGCTTAGGAGAAGCAATCATGAAAGAGAAAAAGTTGCAGCCGACAATCCCCGCTCAGTCTTTGACGGCTGGATCACTCGAAAAATCCAAAGGGAAAACCAGACGACTGGGTCTTTCCTTCGTCTCGCCTGAAAGGCAAGCAGCCGCGCGTGGCTAATATGCTCGTCGAAGATTATCTGCGGCCAGCCGCAGCGAAGGCTGGGATTCTTTCATCGCATCGAGACGACAAGGGAGGACTAGTGGAGGATGATCCCCGTCGGTTCGGCTTCCACAATCTTCGGCACAGTCTGGCGTCGTTCCTGGTCCGCATCCGAACCGATCCGAAGACAGTCCAAACGCTGCTTCGCCACAGCGATGTTAAACTGACGCTTCAGTTCTATAGCCATGCCGTTAGTCAGGACCGTATAGCTGCGGCAGGTGAGATGCTTACTGCAATTCTCAGCCACGCGGCGCATCAGAGCGGACTGAGGAAGAATCTGTTCGACCTAAGTTCTTCAACACGATGCGGCTACGGCGACCGTGTTCGGCGTGTCTAGGAATGCGGACTTACAGCGGACTGGAACCAACGAGAGAATTTGGCTAACTGCTTTGAAATGTGGTGGCCAGGGACGGAGTTGAACCGCCGACGCCAGCCTTTTCAGAGTAAAAATAAACACTATTTCTAACAACTTAGAGGTGCCTCCCGGCTCTGCAAGTTGTTGAAAGTCACCACAGGAAACACCCACTGCGGGTAAAACTGCGGGTAATTTTTTGGGAGTAGTTGACTTGGTTAGAGCCGCTGCCTGTCACGCAGGAAGCCGCGGGTTCGAGTCCCGTCGCTCCACCATCTTGATTTTGCAAATTTACATACCCTTTCCCGCCGAAACGTGGTTTGAAAACTGAGATAAGCCAGGCAAAATCTTATGAAACGGACAACGAATCCTATAATTGTCCGCAGAATTGAGACATCAGGCCGCTAGTCTGAACCGCGTCTCGCCAAGGCGTAGCCTAAACTATCAGCTGCCCCAACAAAATCTGTTACACGGTCGGGGACCTTAGCCACGATCAGCAGGGACACAACTCCCGTTGGTAGGTCAGCGGCGCTCGCACAATTACGGCACAACGCGGGGGAGTTTCATTGAAATTCCGGTCGCCAACCGCGAATCGATCATCGCAATGATTTGGACCGCTGGGGAGATGGAATAGGCAGATCGAAAGCCTTTCATTTTGCGTATCACTTGTGTTCCATTTTCGTAACAAAATCAAAGTAGTAAACAGCTGGACGAAAAAGCTGCGCAAGAGTGTTCAAGAGGTCCCACCAGTTCGCGACATGATCAGTGATGCTGAAAAGACCCAAAACCCCAATTCTCAGCTGGAAATCCACTTGAATGAGCAAAATTGACCGCCTGGGTTGGGCGGCAGGAGTTTCGTTCGAGGTCTTTGGACTGAGGATCGGAATTCGAGTCCGCGAAGCACGAATTTTGGATCTTCTGCTCGCGCGCATACCCGTTGGTTGGACTCCGCTGGAGTCGGACGTGGTCGACCGTCTGTACTCGGTCGTGACACCCGCTATTAACCGACCCAATGTCCGACAGCTATATGTTCTCTACGGAGATCACGGGAGATTGATTAGAGCGGTGCGATTTCAGGAGCTGCTCGATGCTTTCGAGTCCGACCTCGATTTACATATCGCGGCGAACTCTGAGAACGCCCTGTTTGTGCACGCTGGGGCAGTGAGCTGGAACGGGCACGCTATTGTGATACCAGGCCGTAGCCAGACTGGAAAGACGACCCTAGTAGCCGAATTCCTGAAATCTGGGGCAGCTTACTATTCCGATGATTTCGCCATGATCGATCGTGCCGGTCGTTTGCATCCGTTTCCCAGAGAGCTGTCGATTAGAACTCGGAACGGCACACCCAGAAAAGTTTGTCCTGAAGAGTTAGGGGCCAGTTGCGCGCAAGCAGGGCCGATCTCCTGTGTCTTGGTCACCGAATACGAACAGGGCGCGTGGTGGAGTCCAGAACCGGTTTCTCGCGGCAGAGGCATGCTAAGCCTACTGGAAAACACTCCTTCCGCACGAAAACAACCGATATTTGCATTAGAGGTGCTCCAGCGAGCACTGGCGAACGCCGACGTTCTCCTCGGGCGCCGGGGTGACAAGAAACAATCTGTGCAGCAAATACAGAATTATCTAGATCGACGGAGACGTTCATGAGAATGCAGGAAACTGCGGAGGAGTTCGAGTCCACACGATTCAAGCAAAAGAAATTCATAACGAAAAAAATTGATGGGGAATTGCTTCTTTTCGAAAGGGAGACGAGCACTGCCCATTGTCTTAGCGAGATTGCTGCCGAAATGTGGATGGCTTGCGAGCGGCAAAGCTCTGTTGCCGACGTTACCGACTTCTTGCGTAGTCGATGGCCTGACATGGAAGAAGAGGTGGTCGGGGCATCGCTCAGTCGGATGGCTGCTGCGGGACTTTTGGAGGAAACGATAGACGAAGAAAACATCTCTACTGCCCGAAGGGAGCTGATTCGGAAACTAGGTTTTACGGCGGCAGTTGTCCTGCCCATTGTTGTAACGTCGGTGTTGATCCCGCCCGCGGCGTCTGCGGCGTCCTGTGGACACTTACTCAGCCCATGCGGCGGAAGCAATCCACCATGTTGTTCAGGGTTTCACTGTTTGGTAGGGGTGTGTGAGCCCCTTTAATGTTGCGTGCCACGAGTTGCAACATGCAAATTGGGGCGGAATTAGCGGAGATGCTCGCTGGATCATGGCGACAATCGTCGTTTCGCAAACGGACGCTCTCGAGCGAAGACTTGCGTAATCACGCATCGCTCCTTGCCTCAGCGGGCATCGCAGCGTTGGCCTGGTTCCGCATCCGTCGTCACACGTCGGAACTTTCCCCCCAGGTCGTAAATTTCTACTATCGAGAATACCTGGGCTCCACGATGCGCGCAGCGGTGCAGGAAGCGGAACTAGAGCGCCTCATGGAAGCTTTTCATGCTGCAGGCATTCGATCAATTCTGCTGAAGGGCTGGTCGGTTAGCCGACTTTATCCCGAAAGCGGACTGCGACCCTCCGGGGATATTGATCTATGGATCGACCCTGAGCAACGCGGAGCGGCCGAGGTTCTTTTGCGAGACTTGGCGCTTACCCAAGCCTTAGATCTGGAACATGATCAACTGCGCCGGTTCGAGGACCGCAGTTTTGCTGAATTCTACGCATCCTGCGAGAGCGTTCAGTTGGGCTCGACCCAAGTAAAAGTTCTGAGGCGAGAGGAACAGGTCCGGATGCTTTGTTTGCACTTCCTGAAGCATGGGGGGTGGCGACCTATCTGGTTGTGCGATATCGCGATCGTTTTGGAATCGCAGAATGGTGCGTTTGCTTGGACGCGCTGCCTGGGAACGGATGCTCGGCGCGCACGGTGGATCGGATGTACCGTGGCTCTGGCGCGGGAGTTGCTGGACGCAAGAATCCCGCTCGGAGCACCTTCCAACGTGACTTCAAGTCCGCCAAAATGGCTGATGGAAACCGTACTGCGGGGATGGAGCGATCCGCGACCTCCTAGTACTCCAGCCTTGGCGCTCTCGCTACGTTCTTTATGGCATCGACCGTGGAAGATGGAAGCGGCTATGCGGAGCCGTTGGCGAAACTCAATTCAAGCCACAATAGACTGCAATGGGACATTCAACGGCGTGCCGCGATGGACCTACCAGGCAAGAGATGCGGCTTCTCGAGCGATGCACGTCCTTCCAAAAGTTTGGGCATTCGGGCTGCCTCGATTCACTCTAAGCCGATCGGAACAACTTGAGATGAAATCAGCCGGCTTTCTGCCAAGGCAACTTGGAATCGAAGAATCCTGGCAGGTATCTTTGAAAATTCACCCAGCAATCGTGGCACAGTGCGACTTGGCTTTGAGGACCAAAGCCGGAGTCGGCGGTTCCGATCGCCATTCTGAGCAGAATTCCTGCTGGCTTGGGATACTTTTCAGCCGTCGCATGACCGCAGAACACGGCCGTGCACATGCATTGCGTCTCTTGCATCTGGCGCTTCTCTTTCAGGCACGAGTTCGACGAAAACAGGATTGTTAACCTAACATTTGTTAGAAACACAAAAATCTACCGCGGGCGGTAATAACCCGAATGTGGCCTTCGGAAAAACGCGGTTTTGGGTGCATCCGGCTCATCGTGCCCTTGTAGACGAAATTCCCAGGTAACTTGCTGGTCATTCCTCAATACTTCCCGGCATTCTGCGAAGTCACCGCAGGAGCGGTCTCCGGTGAGCCAAAAATCTGCTTTCTGAAGGGTGTATCCGCTAGCAGCTTTTCCTCTCCCAGGCGATACCACTTGCTCCAACTTTTTCCGGTTCCGCTGCTTTTGATTCCAGAGTCCGCTGTCACGATGGCAGGCGCCACGGATTGCGATGGCGGCAGCAAGTCAGGTTCCTGAGCAGAGGCGCACGCGCCGGAGATGATAACGCACACCAAAAGATAGTAGAGGGTATGCCGAGAACTGATTCCGGTCTCAGACCTTCGTTGTGTCCGCGCCGCCGCACTGAGCCAGCCACACGGCGCAGCTTCTAATTTGCCGTTTCGCTCTTTACCACATCTCACTTGCTGATTCCTCCTCTGGAAATACAGTTAACACGTCGTTGCAGTTCTGCTATTGACTCCTCGCAGTTTGTTACGAAAACGGAACAAAGGCGTCGGAGCAATAAAGTCAGGAGTTACAGCGCCGAGAAGGCTAGGAACTGCTGCCCTATTTCGGGGCGGCACTCGGTCCCGGAACAAAATGCGGCCCTCTGAACATCAGGGCTGCGCCTACGACTTGGCCGAGCACCTCTGCATCATGGTGCTGCAGAATTCGGGGCTGGACGGGAGACAAGGGATGCGGCGTCAGAATGAGACCCGCGCGGCTGCGGGTGCACCAACAACAGACGGGTCTTTCCCGAGTTTCAACGAAATAGATGGGCCTTTCGTATTCCGAAGCCCATCTCCCATCCGAGACTCGGTTACGTGACTCATCTATCTGGACGAGGCTCGTTGGCGGCAGCAAGGGGTACATGGTCCAATCCTCGCTTCCGATGTAACCGTAGGTAGAGCCCGAATTTGCAAATTGCTGAAGGTACGCGAGGGAGAACGCCTCCGTCAGATGTTGGGTGATTTGACCGAGGTAAACCGTTTTGCGTGAATTGAATGCGCTCCTTTGGGGAATTCCATCCACAGAAGACGCGGCTATGACGGAGGAGTAATGTCGTGGGACGACGGAGGATCCCGTCTGAACGTCAGAAACTGAAGAATCCATGCCAACGCCGTACAGCCGAAGAAGCTGATCAAAATCCTGGCGATAAATGACGGAGAGGGAATGTAGGCGGTAAATGCTGGGAATCATGCCTCTGGTTTCAAACTCGCACAAACGGCTAATGGGTACCGCGTATTTATGGTTTTGTATTTCCGGACCAGAGCGGTGCTAGCGGCTTCAACATCGCGTGTGGTAAGACCCATGTCTTCACGCAGCCGGCGAAGATCTGAACCAGGCCTATTCATTCTGAATCGTCCCGCACTATTGGAGATGATGGGATCTTTGCACTCCGGAGGCATCTCAAAAGCAAACATTTTGAATATTGGGGAAGCCGCGACTCGAGAGGCTCTAACGAGAGAATCTGTGTTCTCTGGGTCACGAACTCGTTAGCTCAACGGCGGCTCCCCACCATTCGCCTCGAATGGAACTCCAAGCCCCAATTTCGGGTGCTCTTTTGGGTGTTCGTTTGCGCGCAGAACTAATTCCAAAATTTCTCTTGCGGCGAGGTCGCCCCTGCTTGCGTGGTTGAGCAGGAATTCCTTCGCCTGATCCGGCGCTAGTTTGGTAAGCACGGGTGACTCATAAACCTTCTGCCCTCTTGCCAGTTTCGCTGACTGCATCAACAACTCCTACTACCAGAATAGTGCTGAACGCACTTTTGCACACAAATGAAAGGAACTGTTTACTAGTTGCATTTTGTTACGAAAACGGAACAAAACTAAAGCCCACCCAACCAGTGTAACGTTGGTCGAAATTCCGTACGGAGTAGACTTTAGTCGATTCAATGCTGCGTATCTTTCAAACTGCTCCACCCAGGACCGACCGGCGATCACCGCTCCGAATCCCTCAGGTTGAGGGTCGGGAATGGTGGCTATGGGGATTCGCCGTAACCGTCACACTCGCGCTGACTGCGGGAATCGTGTTGTTGACGTTCTCCGGTGAGCACGTCGAAGCTGGCACCCTTTACTGGACCGATCTCAAGGAATGGGTACGCGGATTAGCAGGGTTTGTTCTGCTATTCGATATTTACACGCTTTACCAACACCTCCAGCTGCAGCGAGTTCGACGCCGGCTTGCGGAGCGCGACGAACTGTTCCAACTCATCACCGAGAATGCTGCGGACATGATCGCAGTAGTCGACAATGATGGCAATCGGCTCTACACCAGCCCTGCTTATCAGAAGGTCCTCGGATACTCTGCAGAAGAATTAAGCAGCGGCTGCTCGTTTGATCAAATTCATCCTTCGGATCGAGAACGCGTCTTGCAGGCAGCGGGCAAGGCGCGCACAAGCGGACAGGGACAACGGCTCGAATATCGAATGCTGCACAAAGATGGCACTTGGCGAATCCTTGAATCAACCGCAAGCCCGATCCGGGACACCGAGCAGGAAGTCCACGGCCTGGTGATCGTTAATCGTGATATCACTGAGCGCAAACGCGCCGAGGAGATGCTTGAACACAGCGCTTTCTATGATGGCTTAACTGACCTCCCCAATCGAATTCTGTTTGCGGATCGCCTGCAGCACGCATTGATGCGTGCCCGGCGTCATTCCGATTACAAGTTCGCTTTGCTCTTTGTGGATATAGACGAATTCAAAGTGCTAAATGACAGCCTCGGGCACTCCGCGGGAGATGAACTTCTGATTCAAGTCGCGAAACGCTTCTCCACCAACTTCCGCGATACCGACACGCTGGCCCGCTCCGCTAGCCTCGATTCACAGCCAACCAACGATGGCTTGGCGAGAATGGGCGGCGATGAATTCACGGTGCTTCTGGAGGACGTTTTCAATCCCAGCGACGCTATTCGGGTTGCGCAGCGAATCCAAGTAAAATTGGCTGTTCCGTTCGACATAAAAGGGCAACAGATAGTCATAACCGTAAGCATCGGTATTGCTTCGAGCGGCAGCTCCTATGCCAACGCCGAAGAATTGCTTCGGGATGCCGAAATCGCTATGTATCGGGCGAAGCAGGCGGGGAAAGCACGTTGCGAGGTGTTTGACCCGGCAATGCACTCGAGCGCAGTGCACCGGCTGAAGTTGGAAACCGAGCTTCGCAGGGGCCTTGAGAACGGAGAGTTGCTCGTCTACTACCAGCCTATCGTTGAACTCGCCAGCGGCAAGATCGTAGGCTTTGAAGCATTAAGTCGCTGGCGGAGGCCCGAGGGTTTGGTGCCGCCAGCGGAATTCATCCCCATTGCGGACGAAACCGGCCTGATCCTACCCATGAACCGCGCACTCTTGCGCGATGCCTGCCAGCAATTACGAACCTGGCAGTCGCAGTTTGGTTGTGATCCTCCCCTTACGATGAGCGTGAACCTCGCTCCTAAACAGTTCGGACTGCCAGAATTGGCGAAGGAAATTGCAACGATATTGCGGGAGACGGGTATCGCCCCAGGCACACTGAATTTCGAGATCATGGAGACTATTGCCATGGGCGACGCAGACCGCGCCCTCTCGGTATTGACGGAACTCAAAGCACTCGGCGTCCGCCTCAGCATCGACGATTTCGGAACCGGATACTCCTCGTTGAGCCGGCTGCCACGGTTTCCCGTCGACGCCCTCAAGATTGATCGAAGTTTTATTTCCAATATGAACCGTGATCGGGAAAGCTGCGAGATCGTGCGGCTCATCATTATGCTGGCGCATAGCGTTGGCCTGAAGGTTGTCGCCGAAGGAACTGAAACCGAAGATCAAATCGGCGAACTCAAGCAGCTGGGTTGCGAGATGGCGCAGGGATACTTCTACTCGCCGCCAGTCAGCTCACAATCAGCTTTTGGCCTCTTGCTGCATAGCGATAAGAAATCCTTTCTTCCCAACGCCTTAGACTTTTCTCCCTTTACGAAAGTGGACTCGTTCCCCGGAGGCTTATGAAATCAATCCTTCTAGTAGAGGATAGTCGGTTCTTGCGGCATGCGAATGAACGAAAGCTTGCGAAGGCGGGTTATCGCGTAACGACGGCAGCTGACGGAGAAGAAGCCCTGCACCTCGCTCGGACAACAGCCCCCGATCTTGTGCTGCTGGATATGCTATTGCCGAAGCTCGGGGGACCCGAGGTCCTTAGAACCTTACGCAAAGACCCTGAGACTTCCATGATTCCTATTATCGTCCTGAGCAGTTTGCCTCAAAGCAATGAGGAGAAACTTAAAGCAGAAGGAGCAGCCGCCTATTTAGAAAAATCACGCCTGGATCTCGGTAACGATTCGGAAGCGCTGCTTCAAGTTGTGGCAGAAACACTGGCCCAACAGAGCCCAAATACTTAAGAAGACCCTGTTTCAGTACGGAGCATTGAACATGACACCAGAGATGGCATTTGAGTGCTTGCTCGTTTCACAAGATCCTGTGCTCTTCTGCACAATTAGCAAAGTCCTCCGTAATTTTTCCATCAGCGTGGATCACTGCCTGAGTTCTTCAAAGGCCCGCGACGTCGTCACGCGAGGAAGTCATGATCTCGTCGTAATCGATTGGGAGGGGGATGCCTCATCAGAGCTGCTGATCGCAATTTGGAATTTGCAAAAAAAAAGGAAGCCGACCTTGTTGGCCATTTCTGGCGATGGGTGCTCTGTGCCGGGAGCACACGTTATCTTGCGCAAACCCGTCACGATAGAGTCGGGGACCGAGTCGCTCAAGGCCGCATATTTCCGCATGTTGTTGGAACATCGCCTAACAGCCAGGCAGGCAGTTATGAAGTGCGTTAATGCCCGCGACGATAGCGGTCGCAAAATTCCTGCGACAATCACCGACATCGGTAATCGCGGGCTGGGGCTCAGCAGTAAAGAGAAACTCGCAATCGGAAGTGTGCTGTCCTTTAGCATCCATCTGCGCGAGACCTCCATGCCAGTACATATTCAAGCCCGCGTTGTCTGGACTCGCGAGTACGGCACAGCTGGATGCGAGATTCTCGGTATGCCTCCGGTCGATCGCGATGTCCTGCGCGATTGGCTGAAAACGAAAACTCAAGTGAAAAAACCCTTGATCTCCGTGTGAGATTACAAGCGAGGCGGAATGGGGGCTTTATCCCGGAACAATTCATAATTGTGGTTGCGGACGACTCGCCAGTTTACCGAAAGCTGGTTGAGAAAACTCTGGCTCGCGAGGAATACATTGCTTTCAGCGCAAAAAATGGTCGCGAAGCGATTGAACTTGTCGCGATGCATCAGCCCTCAGTCGTAATTACAGACTGGGAGATGCCCGACGTTACTGGTCTTGAGCTGTGCGAACGAATACGTCGGGAGCGTGACTCTTATACGTACACGATTCTGCTGACGAGCAACAATGAAAAAGCCCAAATCGTACAGGGTTTGGCAACTGGGGCCGATGATTACCTGACGAAACCGTTCCATCCGGATGAGTTATTGGCTCGTGTTGCAGTGGGACGTCGCATTGCGGAACTGCACCGCCAACTTCAAGCCAAGAACAGGCTGCTTGAGGAATTGGCGCTTACAGATTCACTTACCGAGCTTCCAAACCGGCGAGCGATCGAGCAGTGGGCGCCCCGCGAGCTTAGTAGTGCCGCTCGGCATGGCTTCGATTTTTGGGTCGTCATGGCAGACCTAGATCGCTTCAAAAGTGTCAACGATATGTACGGCCATGATGCCGGAGACTTGGTTCTGAAGAAATTTGCTGATGTGCTGAGAGCAAATACTCGGGCTTCTAATATTTGTGGTCGCATCGGAGGGGAGGAATTTATTTTTGTGCTAACCCATATCGGTAGGCAGGATGCTTTTACTGCCGTTGACCGCATCAGAAGGCGCCTTGAAGATGAACGTTTTATCTTCAATGGAAGCGTCGTGAATGTAACCGCGAGTTTTGGCATTTCCAGTTTTCAGCCCGGCTCAGCTCCTGAATTGAATGAGCTTCTTCGTCATGCAGATGCTGCCCTGTATGCGGCAAAACGGGGCGGCCGAAATCGAATTGAATTCGCCAGTTGAAGCGGCGCCCACTAGATCCGAAACGGTAGCTCTATGCCAGTAAGTCGATATTGAGATGCATGCCGGGCTGCTGGCCCGGAAGAGTGTGCGGTTAAGTGTGCGCCTTTACACGAGCAAACTACCGGGATAGAACACTATGGAGTTGAGTGTCCAGCCAGCAATCGAGATCGGTTTGATGCTGTGGACTGGTGCATTTGAAGCTGATGCCGGTCTTCCCATGCCGATCATCCCAAACCACCGTGCCAATCGCTCTGATCGCTGAATCTGCACCTGGCAAAGAGAGAATTACTTGCACTGCTTCGCCGGGTCTGAGCGTTGAGGGAGTCGCCAGAGCCATACCGCTGCCACTTATATTCATGCTGGTGCACCGAAAGTCGGTTCCGGAGCTCTGTATTAAAAGGACTGGAAGTTCCACCGTGCTACGGAAATAGCGCCTCCGCTCGCGAACCATGAGGTCATAGGCTGCATAGAGCACCCGCCGAATTTGCTTGCCTTCGAGAGGACGCTCGAAGACAAGATTGGCACCATTCTGAAGTGCTGTGTGCGCCTGCGCGGCATCCGTGGCAAGGGCAAATATTACCGTGTTCCTGTTCGAAGGGCTCTGCCGCAGCGTCGCCAGAATTGCACTTGCATCGGGAACGGCGTCGAAATCGAGGAGAACGGCTTCGTACTTCGTGCGTCCTAGTTCCTCAGGGATCCCGGTGGTCGTAGCACTTGCTTGCGCTTCAATTCCAACTTCTCTGGATATTTCCGAAAACGTCCCGGCCAACCAAGGGTCGGGTGTGACCAGAAGTGCATGTAGTGCATTACTCACGTTCGCTCTTTTCGCAGTTCCGACAAATGATTCTGTTCTTTCTGAGAGTTCGATTCGAGTCTGCCGCTGACCCTACTTTAACTCAGTAATCTGCAAAACTTTGTCCCATTTTGGTTCTGTTCTGTTTTCGTAACAAAATCAAAATGGTAAACAGCACAACTCGCACTTAGTGCAAGAGTGAGGCTGAGATGAATAGGTTTACCCCGGTCAGGATCGAAGGTTGCAGCCCAGAACCGCCTCGACGTAACCACGCTTCTGGTAACCACTCTGGTGCCGCCAGGCGCCCGGAAAGTAGTCCCTGGACTTTGATCGTGTGTTCAGCGGATGCGCAACCGGCAATGACTCGAGTAATTGGAGTACCCCTTAGATGAAAACCTCCTTTCGCAGAACGCCGACGCAGCCGATGTTGGCCGCAGCAATCCTAATAACCTTACGGTTCATGCTATGTCCCTCACCGGTGTTTGCTCAAACCGCGCAATCTTTCAGTCCCACAGGAAGCATGAACACTGGCCGAAACGCGCATCGCGCTATAGGCTTGAACGATGGCACGGTTCTCATTGCTGGTGGGTATGACGTCAATGAAAACGCCCTGGCGAGCGCGGAACTCTACAATCTTGTGACAAGTGGATTCACTCCGACTGGTAGCCTCAACACGGCGCGCAGAAACTTCGGTATCACTCTGCTTGATAATGGCACCGTTCTGGTCGCGGGAGGCTACGATGCCAATTTTAATAGCTTAACGAGTGCGGAGATTTACGATCCGGGCACGGGAACCTTCACTTCTACCGGAAGCTTAAACGTAGCACGCGCTGACCTCACAGCGACTCGGCTGAACGACGGCACGGTGCTGATTGCCGGCGGGTTCGACACTGGCGGCAATTCTCTTGCCAGCGCGGAGCTCTATATTCCATCGACCGGCACATTCGTTCCGACTGGAAGCTTAAACAATGCCCGCGGATTCTCCACAGCCACAGCCTTGATGGATGGCACAGTCCTCATCGCGGGAGGCTGGGCTGCTGCTGGCGGTGCGCTTGCGAGTGCCGAGATTTATGATCCCCTTACAGCATCGTTCAACAATACCGGTAGCCTGAATGCCGCACGTGTGCGAAACACTGCAACTCTGCTCAATGGAGGAAATGTCCTCATCGTTGGAGGCGAAGATAGCGCTAGCAACATACTTGCCAGCGCCGAAATATACAGTCCTGCTACAGGCGCGTTCACCCTGACCTTCAGTCTAAACACTGCTCGCGGCGACCACGCGGCGACATTACTGACGAACGGAACAGTGCTTGTCGAGGGCGGCTTTGCTTGCGACCCATCCAACTGCCTCGCATCTGAGGTGAACATGTCCCCCAGTGCAGAAACATATGACCCGGTCGTTGGATCCTTCAGCGTAACCGGAAGTTTGGCAATAGCACGCCAAGTCCACACGGCGACGCTTCTCTTGGACGGAACCATCCTAGTGGCGGGGGGCTGGAGTGGGAATAATTCAGGTTTGACAAGCGCCGAAGTGTATCAGCCTGGCACTTTTGCACCTGGAAACTTAACCTCAATCAGTATCAGTCCCCTCAACCCGTCTTTATTCGTGGGAACCTCTCAGGCACTTGTGGCTATCGGGACATTCAGCGACAACAGCACACAAACCCTTGCCTCCGTAATCTGGAATTCTTCCGACAGCACGGTTGCTACTGTCACGAACGATTCCGGGAGCAATAGCGGTATCGCCAATGACTCGACCAACAGCGGGGTCGTTTTTGGGGTGGCAGCAGGAACGGCGACCGTGACCGCCTGTGCCGGAGTTGTCTGCGGCTCGACAATAGTCACCGTCATTTCCCCCGGTGGAAGCCAGGGCTTTTCCATGATTGGATCGCCCGGAAGTCTCACGGTAGCTCCTGGGGGGACTGCCACGTTCTCCTTAGTGCTGATGCCGCAAGGTGGCTTCAGCCAAAGCGTTATGTTGTCATGTGGCGGGCTTCCGCCCGGCGCGCAGTGCGCGATCTCTCCCTCCCAGCTGACGCTCAGTGGGGCACACAATGCTAACACCACGGTAACTATAACAACCCACACCTCATCAACTGCGTTGTTTAATTCCAAGACCAGCCCACGGGGGAGCTTCTGGGCGCGGAGTGGCGCTGCCCCGGCTTCTATTTGGGCGACCGGGATGTTCAGTGTGTTCCCAGTCAGTTTGGGTTTTTGGCTTATTGCAATGCGAAAAAGGAGAGCAACCAGCGGAGCGCTGATCACAATTTTCCTACTCTTCCAGTTAGTGGCCTGTAGTGGCTCAAATTCGAGGGGAGGAGGCGCAGGTGGTACACCCCCAGGGCGCTACGTAATTGTTGTGACTGGCACATCAAGTGGAATGAGTCGTGGTGCTCAGTTGAACTTGATTGTGAAATGAGACTGAAAGAGGGCTTACGTCCTCAGTTGATCAGCACAGAGCACACACAAAAGGCAAGTCATCCTCCGTTTTGTTCCGCTTTCGTAACAAAATCAAAATAGTAAACAGATAATACGGCGTCCTGTGCCAGAGTGCCCAAACGAGACGTTAACCGCACAAGGAGCGCAGACTCCGCCCCTCGGCCTCAGCGATCACCCAAAACCGGCCAATGAGTATCACCTGAAAACCGGCCAACGAGAGTAGCGTCCGGGACATTGACACCCGCGGAGGCTTGTAGCCTCCATGGGCATGGCCAATGTCTTGAACGAAGAGAAGAAACAACAAGTCTTAACTCTGGGACGGCTGGGATGGTCGCTGCGGCGCATCCAGCGAGCGACCAGAATCCGCCGCGAAACCGCCAGCGCCTACCTGAA
>Ga0137379_10002555_pt1 | contig 16953 bp, 12 predicted proteins | sample SagtaG_18_FD_104812 | JGI IMG/M metagenome (GOLD analysis project Ga0137379, IMG submission 104812) | Vadose zone soil microbial communities from Sagehorn Ranch, Mendocino, California, USA - Sage2_L_80_16 metaG | ecosystem: Environmental > Terrestrial > Soil > Vadose zone | place: USA...
CGAGGAAAAGCGCTACCGCTTGCCGCGCGCGAAACCCCTCGAAGTGCTGCACATCTTGATGGATCAGCATGGTCTCAGGCAGAAGGACCTCGTAGACGTTTTCGGCGCCCCCAGCATCGTCTCGGAAGTCCTGACCGGAAAGCGCGAGCTAAACAAACACCACATCCAACGCCTCAGCCGCCGCTTCCATGTTTCCCCGGAGCTTTTTTTCTAGGTGTGCGGCGGCAGAGCGCGTCTTTCGCCCCTTCTCCGCCGTGCTATAGTCTCCCGTCGCATCAAGCAGTGAAGTAGGATCGATGGCCCTTTCAAGAAGGAACTTCGGCTGCCACAATCGCAATGCCGCAGCCGATGGGTATAAGCAGAGGAATCATCATGGACAAACAAGACTCGCAAGAGGTAACTGAGGCGGCGAAAGGCCCAGCGAAGGGCGATTTTATCGCGCCCCCGGAAGTGCAGTCACAGGATGAACAGGTAGACGCCCTTCCCCAACAGGAGGAGTTTTGGCGGCCCCCGGTGCGGTTCGGCAGTGTGCCGGTGGAGAAGGAGCCGCTCGGCTGGGATCGCCGCAAAGGATTTCGCAAACTCTATCCGCAAGTCATGCTCCCGTTTCAGGTCGTCGAGCGCGTTTCTTTCGGCCATCCGAAACTCGAACCTAATCGTCTCTTCTGGGGCGACAATCTCCACGTCATGCGCCAATTGCCAAGCGAGAGTATTGACCTGATTTATATTGATCCACCCTTCTTCTCCGGCAGGCAATACAACGTAATTTTCGGCGATCAAAACGAGCTGCGCTCATTCTCTGACATCTGGGAAGGCGGCATGCCAGGTTACCTGATCTGGCTAAACGCACGGCTCTTTGAGATGAAGCGCCTGCTCAAAAGAACGGGGAGCATATACGTCCACTGCGACTGGCACGCGGGGCACTATATTAAGGGTGAGCTAGACAGGATTTTCGGGCCCGCATGCTTCAGAAATGAAATTATTTGGTATTACTACAACAAAATGCACGACAACAGAAAGGGTCTCTTTCCCAGAACACACGACGTAATATTTTCCTACGCGAGAGACCTTTCTCGGGAGCCCAGGTTCAACTTGCTGAAACAGAAGCGGGATCAGCCTATGAGGCAACAGGCACGCGTGAAGGACCCGGAGACTGGTCGCGCCAAGCAGAAGCGCGACGAAGAAGGCAATCTTGTGTACTACACTGTGACGGAAAGGACCATCGACGATGTTTGGCGGATTCCTTATCTGATGCCTGCGGACGAAATCGAGCGTATAGGTTACCCAACGCAGAAGCCAATTGAGCTTTTGCAGAGAATAGTCGAGTGTGGAACAAACCCAGGCGACACCGTGGCTGATTTTTTCTGCGGCGGTGGTTCCACGTTAGCGGCCGCACAAGGTGTTCGAGCGGTGCGTGACGAAAAAGGCAGAAAATCATTAGTGGCGACCGGTGAGTCGCGCCGCTGGATTGCCTGTGACCAGTCTCGTGTAGCGGTTGCCATCACAGAAGACCGACTCACATGGCTCGTAGAAAATAAGATCGGAAAAGTTTTTTCCGTACCAGACTTTACCGTCGAGCATTGGGGCGTGTATGAGGCACGACGGCTGGCCCAAGCGCCTCCCGATCAATTCCGCGCCTTTGTTTTGCGGGCCTTCGGTGCTGTGCCGGAAGAGCATGGGAACGGTATTCACGGCTATAAGGGAGCGATTCCTGTGTGGGTTGGCGAGCCGAGTCAAAAAAGTGCTGTGACAGCGGCAGACGTTCAGACTTTCGCTAACGCCATTCGAAAAACCATCCGCTATAAACAAGACAATCTGCGGGACGGCATCATGCTGGCGTGGGCGTTCAGGCCTGACGCCGTCGAAGCCGCAGACCGCTTGCGCCGTCTTGAGCAAACTGACCTCAATTTTATCCGGCTGGATATGATTCGCATTGACTCGCCGCGCTTTCGCGAGCATGTGACCGCGCTTTCAACCGACCATGCGGACTACGAAAAGTTCCTGACATTCGTCCAGCCGCCGAGGGTGGAAGTAGGTTATAAGCGCATCGCCTCGCGAACTTACAAGTTTGACGTGAGCGAAACTGCGATCCTGAATCCCGGAGCAAAAATCATCAACGTGCAGTGGGACTTCGACTACGGCAAACGCTTCAGCAGCACGCCTGGATATTCTTTTCTGCATGGCAACAACAAGCAGCCGGAGTTGCAGGCACAATACGAGTTCCCTTCCTCCGGCAAAAGGAAGATTGCCTGCAAAGTGCAGGACGACATGGGCGGCGAGGGCCTGTGGGCGGCGGAGATTGAGATAAGCTGATCGAATGTTCAATCGTTTCGCGCAATACGAAGATGCTTTCCGCGACTGGCGACGGGATGGCAAGCCGGGACTGAAAGCCGAATCCTATAAGTACGTCGAATTCCTGACCTCACCCGATAATGACGAGTGCGCGCGGACTGGCACACTCTGGCCGCATCAGTGGGAGGCGTTTCTGCGCGTAATCTATGCCCACGAAATTCTGGGCAAGGTGGACATTGGAGTGGATGGGCTGCTCCTTAATATCGTCACCGGCGGGGGCAAGACAGCGTTGATCGCCGCCATTATCGCCTGGCTGCGGATCGCGCAAGATGTGCAGAAATTCGCTCTCCTGTGCCCAAATTTGATCGTGCGCGATCGCTTAGAAGATGACTTCGATGGCGGGAAAGTTTTCAAGGAGCGCGATTTGATACCGGACTGGGCGCACTGCGGGCCGAAGGACTTCGTGCTCACAACTCTGGGTAGTGGCAAGGAAGGCGGCTGGGCAAGCCTCTTCAGCTCCAGCGTGATCCTTGGAAACATTCACCAGTTCTACCAGAGTAACAAAAGCGGACAGAGCAACCTGTCGGCCTTGATGAACGGCCCGGAGTTTGCCCTCTTTAACGACGAGGCTCATAACTCGCCCGCAACAGAGTACGACGCGACGCTGCGGCGGATGCGCGAAAAAGTGATCCTGCGTCTAGATACCACGGCGACACCCGACCGCGCTGACGGCAAGGTTCCCGAAAGCGACATGATCTACGAATACGGCGTAACGGACGCGCTGGCCGATGGGATCATTAAAACGCCTGTGGTCTATCAGCCGGATATTAAGACCGTGCAATTAACCTATACGGATGCGCGAACAGGCGAAAAGCGGAAAGTGGAGGAAATTGACTGGGATGAAGTCGACCGGCTAGGTCTTAACGCAACGCAATGGGTGACCGACGATGAGCCGATGCGTCAGCAGATGGCAATCGCATTGCGCCGCCTTGAGGAACAAGAGAGACGCGCGAAGGGCCGGTATCAACCGATTCTATTTGTAGTGGCGGTTTGCAAGGCAGACGCTCAGAAGGCGGAGCAGACGCTCAGCAAATATTTCAAGGTTAAGACCCTTCTTGTGACTGAAGATTCGGACGAAGCAGACCGCCAGAAAGCCCGGGAGCTTGGCAAGCAGCAGAAGACCGCCAACCCCTACAAGGCGGTCGTCAGCGTGCTGATGCTACGCGAGGGCTGGGACGTGCCGGAGGTGGGCGTAATTCTCCTGCTGCGCAAGTTCGGCAGCAAGGTGTATGGGCAACAAGTTATTGGTCGTGGATTACGGCGAGTCAGGGCAAAGGGAGTGCAGCCAACGGAGCCACAGATTTGCGCCGTGGTGGATCATCCTAAGTTGGAACACCAGTGGCTCTGGGATATGTTCAACGCCAAGAAGCGTCAGAACGTGATGATCGAGGATTTGTTCGACGAGACTGAGGATCTTCCAGCGCCGCCACGTAAGCAGGAATTTGATAAACCAGAACTAGCCATCGACTTGCCTCCAGTGGACCCTTCCCTTGCGGACGATGGGGAATTTGATCTGGGCGACGTGCCTCCTCCACCCAAGCCGCTAGGGAACTGGAAAGAGACATTAGGGGCCCTCGAATACGATTCAACGGCGATTGAAATCACAAAAGTCGGCATGGCTGGAGTCGTGGGCCAGGAATTAGGCGGAAAAGGTTGGAAAACAATTCACTCTGCTCCAGAAGCAAACGGGCCCGCTCAGGCTGTGCCCCAAGTATCGGATGACGCCGCCCGCGACGCCGTGAAAGAGGGACTTCTGGAAATGGCAGAGACCCTGACCATCGAAGCGGGCTATGCTGCGACGTACAAAGACCGCGTTTACAGTGCACTCCTGCATCACGTGCGCGAAAGGTTTCTCGACGGCTCCTCTTTGGGCCTCGCCTCGCGCCTGGAAATTGAATTCGCATGGAAAATGCTTCGGCAGGTTAAAACGAAAGTTGCGGCCACTCCGGGCTTGGTAGCGGGGATGATCGAATATGGCGATTAGCATACACGGTGAGTACAGCAGTCCTCGCAAGAGTCCGTGGAATTTTGAGCATTACCACAGTGACCTCGAACGGAGAATGATGGACCGCTTGGAACGAGATCCGCATGTGATTAAGTGGATGAAGCGCCACGGAATTACGATTCCTTGGATTGACGGCCAGAAGCATCAGCGCCGCTATGTTCCAGACTTCCTCGTGGAATACGAGGACGGGAGAAAAGCTCTCATCGAGGTGAAGGACCCAAGCCGTTTAGACTCCAATGATGTGCAGCGCAAGCGCAAAGCGGCGGAGATGTGGTGCAAGCAGCGCAGGATGGAGTACGTTATTGCCACAATAGGGTGAACCCAAAACTCCACCTCCATAGCTCCGCTCCATGGGTCTGTCACCTAAGCGCTATCTGAATCCTTCAAGAATTTGGGCCAAATCAGCCCTTGACAACCGCTAGTCAGTTTTGGTATAATTACCTGAGTCGTAATCGCCAGGCGCCGCTAGGGAGTAAGAGCCGCTAGAGAACGCCGCAAGGGCTTCCCCAGGGTTGCAAGGGGCCGAAAGGGATCAGATGTCAAGTCAGGTTCTTCCTGCCTCTGAGGCCGAAGGTCAAAGACCATCAGTAGCCGGTCACGAGCGATTCACGCGAGTCCCGACTCCCGTCGGGACCAGTCACGAATCACCAGTCACTTCGTGTAAGCCCTTTAGATTCACACTCTTATCAAAAAACGCGCTTGCAAACCATTTAGAATCACACTCTTGCAAAAACAAAGGACTTAAAGTGCCCTGTTTTCACACTCTTACAAAAAAAGGGGTGGGGGAGGGGGTAGCACAGGCTTCAGCCTGTGTGCTAGGAGCCACACGTCACGGACCACAAGTCATCAGTCGTCACACCATATTGGCCGTTGCGCCTCCGCCTCAATTCAGCCACACTATCAATCCGCCGACCGCGCAGAGGCAGCCCTGCAATGCTGAGTAACTCAACGACAAAGGTAGCGCTAAAATGAGCCACCCGACCGACCCCATGGGAGAACTCATCCCCCCGACGCGCCTAATGCTCACGCCCGGACCTTCCTCCGTGGACCCGCGCGTCTATCGCGCCCTGGCCACTCCTTTGGTGGGCCATCTCGATCCCTGGTTCCCCACGATGATGACCGACGTCCAGGTGCTTCTTCGCCGGACCTTTCAGACTGAGAATCGCGTGACCTTTCCGCTCTCCTCCTCCGGCTCGGGCGCCATCGAAGCCTCGGTCCTGAACCCGCTCGAAGCGGGCGACGAAGCCATCGTCTGCGTCAATGGCGTCTTCTCCGAGCGCATGGCCGCCATTGCCGAGCGCACTCCGGCGAAGGTTACCCGCGTCGAAGCCGCCTATGGCCGCGCAGTGGACCCGGAAGACGTCCGCCGCGCCGGCAAGGGCCGGAAGATCAAGATTGTCGGCCTCGCTCATGGCGAAACCTCTACGGGCGTCATGCACCGCCTCGATGACTTCCGAAAGGTTGCCGACGAGCTCGGCGCGCTTCTTGTCGTGGACGCTGTCGCCACGCTTGCCGGCGTCCCGCTTGACGTGGACCGCCAGCGCATTGACATCTGCTTCAGCGGCTCGCAAAAGGCCATCAGCGCCCCGCCGGGCATGGCGCCTATTACGCTCAATCCGCGCGCCGAGGAAGTTCTCGCGGCCCGCAAGACAAAAGTCCAGAGCTGGTATTTCGACCTGACCACGGCGATGAATTACTGGGGCAAAGAGCGCCTCTATCATCACACACCGCCCATTTCCCTGATTTACGCGTTGCGCGAGGCGCTTCGCATTGTCCTCGAAGAAGGACTCGAAGCGCGATGGGAGCGCCAGCGCCGCAACCAGCAGGCCGTGAATGCCGGTCTTGAAGCCCTGGGGCTCGAGCTGTTTGTCACCAATCCCGCCGACCGTCTGGTTACCGTGAGCGCGGTGAAAGTCCCCAAGGGTGTCGAAGATGAGAAAGTTCGCCACCAGCTTCTCGACGAATTCGGCATCGAAATCGCCGGCGGCTTTGGCCCCATCAAGGGACAGATCTGGCGCGTCGGCTTGATGGGCTGGTCGAGCCAGAAGAACCACGTTCTCCTGTTCCTGGCGGCGCTCGAAAAGACTTTGCTCGATCAGGGATTCCGCGTTCCCAGCGGCGCCGGAGTCGGCGCGGCCGTGCGCAGCTACACGCAGTCCGAAAGCGCTGCCGCCCGCCACGAACGCGTCGGCGTCGGGAGATAAAAAAGGGCTCGCTATGCCAGCGATGATCGCCAACGTCGGAGCGATGAGCGAGTTTGTCGGCGCGTTTGACGTGCCTTCAAAACTCACCGGCCAGAGCTATCACTGCCGCTTCTCGCACCTGTGGAACGGCTTGTCCACGCGCCACAGCGACACCATTGACACGAAGTTTTTTGTGGATGGACGCGCCGTTGTCGTAGGCCTGGCGCACACCGCGTTTGTCGAATTTCGTTCCCGCGCCAAGCGCGATCTGACCGACCGCGAAGCCAGCTACGTTGCCGCCGCCTACCTCAAGGAGCGCCTGCAGGAAGAAGACGAACGCCCGCTCTACGACGTCTCCCACGGCGAAGTCCTCCGCTTGATTGGTCAGCTTCAGATCCGCTGATTTTTTTTCAGGCGTCGGAAAGCGATTCGGGAAACTCCGAAGGCTCTTTCAATTCCCCCACTTCGAAAATTTCCCCGCAGTCCAGGCATTCGACGTATTCCGCGTCGCTGTCTTTCGCAATCACTCTGGTTCGCGGATGACGGCAAGAAGCAGGTTCTGTCATGAGCCAGTTCCGTCGGAATAGAATATCGCATCGCTGCGCCGCAGGCGAATCTCAATCGCTCGCCGCCGCACGGAATGCTTCGAGGCGCGGATGATGCAATCCATCGCGGCGAATGAAGTACATCACCAGAAACATCGTCAATCCTCCCGCGATCATCACGCCGATGGCAACGCGCAGCCCGATAAGCAGATCGGAGAGATCGTCAATCTCCCCGACCACGTAAGGACCCAGAATCCCGCCGAGGAGCTGCGTCGCGAACATATAGACCCCCACCGACGAAGCATGCGCGCGGCTGGGCATCAGATCGTGAATCACCGCGGTCACCGGTCCGTGATACCAGGACATGAAGAACGCCGCGGTGAAGAATGCAATCACCACGGAGAGTTTCTCCTCCGTCGTGATGGCCCACAGGAGAAATGGCGCAGCGAGGAGGAATCCCGTGGCAACAGTGAGGATGCGTCCGGAGAGGAAGCGCTTCTGCAGCAGATCGGCAATCGCCCCGCCGGCCAGAACGCCAACCAGCAGAGAGATCAACAGAGTCGGCCCGAGCGAAACGCCGGCCTCGCGCAGGCTGAAGTCCTTGTAGCGGACCAGAAAGTCTGTGCCCCAGGTGATGAACGCGACGCTGGCAAACGTGATCATAATGCCGCTCGCGATGAGCGCCACAAACGCTGGCACTCCCAGCAGCAACCGCAGCGGAATCGCCTCGGACCTCGGCCCGCGCGGAGGCTCCGCCATTCCCACTACGGCGAGCACAAACGCAGTCCCGGGAATCCCGATATAAATGAATGCGCGCCGCCAGCCAAAGGCATCGCCAATCACGCTGCCCAACAGTTGTCCCGCGGCTCCGCCCAGCAGCATTCCGGCGGCGAAGATGGCCTGCGCGCGGGCTCTGCTCTGCACAGAGAACGCGCCGGAAATCATGGATTGCCCGGCCGGCGCATACGCGGCTTCGCCCACGCCGACCAAAGCGCGCGCCGCAAGGAGCATCGTGAATGTGGTTGCCATGCCGCTGAGAACGGTTGCTGCGCCGGCGAAAATCACTCCGAAGGAAATCACGCGCGTGCGGCTCCAGCGGTCGGCAAACAAACCGAAGGGAATGCTGGCAACCGCCAGCACCGCCTGCAGGACGACTTGCAACAAGCCAAGCTGCGCGCTCGATGCGCCAAACTCGCCTCTCAGCAAAGGCACCAGAGGAGGCACAACGCCGCGTTCGGCGAAGTTGACAAAGTTAATCAAAGCGAGTACAGCGAGTACGCGGAGTTGGTATGCGGTGAGCGATGGGGATTCTTGAGCCATAAATCCACCTGCCGCTTCGGAAAGCGGCCGGCGCTCCGTCTGGCGAGCCCGATTATATACTGAGGATGAGACCCGCGACGAAGTCCGGAATCTCCTCGAGTGACCGCCTCACAACGGTCCTGTTTTACGCCGTTCTCTTTCTCCTGGCCTACTTGGTCTATCGTATTTTCGAGCCGTTTCTGGTGCCCTTGGGCTGGGCCGGCGTGTTGGTGGTCTTCTTCTATCCGCTTCACGAGCGGCTGGAGAAGCGCCTGGGAAAGACCCGCACGGCGGCGCTGAGCACCGCGGGCGTCACGCTAATCCTGATTCTGCCGGCCTTGTTCCTGGTGTCGCTGTTTATCCGCGAGGCGTTGGAGGCCACGCGGGCTATCGAGCGCGGCCTCGTGGAAGGGCAGGCGCCATCTTTGGCGCGCGCGTGGGAGTGGATCACGAAACACGCGCCTGCGGGTGCATTCCCCGGCGGCGCGGCGGATTTGTCCACTCTTGTGAAACAGGCGGCAGGGCGCATAGCGGAATTCCTTGCGACGCGGCTCGGCGCGGTGCTGCGAAACGTGGCGTCCTTTGTTTTTGATCTCTTCGTAATGCTGTTTGCGCTCTTTTTCTTCTTTCGCGATGGAGGCGGCATCGTAAACGCCGTGCGCCGGCTGCTGCCCTTCGAGGAAGTCCACCGCGACACCATGATCTCCGAGGCGCGCAACATGATTTTCGCCAGCGTGACCACCAGCCTGATCCTTGCCGCCGTCCACGGAATCGCCGGGGGAATTTCTTTTGCGGTTGTGGGGATTCCCACGCCGCTGTTCTGGGGCGTGTGCATGGCATTCGTGTCGCTGATTCCCGCCGTCGGTTCGGGATTGATCTGGGCCCCGGCGGCAATCTGGCTTGCCGTCAACGGGCATCCGGGCCGCGCGCTCGTGCTCGCCGGAATTTGCGCCGGTGTTGCGGGCACGGTGGACAGTTTTCTGAGGCCCATGCTGCTGGGCGGGCGGACGCGGCTGAACGCCCTGCTGGTATTCATCAGCGTGATCGGCGGCGTGGGCGTATTCGGAATGCTGGGGCTGGTCCTGGGGCCGATTGTCGTGGCGACGACTGCCGGTGTTCTTGACGTTTATTTCCGGTCGGCGGAAACGCACCCGATGGCGCCGGTGTAACCCCGGCTGCCGGTTTCGCTTGGCAAGCGATGCCGCTGTGCTAGAGTAGCCCGCTCGGAGCCGCTTCATGACCCTGAAGCCCGCACCACGGCCGGCTGAGCTTCCCACCGAAAAGCTTCGGTGGCGGTGCGACTCCGCGCGCATTCCGTTCGCAACAACGGCGCAGGCAGAGCCCCGGGAAGGCGTCATCGGGCAGGAGCGCGCGTTGCGCGCCCTGAAGATGGGCGTGGAACTTTCCGCGCCGGGCTACAACATGTTTGTGTGCGGCCTGGCCGGCACCAGCCGCGGCGGCATGATTTCGCGGATGATCGAGGAGATTCAGCCGGCCACGAAGGCTTCGCTGGACCGCTGCTACGTCCATAATTTCAAAAACCCAGACAGGCCGCGACTGCTCGCGCTGCCGCGCGGCCAGGCCAACCCATTCAAAAAAGACGTGCAGTCGGGGATCGAATTTCTGCGGCGGCGCATCCCGCAGGTGTTCGAAGGGGAGCCGTTCCAGCGTCAGAAGGGGCGGATCGTGGACCGCTTCACGGTGCGCGAGAAAGAGTTGATGGACGATTTCACGCGGCGCATCGCGCGCGAACAGTTCGCCCTGGGCCACATGCAGGTGGGGGCCGTGGCGCTCCCCGAGATTTTTCCGGTGCTGGAAGGCCAGATGGTGCCCATCGAAGACGTCACCAAGCTGGTGCACGAGGGCAAGCTCGAAGCGCCGGTGGCCGAGGAAATCGAGCGCAAGTACGAGATGTTCCGGCAGGAATTCACGGTGGTCTACCGGAAAACCCTTACGCTTTCGCGGGAACTGGCCAGCGAACTGAGCTACCTGGAGCAGGAAGCCGCCTCGGTGCTGGTGGATGGCGTGATCGAAGAGCTGAAAGAGAAATATAAGGCACCCAGCGTCGAAGAATATCTGGAAGAGGTCCGCCATCACTTGCTCGACAACCTGGATCCATTCAAGGAAAGAGAGGGCGAGGAAGAACAGCAGCAGACCCCGGGCGACGGCGGGCCGAAATCTTCTCCGAGCGAACGGGATCCTTTTCGCATGTACGGCGTCAACGTGATTCTGGCGCACAACGAAGCGGATTCCTGTCCCATTATTTTCGAAACCACGCCCACCTATGCCAATCTGTTCGGCACCATTCAGCGAAGCTATGATTCGCGCGGCGGCTGGAATTCCGATTTCATGGACCTGCGGGCGGGTTCCATCCTGCGCGCCGACGGCGGTTATTTGATTATGTACGCGATGGACGCGCTGACCGAGCCGGGCGTTTGGCGGACGCTGAAGCGCACGCTGAACCACAGCCGGCTGGAAATCCAGCCGATTGACGTCTTCTTCCCGTTTGGCGCCTCGGCGCTGAAGCCCGAGGCCATCGACATCAATATCAAGATTGTTTTGATCGGCGACCGCAACATGTACGAGCTGCTCTACGAATACGAGGAGGATTTCCGGAAGATTTTCAAAGTGCGGGCGGAATTCGATGAAGAGATGGTGATGACCGAGGAGGTCATCAACGAGTATGGCGGGCGGCTGCGAAAGCTGAGCGAAGCGGAAGGACTCTGCCCGTTCGACCGCGCGGCGCTCGCGGCCATGCTGGAATATGGCGTGCGCCGAGCGGGCCGCCGGAGCAAGGTGACGGCCCGGTTCGTGGACATCGCGGACCTGGCGCGGGAATCGTGCTACATCGCCAGCGAACTCGGCGAGTCTCCGGTCTCCGCCAAGCACGTGCGCAGCGCCATCGAATCCAAGATCGAGCGCCACAACCTGGTGGAAACGAAACTCCGGGAGATGATTCAGGAAGGGACGCTGCTGATTGACACGGCCGGTTCGCGCGTCGGCCAGGTGAACGGGCTGAGCGTGATGGAAATCGGCGGCTACGCGTTCGGCAAGCCCGTGCGCATCACCGCTTCCGCCGCGCTGGGCAAATCCGGCCTGATCAACATCGAACGCGAAGCGAATCTGAGCGGGCGTTTTCACGACAAAGGGATGCAGATCATCGCCGGCTATCTGCGCGGGAAGTTCGCGCAGGACAAGCCGCTTTCGCTGGCGGGCAGCATCTGCTTCGAGCAATCCTACTCGGGTATTGACGGCGACAGCGCCAGCTCGACGGAAATCTATGCGCTCCTTTCCGCGCTCTCCGGCCTGCCGTTGCGCCAGGACATCGCCGTGACCGGCTCGGTGAACCAGCAAGGCGACATCCAGTGCATCGGAGGCGTGAATCAAAAGATCGAAGGATACTTCGACGTCTGCCGGCTGAAGGGGCTGACCGGCACTCAGGGCGTGATTATTCCCAGCGAGAATGTGGAAGACCTGATGCTGCGCGAAGACGTCGTCGAAGCGGTGGCGGCGGGGAGATTCCACATTCATCCGGTCGCCTCGGTGGAGCAGGGAATTGAGATTCTGACCGGCGTGCGCGCCGGGCAGCGCGGCGCCGAGGGCACATTCGAGCCGGACACATGCTATGCGCTCGTGGACCAGCGGCTGCGCGAAATGGCGAAAACGCTGAAGGAGTTCGAGTAGAGATCCCTTGCGCTGAGGCTCAAACCGGGCGCGGCAGGAGCTGCATCTTAGCGCCCAGACGAATGACGCCGCCATCCACAACAATGGTTTCGCCGGTGACACTTCCCGCTTCCACCGCGAGGTAAAAAACCGCCGCGGCCACTTCTTCGACGGTCGAAATTCTCTCCAACGGCGTGGTTTCGGCGCCTCGTTGCCAGATGGAATCCGGCCAGCCTACAAAATTCGTCCGCACCAATCCGGGAGCAACAGCGTTGACGCGAATTTCGGGCGCCAGCGCGCGGGCCAGCGATTTCGTGAGGCAATCGAGGCCGGCCTTCGATGCGCAATAGGCAATCGAACTGCCCAAGCCGTTGATTCCCGCGACAGACGTGATGTTCACGACCGACGCCCCAGGATTCTTGCGCAGCAGAGGAACCGCCGCGCGAACGCAATAGAACGGCGCGCGCAGATTGCTCTCGAACGTATGATTCCAGATTTCGTCGGTGAGCGCGTCGAGTTTTTCATGAGGGATTGGCGTGGTCCATGCAGCATTGTTCACCAGGAAGTCCAAGCGCCCCCATTCCTGCTCGATGCGCCGCACCAGGGCGATCACGGCTGCCTCCTGGGAGACATCCGCTTGAATGGCAAGCGCCGTTCCGCCCCTGCTGCGAATTCCCGCGACGACCTCTTCGGCTTGCTTCTGGGAGCGGCGATAGTTCACGGCAACGCGGGCGCCTTCCCGCGCAAACTGTTCGGCGATGGCCCGGCCGATGCCCGTCCCCGCGCCTGTGACCAGCGCAACATGATTGTGGAGTTTCATCTGTTCATTTCCTGAAGGCGAAAGGATTTGAAGGGCAAAGTATACACAGTTCCGCTCACAAGGAAAAAACCCTGTGTTGCGAGGAGGGACTCTGGTTGGTAATGGGGTTAGTTTCCGAGCACGCCTTCATCCAGGTACGACCTCGAGGGGGCGCTGTTAAATGGCCTGCAAAGGAGATCACTTCTACGACGCTGGGATGGTTCTCAAGCTCCGAAGGCTGATGGATGTTTGCTGTGGAATCCGGTGGCGTCCTGATAGGCTTTCGACAACGCGAGCAGTTTGGCTTCGCCGTAAAGATTGCCGATGAACGCGATTCCTGTAGGTTTGCCGGCCCTCGCCAAACCATTCGGAACCACCACGGCCGGGTGCCCAGTCAGATTCGTCAACCACAGGTTCAGGTTTGTACTGAAAAAAGGATCGTCAATCCTGCTCTGCGGTGCCACGTAGACGTCTAGATCAGCCATGACTTTGGCCACGGCTTCCATCAGAAGCGTCCGTATCCTGTTCGCTTGGATATATTCAATGGCAGGCATGGTCTGGGTGGTTCGGCACAGATTTCCAGTGTGATCCGGGTCCTGCCGGATGAGTTGAGCATCCTGTCCGGCCCGAATCATCTCATCCCAAACGGCACTGATCTCAGCAAAAACCGACGCGAAAGTCGTGGCGGTGATCGGAAGATTCGGCAGATCGATTTCGCGCAAATTCACGCCAAGCGAGCGCAACACCTCGATCGTTGCTTGGTCGTTGACCTGCTCTTCATGAACAGGCCGCTCCTGCTGAAATGCCACTCGCAGATATCCAACCCGCAGCTTTTTGATGTCCAGGGTCGCATCCCAGTTGAACGGCAAGTCCACGACGGTCAAGTCCATTCCATCCGGGCCGCGGATGGCGTTGAACACCACGGCGCAATCTTCCACAGCGCGACACAACGGCCCGACCTTGTCAAAACTCCACGCGCATGGCATCACACCGTGGCGGCTAACGCGCCCAAACGTCGGCCGCAGCGCGGTGACCCCGCATCGAATCGCGGGATCGATGATGGAGCCTACCGTTTCGGTGCCGATGGCAAAAGCGACCAAACCTGCCGCGGTTGCCGAACCCGGCCCGGCCGAAGAGCCACCGGAGCCTTCTGTTACATCCCAGGGGTTCTTTGTTTGGCCGCCAAACCACACATCGTCATGCGCCAATTCACCGGTTGCGAGCTTCGCGACTAGCACGGCCCCCGCCTTCTCGAGGTGTTCGACTACCGTCGCATCGATAGAAATAACCTGCTCCTTGAAGGGCGGAGCGCCCCATGTGGTTGGATATCCGCGCTTCGCGATGAGGTCTTTCGCTCCCCACGGGATTCCGTGCAATGGCCCGCGGTAGCGGCCCGCCTTGATTTCCGCGTCCGCCTGCCTCGCCTGGTTCAGCGCCAAATCGTCCGTGAAGGTAACCACGCATTTCAGCACTGGGTCGAATCTCTTCAACCTGTCGAGATACAGCTCGGTTAGCTCCAGCGAGGAAAGCTGACGAGATCGAATGAGAGCAGCTAGATGTGTCACGGGCCAGAATGCGAGCGACTCCAAATCCGACGGCCTGCTCAGCGTGCCAATGGCGCTCATGCGGAACGGCCGTCGTACGGTATCGAAGCGCATGCCAGGAAGAATTGGGCTGAAGCGGAGGGCTGGCTGGACGGTGACATCTAGATGAACCTCCCGGAGCTGCTTGTACATATCTCGGTTTTCGTTTACCCCCTTCAGCATCATGTCTCGCTGAGCATCAGTGAAGTGCAGCCCCGAGATTTCCTCTGCCTCACGCAACATCTCTGCTGTGATTTTCTGCGTTTTTTGTTCCTGCAATTTGGCCCACAACACGCCTGGCAGAAGTGAGGATGAGAGCCCCATGAAGGCAAAGTACTCAATGAACTGGCGGCGCTGGTTCACTCGATAACCTGATGCGAGTCCGTCTGCCATTTTGCTTCTCCTCCATAGCGGTTGACCTAGCCAGGGGCTCTTGTGCCTAACTCTCGTTAGGCTGGCCTGAACCGCCATGACGTGCAGCCTGAGACCAAGCATGCCCCGATACTGGTGTTGATAAGTTCTGATTATAAGCCCATAGATTGCACCACTAACGAGCAAACCGTTGAAGTGGTTGTATTTGGCATTTCGATTCGAGCAACCACGCGATAACTTCCGGATTGTCGGTGGCTCGCAAACTGATGACCCACTACCTATGGTTTCGTTTCTTGCGTTTCAGAGCGTGCAGCGAAATAGCCCTGGCGATGATCCACGCGGTAAAGCGGCCGGCCCTTCGGCGTGAGGAACGGCTGCCCGACGGAGTCCACAACGCTCACCTCAATCTTGTGATACTGGCCATCGTTGGACGGAGGCTTGAAACCCAGACTGTACTGATGCCGGAGCAGCGTGGCGATCTCCGCATAGATGGTCTGGAAGTCGCGCGCTTTCTCGGGGAAGTACGCCCGCCCACCCGTGGCGGCCGCTATTTCCCGGAGCGTCCGGTCAGCCTCTTCAAAACTGGCTTCGGTTGTCTGGATGGCCTCGCCGCGGGATTTCTTCTTTTGTTTGACCGTTTTTCCCGGAGAGCGCAATTCAACGCCCAGCGCGACGGCAAGGACAACCACCTGGCTGGCTCGCAGTTTCTGCTCGAGTTCCTGCCAGCGCCCCGGCGCAGAAGTGTCCAAGCTAGTGGAAAGCAGGACGATGGCACTCTTCCCCGGAAGAGGGTCGAGCCAGCCAAGCGCCGTGTGGAGGGCATCGAGCAGGTTCAACTGGGCCATGCCGAGGTTGTAACGCAAGTTCGCCAGCGCGTCTGCGACCGCAGACTTATCCGTCGTAAAGTCCATGAGCGGATGCGCGGCATCGTCGTAGGCGGCCAGGGCGACACGGTCGTCGGCGGCGAGCCCGGACATCAGGGCGTAAGCGGCCTGCAGGTGCTCGCGTTCGAGAAGGTATACGGCGGGGCCGGTTTCCACCATCACGAGCACTTGTGCGGGCTCATCCATGGAAAGGAAATTCGTGATGGGCTGTTCGGCGCCGTTATCGAAGACGCGGAAATTCTCGCGGGAAAGCCCGGAGGCAAAATGGCCTTGCGCGTCGGTGACACTGACTCCCACGCCGACGACGTCCACTTTTACGCGGATGGGAGGGGGCTGCGGTTGCTGTGAATAAGCGCCCTGCGAGAGAAGACCTGCGGCGGCAAAGCTCAGCGCAAATCGCCGCAAAAGCGGGCGAAAGTCACTCGATCCACGCATCCCAATTCACGCCGGCAGAGTCTTTCCAGGAAGCGCTTGCCAGGGTATGCAGATGGCGCCCAAAAACAGTGAAATCCAATTGCTTGAGTCTTTCGATGGAAAGACCCGCGTTCGCGGATTTTACCGCGCCGGCCTTCTGGGCCTCGGCCACCAGGCGGTCGCGGACCTGCGGCCAATGGATCCTGGTGAAATCGGCAAACCCTATGCTATTCAATTTTTGCGGAAAGCGCGAGCGGGCCTGGAGAAATGCGGGTTGGGAAGCCAGTCCTCCGGAAGACGGGGAATCGGCGGGCTGCGCGCGCGCGACGGCCGCTTGCAGAGTTTCGTTTTTTCGGGCGCCCAGAAGCAGGTTGGGCGTGGCCGCGAGATAGTAGAAATCCCATTGCGCGACGCCCGCCTGGCTCTGGGCGCCGCTGAGGGAGATTTTCATGTAGGTGACGTCGCCCACGACACGCTCGCCGCTCATGCGCTCTTCCATCATCGTGCGGAGGAGACGGAGGACGTCGGGCTTTTTCCGGATGCCCACGACGAACAAATCGTTTTCCGGCGCGAAGTCCGTGCCGGTGGAAAGCGAGGCAACCTCCCCGGTCAAGAGTTGCAGGGCTTCCAAAGGCTTCATGCCGATCAGCGAGGCGATCATGCCCTCGTACATATCCACGTTGCCTTGCGTGTTGGGAGGGAGAGCACTCGCTGCCGCGCGGCGCAGCGTTTCGTAAAAGGCGCTGAAATCGGCCTGGAAGGCGTTAAAGGAAAGCGTATCGGCCGGGGCGAGAGCGAGCGTCGAAAACGGCGCGTCGCCACCGGCAAAAAGATCGAAGATACCCCCGGGCGCA
>Ga0137379_10002562_pt1 | contig 16928 bp, 23 predicted proteins | sample SagtaG_18_FD_104812 | JGI IMG/M metagenome (GOLD analysis project Ga0137379, IMG submission 104812) | Vadose zone soil microbial communities from Sagehorn Ranch, Mendocino, California, USA - Sage2_L_80_16 metaG | ecosystem: Environmental > Terrestrial > Soil > Vadose zone | place: USA...
CCGCGATCGGCCCTATCCCGCGATCGGCGGAGCCCATCCCGGCCGCGGAATGAGACAGAACGGGTGCCCCGCCGGGTCGGCGAGGACGTTCGCGCCCTCCGCGCTCCCTTCCAGTCGCCTTGCGCCGATCGCCAGGACGCGCTCGGCGGCGGCCGGCACGTCATCGACCATGATGTCGAGGTGGAACTGCTGCGGGACCGCATTGTCCGGCCAGGTTGGCGGCGTGTGGTCCGGGGCGAGCTGAAACGCCAGGCCGGAGGTCCGGTCGTTGGCGGCCACCACGACGAAGTCGTCGCTTGAGTACGTGACAGGCAGTCCAAGCAACTCTGCGTAGAAGGCGGCCAGCCCGGCTGGATCAGGACAGTCGATGACGATGTGGTGCATTCTGCCGATCAACGGAGCAGGCCCTTCCTCGTCACTCGACTGCGACCTTCGCAGGCCCGGCCTCGATGCGCTCGCGCATCGCCGCCACCCGGTCGGCCAGGTCTTCCTGGACGCCCCATCTGGTCTCCAGCCACCAGGTGGACCCGGCCTGCGCCCAGCCGGCCACCTGTGCCCGCGCCGCCGCCGGGTCACCGGCCGGGGTCTCGCCGTCGGCGACCACATCGACCCCAGGCCCGGCACCGTGCTCGATCAGCCAGTCCCTGGCGGCCCGCGTGTCGGCTGGCCCCGCTTCCCGGCCTGCCAGCCGGTACTGAGGGATTACCCCGTCGCAGCGCAGTGCCCGGCGCATCGACTTCTCGGCAGGCCACACGCCGACCACCCACAGCGGGATGCGCTCCTGGACCGGGCGCGCCGCGGCGGCCAGATCCATCCGGCCAGACTGGAACCGGTAGTGCCTCCCCTCGTACCGGCCTCGGCCCTCCCAAAGCGCGCGGATCAGGTCGATGCCCTCATCGAGCATCTCCGCCCGGCCGCGCAGGTCGGTCACCTCTCCTGTGTCGGGCAGCTCCGTGTCGGTCGCGCCGACCCCGACGGCCAGGATGACGCGGCCGCCGGATAGCTGATCGACGGTCGCGACCTGGCTGGCGACCTTCCACGGCCGGCGCCACGGCAACGGCGTCAGCATGGTGCCGAGCCTGACCCGGGAAGTCCTGACCGCGATCGCGGCGAGCAGGCTCCACGGATCCACCCCGTACGCCGCCTCCCAGGTGAATACCCCGTCCCAGCCCGCCCGCTCGGCCAGTTCGCCAAGCTCGAGTTGCTCGGTGGCCGTGCCGCCGGGCAGCACGACTCCGTACCGCATTGTGTTAGACGTCATGGCATCGTCTTACCAGCTGCCACCGACAAGCAGACCGCGCACGATAGCAGCAGATACCGTTTGCTGCTCGGCGCCGCGCTGGCCTGCGCCCGGCCGCTCACGCCGTCTCAGGCTGCGTCGTGGAACACGAGCGCGAGGGTGAAACGCTCCCCGGAGCGGATCACCGAGACGCCGTGACGAACCGGTGCGGCGGACCAGCCGCGCTTGGACTCCACGGGCCGGTCGCGTGTGGTGAAGACGAGACCGTGGCCATGCGGAATGAGCGTTGCTGTCGCTCGAGACTGCGCCCGCGGGCGCTGCTCGTAGAGCAGGAACTCGCCGCCGGTGTGGTCGACGCCGGGGTTGCTGAGGTTGATGACGACCTGGAGTGGGAACACGAGGTCGCCGTAGAGGTCACGGTGCAGCGCGTTCCAGTCGCCCGCGCCGTACTTGAGAAGGATCGGGGTCGACTTCGTCTGCCCGGCCGAGTGGCACATGTCAAGCCACTCGTCGAGCGTGTCCGGCCACGGGGTCTCGCGTCCCATCTTCGTCCACCATTCCCGCGCGATCGGGAGCAGCCGAGGGTAGAGCGCCTGCTTCAGCGCGACGACGGCGTCAGGGAACGGCTGGGCGAAGTAGCGGTACTCGCCCTCGCCGAAGCGGTGCCGACCCATGTTGATCGTGGACCGGAAGCGGGAGTCGTCGGTGTAGAGGGCGGCGATCTCGGCAGCCTCGTCGGGAGACAGGACAGGCCCGGTCAGGGCGCAGCCGTAGCTGTCGAGGTCGGTCTTGATCGCGGCCCAGTCAGCGCTCTCGACACGCTCCGCCCAGTGACCCGCGATGCCCGATGCGCCGGGCGCCGGTGCGATCGTACGTGCTGCTGTGGTGGTCATGCCGTTGCCTCCAGGGTCAGCAGGGTGCGTTTGGCGTCGGGGCCGCCGAGATAGCCGCCCATGCCGCCGTCGGAACGGACGACGCGGTGGCAGGGCACGATTACGGGCAGCGGGTTCGTGGCGCAGGCGGTGCCGACGGCGCGGACGGCCTTGGGGTTGCCGGCCAACTGGGCGACGGTGCCGTAGGTGGCGGTCTGCCCGTAGGCCACGTCCGTAGCCAGGTGTTGCAGCACGGTGGCGCGGAATCCGGCCGACAGGCGCCAGTCCAGGGCGAGGTCGAACGAGCGCCGCCGTCCGGCGAAGTACTCGTCCAGCTCCCGTGCCGTGGCGTCGAGGCGGGTGGGCGCCGCCAGGATGCGAGGGCTGATCCTGTCCGCGAGCGTCTGCAGCACCGCGTAGTGGTTCTCGCTGGCGTAGGCGACGCGGACGAGTCCGAGCTCGGTGGCCGCCAGGAGCAGCGTCCCGACGGGGGTGTCGACGGTGCGATAGGCGATGTCCAGGACCCCGCCGACCTCAGCGGCCGCGGCGAGGCGCTCGTGCAGTGCCGTCAGGTGCGCGGGTGTGGCGGCCAGGGCCTGCGCCAGGTCGCCGGGCACATCGGGGCTGTTCATCGTTGTTCTCCTGTGATGCCGGATGCGGTGGTGCCGGGTTCGGTGATGCCGGGATACGAGCGTCGGAGGGCGGCGATGCCGTCGGCGCTCGCGCGCCTCGCAGCGTCGGTGGTGCCGCCAAGGATGGCGGCCACGTCGGCGTACGGGAGGCTGGCGAGGTAGTGGTACGCGACGGCCTGCTTCTGCTTGGCGGGCAGCTTCGACATCGCCTCGACCAGATCAAGGTCGCGAGCGTCTGCCCCTGGTGCTGCGCAGGCCTCCGGGACTTCATCGACGGGGATGGCCCGGCGCGCCGCAGCGCGGGTGACGTCGACGGCCTTTCGATGCGCGATCGTGACCAGCCACGCCTCGACGTTGGCGTCGGCCGGGAGATCCGGATACGCCTTCATCGCCGACAGAAACGTCTCCGACCAGGCATCGTCCGCCTCCCCAGGACCGAGCACCGCGAGACAGACCCGCAGGACGGTCGGGCCATGATCTGCGACCACGGTCTCGAAGGACTGTTTCTTCATCACACCCTGTAGACGCGCCGTCCGGCAGGTTCGTGAGATGGCTCCGGTTGCATTCGGTGGCTTTATTGTCGGTGCCCGAGCGAACGTGAGGTGGCATCTCACCGCTCGGCCAGCTGACCCTGGTGCGCGATGCCGACGGCATCCAGGGCCTGTACTTCCCGCGCCACTGGCACATGCCGAACGAGGCGAGCCGCGGATCGCAGGCAGAGGACGGCTTCGACGAGACCACCACCCAGCTCGCCGAGTACCTGAGCGGAACGCGCCGCGAGTTCGACCTGCCGCTCGTCGCGTACGGCGACGATTTCCAGCGCCTGGTGTGGGCGCACCTCCAGCAGATCCCGTACGGCGAGACCGTGACCTACGGCGAGCTCGCGACACGAGTCGGCGGCGACGCGACCGCGCAGCGGATCGGAGCCGCAGTGGGCCGCAACCCGCTGCGCATCCTCATTCCCTGCCACCGGGTCGTTGGGGCGCGGCGGGAAGCTGACCGGTTACGCAGGCGGCACCGGACGCAAGCGGCACCTGCTCGAAATGGAGAGCGAGCAGGTCGCGATCTCCGCTCGCACCCCGCTGCAGCCCGCCTTGATGCCGGGCTTCTGGTGACCTGCAGGTCGACCCGGCCGTCGGCGACCCCGGCGTGCATCGACCCTTCGCCACCGACCCGCGCCAGCCGCGCACCAGGTATTGCCCTATCGTCTGCTCATGCTGACGCTGTCGCAGCGCCGCGTGCTGGCCGCGATCGACGCCGACCTCGCCCGGCTGATCCGCTACGACGACGAGTCGCTCGTGCACGACAACTGGATCAGGCAGCGTTACGACTGCGGCTGCTACCCGGCCTACGGGCCGGCCAGGTCGGCGACTGTGCGCACCGCCTGGCACGAGGCTGGCCACGCCGTCGCCGCGATCGCCGGCGGCGCGCAGTTCAGTTCGGCCAGCATCTGGCACGGAAGGGACTCAGAGGGACGAGTGCATCGCATCAGGGGAGCAACGGACACCTCGTTCGTGATCGATGCGGCGGGCCAGATCGCCGAGCGGCTGATGGCCTGGACCATGCTGTCCGACGATGACGAGCTCAGGCGCTGGTTGCGCACGTGGCGGGCGGACGGCGGGGACGCACGCCGGTTCCGGCGCGCGATCGGCGGGCGGTTCGCCGGTGACGAGATCGGCGCATGGCGGCACAGCGAGGCCGTGCTGGTCCCGTTGCGGCCCAAAATACGGCACCTCGCCCGGGCGCTGCTCGTGTATCCGCGGCATCTGCCCTACGCGGTGGTCGCGGCGCTCGTGGATCACGATGAGTAGGCTGGTCGCCGCACGGTCGCCGGCGGCCGCTTCGCGACCGATCAAGCTGACTCGAGAGGACGACGATGCAAAGCGTGCGAGCCGGCCTGCTCGCGAGCGCGATGGCGTGCGGTGCGATCGTCGCGGCGACGGCCGGCCCGGCGGTGGCCTCGCCCGCGGGTGCGCAAGCGGTCCGGGGCCCTGCCGCGCACAGCGTGGTACTGGTCAACCAGCCTGCCAGGTTGGTATGCGCCGGTCACAGGTTCACCGCTGGCGTGTGGTTCCAGCGGACCTCGGGCGGTTCTGACAGGTATCGGGTCGCGGTGTCCGGCCCGCGTCACCGGCGGTTCTTCTACCGCGCGGGCAAGGCTCCATCGGCGCGCTGGCGGTTGTGGCGGGTGCTGGCCGGTCGGGCGGGAAAGTACCGCACGGTCTATTCCGGACACCGGCCGGGTTCGAGCGCGTGGACCAGGTACGTGGCCGTGACCCGCGCCCGTCGCTGCTATGACCGCTGAGGGCAGCACCGAGCGGGTCGGCCCGCCGGTCACCGCGGGGGAGCGCGAGATGCTGCGCGCCTTTCTCGACTACCACCGCTCGACGCTCGCCGTGTTCGGCTTCGGCGAGACATTCCTGGCCCCGACGGCGTCCCCGCTGGTGAACAGCCTCGCCGATGATCGGGCCCGCGGCCGAGCCAACGCCCTGGTCGGCATGGCGTACTTGGTCGCCTTCGTGGCGTCGCCCGCGATCTGCACGGGGATGATCGCCGCCGGGCTTGCCGCTGCCTGGATCGGCCTGCTGTGCGGCCGCTGTCTCGGCGCGGTTCTGCTCGGGCTGCGGCTCGGCCGTCTGCTGCAGCCGCACCAGGGCCGGCTGCAGGTCGCGAGGTGCCCGCAGCCGGGCCCGCTCTTCGCTGAGCCCGCTGGCGGTCGCGCCGGGCGATAGGCTGCCGGCATGCCATCCCCGGCTCTGCTCGCCGTCTTCGCGCTCGCCACGTTCGTGCTGACGGCCACGCCTGGGCCCGGCGTGCTCTACGTGGTCGGGCGCTCGGTCGGCGGCGGCCGCCGGTCCGGCCTGGCCTCGATGCTCGGCATCGAGACCGGCGAGGCCGTCTATATTGCCGGGGCCGCGCTCGGCATCACCGCGCTGCTCGCGACGTCGGCGATCGCGCTGTCCGTGCTGCGCTACGGTGGCGCGGCGTACCTCGTCCTGCTCGGGATCCGGGCCTGGCGGCAGGACGCGGAGCAGGCCGAGGGCGGGGATGAGGCTGGTGCCCGCGCCGCCAGGCGCGGGCTCTGGGGAGCCTACGGCCGCGGGTTGGTCGTCCAGTTGCTCAACCCGAAGGTCGCGGTATTCTTCCTCGCCTACTTCCCGCAGTTCGTCCGGCCCGGGCAGCCGGTCGCACCGCAGGTTGCCCTGCTCGGCGCCGTCTACCTGGCGATCGCCGTAGGCACCGATGCGTGTTACGTGCTGCTCGCCTCGTGGCTGGCCGACCGGCTGGCCAGGACTACGCGGGCGCGGCGCCGCCGGTCCCGATTCAGCGCGCTCATGTACTTCGCGCTGGCCGCCGCCGCTCTGCTGGTCGGCGATCGCGGGGCCGCCGCACGCGCGGTCGGCCAGGCAACCTAGGACGTGCCCTGGGCACCGCGGTGCGAACCGCCGCGATGTGACAGGGCCGCGATGTGACAGGGCCGCGATGTCACAGGGCCGCGATGTGACAGGGTAGGGGGCATGCCGGCTGGTTCTGCACATCGCACCGTGACGGTCCGCCGGGTCGGGAGCGGGCGGTTTGCCGTCAGCAACGACCGCGGCGGCGAGATCTTCTTCGGCACCGGCGACGGGCCTGACTTCACCCCGACCGAGCTGCTGCTCGCCGCGATCGGCGGCTGCACGTCCATCGACGTCGACATCCTCACCTCGCGCCGGGCAGAGCCCGACTCCTTCGAGGTCAGCGTCGACGCCGAGAAGGTGCGGGACGACGCGGGCAATCGCCTCGCCGATATCGTCGTGACGTTCCGGATCGCGTTCCCCGACACCGCGGCGGGCGGCGAGGCCCGGGCGGTGCTGCCCGACGTGGTGCGCAAGTCGCACGACAGGCTCTGCACCGTCGGGCGCACCATCGAGGTCGGCACGCCGATCGCGACCCGCATCGAGTAACGGTGCCGCCGAACCCGACTGGCCCGGCCGCGGCGGGCGGTGCCCCGGCGGGCGGTGCCCCGGCGGATCCTGACCTGCGCGCGGTGGATGCCCATCAGCATGTCTGGGACCTGGCTGCCCGGCCCCAGCCGTGGCTCGAGCTCCCCGGCAACGAGCCGCTGATGCGGAACTACTCAGAAGCCGACCTGCGGCCTCTGGCCAGGGCCGCGGGCGTGACCGCGACCGTGGTCGTGCAGACCGTCACCGACCCAGCGGAGACGCCCGAACTGCTCGCGCTCGCCAACGCCAGCGACCTGGTCGCCGGCGTCGTCGGCTGGACGGACCTGGAGTCGGCCGGGGTGGCCGACGCGCTCGCGGCGCTCGCCGAGCGGCCAGGCGGTGACCTGCTGCGCGGGATCCGCCATCCGGTCCTGATCGAGGAAGATCCGGACTGGCTGCGGCGGCCCGCGGTGCTGGCCGGGCTGGATGCGGTTGGCGCTGTCGGGCTCTGCTACGACCTGGTCGTCCCCGCCGACCTGCTGCCCGCCGCCGCCGACGCGGCCGCGGCCTGCCCGGGCCTGCTCTTCGTGCTCGACCATCTCGGCAACCCGGTCATCGGCCCGCAGCCCGATGAGCTCTGGATGTCCGATATCCGCGGGTTGGCCGCCCTGCCGAACACGGTCTGCAAGCTGTCCGGTGTGCTCGGCGAGCCGCCGCCCGCAGGCGCGCGCCGCGACGGCCGCGACGCGGTCGCCCACCTCGTCCCCTACTACGAGACGGTGATGGCCGCATTCGGGCCCGACCGGCTGATGTTCGGCTCGGACTGGCCGGTCTGCACGCTGTCGGCGTCTTACGCGCAGGTGGTCGACGCGGCCAGGGCGCTGACCAGCGGCCTCAGCCCGCTCGAGCGGTCAGCCATTTTCAGCGGAACGGCACGCCGCGTCTACGGTCTGCGCCGCTAGCGGCCAACGGGTCGACCGTGACCTCGGACCCGAACGGCCGGCTCTGGGTCGCCCGGTACACCGGACGACCGCGCTGTTCGTCCGGCGCTCGGACACCCCTTGCACTTGCAAAGCGGCCGTCCCGGTCAGTACGCAGCCGTCGCGGGGCTGGTGCTCGGCGCCAGGCCGCCGCTCGAGCTGCTGATCGTCGACAGCGAGATCGTCGTCGAGCGCGACCAGACAGTCCGAGGAACATCGATGTGGCAGCGGCGTTCGCCGGCGAACCACGGTGCCACATCGATGTTGGTGATCGGGCCGACCTTGGGACATCGCCGCGCATACCCTCGCGAATGTGCACCGGGTTCCGCTGCCGGTAGGGACGTCCCCGCTGTGGCAGATCTACCTCAGCGCTCAGTCGGCCGACGGCCAGTGCGCCTGCCGGGCCGGCGGTGAGGTCAGGTAGGACGCCAGGCCCCGGATGAAGACATCCAGGCCCCACTCGAACCTGTCGTCACTGTCCCCGGCGACCATCTGGTCGGCGAGAGCCACGGTGTTCGGGAACTCGTCGCGCGGCAGCGACTTCAGCCACTGGCTGGCCTGCGCGGAGAAGTCGCCGGGCTCGGCGACCGGGGTGACGTCCAGCTCGTGCGCGAACGCCGCGACGTACAGACTGCCGAGGTCTCCGGCGAAGACCGCTACCTGGTCGGGGATCCCGGCCGAACGCAGAGCGGCCAGCATGCGCTCGACCCCGGCCAGCATGCTCGGGCCGAACGGAACCCTGCCTAGGGTGAGCCCCGCCACGCCAGGGTGGCGCCGGAAGACCCCGAGCGTCTCCCGTGCCCAGCCGCGCAGCATGTCCTGCCAGTCCTGGCCGGCCTGGGGAAACGAGATCTCCGTCATGATCTGCTCGAGGACCAGCTGGACCAGCTCCTCCTTGTTGGCGACGTAGCCGTACAGGGATGACGCCGAAACCCCGATCTCGTCGGCGACCCGCCGCATGGTGAGCGCGTCGCCGCCCTCCGACTCGACCACCTTGAGCGCGGCGGTCACCACGACGTCCCGGCTGAGCTGTGGCCTCGGCGCATGGCCGCGCTTGGGCGCGGAGCGCCACGGCGGCTCGGGCGGCGTGACTCGCGGACGTGCGGGTCCGCCCGCGGCCGGTTCACCCTTGGCCCGGCCACCTGGGACCCTTGGCCCGGCCGGGGTCTGCTCAGCCGTCTCGTCCATACCTAACAGTGTACTTGACGTGAACAGTGTTCTATAGTAAACGTTGTTCGTGTCTAAAACAGTGTTCGTTACGAGAACATCGTTAGGAGAGTGGAAGGATGACGACCAGCTCGACGGGCCTGGTAGAGGCCGAAGGCCTGCGCAAGACCTACAAGTCAGACGTGGTGGCGCTGGACGGGCTCACCTTCTCCGTCGCCGCCGGCAGCGTGTACGCGCTGCTCGGCCCGAACGGTGCGGGCAAGACGACGACCGTCAGGATCCTCACGACGCTGTCGAGGCCCGACGAGGGCAGCGCGCGGGTAGCGGGCATCGACGTGCTCAAGCGCCCCGGCCAGGTTCGGTCGGTGATCGGTTCGGTCAGCCAGCACACCGGCGCCGTGAGCCAGCTCACCGGCCAGGAGAACCTGACCATGCAGGGCAGCCTGTACGGGATGCGCGGGAAGGACCTTCGCCGCCGGGCCGGCGACCTGCTTGATCAGTTCGGCCTGACCGAGGCCGCGAAGCGGCAGGCGAGGACCTATTCGGGCGGAATGCGGCGGCGGCTCGACATCGCCACCATGCTGGTGCACCGGCCGGCCGTGCTGTTCCTCGACGAACCCACGACCGGGCTCGACCCTGAGGGCCGCGCGGCCCTGTGGGAGGTGCTCACCGACCTGGCGGCCGAGGCAGGGACGACCATCCTGGTCACCACCCACTACCTCGAGGAGGCCGACCAGTACGCGACGAAGATCGCCATCGTTGACCAGGGGCGCATCGTCGCAGAGGGCACGGCCGACCAGCTCAAGGCCGGGCTGGACGGCGACTCGGTCCTGCTCGAGCTCGACAGTCCTGGGCACGCCGAGCGCGTCACGGCGGCCCTGGCCGGGGTTCCGCGGGTACGGCAGGCCACCTCGGACGGCAACGTTGTCCGGGCCCGCGTCAGCGACGGCCCGCGAGCGCTGCCAGCCGTGCTGGCCGCCGTCGAGTCGGCCGGGGTCCCTGTCCTGTCCGTCACCGTCGCCCGGCCCACGCTGGACGACGTCTACCTGCACCACGCAGGCCGCTCGTTCCGCCAAGCAGAAAGGATGACGCTGTCATGACCACCGATCACAGCCTCACGATGCCCGAGCGCCGGCAGACAGGTTCCCGGCCCGGCGCCGTCGGCCACGAGCACGATCGCGCGGACACCGAGCGCCAGGGAAGCGAGCGGCGCCGTGACGGCACAGGCGGCCTGGCCGGCACCGGGCACCGCGCCGGTCCGGTGCGCCAGGCGTGGGTCATCCTCACCGCCCGCTACCTCCGCCAGCTCTACCGGGTGCCCGTCGTCATCTTCATGACCCTGATCCAGCCGGTCATCTGGCTGCTGTTGTTCGGCGCCCTGTTCAAGAAGGTCGCGGAGATCCCGGGATTCGGCGGCGGCAACTATGTCACCTACCTGACGCCGGGCGTAGTGATCATGACTGCCATTTTCTCGGCGAGCTGGACCGGCATGGCCTACATCGAGGACATGCAGAACGGCGTCATGGACAGGTTCCTCACCGCGCCGGTAAGCAGGGGTGCCATGACGATGGCGATGCTCGGTTACCAGGGACTCACCACGATGCTCCAGTCGGCGATCATCATCGCCATCGGCTGGGGAATCGGGGCGACGTTCCCAGGCGGCGCGGCCGGCATCGCGGCCCTGATCGGGGTCTCGGTCCTGATCGCGGTCGCGATGGCCAGCATCTCCAACTGGTTCGCGCTGCTGACCCGTCAGCGGGAGGCGCTGATCGGCGCGTCGGCTACGCTCGTGCTGCCGCTGACCTTCCTGTCGGGTGCGTTCCTGTCCCTGCGGCTGGTTCCGGGCTGGATCGCCGACATCGCCAGGTACAACCCGGTGAACTGGGCGGCCAGCGCGGGCCGGATCGCGGTGGAGCAGCATCCCGCGTGGATGACGGTCGGTGCCTACACCGGCTTCCTTGCCCTGGCCGTGGCGATCACGGCGACGGCGGCCATCAGGGCGTTCCGCACCTACCAGCGTTCGCTGTAGCCAGACCGCGCGGATGCGCCGTCGGCGGGTCCGGCCATTCAGGCTGGCCCCGCCGACGCGCCTAGCCGAGGCCAGCGGGCGTGCGACCAGCCGACGCCGATCGCGACGGCGCCCGCGAGCAGCAGGGGCCGGCTCCTTCGATGAGCTCCCAGGCCCATCAACGCGTCACCGGCCAGCCTCAGAGCCTGGGCCGACGGCGGCATGTGAGCAAGCACGTACCGGCCACGCCGGGTCCGCGACAGACGGTCAAGGTCGGCGAAGGCAAGCACCGCGCCCGAAGCGCCGACGGGCACGAGCAGGCGGACCGTCACCGCGGCCACCGGCCGCTCGTGCCACAGCAGCACGTTCGAGATGACGGCGGCACTGACATCGGCGCCGACCTTGGCAGCGTGAACCTGATGTATCGCCGCTCCGTCAGCTAGCCGCATGCAACCATTGTGCTCGCTTGGCGATCAGTCCGCCGCGGGCATTGTCGCCAGATCGATGGCAGATTGCCTGCTAATCCGATGCCGGCCTGCAGCCGGGCCTGGCCACTCCCGCGCCCGCGGCTAGCTCGGTGCCGCAGCCAGCGCAGTACCCCGGCCAGCGCGGCCATCCCGGCGAGCGCCGTGCGCCCGCTAGCGCAGCGTTTCTACCTCGGCGGTCAGGTCTCCGCCCGCGTCCCCGGTACTAACCACGCCGCGAGGCTCGAGCAGCAGGACGGCGGCCTCGGCGTCGGCGTCGGCGGTGCTCGGTACCGCGCGGCACGACGAAGAGCTCGCCCGGGCCGAGCGCGACGTCGCCGTCGCGCATCTGGATCGTCAGTCGTCCGTCGATGACCAGGAAGAGCTCGTCGGTATCGGCATGCGAGTGCCACGTAAAGTCGCCCAGGACCTTCACGATCTTCACGTCGTAGTCGTTGATCTCAGCGATCTTCTTTGGCGCCCAGGGCTCGCTGAAGCGCGCCAGCATCGACCCGATGTTCACTGCGTCCATGTCCTCATCCTGGCAGTCGCCCTGCCGCGCGCCTGGCGCGGCCGCGGATCTGCTGAAATGGGCCCATGTGCACCGCCGTGCTGAGCATCGTGCCCGGGTTGCCCGTGCTGCTGGCCGGGATCAGGGACGAGCTCACCGACCGGGCCTGGGAACCACCGGGACGGCACTGGCCGCAGTATCCGGGCCTGATCGGCGGCCGGGACCTGCTGGCCGGCGGGACCTGGCTCGCCGTGTCGCCAGCCGGCCTCCGGGTCGCCTGCGTGCTGAACGGGACCGGCCAGCGCGCGCAGGCTGCCAGGCGGCGGTCCCGCGGCGTGCTGCCTTTGCTCGCCGCCGCGGGCGAGTCGCTCGACCGCGGCACTCTTGCCGACCTCGATCCCTTCCGCCTGGTCGTCGCCGAGCCAGGCCGCGCCGTCATCCAGAGCTGGGACGGCCGCGACCTGGTCGAGCAAGATCTGCCCTCTGGCCTGCATCTCGTCGTGAACAGCGGTCTCGCCAGCGACCTGGCTGGTCGACGGCAGATCGGCGCGGAGCAGCAGAGAGCGAGCCAGAGCGGCGCGGACCAGGCCGGAGCCGAGCGGCTCGCGGTTCGGCCGCCCGACGGCCGCGAACACGAGATGGCCCGCATCGCCCACTTCCTCGGCCGGTTCGCGTCCGCGGCCCGCCCCGATCCGCGGCCCGGTCAGGCCGTCTCGGACGCCTGGGGAGCCTGGTTCCCGCTCGTCAACGGCGACGGCATCGGGCCAGCTGACCAGCGGGCACTGATCGTGCAACGCGATCTCGGCGGCGGCCGGACGTGGGGAACCACATCCGTCTCGCTGGTCGCGCTGGCACCAGGACGCCTTCGGTACGACTTCACCGGCCGACCGGGCGACGTGACCGCGTGGTACTCCGTCCTTCCGACGAGACCCCCGCATACGACAACTGACGTGCCCGGCTGATGCGTCGTGGCGGCTCAGATGCGCTCACGATCGTGGCTGCTGTTTGACCCCGGCCGCGAGCAGATCGACTACCTCGGCGATGCGCGCCGCCCGCAGGTCTGGCCGGCGGGTGGTCGCATCGATCCAGCGCAGGTACGCCTTCCGGTAGAACTGCGCCAGCGTGTCGAAGAACTCGGCGGCGGCCGGGTTGGCCGCAAGCGCGGCGGCGATGTCATCGGCAAGATCGGCGCGCTGCGGACCTGCCGGCGCCAGCTCAACGATCACGAGGCTCAGATCGTGTTGACGCCTCAGCCCCGGCCGCCTGCACCAACCGCTGGCCCAGGGCCGCAGTAGCGCGTTGGAGTTCAGGTGACCCGATGACCCGGAAGGGCACCGGGATGGCGGCGAGCTGTCGGGCATACCAGTCGGGCTCGTCAGTCGTTGCCCGCAGGCGTGTTCGGTTCTCTTCGTCCGGTTCCAGACGTGCCAGGCTTCTCGACACCCATCGTGATGTCTCTTCGACGGTGGCGTCGACCAGGACATCGACCGGGTGAGTCCAGCCCTGGGACAGGTGCTCCTCCAGGGTGCGCAGCGCATCGAGGTCGTGCGGCGGCGTGAACGTGCCCGGCAAGGCCTCGACGGTGACGATCCGATCCACGCGCAGCACGCGCCGCGCCTGCTTGGTGCGGGACCAGCCGAGCAGGTACCACCGGCTGTGCCTGAGCACAACGGCCCACGGGTCGATCTCCATCACCCGGTCGGCGGCCTTGCCCATCCGATACACCAGCCGCAGTCGCCGCGCCGCGGTGGAGGCCTCGATCAGCTGAGTCGCCAGCTCCGGGCTGGCCCGTGAAGGGGGAAGGGGAGGTGGGTGGGGAGCCGGGCCAGGAGCGGAGATCGCACGGAAGGCCCGGACCGGGCCAGCTACCCGCTGCGGCAAGACCCGGACAATCTTGGCCAGCGCGCCGCCCACCAGGTCCGTGGGGTCAGCCGCGTCCCTGTGCCCTTCCTGGACGGCCATGACCAGGCCCATCGCCTCAGCGGCAGTGAACATCAACGGCGGGAGCCGTACGCCGCGCCCAACCCGGTAGCCCCCGTGCGGGCCGCTGACCGACTCGATCGGCAGATCCGCCTCCCGCAAGATCGCCACGTAGCGGCGGGCAGCCCTTTCCGTGACCCCAAGCCTGCCCCCCAGCCCGTGCGCCGTGATGCCCGGGCAGTTCTGGATCATCTCCAGCGTCAACAGCGCCCTCGCGGTGGGGCTCACGTCGTGCGCCATAAGCTCCCCATCCCGGAACCAGTTCGTCCGGAACCAACGCTACTGTGCCTGTCATGGACAGCGACAGCGATGCGATCTTGCGCGAACCGCCGGTGGCCGGCAACGAGCTCGACACGCTCCTGGGTGCCCTGGAACGTCAGCGCGGGTATGTGGCATGGAAGTGCGGGAACCTGGACTCAGCCGGGTTGCGGGCAACCCTCGGACCGTCGATCATGACCCTGGGCGGGCTGCTGAAACATCTGGCCGCAGTCGAGGACGACGTGTTCTCGGTCAAGCTGCACGGCCGCGATCGCCACCCGCCGTGGGACACCGTGGACTGGGACGCCGACCCGGACTGGGAGTGGCACTCGGCGGCCGAGGACAGCCCCGGCCAGCTCGTGTCGCTGTGGCAGGAAGCGGTGGACCGCTCCCGTACCCTCGTGGCCGGGGCGGTCGCCGAGGGCGGCCTGGACCGGCTCGCCGCCTTTACGTGGCCCGACGGCCGCACTCCGAGCCTGCGACGGCTCATGATGGACATGATCGAGGAGTACGCACGCCACGTCGGTCATGCCGACCTCATCCGGGAGTCGGTCGACGGGCTTGTCGGAGAGGATCCCCGGTGACGACACCCGGCACCACGACGCGAGAGCCGATCATGGCCGCGCAGCTGACCATCGTGCGCGCGAACGAGGCCTCCTGGGCAGACCTGCAGGCGATCTTCGGCACCGCCGACTACCCCGGCAGGTGCTACTGCCAGCGGTTCAAGACGCGGGACTGCCACTGGAGCTCAATGAACGACCAAGAACGGCGCAGCCGCCTCCGCGAGCAGACCCACTGCGATAACCCGCGCGCCAGTGCCACCACCGGGCTCGTCGCCTACCTCGGCAAAGAGCCGGTCGGCTGGGTGGCGGTCGAACCACGCACGGCCTACCCGCGCCTGCTGCGGACCCGGACCGCGTGGAGCGGGCGCGGGGAGGACAAGGCGGACGACAGCGTCTGGGCCGTCACCTGCTTCGTGACCCGCAAGGGATACCGCAAGCGCGGGGTCACCTACGCGCTGGCCGCCGCCACGGTCGACTTCGCCCGCGAAAACGGCGCCCGGGCGCTGGAGGCGTACCCGATGACCGCACCGCCCGGCAAGGAGATCACCTGGGGCGAACTGCACGTCGGAAGCCGCCAGGTCTTCGACGACGCCGGCTTCACCGAGGTGAGCCACCCCAGCCCGCGACGCGTAGTGATGCGGATCGACTTCGCTCACTGAGGGCCGGCACCCGGCCGCGCCGGCGGCTCATCCCATCGACTTCGAGCCGTCCAGGGCCTCCCTGATGATGTCGGCGTGCCCGGCGTGCTGCGCGGTCTCCGCGATGATGTGCAGCAGGACCCGCCGTGCGGACCAGGACGCTCCCGGCTCGAACCAGGGCGCCTGCGGCAGCGGGTGCGCGCCGTCCAGGTCGGGCACGCGCCGCACCAGATCCCCGGTCTCGCTCGCCACCTGCTCGTAGTGCTCAAGCAGCCCGGCAAGCGTATCCCCGGGGGTCATCCGGAAGGCACTCGCCCAGGTATCAGCCATGGTCGCCGGGTCGAACGACATCGCGGCCGGGCCTTCGACGATGAACCTCGCCCACTGCCGCTCGGTCGCGGCGACGTGCTTGACCAGCCCGCCGAGGCACAGCTCGCTCACCGTCGTGCGCTGAGCGGCCTGCTCGTCGGTCAGCCCGCGAGTCGTGTACCGCAGGAAGTGACGGTGCTTGGCCAGCGAGGCCAGCAGGTCAGCGCGCTCTCCTGTCAGAGTCTGCGTGGTGCTCACGATCCTGGTCTCCTTCGACTCGTCGGTCTGTGCTCAGCACGTTACGCCCGGGTGCCGACAGTGGCCGGGCGTGCCGGTCCGGCCGACAAGCCCCGCCCGGCGCACGGCGAGCCCGGCGGGTGACACCGCCGCCGCGGCCCGTGATCAGCGATGAGGAATGTGTTAAGGCTCGGGGTGGTTGCGGGCTGACATGGCACGAGTCGTGATCGCGGCCGACTACGGCGGCCCCGAGGTGCTGTCCGTGATCGACGAGCCGGCCGGCCAGCCGGGACCCGGCCAGGCGCGGATCGAGGTCAGGGCCGCCGGCGTAAACCCGGTCGACTACAAGGTGTACTCGGGTGCGTTCAGCCGCGACCCGGCCGCGCTGCCGATGCGGATCGGCGCCGAGGCCGCCGGGGTCGTGACGCAGGCCGGGCCCGACACGGTCGGCCCTGCCGGGCCGGTTCGGGTCGGGGACGATGTTATCGCCTACCGCGTGTCCGGCGCGTACGCCGCCGAGCTGATCGCGCCCGCCCAGTCGCTGGTGCCCAAGCCCGCCACGCTGGAATGGGCGCAGGCCGCCGGGCTGATGCTCACCGGGGTGACGGCCTGGCACTGCGTGGTCGCCACTCGGGTGGGCCGCGGTGACACGGTCCTCGTGCACGGCGCCGCCGGGGGAGTGGGGATCATGGCGGACCAGCTGGCAGCCGCCCGCGGCGCAACCGTGATCGCCACCGCGAGCCCGGCCCGGCATGAGCTCCTCCGGGAGCTCGGCGCGGTGCCGGTCAGTTACGGGCCGGGCCTCGCGGACCGGGTCCGTGACCTCGCGCCAGGCGGCGTCGATGCCGCGCTCGACCTGGTCGGCACCGACGAGGCCGTCGACGTGTCGACCGAGCTCGTTTCCGACCGGTCCAGGATCGCCACGATCGCGGCATTCCGGCGGGCTTCCCAGGCGGGCATCAAGGCGCTCGGCGGCGGGCCGGGCGCCGATCCGGGAACAGAGGTCCGCGCGGCCGCCCGGCTTGAGCTAGCCAGGCTGGCTGGCGAAGGAAAGCTACGCGTCATCGTGTCCGCGACGTTCCCGCTGGCCAGGGTGGCGGAAGCGCACCGGACCATCATGACCGGCCACACGAGCGGCAAGATCGC
>Ga0137379_10002567_pt1 | contig 16916 bp, 11 predicted proteins | sample SagtaG_18_FD_104812 | JGI IMG/M metagenome (GOLD analysis project Ga0137379, IMG submission 104812) | Vadose zone soil microbial communities from Sagehorn Ranch, Mendocino, California, USA - Sage2_L_80_16 metaG | ecosystem: Environmental > Terrestrial > Soil > Vadose zone | place: USA...
ACAATTTGGAAGTGATTCGAGGATCACGGCTGGACTCGAGCCTGCCTGGGCGTGCGAGGGGATGTGGCAATGACTCAGCCTGCTAGGGCACAAGAGCCATCGATGGAGGAGATTCTCGCCTCCATCCGCCGAATCATTGCCGATGACGACGCCACCAAAAGCCAGCCGAGGCCGGCCGATCCGTTGCCTCCGCCGCCAACACCAGTGGCGCAACCGCCGCGGCCGGCAGCGGCCCCGCAGCCGCCGCCACCTCCTCCGGCCGCCCCTTCGCTCGCGCCGCTGGCGGCCGAGCCGGCGGACCAGGGCGGCGCGATGCTTGCTGAACCCGAAACGACCCCAGACCCGGACCCCGCCGCGACCGAACTGCCCGATTCCGACGTATTCGATCTGACCGAGGCAATGACGGTCCCGGAAGTGCCCCCCGCGGAGGGTTTCCGCACCATTGACGGGCAGTCCGACGTGTTCTTCGACGACAGCCCGGCGGAGCCCGAGGCTCCCTCTGCGATGGAGGCGCCCCCGCGACTTTTCCAAGACAGCGAGCAGGCATTGATCTCGGCGACCACGAGCGCGGTAGTTGATTCCGCCTTCAACACGCTCGCCCACACCGTGCTGGTACAGAATGCGCGCACGCTTGAGGACCTAGTCCGGGAGATGCTGCGGCCACTCCTGAAGACCTGGCTCGATGACAATCTGCCCGGCCTGGTCGAGCGCCTGGTGCGGGCCGAGATCGAACGGGTCTCGCGCGGTCGAAGCTGAAGCTTGCCATCGCCATCGCAGCGCTCGTTCTGGCAATCCACGCAGTCGCACCATGCCGAATTGCCGCATGGATACCCGGGAGAGGGCAGGGCGTTTCACCAGTGCCGTTGTAGTTCCCGTGCGAACCACCAGGCCAGTGCGGGGAGGGCGGCTGCGGTTGCAATGAACAACGGTTTGGCGCCGAAGCGGTCGAAGGCCAGCGCGCCGGCGGCGACGCCTGCGGTCTGGCCGAAATAGATGGCGGAGGAGAAGATCGCGACGGCGGTTCCGCGCGCCTGCGGGGTCATCTGGGTGGCGTTGGTCTGCAGCGTGTTGTGCAAAGCGTAGAAGCCGAGCCCGATCGCCATCACGGCGGCCGGCGCAAGCCACCAAGCCGCGCCGGTCGCGAGCGTCAGATAGGCGATGGCGCAGAGCGCGCCGCCGCCGATGGCGAGCCCCCTTTGCCCGAACAGCCTGACCAGCTGCCCGACCGAGCCCGTGTACATGAGGCCGCCGATCCCGAAGCTGCCTACGACCAGTCCGACCGCGGTGAAGCTCAAGCCGAACCTTTGATTGAGGTCGGCGCCGACGAAGGCGAAGACGCCCCACGCGAAGGCCGACTCGAGGAGGACGACGAAGATGACGAAACGGGCCCAACGGCTCGAGAGCACGGCGACATAATCGGAGGCGAAGCCGCGCGAGGTTTCCTCAGGCCGCCCAGGCACGCGCGTCGCCGGATTGGCGAGGAGCTCGAACGCCAGCGCCGCCGCCGCCAACGCGAACAGGCCGCCGAGCAGGAAGAAGACATTGCGCCAGCCAAAGAGGTCGCCCAGCACCCCGCCCGCCGCCTGGCCGAAAATCTGTCCCGACATGTAGCGCCCGAGTACCGGCTGACGATGCCCGTAAGGGGTTACGTCGCCCACATAGGCCATCGACAGCGGGACGACACAGCCAGCGGCTGCGCCAGCAAGCAGCCGCGCGGTCGCGAGCTGCGGCAAGGATTGCGCCATGCCACACATCATCACCAGGATCGACGCGACCAGCGCCGTGACCGTGATGGTCAAATACTTGCCGAAGCGATCCCCGACCGGCCCGATCAGGAGCTGGATCGAGCCGTGGGCGATGACATAGCCGGTGACCACGATCGCGGCCGCGCCCACCGTCGTCTCGAAGTCGGCGGCGATCTGGGGCAGGAGCGAATCCGTGACTCGCACCTGCGCCTGGCTGGCGAAAGCTGCAACCGCGAGCAGAACGATCGAGCGCGTCGGGTTTTTGGGGGTCACGGAAAAGATCGGGGAGGTCACCGAGGGGTCTGGTCTAAGGCGTTGCGATGGCCTTGAGCGTGGACGCGGCGCGGCCGTTGACAGGGTGGAGAGTGGCGGGCTTTGTAACCCGCTAACACCGCCAAGCGAAGCGACAATGATCGACAAGACCTATCAGCCCTCCGAGGTCGAGGCGCGAATCTACGCCACCTGGGAGGAGGCGGGCGCCTTCCGCTGCGGGCGGCCCGAGCGGCGCGCGGCCAAGCCCTATTGCATCGTCATTCCGCCGCCCAATGTCACCGGCTCGCTCCATATGGGGCACGCGCTCAACAACACCCTGCAGGACGTGCTGGCGCGCTTCGAGCGCATGCGCGGGCGCGACGTGCTGTGGCAGCCGGGCACCGACCATGCCGGCATTGCGACCCAAATGGTCGTCGAGCGCCAGCTCATGGAGCGGCAGGAGCCGAACCGGCGCGCGCTCGGCCGCGAGAAATTCTTGCAGAAGGTTTGGGAGTGGAAGGCCGAATCGGGCGGCGCCATCATCAATCAGCTCAAGCGGCTCGGCGCGTCCTGCGACTGGTCCCGCGAGCGGTTCACGATGGACGAGGGGCTGTCGCGGGCCGTTCTTAAAGTTTTTGTGGAGCTTTATCGGGCAGAGCTCATCTACAAAGACAAACGGCTCGTCAACTGGGACCCGAAACTCGTCACCGCGATCTCCGACCTCGAAGTGCAACAGGTGGAGGTGAAAGGGCATCTATGGTACTTCAAGTATCCGGTCGAAGGCCTTGCGAACACTTATATTACCGTCGCCACGACACGGCCGGAGACCATGCTCGGCGACACCGCGGTCGCGGTCCATCCTGACGACGAGCGCTACCGGCACCTCGTCGGCCGGAACGCGATCTTGCCGCTGGTCGGCCGGCGCATCCCGATCATCGCCGATGAATATACCGATCCGGAGAAGGGCACCGGCGCGGTCAAGATTACGCCTGCGCATGACTTCAATGATTTCGAGGTCGGCCGCCGCCATGACCTGCCGCTGGTCAACGTGCTCGATCTCGAAGGGCGCCTCAACCTCGAGCACAACGAGGCATTTCTCGCCGGCGCGAAAGTGACGGAGGGTCTCAGCGAAACATTGGCGCTTCAGGGCATCGACCGTTTTGTCGCGAGAAAGCAGATCGTCGAGCGCATGCAGGAGGCTGGGCTGGTCGCCAAGATCGAATCGCATACCCACTTCGTCCCGCATGGCGACCGCTCCGGCGTCGTCATCGAGCCCTATCTTACAGATCAGTGGTACGTCGACGCCAAGACCTTGGCGCAGCCGGCGATCGAGGCGGTGCGCGAGGGCCGCACCGTGTTCGTGCCCAGGCAATGGGAGGCGACCTATTTCAACTGGATGGATAATATCCAGCCCTGGTGCATTTCGCGCCAGCTCTGGTGGGGCCACCAGATTCCGGCCTGGTATGGCTGGGCGATCGACGGCAATCAGGTGTCGATCGCGAAGACGCAAATCTTCGTCGCCGAAAGCGAGGAGCAGGCGCTTCAGCAGGCCCGGGACTATTACAAGAAAGAGGTTGTCATCGTCGCCGGTCTTGACGCGAGCCTGGGCTTGGTCGGTTTCGGCTCCGACAAGCCGCCGGAGAAGTACGGCATCTGGCGCGACGAGGACGTGCTCGACACCTGGTTCTCCTCCGCGCTCTGGCCGTTCTCGACGCTCGGTTGGCCGGACGAGACACCGGAGCTCAGGCGCTACTACCCGACTGACGCCCTCGTGACCGGCTTCGACATCATCTTCTTCTGGGTCGCGCGCATGATGATGATGGGATTGCAGTTCATGAAGGACGTTCCGTTCCGCGAGGTCTACATCCACGCGCTGGTGCGCGACGAGCGCGGGGCGAAAATGTCGAAGTCGAAGGGCAATGTCATCGACCCGCTCGAGCTGATCGAGGAATACGGCGTCGACGCGCTGCGCTTCACGCTCGCCGCCATGGCGGCGCAGGGGCGCGACATCAAGCTCTCGACCCAGCGCGTCGAGGGCTATCGCAACTTCGCGACCAAGCTCTGGAACGCCGTCCGCTTCGCCGAGATCAACGGCTGCGTCACGGTGCCGGGCTTCGACCCGAGGACAGCCGGGGAGACGCTCAACCGCTGGATCGCGCACGAGACCGCGAAGGCAGTGCGCGAGGTCACCGGGGCGATCGAAGCCTACCGGTTCAACGAGGCGGCGGGTGCGGTCTACCGCTTCGTCTGGAACATTTTTTGCGATTGGTACCTCGAACTGGCCAAGCCCGTGCTCTCCGGCGACGACGGGGCGGCCAAGATCGAGACTCGCGCCATGACAGCCTGGGTGCGCGACGAGATCCTGAAGCTCCTCCACCCGTTCATGCCTTTCGTCACCGAGGAACTGTGGCGGGTGACGGCACCGTCGATTTCTCCCTCTCGTGCGGGCGATGAATCAGCCGCGTATTCTCCTGGCGCGGGAGAGGGTGGGAAGGGCGGTAACCGCGGGTCGGAGCCTCGGAACGAGACACCGCCGCTTCCACCCCTTGAGGCAGGCGCGAGGGGTTCGCTGCTTACGCTCGCGGCATGGCCAATGCATGTGCGGCTCTCCGACCACGCGGCCGAAGCCGAGATCGGCTGGGTGATCGATCTCGTCACCGCGATCCGTTCTGTGCGGGTCGAGATGAACATCACCCATGCGACCGAAATCCCGCTCGTGCTGGCTGGAGTCTCGGCCGCGACCGACGCGCTCGCGGGCCGCTGGGCCGAGGTGATCAAGCGGCTCGCGCGCCTCTCCAGCATCTCGGTATCGCCGACGGTGCCGCAGGGCGCGGTGCAACTCGTCGTGCGTGGCGAGGTGGCGGCGCTGCCGCTCAAAGGCATCATCGACTTTTCCGCCGAGCAGGCGCGGCTCGAGAAGGAAATGGCGCGGGTCGTCTCCGACATCACCCGCATCGATGCCAAGCTTGCCAATCCCGATTTCGTGCGGCGCGCGCCCGAGGAGGTAGTCGAGGGCGAGCGCGAAAAGCGCGAAGAGGCCGAGGCGCGGCGTGCGAAAATCAACGAGGCGCTCGATCGGCTTGCGAAGGCGACCTGAGGTGCTGCGGAAAGCAGCGAAATGCGTCGGCGTGGGCATCGCGATCGCGCTGGCGCTGTCTTTCGCCGCAGTGGTCGCCACCGCTCACTGGGGCGACCGCAGCCTATGGCCGCCCACGCCAGGGGCGCCGGTGATCGAAATCTTCGTCGTTAGCCATGGCTACCATTCCGGCATCGTGATCCCGCGTGCGGTGGTCGCGGAAGAAGCGACCCAACGGAGCTTGGGCGCTCTGACCTATGTCACGACCCGATTTGCCGCCTTCGACTGGCTCGAAATCGGCTGGGGCGACGAAACCTTCTATCGCCAGGTTCCGACTGTCGCCTCGTTGACCGTGGCGATCGCAGTGCGTGCGCTGCTGCGGCCGGGCAATCCGTCAGTGCTGCATGTGGTCGGGGTCAAGGGTCATCCCCGATCGACGTTCATCCATTCCGACCTGGTCGAGCTCGAACTCGGCGAGGCGGGCTTTGCGCGGCTGGTCGATCAGCTCGATGCGACCTTCGCGCCTGAGCAGGGTGGCTTGCTCGCGGATGAGCTCGGACCCGGGCTCTATGGACCGAGCCTGTTCTTTCGGGCCAACGGCGCGTTTCATCTCTTCAATGTCTGTAATCACTGGGTCGCGCGTTTGCTCGATGCCGCAGGCGTACCGACGGCCCCGGTTCTCGCAACGCTCCCGCAGGGGCTGCTCATCGATCTCGAATGGCGCTCGGGCCGCGTGCGGTTGCCGCAGCCGCCTTGACGATGTGGAACCTCTTGTCGCGCCGCTTCGACTGCGTAATACAATCGTGATCGTCTCCCTGGCGCAGTGCAGCACGAACTGGTGCGCTGCAGACCCGGGACTGCCCTGGGCTCGGTGTCTGTGGCGGTCCCGGAGTGCGGAGCGCTGGCCGCGCACGGGAGAGGCGACGCATGCGTCGCCCTACGGTCACGGATGAGGAGAGGACCGCATGGCTGATGAGCGGGAGGTAGCGACCGTTCCTCGCCGCCCTGCCATCGGGCGGTCGTGGATCGCCTTCGTGGTCGGACTGGCGGCGTTGCTGCTCGGACTGCTGGTCGGACCGCGGGTGCCGAACGACAGGCAGAACGAATTTGGCGTCTTCAACGTGCCGCTGTTCGGCCCGTTCGGCGTCTCGCTCAGTATCGACTCCACCGATTTCATGCGGTTCGCGCGCGACCCATCGCGCTTGCTCGAGCCGCACAACATTCGCCAATCCCGCCCTGGTCTCATTCTGGTTGCCGGCGTGCTCACCTTGCCCTTCTACCCCATGCGATACCTGGTGGTCTGGCTTGGTCTGCGCGGAGAGCGGACGGATATCGAACCGCAGAAGATGGCGAACTCCCTCCTCGACAACGCGCCGGCCTACCTCCCGTACATCATGCTCAATGTTGCGGCCCTCGTCCTGAGCTTTCATTTCTTCCGCAAGATTTGCGCGACCGTCGCTACGCGCTCCGACGTCGCTACCGACCTCACTGTCGCCTCGATCGGGCTCCTGATTGTCGCCAACGATGTGGTCAAGGCCTTTGTCTGGTCGCCGCACACGCAGATGTTCAACATCCTGGTGCCGATCTTCGGGGTCTATGCGGTCCTGCGCTCCTGGGCAGGTGCGGCGCGCGACCGCCGCTTCGCCGTGTGGATGGGGCTGGCGACCGGACTTGGGATGACGGCCTATTGGGTCTTCGCGGTGCTGGTGCCATGCCTGGTGTTGCCGGCACTGATCGATCTCGTTTGGCGAGCTTCTCCCGGTGAGCGCCTGCGATTGATCGGCAACATCGGACTTTTTCTTGTGCTGGCGGCCGCTCCCATGGCGCTTTGGTACGTCTTCGTTCTCGCCTCCACCGGCGACTTCCACGCAAGCGAGACGCGCGACAACGGCATGTTGATCTGGATGTTCGATGCGCTAAGCGTCGGCCCCGGCGCGCTGGCGGCGCGATTGTTCGACAACGCCCATGTGCTGATCAATCAGGCGAAGCCACAGGCGGTCGCCATCGCTGCGGCTGCACTGTTGACCCTCCTCGCCGTCATCGCAACCGCCGGCCGCAGCCTTGCGGTCCTGCGGCGCGCCGGCGGGGTGGTGATCGCGGGCCTATTCGTCAGCGTCCTCGTTCTCATATTTTACACCTGCGTGGGCTGGCTGGTGCCCCGCCTCGCCTATGCAATGCTGCCGCCGCTGATCGTCGCAATCGGCGCCCTGGCGGTCGCCGCGGTCGGCGAACTCCCTCCCTATGGGCGGCGCGCGCTGGCGTCCGCTTACCTCGTTCTCGTCCTGGCGCAGATGGTCTTCGAGGTCGTCAAGGACGGTCCGTGGTACTGATCCTCAGCCGGGCGGGCGGCGAGTCCATATTCGGTAAAGTTGAATGAACGGCCGGCCGAGCCGCCGACGATGGTGAAACGACAAGCCGATGCCCAACCTCAAGCTCACTCTCGCCTGCTGGGACTACGACCGCACCCGCCCGCTGATCGATGGCCGCGTCAAGCCCGAAGGCATCGATCTCGACATCAAGATTCTGCGGCCGCGCCAGGCCTTCCAGCGGATGCTGGACAACAAGGAATTCGACCTCTCCGAACTATCGCTCGCCTCCTACACGACGCTCAAGGCGCGCGGGAATTGCCCATTCGTGGCCGTGCCGGTCGCGCTCTCAAAGATCTTTCGCCACTCCTGCATTTACATCCGCACCCATACGGGCATCAGGAAACCCGAGGATTTGCGCGGCAAACGCGTCGGCACCTCGCAATGGAGCTCGACTGGCCTGGTCTTCATGCGTGGCATGCTGCAGCACGATTTCGGCCTAAAGGCAGAGGATATGCACTGGTTCATGGGCGGCCTCAACACCTTCACCGAACCGCCGCTCATTCCCTTGAACCTGCCGAAGGAAATCAAGCTCGATTTCCTTCCCGCGGGCCAGACGCTCGAAAGGATGTTCGAGGCCGGCGAGCTCGATGCGCTGTTGTCTCTCTACATTCCGAACCTCTTCCTCAACGGCTCGCCCCGCATCGCGCGCCTGTTTCCGAATTTCAAGGAGGTCGAGCAGGACTATTACCGCCGCACCCGCATCTTCCCGATCATGCACACCGTGGTGGTCCGCGCGGACGTGCACCAGGCCAACCCCTGGGTGGCGCGCAGCGTCTACAAGGCCTTCTGCGAGGCACGCGACCTCGCCGTCGACGGACTCTACGATACTGACGCGCTTCGCCTCTCGCTGCCTTGGCTCATCGACCACGTGGAGGAGGCTTGGCGGCTGTTCGGGAAAGATTTCTGGGCTTACGGCCTCGAGCCCAACCGTCCAACCTTCGCGGCCATCGGCCGCTTCGTCCACGAGCAGGGACTTGCGCCGCGCGTCGTCGGGCCCGATGAGCTGTTTGCGCCCGGCGTGGAATAGCCTCGGCACGGATTGCTTGCGAGTGACGCGCCCAAGACCACGTAGATGACCGCCCATGGTAATCGCAGCGAGGTCGCCCGCTATTTCGCCGGGCTCAAGCGTGACTGGGGGATGGAAACGGCCGGCTGAGAAAGCGCGAACCCCGAAGGCCATAGCGCCAAGGATTGTCCACGGCCTTGGTGATCCCGATCCGTGGCCCGACGGCGATCGCCGCATCACCGCTGCGTGCGTAAAGCTCGAATGGCGGCTGGTCGAGCGCAAGCCCGTTCTGGGCGCCGGTGATGCCGAGCGCCTCGCACAGGCGGCCCGGGCCGGAGCACAACAGCCGCTCATCCTCGACGTTACGCCGGCGCTGCATGGCAGAAACGCCGGTCGTGGGCTGCAACGCCCGGATCAGGACCGCGCTGGCGCTGCCTTCGCGCTCGCAGACGAAGTTGAGGCACCAATGGATGCCGTAGGAGCGGTAGACATAGGCGCGACCGGGCGGGCCGAACATGATGGCGTTGCGCTCGGTCTGCCCGCCAAAACTGTGTGCCGCGGGATCGGTCTGATGATAGGCCTCGATCTCGACGATGATGCCGCCCGCGCCCTTGAACAGCAGCGTTGCGCCGATCAGATCGGGGGCGACGGCGTGGACGCTGCGGGAGAAAAACCGCCGGCGAAGCAGGAAAGCCTTCGACATCCAAGGAGATCTCGATCGCGAAGGGTGGGAGCGCCTAGCACAGAATGATGCGCTTTTTTTGCCGGCGCCTCCGACGCGGTCGGCGGTGCCTGCTGCCGCCTGGCAACGACCTCATTGTCGCACAACCCGATTGGTCGCCAAATGGGCGGAAAAGACACGAAAAACCATGGGTGGGCCCGCACGACGCAGCCAACCTTCGCGCCGCGGGTGGCTGGCCGTAACGAACGATTCATCTGTGGCGCGTTGGCAACACCTGTAGAACATTTCTGCCACACGTGGAGTTGATTCACCGCACGCCGCGATTTGGCCATACGCTTCCTTGAAATCGATGCCGCGCAAAATAATGCAAGATAAAGCGCAACGTCCGTTTCGACCACGTTCAGCGCGGCCGCGACGGTTTGAGGGGACCCGGCAACGTCGATGGATGCGAAGACGAGTCTCAAAGCGAGGCTGCCCAGCCGGCATGTGACCGAGGGCCCCGAGCGCGCGCCCCACCGTTCCTACTATTATGCGATGGGTCTGACGCGCGAGCAGATCCATCAGCCCTTCGTCGGTGTGGTGAGCTGCTGGAACGAGGCCGCTCCCTGCAATATCGCTCTGATGCGCCAAGCCCAAGCGGTGAAGCAGGGTGTCGCCGCCGCCGGCGGCACGCCGCGCGAATTCTGCACCATCACCGTCACTGATGGCATCGCCATGGGGCACGAAGGCATGAAGTCGTCGCTGCCTTCGCGCGAGGTGATCGCCGACTCGGTCGAACTGACCATGCGCGGCCATGGCTACGACGCGCTCGTTGGCTTGGCCGGCTGCGACAAGTCGCTCCCGGGCATGATGATGGTGATGTGTCGCCTCAACGTGCCCTCGATCTTCATCTATGGCGGCTCGATCCTGCCGGGCACTTTCAAGGGCAAGCCGGTGACCGTGCAGGACGTTTTCGAGGCGGTCGGCAAATACTCGGTCGGCCAGATATCGGACGCCGATCTCGACCTGCTCGAGCAGAGCGCCTGCCCGTCGGCTGGCGCCTGCGGCGCCCAGTTCACCGCCAACACTATGGCCACGGTCTCTGAGGCGATCGGGCTTGCGCTGCCCTATTCGGCTGGGGCGCCGGCACCCTACGAAATTCGGGATTCCTTTTGTATGACTGCGGGCGAAAAGGTCGTGGACCTCATCAAAGCCCGCATCCGGCCGCGGGATATTGTCACCCGCCAGGCGCTCGAGAATGCCGCGGCGGTGGTGGCTGCTTCCGGCGGCTCGACCAATGCTGCCCTGCACCTGCCGGCGATCGCCCACGAATGCGGCATCGCGTTCGACCTGTTCGAGGTCGCCGAGGTCTTCAAAAGAACACCTTATATCGCCGATTTGAAGCCCAGCGGCCGTTATGTCGCCAAAGATTTATTCGAGGCTGGGGGGGTTCCGCTTCTGATGAGGACGCTCCTCGACCACGGATTCCTGCACGGCGACTGTTTGACCGTGACAGGGCGTACCATGGCCGAGAACCTCAAGCGGGTGAAGTGGAACAAGGACCAGGACGTGGTCCGTCCCGCTGACAAGCCGCTGTCCGCCACTGGCGGCGTCGTCGGGCTCAAGGGCAACCTGGCGCCGGGGGGCGCCATCGTTAAGGTTGCCGGGATGGCGGAGTTGAAATTTACCGGTCCAGCGCGCTGCTTTGATGGGGAGGAAGCGTGCTTCGAGGCGGTAGAGAAGAAGAAGTACAGGGAAGGCGACGTGCTCGTCATCCGCTACGAAGGGCCGAAGGGTGGCCCTGGCATGCGCGAGATGCTCGCAACGACGGCAGCGCTGTATGGCCAGGGCATGGGTGGTAAGGTCGCGTTGATCACCGACGGGCGCTTCTCCGGAGCGACCCGCGGCTTTTGCATCGGCCATGTCGGCCCTGAGGCGGCCGTCGGGGGGCCGATCGCGCATCTGCGCGATGGCGACATCATCGCCATCGATGCCGACAAGGGCACCCTCGACGTCAAGCTGTCGAAGGCCGAGCTCGAGGCCCGCGCCAAGGGTTGGAAGCCAAGGAAGCCCGCGTTCACCTCAGGATATCTGTGGAAATACGCCCAGCAGGTGGGACCAGCGTGCGATGGCGCTGTCACCCATCCTGGCGCAGCGGCCGAGAAAGCGTGTTATGCGGACATATGATGTGATCGTGAGTTTCAGCCTGATCGGTCTCGCGCTCAGCCTGTCGCCGGCGGCGAGTTTCGACGGAACGCGGACCCCCGATGGGGCTCCCGTGGCGGTTCCACTTCCCAGCCCTCAATCCCGCGACCTCGGCCGGGCAGCACCGCTCGCCATCGCGCCGGTTGCGCCTCCCGGTGGCCTCCAGCGGCAGGCGCCCACAGCCGCCGAGGCGTTCCGCTCAGGCACCCAGGCCCTGCGGGACGGCAGGACCGACCAGGCGGTGACGGCGCTTGAATACGCTGCCGGCCAGGGCGTCCCCGGCGCCATGTGGAAGCTTGGCCGCATGTATGCGGATGGCGACGGCGTGGACAGGAACCGGCTCCGCGCCTTCGAATATTTCCGCAATCTCACCAAGGCCCACGCCTACGACCCGCCCGGCACGCCGCAGGCGCGCTTTGTCGCCAGCGCCTTCGTCTCGCTCGGTCATTACTATCTGGAAGGCATCCCCGACTCGGAGGTCAAGGCCGATCCCGTGGTGGCGCACGAAATGTTCCGCTATGCCGCCTCCTATTTCGGCGATCCCGATGCCCAATATTATCTTGGCCAGCTCTATCTGCACGGCAAAGGCGCGCCCAAGGACCCAATCCAGGCGGCGCGCTGGTTTCGCCTCGCCGCCAACAAGGGCCAGCGCAGCGCCCAGGCCTCACTGGGCGCGATGCTGTTCAAGGGGCAGGAGTTGGCGCGGCAGGCCGCGCTCGGCCTGGCTTGGCTGACAGTGGCGAGGGACGGAGTCGCCAAGGAGGGTGCCGGCGCGGACGAAGCCTGGATCACTGAGACCTATTCGAGCGCGTTTGCGCAGGCGAGCGATGACGAACGGGCGCTCGCCTACAAGTACCTGGAAGACCTGCTCCGGGGCCGGCGCCAATAGATCGCCCGGATCGGGATCAGCGGTCGACATCTCACGCCGTTTCGATGTCGAGATCGACCACGACCGGGACGTGGTCGGACGGCTTCTCCCACCCACGGACCTGGCGGTCGATCTCGGCATTGACCAGCCGGTCAGCCGCCTGAGGCGACAGCAGCACGTGGTCGATGCGGATTCCATCGTTCTTGGGCCAAGCGCCAGCCTGGTAATCCCAGAAGGTGAAGAGGCCCGCTTCGTCGCTCCCGGCCCGTACGGCGTCCGTGAACCCCAGATTACACAGGGCGCGGAACTTTTCCCGGGTGCGTGGCAAAAACAGCGCATCGCCCGTCCAGGCGGCCGGAATGCGGGCGTCGATCCCGGTTGGAATGACGTTGAAGTCCCCCGCGAGAACGAGCGGCTCTTCCAATGAAAGTCGTTCATGCGCGTACTGAATAAGCCTATCCATCCATCGGATTTTGTAAGAATATTTGTCGCTGTTCGGCGGGTTGCCGTTGGGGAGATAGATGGACGCGAGGCGCAGGACCGTGCCCTTGGTCGAGACCACCGCTTCCAGAAAACGGGCGTGGGTGTCCTCGTCGTCGCCGGGCAACTTTGGGGTCACCTCGTCGAAAGGGATTTTCGACAGGATCGCCACGCCATTGAAGGTCTTTTGACCGTGCACCGCAGCATTGTAGCCCAGCGCCTCGAACCGATCGCGCGGGAACGCTTCGTCCACACATTTCGTTTCCTGCAGACACACGATGTCCGGCTGGCGGTCGGAGAGCCAAGCCAAAAAGTTATCAATTCTTTGCTTGATTGAATTTACGTTCCAAGTGACGATGCGCATGGGACAAGGCCAGGTTCTGCGAAGCGCTCAACCCGACCCCAAATGGTCGGGAATGGGATATGCCGCACGGCGGTGTTTACGTTTTCTTTAGCCCGCCTAACGCCAAAGGATAGGTGCACTTTAACGAGACATATGCTACAAATACCGCCTAATAGCCCAAAATCAAAGAATCGGCGGAGGCGAAGGATCAGAGAGGGAGCCCGGGCGGGGCGATTGAGCCCGGTTCGATAGAGGCATGAAGAAAGGCACTTTGGCGTTTGGGGTGGCTGCGGCGCTCGCCCTGGCGGGCGGCTATGCTGTGAAGAATTGGGGCTTCTGGTCGGACGGTGCGGTGGCCCAGGCGCCCCAGCCGCCGACCCAGCGGGCGGTGCCTGTCGACGTCGCTCGCGCGGTGAAGAAGAAGGTACCGGTGCGGGTCGAGCTCGTGGGTACCGTCACGCCGATCGCGAGCGTCGCGGTCAAGACCAGGATCGACACCGAAATCATCGGAGTCCATTTCAGGGATGGCGCGATGGTGCGGCAGGGCGATCTCCTGTTCACCCTGGACAGCCGTGCGATCGAGGCGCAGATTCATCAAGTTGAAGGGCAGCTTGCGCGCGACCAGGCGTCGCTCGAAGGCGCCGAGCGTGATGTGCGGCGCTACACCGAGCTGGTGGCAAAGAGTGCCACGCCGGTCATCAATCTCGACAACGCCAAGACCCAGATCGGGGTCTTCTCCGGGGCGGTCAAAGCAGACGAGGCTTCGATCGAAAACCTGAAAGTTCAGCTCAGCTTTTGCAGCATCCGCGCGCAGATCAGTGGACGCGTGAGCATGGCCGCGGTCAAGGCGGGCAACTTCGCCCGGCAGGCGGATCTGACCCCGCTTGCGACCATCATTCAGACGGCGCCGGTCTACGTTACCTTCGCGCTGCCGCAGCGCAGCCTGTCGGAGCTTCGCCAGGCGCTCACGGACGAGACCGCGAGCATCGAGGCGATCGTCCCTGGCGATCCGCGGCGCGCAAGCGGACAGGTGACGATGATCGAGAATACCGTCGATATCAATACCGGAACCGTACCCGTGCGCGCGACCATGCCCAATGCTGACGAACTGCTTTGGCCGGGCACTCTGGTCACCGTGCGGTTGAACTTCCGGGAGGAGGAGGCCGTCACTATTCCCTCGAACGCCATCCAGGTGAGCCAGGCCGGATCGTTCGTATTCATCGTCAAGGACGGAGTTGCGACCGTCCAGCCGGTCAAGGTGGCTCGCGTCCTCGACACGGAATCCATTCTCGAAAGCGGTCTGCAAGGCGGCGAAACCGTGGTGACCGAAGGTCAACTTCAGATCAGGAACGGGTCGCGGGTTTCCACGCGTGAGGCGAAGGCGGGGTCCTGAACATGGGTTTGTCCGAACTCTGCATCCGACGTCCAGTTCTCACCACGCTGGTGACGGCGACGTTCCTCGTATTCGGGGCATTCGCCTATCGGCTGCTCCCCGTTGCGGCGCTTCCGGCGGTCGACTTTCCGACAATTTCGGTCACCGCCACATTGCCGGGCGCCAGCGCCGAGAACATGGCGGTCGCCGTGGCAGCGCCGATCGAGCGGCAAATGTCGACGATCTCGGGCATCAATTCGATCACGTCCGTTTCGACCCTCGGCCGCACCCAAATCAACATCCTGTTCAACCTCAACCGCAACATCGATGGCGCGGCGCTCGACGTGCAGACGGCGCTCACGGTCGCGCAGCGGCGGCTTCCGATCGAAATGACGGTGCCGCCGAGCTTCCGCAAGGTCAATCCGGGCGAAGCCCCGCAGGTCTTCATCAGCGCGTTCTCGCCGACGCTGCCGTTGTCGACGGTCGACGAATATGCCGAGGTCGTGCTGGCCCAGCAGATGTCGCAAGTTCCGGGTGTGGCGCTGGTCGACGTCTACGGCTCGCAGAAATTCGCCGTCCGCGTACAAGTCGATCCGGTGGCGGCGGCCGCGCGCAATATTTCGCTCGACGACATTCGTCGTGTTCTCATCTCGACCAACTCCAATTCTCCGGTCGGCACCCTCTACGGCCCCCAGCAAAACGTAACGCTGCTCGCGACCTCCGCCATGCGGCACGCCGCAGAATACAAGGATGTCGTCGTTGCCTACCGCAATGGCGCTCCAGTCAAGCTGCAGGAGATCGCGCGTGTCATCGACGGCGTGCAGGACGACAAGGTTGCGAACTGGTACAACGATGATCGGTCGATCACCCTCGCGGTGCTACGGCAGCCCGGCGCCAATACCGTCGAAGTCGTCGATCAGATCCGCGAACGGCTGCCGACCTACCGGGCGCAGGTGCCCGCCGCGGTCAATCTGGAGGTCCAATTCGATCGTTCGAGATCGATCCGGGAATCGGTCGATGACGTCCAGGTGACCCTGACGATCGCGATCGGGCTCGTGATCATGGTGATCTTCCTGTTCCTCCGATCGGTCCCCGCGACGATCATCCCGGCTCTGGCCGTGCCGGTCTCCCTCATCGGCACGTGCGCCGCCATGTATGCGCTGGGATTTTCCATCAACAACATGACGATGCTGGCGCTGACCTTGTCGGTCGGTTTCGTCGTCGACGATGCCATCGTCATGCTCGAGAACATCGTCCGCCACGTCGAGGGCGGCATGCGGCCATTCGAGGCAGCGCTCAAAGGGTCGAAGGAAATCGGCTTCACCATCATCGCGATCACGTTCTCGCTGATCGCGGTGTTCATTCCCGTGCTGTTGATGGGCGGGATCGTGGGGCGCATCTTCCGCGAATTTGCGGTGACGATTGCGTTCGCCATCATCATCTCGGGCTTCGTCTCGCTGACGCTGACGCCGATGCTGTGCGCGCGGGTGCTCAAGACCCATCGCGAGGGCGAGAAGCAGATGTTCATCCTGCGCATGTTCGAGGCGGTGTTCCTGGGCTGGCTCAGAGCCTATGAATGGTCGCTCGACCGGGTGCTCAAATACAAGTCGGTGACGCTCGCCGTCACCTTTGTAACGTTGGGTTTGACCGTTTACCTCTACTATGTGATTCCCAAGGGCCTGTTCCCGAGCGAGGATACCGGCTTTATCAACGCCACGACCACCGCGATAACCGACATTTCCGTCCCGGCCTTGATCGAACTGCAGGCCAAAGTCGTGGCGATCGTGAAGGCTGACAAGGCAGTTGATTATATCAGTTCCAGCGTCGGTCCGGGCGGCATCAATCCCACGGCCAATAAAGGGCGCATGTCGATTGCGCTCAAGCCGAGAGCCGAGCGGGGAGAAAGCGCGATCGAGGTGATCCAGCGGCTGCGCGTGACTGCCAATACCGTTCCCGGGATTTCGGTCATTTTCCAGTCCCTCCAGAACATCCCCAAGCTCGACGGGCGCATCACCCAAGCCGAGTTCCAATACACGTTGCAATCGAGCGATACCGAGGCTCTCTACCGCCTCGCGCCCGAAATGACGGATAGGATTGCGAAGATCTCGGACCTCCGCGACGTCAACAGCGACCTCGCCATCACGAACCCGCAAATGGGCGTCGAGATCGACCGCGAGAAAGCAGCCGTCTACGGCGTCACCATCGACCAGGTCCGCCAGGAAATGTTCAACGCCTTCGGCACCCGCCAGGTTGCGACCATCTATACGCCGACCAATGATTATTGGGTGATCCTGGAGGCCCAGCCGGAGTTCCAGACCAACATTTCGGCGCTTTCGAAAATCTACCTCAAGACCGCCAATGGAACATCGGTTCCGATCGAAGCGGTGACCCGTCTCGTGCCTGGGGTGGGGCCGCTGCAGGTCAACCACCAAGCCAATCAGCCTTCGGTCACCATCTCGTTCAACCTGGCGCCCGGGTTCTCGCTCGGGCAAGCCGTGGATGCGATCAAGGCGGTCGAGCGCGAGGCGCGCCTGCCGGC
>Ga0137379_10002568_pt1 | contig 16907 bp, 12 predicted proteins | sample SagtaG_18_FD_104812 | JGI IMG/M metagenome (GOLD analysis project Ga0137379, IMG submission 104812) | Vadose zone soil microbial communities from Sagehorn Ranch, Mendocino, California, USA - Sage2_L_80_16 metaG | ecosystem: Environmental > Terrestrial > Soil > Vadose zone | place: USA...
CGCCTGGCCCTGACTCGTCTGGCCAGCGCCTTGGGCAACATCAACATGGGCCATTTCATTCCCGATTACACAGCCTACGAAGAACTGCTCAGTGTCTTCAAAGCCTTCAGTCCTATCCCCATTCTGCTCGATGCCGAAACCGGCTATAAAATCCAGGCAGCGGCCCTGCAGAAGGAAATCCTCGGACGCGGCCTGAGCGCGTTGCTGGCGAGCAACCCGTGCAATCCCACCGGCCAATTGGTTGAAGGCGAGGAGTTGCGCGCCTGGTGCCAACTGGCCCGGGAATGTCAATGTTCGTTGGTTCTCGACGAATTCTACTCCCACTACATCTATAACGGCGCCCCTGACGACCCGGTTAAAATGGTCTCCGCCGCCGCTTTTGTCGAAGATGTCGAAAGCGACCCTATCATCATCGTGGACGGTCTGACCAAGAACTGGCGCTATCCCGGCTGGCGGATCAGTTGGACGCTGGGCCCCAAAGCTGTGATTGAAGCCATCGCCAGCGCCGGTTCATTTCTCGATGGCGGCGCCAACCATCCCTTCCAGTGTGTGGCCGCCGCCCTGCTCGATCCGCAACTGGCGATGGCAGAAACTCGCGCGATTCAAAAGCACTTCGGAACCAAACGCGAGTATGTCCTCAGCCGCCTCAAGCAAGTCGGTATCGGCGTGGAAGCCGAACCGGCGGGCGCATTTTACGTCTGGGCCAACCTATCGGGCCTGCCCAAGCCGTTGGACGACGGGATGAGTTTCTTTCGCGAAGGCTTGAAAGAAAAAGTCATTATCGTGCCGGGCGTTTTCTTCGACGTGAACCCTGGCAATCGCCGGCTGCATGGCCGCTACGAAAACTACTGTCGCATCAGCTTCGGCCCGGAACGCAGCCGCCTCGAAACCGGCCTAGCCGCGCTCGAAAGAGTCATCGCGAAGTTCAAACGCTAATCCTCGAATCCTCGGCTCTGAGCGCCCCGGTGCCGATAGATCGCCACGAGCGCATCTCACTTTTCGGTGTGTCCCGGAGGGACTTTTGAAAACAGCCCAGGCCTTCAAGCCTGGGATCAGCGTTCAACCGCGAAGAAGGCGAGAAAGGCTTGCGCGCCTGGGTCCCCGACTACATGCGGCACACAGCGATCAGCAATCACTTCGCTCACCACAAACCACGAAGGCGAGACCGCGAGTTGGGCCGGTAACTCCCCTCAGTTTCCCTCTCCCATCCGATGGGAGAGGGGCCAGGGGTGAGGGCCGCCGTCACCCACCGCCACTACAAGGCCCTCGTGAAAGAAGCCGATGCCGAAGAGTTTTGGCAAACCACGCCCCAAACCGTGAAGGGCGAAATCGCCAAGTTCCCAGCCCAAGTCGCCGCCGCGCAGTAGCCACGCCTGGGCGTGTCAGCGAACATAGCCGCCACGCCCGGCACCAGACTCTTTTTTACTGCACCCCCCTTCATTTCGAGGCATTCTCAGCCAACTCGAAAAGTTTCAGAAGGCTCGATGGGCTGGCCAACGACCACGAAATGCAAACATCAGAGACATGAAAACCGTGCGCGACGCCTGTAAGCTCCAGCCCAACGCGCTGTCCATCAAACTCAGCGACCAGATCGAGCAGCTCGACGAGCTAATCCACGCCGAGGGTGACGGCACCGCGTTTTTCGAAAAGACGTTCGTCACCCAAGGCATGCAGGACCTCGTCACCGAGGGCGTCGCCCGCCTTGCCGGCGTCTCGACCCAGGCCATCTTCCATCTCAAGCAAGCCATGGGCGGCGGCAAAACCCACTTGCTCGTCGGCTTCGGACTGCTTGTCAAGCATCAGGCCCTCCGCAAGAAATATTGCGGGGGCGATGCCAACTCGCAAATGTTCGGCACCGCCCGCGTGGCCGCGTTCAATGGCCGCAACAGCCCGCCGCACTTCTTCTGGGGCGAGATCGCCCAGCAACTCGGCAGGGCCGACGTGTTCCAGGAGTTCTGGTCCTCCGGCCCGAAAGCGCCGGACGAAAAAGCCTGGCTCAAGCTATTCGAGGGCAACGACCCGATCCTCATCCTCCTGGACGAAATGCCGCCCTACTTCGAGGACCTCGCCACGCGCCCGGTCGGTGCGGGCACCGTGGCCGACATCGCCACCCGTGCCTTCGCAAATCTCCTGACGGCCGCCGGCAAGAAGGCCAACGTTTGCGTTGTGATCTCCGATCTGTTCGCGGCTTACCAGTCCGGCGGCGCGCTCATCAATCGCGCCCTCGACAACGCCCGGCAGGAGCTCGGACGCGCCGAACGCCACATCACCCCGGTTGACCTGGCCACCAACGAGATTTACGACATCCTCCGCAAACGCCTTTTCACACAACTCCCCGACTCAGCCGAGATTGACGACATCGCTGATGCCTACGGCAAGAAACTGGAAGAAGCTTCCAAGTCCAAGGTCGCGAATCGCGGCGCCGAGGCTATCGCTGACGAAATCGCCGCCACCTACCCATTTCACCCCCGGTTGAAGAACGTCATCGCGCTCTTCCAGGAAAACGAGCAGTTAAGCAGACCCGCGGCCTCATTGAACTCGTCTCGCGCCTGCTGCGCTCCGTCTGGGATCGCACGGCCAACGACGTTTTCCTCATCGGCCCGCAGCACTTCGACCTGTCCATCGCCGAGGTGCGCGACAAGCTCACCGAAATTTCCGGCATGCGCGACGTGATCGCCAAGGACCTCTGGGATGCCCAGCAGTCCGCCCACGCCCAGGTCATTGACCTCAGCACCGGCAAGCAAGCTGCCACCCAGGTCGGCTCACTTCTGCTCACCGCCAGCCTTTCCACCGCCGTCAACGCAGTCAAGGGTCTCACGACCGCCGAGATGGTTGAATGTCTCGTGTCCCCTTTGCGGGAGCCGTCAGAGTTTCTCGAATCCTTCCAGCAACTCGAAGAATCCGCCTGGTACATCCACCACACACCCGAGGGCCGTTACTATTTTGACCGGCAGGAGAACCTCACCAAACTGCTCCAAAGCCTCGCTCACGACGCCCCCGAGAACCAGGTGGACGACCTCATCCGCCACCGCCTGCGCGACATGTTCAAACCCATGCGCAAATCGGCCTACGAAGAAGTCCTGCCGCTCCCACGGCTCGAAGACGTGGCCGACAAAGTTCGCAAGAATCGCGTGCTCCTCATCGTCAGCCCGGATTCGAAAATCCCGCCGGAGGAAGTCCAAAAGTTTTTCGACGGCCTCAGCCAGAAAAACAACCTCTGCGTCCTGACCGGCGACAAGACCGCCATGGGAAGCGTCGAGAAAGCCGCTCGCCATGTTTACGCCGCGCAAAAGGCCGATGGCCGCATCCCCAAGGACCACCCCCAGCGCGACGAGTTGGAGAAGAAGCAGCAAACCTACGAGCAGGACTTCAATTCCACGGTCCTAAATCTCTTCGACAAGGTGCTGTTCCCGATCCAGCGGGTGGGCAAGCCCTCGCAGCTCGCACCCAAAGCGCTCGACATGACGCGGGACGCCACCAAGCCCTTTGATGGCGAGGCACAGGTCGAAAAAACGCTCACGTCGAACCCCCTCAAACTCTACCTCGACGTTGAAAAGGACTTCGACCCCATCCGGGACAAGTCCCAGGACCTTCTCTGGCCGGAGAATCAGGACGAAGCTCGCTGGTCAGATGTAGCTGACCGCTACACCGAGCAGCCGGGCATGCCGTGGTTGCCCCCGAAGGGGCTCGACACTCTCAAATCCATCGCTTGCAATCGCGGCCTCTGGGAAGACCTCGGCAACGGCTATGTCACCAAAAAGCCGAAGAAGAAGCGAACCTCCGTTCAGGTCATCGCTGAATCCGAGCCGAACGACGAGGGCAAGGTCCGCCTGCGGGTCAACCCCCAGAACGCAGGCCCGGCCCCGCGAGTCCATTTCGCCGAAGACGCCCTCGTCACCGAGAAAAGCGCACAACTCAAGGACCAGATCCTACCGACCAAGGCTCTCCGCGTTAACTTCCTCGTCGTGGACCCCTCCGGCCAATTCGAAACCGGCGACATCGTCACCTGGTCGAACAAACTCGTTCTGCGAAACGAGCTCAAAGAATCCGGCGGTAAGCGCACCGTCGGCCTCTTTGTCGCCCCAAGCGGCAAGATCCGCTATACGCTCGGGGGCGAGGAGCCCCGTGAGGGGGCGCTCTACGACAAGCCTGTCGAGATTGGCGATGACGCGGTCGTGATGCGTGTCTTCGCCGATGCCAGTGGCCTTGAAGCAAAAACCGAGTTTCGCTATCCTGCCAAGGGCAAGAAGGGCGTGCTGGTGGACGATGTCAAGCCTGCCCGCCTCGTCTCACGAACCGGGCGCAAGCTCGATTCCCGCGCCAAGACCTTTGAAGGGCTCAAGCAGGCTGCCGAGAAATCCGTCACGTTTGAAAACGTTACCGTCAACGTCGGCAACGGCGCTCAGGTCGCCACGTTCTTTGTCGGCGAAATCCTTGTCAACGCCGCCTTCATCGAGGCAATCCTCAAGACCACGCTGGAGAAGTTCGCGCCCGACACGCCGGTCACCATGACCTTCCGCAAGGCGCACTTTAATTCCGGCCACGACCTCAATGACTTCGCCCAGAAACTCGGCTTTGAACTCAACCCCGGCGACGTGGAGCAATGAATCGCACGCGCATTTTCAACTCCCTCGCCCATCGGATGGGAGAGGGCCGGGGTGAGGGACTGCTTACACGCATTTTCAGAACGGGCAACAAAAATGGAGAATCCCATAGGGATTCCGGCTCAAAGCCCAGGGTTGCGAGGAACGAGCTACCCTGGGAAAATGCTCAACCCCGGCGACGTGGAGCAACGAATCGCACGCGCATTTTCAACTCCCTCGCCCATCGGATGGGAGAGGGCCGGGGTGAGGGGCTGCTTACACGCATTTTCAGAACGGGCAACAAATATGGAGAATCCCATAGGGATTCCGGCTCAAAGCCCAGGGTTGCGAGGAACGAGCTACCCTGGGAAAATGCCGGTTGCACGCCGCCAACCCCAACGGGGTTGTGCCTGTATTCGCCCTGCCCGCAAGCCACAACCCCGTTGGGGTTGCCGATTTCTTCCTCACCCTTACCCAGGGTAGCCACTTCCTCGCAACCCAGGGCTGGAGGACACAATCTCTTTGGGATTGGAAATGCGTCTAAGGTGCAGGGTGATGGGGCCGCCTCCGCCACCCAGAAGCCATGAGCGCACCCCTCAAATACCTGGACTTCGGTGCGCCCGATAAATTCGGCGCGCACCTCTTCCGCGTAGAAATCCCCGCCGTTCGCACCGAGCCGGTCCGCATCGTGGAGGACTTCGGCTATCGCGGCCCCGAAGGCGGCATCCCCCGCGATGAAGACCGCGCCATCCTCACCCGTCCAGTCTGGTCCGGCATCTCGGACATCGCCCGGCGGGAGTTCAACGACCGGCTCAAGGCCGCCAAGGTCACCACCGGGCGCTGGCACACGGGCACCAACCTTGTAGATCGCCTGCTCGGGAAGGAACTCTGCGTCCTGGCCTGGGCGGCCGAGACAGCCAACGACGACCAGCTTCCTGTGGTTTGCAGCAAGTGGGCCGCGCTCCGTCCCGAGGAGCGCTGGTGGCTCTTCTCCATGACCGTTGCCGAGGCCGGCCTGCCGGAAGACACCCAGCGCGGCTGGCGCCGCGCCCTCTTTCTGGCCCTCTCCGACGCAGAAAAGTCGCCCGAAGGCCGCAAGCGCCGACGCCCGGTCGAGAGCGACCTGTTCAGCCTGCCGCTGTTCGGCAGCTCGCAACAACTGGCCAGAACATGAAAGGAAGACTGCCTCTCGCTCTGCCACTCGATTACGGACGACTGCTCGCCGATATCAAGGGCCGGGTGCGCGCCGCGCAAATCCGCGCGGGGCTGGCCGCCAATCGTGAACTGCTCGCGTTGTATTGGGACGTCGGCCGGATGATTCTGGCCCGGCAGAAAGCACAAGGTTGGGGGGCCAAAGTCATTGACCGCCTCTCGCGTGACCTGCAAAACGAGTTCCCCGGCCAACAAGGGTTCTCCACGCGCAATCTCAAATACATGCGGGCTTTCGCCGAAGCCTGGCCGAAAACCGTAATCGTGCAGCAGCCGGTTGCACAATTGGCAGGCTCAGGAAAAGTAATTATGCGCCAGCCCGGTGCACAAACGTCCAAACCCAAGCCCGTAATTGTGCAAGTCCCGCTTGCGCCACTCGCGCCGGCTTCGTCAATTGTGCAACAGCCCGTTGCACAATTGCCCTGGGGCCACCACACGATTTTACTCAACAAACTCGATGCCCCGGCGGAGCGCCTCTGGTATGCCGCCAAAGCTGTGGAACAGGGTTGGTCGCGAGACGTCCTCGCACTTCAGATCGAAACTCGCTTGCATACACGCCAGGGCAAAGCGGTCACGAATTTTGAGGCGACACTGCCCCCGCCCCATTCCGACCTCGCTCAACAAATCACCAAGGACCCCTACGTCTTCGATTTCCTCAACTTGCGCGACGACGCCAACGAGCGGGCGGTCGAAGACGCCCTGTTGGCGCACGTCGAAAAATTCCTGCTCGAACTCGGCGTCGGCTTCGCCCTCGTCGGCCGCCAGGTTCACATGGAGGTGGGCGACCAGGATTTCTACCTCGACCTGCTGTTCTACCACCTCAAGCTGCGCTGCTTCGTAGTAGTGGACTTCAAGGCTCGGGATTTCACCCCGGAAGCCGCCGGGAAAATGAACTTCTACCTCTCGGCGGTGGACGACCGCTTCCGCCAGCCGGGCGATCGACCCTCCATCGGCCTGATTCTCTGCCGCGTCAAGAACCGGATCATCGCCGAATACGCCTTGCGTGACCTGCAGAAACCCATCGGCGTGTCGGGCTACGTGACCCGGCTGGTGGAGACGCTGCCGAAAGCCCTACAGACCGCCGTCCCCAGCGTGAAGGAAATCGAAAGCGGCCTTGCCCCTGCTACCGAGCCACGCCGCCGGAGGAAGCGCAAGAAATCATGAGCCATTCCGTCAAACCCTTCGCCCTCAAGGACGTTCCCGCGCTCATCGAGCGGCTTCTGCCCGTCCAGAAGCTCTCCGAAGAGGCTTTCAAGGAGCAAATGGCCGTGCACGGCAAAACGCTCACCGCACTGGGCTCCTACTGGAAAGGCCGCAAGCCACTCATCCTGAGCAAGGCCTGCATCCTCGGCTCTCTCCTGCCCGCCACGGACAACCCAAAGCGCGACCTCGAAATCTTCGAGAAGCTCATGGCGATGGACAACGAATCCTTCGTAGCCCGTTGGCCTCGTCGGGCCAAGCCCCGTGAAATCCTCGCCACACTTTGCATCGACCGCATTGCCGATTATTTCGTCTCGGACCCGCCGATGATCCTGCCCCTCTCGGCCCCCGTGGATTGGTCCAGGCCGGAACTGGAGGGCGTGAAGGTCAGTTGGCGCGACGACATTTCAGAGTTGGAGCGCCGTCAGCTTGAAGTCCAAATGCTGCCAAGGGACCTCTACCGCAAACGCGTCGAAACGGCCAAGAGGCCGGAGGAAGTGACGGACTCGGTCCACGAGCACATCTGGGACTCCGTCAATGCTCACCTCGGTACCGGGGCAGGCACGCTCCAGGAGTTGGTCGAACAGCTCGGGATCATGCGCTTCGGCCATCGACCGCGCGTGGCCGACACATTCTGCGGCTCCGGCCAGATCCCCTTCGAGGCTGCTCGTCTCGGCTGCGACGTCTACGCCTCGGATCTGAACCCCGTGGCCTGTATGTTAACTTGGGGCGCTTTCCACATTGTCGGCGGCTCGCACGACAGCCATGTCGAGCTCGAATCCAAACAGCGCCAATTGGTGGAAAAGCTTCAGGCCGAAATTGAGCAACTGGGCGTCGAGACCGACGGTAAAGGTTGGCACGCCAAAGTTTTTCTCTACTGCGTAGAGGGCCGCTGCCCTCAGAGCGGTTGGTATGTTCCACTGCTTCCATCACGTGTGATCAGCTACGGTTCCCGCATAATTGCGGAGCTGCTGCCCGATCCAGAGAACAAGCGGTACAACATCATGGTACGCGAAGCCGCCAGCGACGCTGAGCTGATGGCCGCCGAGACCGGCACAGTTGGCCGAGAGGGTAAGTACGGCGAGGCATTCCTGATTCACAGTCTGGCCGGCACGACCTACAAAACGAAAATTTCGACTCTTCGCGGTGATTACGAGAAGCCAGATGGGAGCATCGCCAACCACCTCCGAGTCTGGGAGAAGTCAGATTTCCTCCCACGGCTCGGCGACATTCTCCAGGAGCGCCCCTACTGCATTCAATGGATGCGTCAAAAACCCAAGGGCAAAGCATTTGATTATGAGTTTCGCGGTGTCGGCAGGGAGGACATCGAGCGTGAGCGAGTAGTTGAAGAGTTCCTCCGTTCGAGGCTTTCGGAGTGGCAAGCACGAGGTTGGATTCCCGATATGAGGATTGAAGTAGGCGGGCCACCTCGGTATCAAGGACTCGACCTCATCCGCGCAAGGGGGTGGACACACTGGCACCATGTATTCACCCCCCGCCAACTTGTGGTAGCAGGGATGGTCAATCAGTTCACCGATGCCCGACTGAAATTTGGGTTAACTCAACTTCTAAACAGCAACTCGAAGCTCAGCCGTTGGTTTCCTGACAGCGTTGGGCAGGTTAAAGGCACTTTCGATAATCAAGCCCTCAACACCATATTTAACCACGGTTGCAGAAGTGCGTATTTCGCAGGCGACCTGTTGAGCATGAAGTACAAACAGTGCCACTGCAGCAACGTCCAAAAAACCGTCTTAAACCTGCCAGCCAGTGAGATTGCGAACCCCACCGACATTTTCATAACAGACCCGCCTTACGGAGATGCTGTGAAGTACGAAGAGATCCTTGATTTCTTCATTGCCTGGCTCCGCAAGAACCCACCGCGAGAGTTCGGGGACTGGGTTTGGGACAGTCGCCGATCGATGGCAATCAAAGGCGAGGGTGAAGATTTTCGGCGCTCGATGGTCGCTGCTTACAAACGCATGGCCGAGTGCATGCCGGACAACGGCATCCAGGTCATCATGTTCACCCACCAGTCAGGCAGCATCTGGGCAGACATGGCGAACATCGTCTGGGCCTCCGGGCTACACGTGACTGCCGCGTGGTACATCGTCACGGAGACGGATAGTGCGTTGCGCGCAGGAACCAACGTGAAGGGAACAGTGCTGCTTGTCCTGCGGAAGCGCTCAGGCACGCACAAAACAACCCGCGACGACCTCGCCTGGGAAATTCAGGAGGAGGTCGAGAAGCAAATTCGTGACCTCACCGGCCTCAACCAGGAAGCCAAGGGCCTTTACCGCGACGAAAACGTCTTCGAGGACGCCGACATCCAGATGGCCGGTTACGCCGCCGCGCTCCGCGTTCTCACCCGCTACGCCGTGATTGACGGCCGCGACATGGCCGCCGAAGCCATCCGCCCCCGCGTCAAGGGCGAGACCACGTTCGTGGACGACCTTATCGCCTTCGCCGTGGACACCGCCAACCAATGCCTCGTCCCGCAAGGAATCCCAGAGCGGCACTGGAAGGAGTACACTGGCGCGGACCGGTTCTACCTCAAACCGCTCGATCTCGAAGCCAAGGGCCTCAAGACACTGGACAACTACCAGAATTTCGCCAAGGCGTTCAAAGTCCGCGATTTTCGCGCTCTCATGGGAAGCCAGAAAGCCAATCAGGCGCGGCTGCGCAGCGCCGTCGAGTTCGGCAAAAACGAGATGAGCGAAGGCTCCGAGCTCTATCAGTCCGTCCTGCGCGCCAACCTGTACGCCATTATGGAACTGGCCGGCAACATGGACGGCAACGATGTCCTCACCCACCTCACCCTCAACGTGCCGGACTATTATTCTAACCAAAACCAACGCGAGCGCGTAATCGAAATCGCCGACTACCTCGCCAAAAAACTCGAAACCCTCCGCCCCGACGAAGCCAGCGCCGCCCGCGTACTGCGCGAGATGGTCAAAAACCAGAGATTAGGTTAAGCCAATAAATACACGCTATGCCAATAACCATCACCTTCGACATAGTAACAAGAACCCTTCGCGACGCAAACGACCGCAACCGAATTCGCCAAGCTTTCCAGCGCTTTGGTTGGGAGACGATTGGCGGGACGGCTTACCGCTACCCGCCTCTAAACGTGGCTCCAGGCAACCCGCCACCGGTAGAAGACTGGTTTAATCATGTTATTCCCGCCCTGATGTACATGCGCTCCCTCGTTGAGCGGAAGCGAATCCAGCTGAGGAACTTCACGATCGATGCTGTCTCGTCCACCGGTTGGCGGGGCGGAGTCGGCCCCCATATTCAGCCTAGCGCCGAGTTCCAAATGCAGCCGATCACCGCTAGAAGGGACGTCCTCTCCGAGGAGCGCCTTCGTCAGTGGCTAGTGAGCACGGTTAATGCAACCGTCTGATGCCAGCCATCAACCGCTATTCTTCCCGCCGCGAGCGGCTCGACCACGCGTTCCTGTCCAAAAAACTCGCGGGCGCCAAGTCGTACCGCCGCATCGCCGGCTACTTCCGCAGTTCGATCTTTGAACTGGTCGGCGAGGAAATCGCCGCCATCCCCAAAGTCCAGATCGTCTGCAACAGCGAACTCGACGCCGCCGACGTAGCAGTTTCCAAGCACGTCCGCGAAACCGCCCTCAAAGAGCGGTGGAACGAAGCCCCCGCCGAGGTCGAAGCGCTTTTCTACAAGGAGCGCTACCGCAAGCTCCACGACTTGCTCACCAGCGGTCGTGTCGAAATCCGCGTCGTGTCGAAAGACCGCGTCTTCCTCCACGGCAAGGCCGGCGTCATCGAGGCGGCCGACGGCACGAAAACCTGCTTCCTCGGCTCCATCAACGAGACCAAAAGCGCCTTCGCGCAAAACTACGAAATCCTCTGGGAAGACCAATCGCCCGACGGTGTGGCTTGGGTGGAGGAGGAATTCGACGCCCTCTGGAAAGACTCTTTCCCGCTCCCCGACGCCATCGTCGAAGAAATCAAACGTGTCGCCGATCGCGTCGAAATCCGTTTCAACGAAGTGCAACCGGGCGAACTTGCTGGCGCGGCCCTGGCGGAAAGCCCCATCTACAGGGGCGGCGAGCAACTCCAGCCCTGGCAGCGTGCCTTCGTCACCATGTTCCTCAAGCACCGCGAGACTTACGGGAAGGCACGCCTGCTACTGGCCGATGAAGTCGGCGTCGGCAAAACGTTGTCGCTCGCCGCCAGCGCCATGATCTCCGCGCTGCTCGATGATGGTCCGGTCCTCATCCTGTGCCCCTCCACGCTCACGTTCCAGTGGCAGGTTGAGTTGCAAGACCGGCTCGGCATCCCCAGCGCCGTTTGGTCCTCCGCGCAGAAGGTCTGGATTGATCACCACGGCCACACCATCAAGACCCGTGGCGCCGAGGACATCACCCGTTGCCCCTTCCGTATCGCGATCGTCTCCACCGGCTTGATCTTCCATGCTTCGGACGAAAGGCGTTTCTTGTTGGAGCGCAGATTCGGAACCGTCGTCTTGGACGAGGCCCACAAAGCCCGGCGTCGCGGCGGTCTCGGCGAAAACAAAGACGGCTCGAACAACCTACTCGACTTCATGCTGCGCATTGGCCCGCGCACGAGGAACCTCTTGCTCGGCACGGCCACGCCCATTCAAACCGACGTTCGCGAACTCTGGGATCTAATGCGCATCTTAAATGCCGGCGCGGATTTCGTTTTGGGCCGGGAAGCAATGAGCCTGTGGGTGAACCTCCAGCGCGCCTTGCCGGTGGTGAAAGGCGACGAAATCCCGCTCGACGAGCGCGACGCCTGGGAATGGCTGCGCAACCCCCTCCCGCCCGGCGACGAAGAACCGCTGGTCGCCAATCTCCGCCTTCAGCTCGGCATTCCAGACAAGTCCTTCTTCACCGACAAGGGTTTCGGCTCGCTCGAATTTTTCGCCCAACAGTCCATCGTCCAGACTTTGGCTCCGGGGTTCTACAAACAACACAATCCCATGATCCGCCACACGGCACTGCGGCGGCGGCAGACACTTGAAGAGGCCGGGCTGCTGGAAAGAATCCGCGTCGAAGTCCATCCCGAACCAGACGCGCCCCCCAGCGCCTACCCTGGCGTCCATTTTGACGGGCTTGGCCTGCTGACAAATCATCCTTTCGATCTGGCCTACCAGGCCGCCGAGGATTTCACCGACGCGCTGCAACAGCGCACCAAAGCGGCCGGGTTCATGAAGTCGCTCCTTTTGCAGCGGATTTGTTCCAGCTTTGCCTCTGGCCGCAGCACCGCCGGCAAGATGCTCCGCCGCGAACTGCTGGAGGACGAGGAGGACGCGGCGTTGTTGCTTGAGCCGCTCAGTTCCCTGACCCCCACCGAGGCTAAGCACCTTCGCACCATCGTTGAAGAATTATCGCGGCCCGAAGCCCACGACCCTAAACTCGCCGCCGTGCGCTATTTCCTCACCCAGCAGCGCACCGAGGGCAAGACCTGGCTTGAACACGGCTGCATCGTTTTCAGCCAGTACTACGATACCGCCTTTTGGATCGCGTCCGAACTTGCCAAGACCCTCCAGGCTGAGCCGGTCGCCGTCTATGCCGGCACGGGTAAAAGCGGAATGTTCCGCGGCCACGCCTTCGCCTCCATCGAGCGCGAGGAAATCAAAAAAGCCGTCAAAAACCGCAGCGTTCGTCTAGTCGTCGCCACCGACGCCGCCTGCGAGGGCCTGAACCTCCAAACCCTCGGCACGCTCATCAATGTGGACTTGCCTTGGAATCCGTCACGCCTTGAGCAGCGCCTCGGCCGCATCAAGCGCTTCGGCCAGGCCCGCCGCACCGTGGACATGCTCAACCTCGTTTACCACGACACGCAGGACGAGAAAGTTTACCAGGTCATTTCCCGCCGCCTGAAAAACAAATTCGACATCTTCGGCGGTCTCCCCGACACCATCGAAGACGACTGGATCCAGAGTGTGGAGCGGTTGGAGCAAAAGATGGACGAATACGTCCACCTTCGCCAAAAAGCCCGCGACGTGTTCGAGCTCCGTTACAAAGAAACCATTGATCCCGACAAAAACCGCTGGGAACTCTGCTCCCGCGTCCTAGCCAGAAAGGACGTGGTCCAGAAACTCTCAGAATCCTGGTAGGCTGCCAGAGTCACCGGAATGCTCAAAGCGGTTGCGAACCAAGTCGGGGCTGAGCTTATACGACGCGGTGTCGAACCGATCATGGACCAGCCCAGACATTGCCTTTAGGGTTGAATGTCTTATGCCCTGTTCCTCAGTCCGATCCCGGGCTGGTCCGCGCCAAGTTTACGTCCGCACGTCCCCGCCCACATCTAGGCTTTTCCTGGTCAAACAGGGCCGCCCGCGTGGCTGGGCGCTAACGGTTCTCCGCGCCTCCTGCGGCAGCAGCACATCGCTGCAGCGTTGCATCGACCCACGCAAGCATCTTCCCATGAGGTTGCATCAGATTGAGATCAATGGGGACAAGTGTTCCCCTTTCTGTGCGAATTACATTTCCCTCGTGTGCGTCGGCCACGAGTAGGTTCTCAGACTTAAGGTACCAAGCAATACTCCCGGATGCCTCCAGGCGACAAAAGCCCAGCCCGCAGAACCACTTGTGGATATCTTCGTAAAGGGCAGCCTCCCCAGCAACGTGCGGCTGAGACGTGAGGACGCGCAGTTTCTGCCTGGATTCGATTAACGCCACGAGCTGAATGTCATCTCCAAAATAATGGTTTTGCAATAGAAGACGCGTGAGGTATTCACCCACCGTCGCCGAACCAGTGCGACCCCAAGCCAAGCCAAATTGGTTATGGTACGTCGCTTTGAACCAACGATTGGAAGCTTCATCGAACCACCCCTCATGCTCGTCACCGAACCCATCAGCGACGCGCTGAAAAAACAAAAAATCACCCTCAGGCCGAATCAGTGCGTTTGCTTCGCCCCAGTCGAGGACGGCTTTGAACGATGCTGCGAATGACGTGCTGCTTCCATCACACGTGCAGCTTGTCGCTGCGCTTCTTGCAACGTAACTTTGGGCTGATTCAAGCGCTCGCAACGGAGTGTTGCTCTCGCCGATTGGAACGCACTCCCCGCTTGGGATGCAATCCCTGTCTGGAATGTCGCCCTGGTCTGTGATGTGGTCTTGCTGCTCATGCTGTCCGTCACTCATAATTTATACCCTAAGAAAGAGGCGCTGTCACCAAAAAAAGCACTGCAATTATGGGCACCGTTACCACACTTAATTGGTTAAGTGTGTTACTCCAGACTACTAGTGTCAATATCGCAGCCTTAGTTGCAAATTAATCCACCATGGTTATATTGATACCGTGAACGACGCCGAGCAATTAACGATGCGGACTCACCTGAGCATCGCATTTCAGCCGAGTGCCCCTATCGAAAAATACAGCCTCTTTGCTGGCCGGCAGAAGCAGACTGACTTGGTCATTGGCGCGGTTCTCCAGCGCGGTCAACACGCTATACTTTATGGAGAACCAGGAGTCGGGAAAACCTCGCTCGCTAAAGTCCTTGCTGAAATAGTTTCGGGGGCCGGAATCAAAATCGTTGATTCCGACACGGTCAATTGCGACACATCAGACGATTTCTCATCGCTGTGGCACAAAGCCCTGAGAGAGCTCACATTCAAAATCAAGGCATCCACCGGTTTCGCCAAGCAGGAGTCGGAAACAGAGCAGAACCTGAACGATCTGGTGTCCGACAAGGTGACACCAGACGACGTGAGGCGCGCGCTTTCCACGTTAAAGACCCGCACCGTGATAGTCTTCGACGAATTTAACCGAATCCAGGCCACGGCTTGCAAAACCCTGATGGCGGAAACGATCAAGAATCTGTCCGATCACAACATCGACGCGACTCTCCTTCTGGTGGGCGTCGCGCAGTCCGTCAGCGAGCTAATTTCGGAGCACCACTCCATCGAGAGAGCACTCGTCCAGGTCCCAATGCCCCGCATGGAGAACAGCGAACTGGCTCAGATCATCGCGAAGGGCCTCGAAAGCACACAAATGACCATGGCTCATGACGTTCGAGAAAAAATCGTCCGGCTTTCACACGGACTTCCCCACTATACGCACCTCCTTGCCCTTGAGACCGGCCTAGCCGCAGTGGCCAGAAGGTCGGCTGAGATAGGCCAGCAGGATTTTCAAGCCGCAGTGGCCGAGACGGTCAAGGCGAAACACACAGTGGCCGAGAGCTACTATGCCGCGACCGCCAGCGCGCATAAATCCAGTGCCTACAGAGTGACACTTCTGGCATGTGCGTTGAGCCCCAGCGACGAACAGGGCTTTTTCCAAGCCCCGGAAGCCGCAAGAACAATGGCGATCCTACAAGGCAAGGAATGCAAGGTCTCCGATATACAAAGACACCTTAACGAGTTCATATCAACCAAAAGAGGCACCGCCTTACAAAGAGAAGGCTCCTCCAGAAGGTATCGCTACAGGTTCACGAACCCACTGCTACAGCCATACACTATAATTCATTCACTATCCGAGAAGTTGGTCAGCGAGTCGCAGCTCTGGGTCACGGGCGAGCCTCGCTATGACGCCACCGCTGACGTGCTGGACGCACCCACCAGTCCCGAAGCCCCCTAATCCCACCACGGCAGCAGCCGCGGCAAAGCAACCCTCACACCCTCACCAGCCGCACCGGACCGCTCCCGCCCCTCACCAGCGCGCCGAACTTCGCCAGCATCGCCTGCGCGACATGCGAGATACTCGGCCGCGTGTCGTTCCTGCTGTATCGGGTGCTGTTTAAGCTCGCCTCGGTCCCGGTCATCGTGGACGGAACGTCCTGCGCCGGCAAACGCAGCCGTCCGGTCCGCATCAAGAAGCTCCCGCGCCATCTCGCAGGTCGCATCAACAACGATTCTAGGAACAACATCAACGTCCACGAAATTTCCTCCACGCAGCCGCAGAACGATTGCAATGCTCAAACCCCCGTCCGGGTCAGGACAATGATCGCGCAGCCACTGTAGCGCCTGCTCATCATTGCAGCGCCAGCCGCTGAGCTACAATTGCGCATCAATCAGTCGAGTCGTCACCACCCGCGCTCCCACCTTTCTGTCCGCCTTACCCGTGGCCCATCGTATCGGGTAAAGATGCCCCTCGAAACACCCATCACCGCCCCCAACCCGTTTTCTCAATTAATTCCACTTGGACAGCGGATGTCCAACCATCCCCGCTATGCTGCCGCCAAAAACCACAAAATTACCATGAGCACAGACACCGACTTCACCGACTCCTTGGCGGTTGGCTCCAATCCCCCATCGAGTATCCAGCACCCTTCCTCCTTAGCCTCGTCCTCCTCCATCAACCACCCGCCCCGCCCAAGCCCCGCCCAGAGCGGCTCCACTAATCCACCGATCCATGTTCCCGACCCGGAATCCTGGCCCCAACCCGTTGAGGGCAACCTCCTCCTCGACGAGTTGGCCCGCACACTCACACGTTTCGTCGTCCTGCCTACCTGCGCTCCGCAGGCGCTGGCCTTGTGGGTCTTGCACACCTACGCCTTCCAGTTACGCGATGTCAGCGCCTACGTCGGCATCCAATCGCCCGAAAAGCGTTGCGGCAAAACCACCCTTCTCTCCATCCTCGAACAGTTGGTCCATCGCCCAGTCGCATCCTCCAATATCAGCCCGGCAGCCTTTTTTCGCGTCATCAAGGACCTTTCTCCAACCCTATTGATTGATGAAGCCGACACCTTCCTCAAGAACAACGACCAGTTGAAGGGCATCTTGAACTCGGGCTACACTCGCCAGACCGCCTATGTCCTCAGGCCCGCATCCTTCAGTCCCTCACCCAGCTCAAACACCCAGGCCGACGCCGCCTCCCTCCCTTGCGCGGTGGCCAGGTTCTCCTGCTGGTGCCCAAAGGTCATGGCCGCCATTGGCCGCTTGCCCGACACTCTGGCTGACCGTTGCATCCTCATCCACATGCA
>Ga0137379_10002569_pt1 | contig 16903 bp, 17 predicted proteins | sample SagtaG_18_FD_104812 | JGI IMG/M metagenome (GOLD analysis project Ga0137379, IMG submission 104812) | Vadose zone soil microbial communities from Sagehorn Ranch, Mendocino, California, USA - Sage2_L_80_16 metaG | ecosystem: Environmental > Terrestrial > Soil > Vadose zone | place: USA...
ACCGGCTTGGATGGTCGCGAATGTCGTCGCCGACTCGGATTGGAAGGCAAGCGCGTCGTTATTTACACCGGCACATTTGATCTCTTTCAAGGCGTTAATCGATTGATTGCGGCTTTTTCTAAGATTGCTTCGAATTGTCCTGAGAGCATTTTGCTGCTAGTGGGTGGAACCGTCGCTCGGCAGGACACTGAACTATGCCGTCAGACGGCAAAAGAGCTGGGAATTGAGAGCCGAGTAGTTATTACTTCTTGCAGCCTGAGTGATGTCCCCAGCTATCTCGCGGCGGCTGACGTCGCGGTTGTTCCGCGAGTCAGCCCGACTGCAGGGGGCATACCCACAAAGCTTTTGAACTACATGGCAGCGGGGAAAGCGATTGTTTGTCATCGAAGTTCCGCCGCTTTTCTTGTGCATCGGCAGAGTGCATGGCTCGCCGGTCCGGATCCCACAGAATTCGCCCAGGGAATGATTTGTCTCCTTAATGACGATGCTCTCGCCGCGTATATGGGCGCTAATGTTAGACGCCTGGCAGAAACGACATTCAGCTGGAGTGAAATCGCGCAGGAGGTGGAGACTGTTTATCGTCGCGTGTTAGGCCGAAGAGGGGTAGCCCGGCCAGAAGGCATCGGCAACGCTTTTTCTTCGGCGGACGGACATGCGACCAACCAGGGACTATCGTGAAAGTTTCGTTGTTTCTTCCAACAAGTGCCCGATAAAGACCCGGATGTCGTATTCTGCCAGATCCTATTCACTTGATGTCCTAAAAAGTTCTCGTAAAGACTTTTTGGAACATAATCGTTCTTGTTTAAGTAACCTTCAACCATACTCCAAATGTCTTCTGCTGATTTCATAAAAGCCTCATTGGGGGCGTCTATCACCGGGGAATTCACCTTCAGCGTCATGCTTGCCCTCGTAGAACCCGCTCGTTACTTCTGACTCGTATACGTTTACAAAACCGTCGATGCCGTTAAGCAGGGACAAGTCAAGGAAGGTACCCATCTCGGTTGTTGAGTAGTAACACATTGTATTGGACCCCGCGCCCGGGTAGGGGCCTCCCAGCGACATAGAGGTCTTCCCAGCCATCATTGTTGAAGTCGTAAAATGCGGTATTCCAAGTTACCATATTTAAGCGCAGGCTCCTTCGATGTCATCCGTCTGCCAGGTGATCCAGATCAGTGATGAAGGAATTCATCATCGCAACGACGTTTTGGCCAGACTCGTTAGGGTAGCCAAGTCCCAGCACGTCGCCAAATTCATGCAGAAATATTCGATGGACATCTTAAACCCGGGTAGCGAGGTTCTCCCGGCTTGAGTGGTCCGCAATATGAGTTAAATGTGAAGGCGTTGTTTACAATCACGTCCGCCTCGGTGCTCACTCGAGCGCCACTACCGCTATAGAGCAAAAATTGTGATGGCGAGCGTGTCGCTCCCGAAGCTTTCGCCGAATGCTGAGTCAGCAAAGAAAACCGACCATGGCGAACAGCGGGATTTTATTTCCAGTCGCATGCCCTGACAACCCTAATCAAGCTGCTGCAAAACTTTGCACACGAAAAGTCTTGCATATTGACAACCCTTCCCTGCAATATCCCTGCGCCCCCATAAATCTTATGAAAGAACCTGTGGGAATCTTGGCTACCGCTTGCCATCTGCCGGCACACAAGTGCACGGTCAAAGAACTGTTCCAGGAAGAAGGCATTAACCTGAGTAGCGATGTCGCAGCAAGGCTCAGCATCGAGCAAGTTCCCATCCGCAATGGCCAGGCCAGTGAGAGTGCCTCTAACATGGCAGTCGCAGCCGGCCGCGAAGCCTTACAGCGTGCCAAAGTCGATCCCATGCAGGTGGATGTCGTAGTCGAATATTCCATCATGCCGCAGGAATACCTGGTGCCGGTCTGGAACATGAGCAACAAGGTGCAGGCCGAAGTGGGGGCCACCAAGTCCTTTGTGGTCGGCTTTAGCGGAGGCGGGTCCAGCAACTTCATGGTCGCACTGAGTGCGACCGCTGCCATGTTGTCGGAAAACGATTCCATGAAGACCGCGCTGCTGGTCACCGGCGACGCCACCATCCCGGGCAACCGCGTCCTCAACCCTGCTGATCCCGTCACCGTCATGGGGGACGGAGCGAGCGCAGTTGTCCTACAACGCGGCGCTCCCGGGAGCGTAGTGATCGACACAGAGTTATGGTCGGACGGAAACAATCACGATATCTGTTACATTCCCGGCGGCTCGCTGATTCACCCCGACGACATCAATCTGTATCGGATGCAATTGGACAAGGTCCGCTACGATGCTTTCCCCAAGGGGGAAACGCTGCGTCGGATGACTGACAAGCTGCTGGAACGCGCTGGGATGAAGTTCTCTGATGTGGCCTGCGTCCTTTGCTCGAATATTTCGTCTCAAGACGAGGCCGCGATGCAGCAGGCATTTGAAGGCAAGGTGTCCCCGGTATGCGCTTCCAACCGCGAGTCCCACGGACACCTGCAAGGCACGGATTTTCCGCTCAACTATCTTTCCCTGATCGAGAGCGGGAGCGTAAAGCAAGGAGACTTTGTGCTTGGCGTCTCTCATGGCATGGGTGCTACAGCCGCAGTGAGCTTGCTCCGTTGTTAGGCCGCCCGGAATCGAGACTGACTTATGAACACGAACATCGGCATTTTCGAAGCCAACTACTATTTGCCCCCAACTAAGAAAACCCTGGCGCAGATCTTCGAAGATGAAGAAAAGCCCACTGAAGCTTTCGCCGCCAATGTCGACTTTGAGAAAGACATCGGCATTGAGGCCCTTCACGTCGCAAAAAACGAGACGGCTGCCGACCTCTGCATCAACGCGGCCAAACTCACTATGGCCAAGTCGGGCATCGATCCCAAAGAGATTGACTTGATCATCGACTTCACCAGCATTCCCGAAGATTACGTCGCGCCCACCTGGTCGGCTGCCGGACAAGTTCAGAAAGAGATTGGCGCTACGCGCGCCTTCGCCACCGCGATCAACACCGGCGGCTGTGCCAGCTACCAGACCACATTGAAAGTCGCCTGCTCGTTGATGTCTGCCAACGACCGCTATAATACTGCACTGCTCATCGCCGGCGACAAGACCCCTGAGTTCAACCACAACTACTTTCCAATTACCGTGGTTTCAGACGGCGGCAGTGCGGTGATTCTGAAAAAGAATATGACCAAGCGCCGCATATTGGGTGTGGAGGTCGCCACTCTCGGGAAGCTCCACGACATGTGGTTCATTCCCGGCATTCACAACCGCGATCCCAAAGACATCGGCGGCAAGTTTCCACGTTGGCTCCATGTCTGCGGCGACATACAAAGGTTCAACAAAGAACTGATCCCGGTAAACCTGTTCATGTTCCGCAAGGTAATGCTCAGCGTGCTAAAGCAGGTCGGCAAAAAGATGCAGGACGTCTCCTTCTTCATTTATCCTACCTTTTCCGCCTGGGACTTGAAAGCTTTCTGCGAAGCTTTTAAGGTTCCTCCCGAGAAAATCTCCACGGAAAACCTGCACCACGGTCATTTGCAAGAAACCGATATGGTGGTCGGCTACGTCGATGCGATCGAAGCTGGGCGTATTAAGGATGGCGATCTTGTAATGCTCGCGACCAACGGCGCTGGTTTCTCCTGGGGAGCGTCCTTGATCCAATACTGACTACTGAGGGGTGAATCTATGATCACACAGGAATCGAAACACGATTTTGATGTGGCCATTCTCGGCAATGGACTCTCGGGGTCCATGCTGGCCACCATCCTGGGCAAGCAAGGCGTCAGCGTAGTGTTAATTGACGCCGATCAGCATCCCCGCTTCGCCGTCGGCGAATCCACCATACCTCACACTTCTCTTATCGTTTCACTTCTCGCTGAGAAGTATGGTCTCCCCGAGCTGGAGCATTTGGTTGACGCCGAACGCATGGCTAAGCATGTCACCACCACTTGCGGAATTAAACGCCACTTCGGGTACGTCTATCACCGCCCGGGTCAAGTATACGACCCGAAGGAAGGCTTACAATTTGGCACCAGCGCTCGTGACGAGAACCACTGGTTCCGTCAGGACACTGACTCTTACCTTCACAACTTGGCCGTCCACTATGGCGCTGTGCCTCGCCAGAAAACCAAAGTCACGGACCTTGAGATCAACAAGCAGGGGGTAAAGCTCCAGACATCCACAGGTGAAGAAATTCGCGCCCGCTATCTCGTCGATGGTACTGGATACAAGAGCATCCTCGCGGAGCGCTTTGGCCTACGCGACAATCCATGCCGGCTAAAACATCATTCGCGGACTCTGTTTACCCACATGGTCGATGTGCCGCCGTTCGACGAAGCTCACAACCCGCTGCCTATCTCCTACCACAAGGGCACGCTCCACCATTGTTTTGAGCGCGGCTGGTTCTGGGTTATCCCTTTCAACAATAATCCACTTTCCACCAATCCGCTGATAAGTGTTGGTTTGACCATCGATCCGCGCCGCTATCCCAAGCCGGACATGTCCGCGGAACAGGAATTCAACGAATTCCTGAAGCTCTATCCCAGCGTGGCGGAGCAATTCAAGGATGGAAAGGCAGTCCGGCCCTGGGTGTCCACGGGCCGCTTGCAGTATTCCTCCAAACAAACCATCGGCCACCGCTATTGCCTCATGTCACATGCCTCAGGGTTTGTGGACCCACTTTTCTCGCGCGGCATGTTTAATACCGTAGAGGTTATCTACGCGCTGCTCGATCCGTTACTCGAGGCGCTAGCGACCGACAAATTCGATAACGAGGCTTTCCTTCCCGTTGATCGGCAGCAACAAAGAGTTCTTAACTACAACGACAATCTGGTGAATTGCGCCTTCATCTCCTGGGCCGACTTTGAACTGTGGAACGCCTGGCTCCGTGTCTTCGGCATCGGCACGTTCCTAGCGGAATTCCATTTGATGAACGGTATGAGCGACTACACCCGCACCGGCGACCCCTCATACCTCATCGGCAAAACGCAGAATCCAGCGTTCTGCGATTTCGAGGATCCCGACTATGCGGCCTTCTTTAGTGACTCGGTCGAAGTGGTTGAAGCTTTCGAAGCCGGCCGCATGACTTCTGCGGACGCCGCCAAGCACATCTTCGACACGGCCAACCAATACGCGTTTCCTGTTCCGATTCGCAAGGATGCCCTGGTTCGCGCTCACTGGATGAAGGAAGAAGATCAGCTCACGGAACGAGACTTGGGATTTGTGCGCCGTGGCTTCCGCTGGGCGCTAACCACGCCGCTGACACGTGATGTGGTCTCGAGTGCAGAGACGTTCTTTCGCTGGTGCGCTCACCGGCCAGATCCCCACCTTGGCCTAGAATCGGATTCACACACTCGGGATTTAAGGACGCCGCAACGCTCGGGCGAGCGCGAAGAAAGGCGCGCGTCACTCTCCTCGCGCGCTTGAAAAAAAGTTCTTGACCCCGAAAGCGTCCGGGGTCGCCAGTAGGCAAACCGCCTGCGTTCCCCTACTGAGTCGAGAAAAGTTTCTGGACCGCAGTTAGTGGAGCGTAGAGGGCAGGACTGCCTGTACGGTATTCAGCATGAAGTCCGCGCCACCCCCATCTTCCCGAAAGCCGCCGTCCGGGCCGAATACGACAAAGCCATTCTCAATGTCGTTGAATTTTCCAAATGTCATAGTGACGTAGCCATACTTATCAGCCGTAATCGCAGAAACATTAATGGGCGGCGAGAACCCGCCAACCTGGGTGATGCTAAAGGTACGCTTGTCGAGCTCAACACCCTGCGGGCTTCGGTTTGTTCCTATGAAAAGGAACTTATTGTTGGCTGCCATCGACGCCGCTGCCGAACTGCCACCAACCAGAGGCAGACTGACGGTTTTGGATAAGGTAACGGTAACCGTATCGAAATCCGGGGTAATGGTGTCGGTCTTTGTATAAACAGAGAGCACGACCCCGTTCAGATTGCTGCCACTAGCGATGTCCAAGACATAAATGGCGCGAGTGACAGTGTTCGTACCGAGGTCTGTCTTTGGATTGCCTTCCATCAGTGCGCCCACCTTAGCGAACGGGCCCAGGTTCCCGGAGGCATAGCAGCCGCTTGTGTTCTGGGTGGAACCGCACACAATCCAAGTAACGCTAGTGTGCGCAGAGTCGATGGTATAGGTGGTGTATAACGTCGCGTCGATTGGAGACCCGCTTGCAGCCGGTGCCGGACTGTTCTGTCCGTAGCTGACGTTAGCGCAAATCAGTGTGGTCGCGACAACCATTAGAAATACAATTTTTCTTCTCATTTCTTTGCTCCGTTAATTGTCGACAACGCTGACCTTACTTTCGCGACGCTACGAAACACCGGCACATTGCGCAAGGTTTTGTTTCGGCGGGCTCGCAATGCCACCGCATGAGCAGGTTGAGCGAAGCCGAATCATCTCTAACTATTCTGCGATGCCCGCAAACCTGCCGCAGTGATTTAACGCGCGTCATCTATTGCGGCGAGCATCGAGGTTCCAATTCATAGAATGTTAATTGTCGGCGGAGCAACGCTCGGCCTAATCTTTCTGCACGAACCCGTCACCCTGAGAAAGACCCTTGGAATCCTGCTGGTGATCGCCAGCATTTACCTCATCGCAGGGAACCAGCCATAATCCGTAACGCAGTCGAGCGATCGCTAGGTAAGGCCGGGCTTGGAAATGCGAAGCAACGGCCGGGCTTTAAAAATCCCCGTAACGAGCCCCGCAGCCGCGGGACGAGGCCAGGCCCTTTCAAATGCGGAAAAGGTAGAAGCTCGAGGGGTGCGCGAGCGGGAATGGGTGAATCAAAGACTGAGTAGACTCCAGAAAACTCGACGGCGGCCATCGCTTGTTCGCGTCTTCCGCGTTCTTCTCGTGGAGCCGGAAACCCGCAACTTTCGCGCTTGTCCTCCCTTGCGACCGCGTTAGCCTTGATCGATGAACGAGGAGCGCATCGCGCGCGACTGAGACGAAGCCGCCTGCGCTCGCCGGAGGAGTCCGTCCGCCTAACACCTAACGAGTTGAAGCTTGAACCGCTGATCATGCGTCCGCGGTTGCAGGCGCGGCGACAAGAGGCGAGGCAGATCGAACTGCCGCGAGTTTACAGCGGCCGGCCTCTGCTTACCACGCTTCAAAAGGTCCCCGAGCGCCAGTCGTGGGCTCGTGCCGAGGTTCGGGGTGAGATGGCGAAGCTTTTGACGACGAGCCTTACCATTCAATCGATTTGGGGTGAACGATTCTTGCGCCATTGCTTTGCCGATTATTCGAATCCTGTCGTGGCGACCAATTTGTTTCGTCTCTTTTGAAACGATTTGTCTTGACCACTATCGGCGTCACTTGTCATTCTCGGGGCTGAATCGATCTGGAGCTGCGGTGGAGGCTCGACCCTGGGAGCCTCTACGTCTTTCAGATTGGTGGTTACAGCTAGGGTTACCCAATGACAGGACCGCGCACATGTCTGTAACATCGGCGGCAACAAGGCCAGTCTTTCGGCTCAAACTTGCAGTCGCATGGGGGACCTTTTATTTCGTGCGATTGTGCGAGCGCCTGCTACCGAAGAGCGTGCTGAGCCTCTTGCTGTGGCCTCCCGCAGCGGCCTGGGACTTGGTGCAACTTCGCCAGCGCAAGCCGGTGACCTGCTGGCGCCGCTTCCCGGACTCATGGCATCCCAAGCCTTGGCGTTTCTTTCTCCGGCAGAGTCTTGGCCTCTATCATTCGCAACTCTTTTACATGTGGCCGGATCGCCTCTGCTCTGCGAGCTGGCTGAGGCGATGCCGCCTCGAAGGCGGGAGTGATCTAATCGGATCACGGGAGGGAGACCGGGGAGTGGTCCTGGCTTCGTTGCATTTCGGGCCGTTCGAGATCCTACCCTATTGGTTGCGTGCGTATGGGATTGTCACAACGAGCGTGCGCACGAGCCCTCCTGATTCTCTGAAAAGCCTAACGAATTACCAATACACCTTGAGTCCTCCGGCCGACGTGCCGGTATTTCTCATGGCGGAAGACCTGACCCCGATGCCCCGGTTTTCGCACGTCCGGAAGGTCCTAGGACCGGGCCGGCGGCTGCTTGTGATGCTAGATCCGGCTCGCGGGCTACAAGTTGATGTGCCGTTCGAAGATCGCGTGTTCCGGATGGCGACGGGGGCGATCCGATTAGCGGCAATGGCAGACGCCGAACTGATTCCTTGTCTAATCACGGAAACCGCCACGTGGAAGTTTGCCATTCATTTCGGTACTCCGGTGCCGCGACGTTACCTTGGTAACTCGCCTGACATGCAGGCTATCGGTGCTCACTTGTTAAAGGAATTTTCGAAAGTCATTACTCGTTATCCGGAGCAATGTAAGATGAGGTTACTATCCGCCATGTCGCCGCTGCCTCTGAATGGAGTTTCCGACCTTTCCGCTGTCGCTCACGCGGCCGAAGGTCGTTGATATGGATGCTCTCGAACGCAACGGTGAACGTGAGTGGCCTAAGTCAAAGCGAAGGCTTAGGCCAGGCGTTCCCCCATGTCTGGAATGAGCCCTCTCACTGCAGAGCCAACTCAGCACGTGAGGGCGATTCAGCGCAATCAGGTCATCGCGCACGCACGGCAGCGTGTTTTCAACTTGCAGTCGGAAGCGGCGCGTGGGTTCAGTGCCCAGCCGCGCCATCAGGCTTTCCTAGCTTGCCGGCGACGAAACTCTCAATGTCGTTTAGAGTTTGAAAGTTCTCCGGCACCATGTCTGTGTCTTCAATCGTGAGAGGAAAAGTTTCCTCGAGAAAGGCGATGAGCCGGAATGAGCCGAGAGAATCGATGATATTGCTCTTCAACAGGGGCTCGTCATCTTTCAGTTCGGTTACGCCTCGGCCAGCCGCGTATTCCAGAATGAATGCGCGAGTCTGTTCCTTTACGTCTATCACGCGATTTTCGTCTGTTGTCATTTTTGCATCCTGTTGTGCGCATTAAATTTTGTCGAGCAAATTCTCCGGCGCACGTGCTAGCGACTTCGCTGAATCTCCCCCCGGTGCGAAGCGCACATGATCGTGCTCTATCATTCATTCTACCTCGAATGAGGGACCAAGGCGCACCTCGCGAGCGGTATTTCAAAATCCCACGCTTGCGCGGTAGCGGCGGATTTCGCCGGATTGGGCGCCTCCATTTTATATCCGAGAGTTTAATGTGTCCGGCTATACAACAGGTCGATCATCGCGTCCGATATGTGGCATTCGTTAGAGGCAATCAAAGCTTGGAGAGCGTCAATAACATCCTGCAACATGTGGTATTATTTTGCCAGAAGAAAAGCCATTCCGATTTAACCTGCTCACAGAGTCCTGAGAGTGGAGCATGAGCCGGCAGAGCACATAGATCACTCCAGTTGCTCGGCACAACGCAAAATGCTACGATTCACCACCGTGGACGGCCAGGCGCTGATTTTCCTTCACATTCCGAAGACGGCGGGAACGACTCTTAACCGGATAATCGAACGCCAGTATAATCCGCTTTCGATCTTTACCCTGGATCCGTACCGAATTCGCGCCACGGCCGAAAGGTTCAAGACACTTTCCGAAGAGCGACGCCGCCGCATCCGGGTTGTGCGCGGGCATTTGTATTACGGCCTGCACGAGTTTCTACCGCAGGGAGCTACTTATATCACGATGCTTCGCGAGCCGGTGGCCCGGTTTCTCTCATCTTACTACTTCATCTTGCGCAGGCCGCTCCATCCCCTGCACTGGAAGTTGAAGAAGGAGCGCCTCGGAGTCGAGGAATATCTCCGACTCATCCCTCATCGCGACAATTTTCAATGTCGGTTGGTTGCGGGAGTTGAAAATGGCGCTAGTTGCGACGACCGGTTGCTGGAGATCGCAAAAGAAAATCTGGTTAAATCATTTAATGTAGTCGGGATTTGCGAAAGGTTCGAAGAGAGCTTGATGCTCATCGCGAAAACGTTCGGATGGGAACTTCCGTTTTATGAGAATCGCAAAGTCTCGAAGATTCGGCCGGTGGTGGAACCAAGGTTGGTCGACCTAATCGGGGCGCGCAATCGACTCGATGTCGAGCTCTATGAATTCGGAAAGAAACTGTTTGCAGAAAGCCTTTGCAAAAACGAGGGCGCTGTGAGAGAAGGATTGGCGACTTTACGTGCCATTCCAAGGCCTGGGAGGTTGAAGAATTTTTGCCAGTCGAGCTTGGCTGCCAGCCGGTTTTTACTGAGCAAGATCGCATCTGCAATATGACGTCGAAATATCCGATGCTTGGGCTCATGCGACAGCGGTATACGTGGCTTGCTGTTGCACTCGCCGCGGCTGTCCTGGGTGGGCAAACAGCGCAACCGATCATGGCGAGGCGGCGGCCTGCGGAGGTTGCCAATGCCGCGGTTCAGCGAGATTTGGTCTACAAGCGCGTCAACGGCGAAGTACTCACGCTCGACCTTTATTTTCCCGAGAAATTTTCCGGTCCGCTGCCTGTGATCGTTTGGATCCATGGCGGAGGCTGGAGCAGGGGCAGAAAAGAGCGCTGTCCGGCTGTTGCTCTCGTGAATGATGGCTACGTCATCGCGAGCATCGATTATCGCCTTACAAGCACGGCACCGTTTCCGGCGCAGATAGAAGATTGCAAGGCTGCCGTGCGGTGGCTTCGCGCTAACGCCTCCCAATACAGTCTCGATCCTGACCACATCGGCGTCTGGGGGCACTCCGCGGGCGGGCATCTGGCAGCCCTGCTTGGTACTTCCGGCGGAGTGCGCGAACTCGAGGGTGCCGGAGATAATATGTCGTATTCGAGCCGGGTGCAGGCGGTGTGCGATATGTCAGGTCCGTCAGATTTGGTCCGTCTCTACCAGGAAGCTTCGCAATCGTCAGCGGATAAAAGCGGCAAAGCGATGTCTGCGGTCGCGGGCTTAGTGGGTGGTTCGGCCGAACAAAATCAAACCAAGGCGATAGCTGCCAGCCCTATTCATTATGTTTCAAAGGACGATCCGCCGTTTCTAATCATCCATGGTGAAAATGACTCCACCGTGCCTGTCACTCAGGCCGAGTCATTTGCCGCAGCCCTTAAATCAGCCGGGGTTGAAACCACGCTGGAGATCGCACCTGCGCGAGGGCACGGCGCCATGGGTCCAAGGTTTCGACTAATGATTAAAGCGTTTTTCGACAAGTATCTCAAGAAATGAGGGCAACTGAATTACACAGCCGACGTTAGAAGCGATGCAGCCCGCCAAATTCTTTTACGTCATTCGCCCGTTTCTCTGTGGTCTCACGCTCGCAATGGCCGGTCCGATTCCACTCTTTGCTGAGCGGGAGCCGCCGATCCGAACAGGTTTATGGGTCATGCAAAAGGTCGACGCCCGCGAATTGGACGCTTTCGCCGGCAGCATTCGCGCAAACCATCAACTAACTGGCGTCTGCCTCAACGTTGCCTGGAAAGAAGTCGAGAATGAACCTGGTAAACCGGATTTTAGCGCAATTGATAAGTTTGTGGCCGTGCTCCGCGGCATCGGCATGAAATATCAGCTAGGTTTCAAGCCTGGGGCTAGCACACCGCCTTTCGTCTACGCGCAGGGTGCTCAGTCTTTTGAGACCCGTGTAACGAATCCCAATCGAGCCAATGTCGGTCAGGCAATCGTGATTCCCGTTCCGTGGGATCCCATCTATCAACGGAACTTTTCGCGGGTGATCGCACAACTCGGAGAACGCTATGCCAACGATCCGTTGTGCGTGAGCGTTGTCCTGACATGCGCGAACTTGTTGAGCGCAGAAATGCATCTTCCAAAACGCGGCGAGGATCTCGCGAAATGGAAAGCGCTTGGAAACTACGAAGAAAAGTTACCCGAGGTCTACAAAAAGTACACCGATGAATGGGCGAAGGCCTTTCCGCGGCAGGAGATATCTCTGCACCTATCCAAGGTGCTGGATCTGCCCCCGCAGTTTTGCGAACGCGTCATCGATTATGGTTTGAGCAAATACCCGGCGCGGTTCACCATCCAGAATTGTCAGCTTACAGGACGCAAGGAAGACACCGGCATGATGACTTACGATCTTGTGCAAAAGTACCGCGATCGCGCTCATCACGGCTTCCAGAGTCTCGCCAGTCTCGCTCGTGGCGGTGAGAGAATGGGTTCGATCGAGTTAGCCGTCCTCAACGTGGTTCATGCGCAGGGGGAATATTGGGAACTGTGGCATGGTGATGGTCTCAGTGTGGAAACGTCTTCCGCCGTAGCCAGGGCTTGGGAGGAAGGAAGGCGGCTTGGTTACGATGCTTACAAAAAGAAACTGATATCCGAAGGTCGCTACCGCGAGCGCGAGGATGACCATTACCGCGCGAAGGATAGGCGTCGGGGCAACGCTGCGCAAACCTCCGCCGAGTAAAAGCCCCTGCCATGACCCAAGCCGATCGCGCCGCGGAGGCGGTTATCTTTCTACACCTTCCAAAGGCGGCCGGCTCCACGCTCAATCGGCTGATTGAATGGGAATACCCTCTCTTCGAGATGTACTCAATCGATCCGGTTTTCTTCAGGTTTTCGTGGGGGCACTTGCAGCGCCTCTCCAAGAAACGACTGAGGAGAACGCGTATCTTCAAAGGCCATATGTTGTTTGGCCTTCACGCGATCCTTCCCCAGCCAGCGACTTACATTACAGTCCTGCGCGAGCCAGTTGACCGCGTGATTTCGGCCTTCTACTTTATGCGCAGCTACAAGCTGCACCCGTTGTACTGGAAGTTTAAATTTGAGAATTGGAGCCTGGAGGATTTTGTCAGGCGTTCGCCAAGAGAGAACGTCCAATGCAAGATTGTCGGCGGAGCTGAGTATGAGAAACCTTGCACGGCGGAGATCTGTGAAAGAGCGAAGGAGAACCTGGTCCGGTATTTTAGTGTGGTCGGCCTGTCCGAGCGTTTCGAAGAAAGCCTCGCGCTGATGAAGCTACGCTTCGGTTGGAAACTGCAACGCTACTCGAGTTTCAATGTGACTCGCACCCGGCCGAGGAAAGCCGATATTCCTCAATCGACTCTCGATTTGATTGAAGAGAAAAACTGCTTTGATATCTCGCTCTACAACTGCGCAGCAAACATATTTCAGACTGCCATCAACACACACGCAGCCGAAGTTAGCCAGATCACGCATGAGTTGGAATCGGCGCGAGCGCGAACTCAAACCCCGCTTAGCTCTGCCCTATTTTCGATCCGTGCGGCTGGCCGGAAAGCTATTAACAGGGCCTATTCCAGTATCTAGGTCTAAGGTGTTTTGGCGATACTCTTCGGCTGCTTTGCGCGCTCAACCAACATGACTTTTGCGCGATAGGTTTCAAATTCGACCTTGCCGGTTTGGTCGAGATAATCCAGCACATTCGGGTTGCTCAATTTTTCGAAGGAAGCATAAGGTGCAAAGACAACCCAAGTGCGACGCGACCGAGAAACGACCTCCTGCAACTCCGTCAGATTGCGCACCACAGGTAAGCCAGCAAACTTATCGACGAATCTCGGCTCGGCGAGTAACTGATTATACCCGGTTTTCGTTCCGAGGAGAGTATCCAACACATAATCGCCCGGCATTCCCGCGTAGTACGCGAACACGTGTGGAATGCCTGGCAGAATCGCGTCTCCAGGCTGGAAGTGACTCTTCACATATTGCGCTGCGCCGCGGTAGTCGTAGCGGTACGTATTCATGCGCGTCATCATGCCCGGTTCATCGCCTCTGCTGGAAAGGGAGTACTCCTTCATCAGCCATTCATTGCTTTGCAAGAAGAGCAGAGTCATCACCGCCAGTCCGGTGGCATGCGCAGCAACGCGGGCGACAGTCGAGTTACCCTCGCGGTAAGCGAGAGAAACAACGCGATCATAAAGCATTATCGCAGCGGCTGTGCCGGCAAGTATGACAAGCGGCTGAAAGTAGTAACAATAGCGTGGAGACAAAGCGGCTAGGAAGTTCGTGTGGAGAATCCATAGCATAACAAGGACCGTGAAAACATAACGAAATCCACGGTGAGCCCAGCAGAATGGAAGGCCGAGGAAAATCATGATCGTGAAGAAGACGTGGTTTTCCGACAGCCATAACTTGTCGATATAAAACATTGGAGTATATGCCGGCGTCAGGAAAAAGAGCGACGGGCCGGCAACATTCGAAAGCCCCGAGCCTAGAAAAAGATAGGGGACGGCGGCGATCGTCCGCGAGCAGTACTGAGCGACGATCACGGCAGCCATGAAGAAGAGGCATCGGTAGAGATGAAACTCTTTTAACCACCACCATTCGCCCCAGCGAACAACGATCAACGCAATGAAAAAAGCGGGCAGAAGAAAGCCGGTTCCCTCCCAGGAAAGATAAGTCAGGCAAAACGCGGCCGAAGCTGCGGTCAGATAAGAGCGGTGCAGCGGACGAACTCTGATTGCCTCGTAAAAGAACCAAATGGTTAGCATCGACATGAACTGACATTGCGTCAGGTAAAAGGCGTTTTGCGCCCACCGGATATTGATCGGCATGCAGGCGTAAACGAAAGCGGCGAACAGTCCGACACGCCAGTTGAAGAGGCGGCGGCCCATCAGGGCGATGATCCCGATGCAGAGCGTCCCCATGACGCAGGCGGGCAACCGCAGTGCCCACTCCGAATTGCCAAAGATCAAGCCGGACAGAGCCAGCGGATAAGGCACTGCCTCATAGGTGGTGGCCCAGCGAACTTCTCCGGCAAACAGGCCATACGGAATACCAAGCGTGTAGATACCCTTGGATTTTTGTACCAGACCCATCTCATCATGATCGAAGGACATGTAACCGAGATTGTGATAGCGCAGACCAAACCCGAGCGCCATAATCGCTACGAGTAGCAGATAGGGCAAAACCGCACGGAACTCGGTCTGCTGGAGTTGCGCCATCCGGCTCTTCAAGCCAAAGGCTGTTCGGCCGTTCGCCCAGAGGTGAAGCAAGCGAATGGCTAAAAGGGCCAGAATCGCGCCAATTACAAATTTCGGCTGGAACGACCAGCCCGTTGGAAATCGCAAGTCGTAATTTGGAAGGATCAATAAAAGCAAACCGGCCGCGATTGGGCCATGAAAGAGGGCGTCGCGAGACATGACGTAGGCGAATGGTTCCCGCCTTCGACCAGCTGCAATTGCGGATACCAAAAGCCAAACAGCGACGACGGCGATGGCTGTTGACGAAATTACCATGCAAGACTTGGCTAAAGTAGCAAAGCCAGAACGATCAATTGGCCTGGCTAAGTCTTGCGAAAGATACCCCCACGGCGCCGATCCATCCTTCCCGAATTCGACAGGGCGATGACTTCGCACCAGTTGATTACCGGCCGGTTGATCTCCTATCTGCCAGCCCGAGTTGGTTTCAAATCGCGCAGTGCTGCCATCCCTGCGGACGAGGAAACCGTTGGCAAAAAGACAGGCCGGACCATGATCAGTGCGAACCGCTGCAACGATGGCGTTCGGGCCTTTTTTTATCCAATAGCTAATGTCATAGGCGGACAGAACAGCCGGTTCAAAAAGAGAAGTGGTCGTTGTGGCTGGAGCCTCACCCCCTGTGGCGCTGCCCCCCGGATGCGTTTCCTCGCGGTTTTGACTTGGCGAAGCGGTCGGGGCGGCCAGGGCCAGATGGGGAAGCTGTTTCCCTTGAGCTGAGGAAGGCATCGCGGGGGTGATGGCGTGTCCGTTGACAAGGAGATCGACATCTCCCGAACTCGCCACCTGAATCCATGACTCCTGCCGAGCCTGGTCCGCATTGATCGAAGTCGAGAAGACGGCCTCGGTTCCGGCGTTCTCGGCCATGATCCATGAACCGGAGGTGGGCAGTTGTAGCAGAAGCGGATTGGTGTCGACCCAGGCGATCGGAATCGGCTTTTCCTTAATCACGGACCGCCGCGCGTTTGGCCAAAGCTCTTCTTCTACCAGGGGAGAGGTCCACTCCTCCGAGCCTTCTACAATGCCCTTGTTCGCGCCGACTCTCCAATGCTCGTCCGATAGCAATGAAGTCACTCTGCCACCCGGTTCCTTGATGAAGCCGCGAACGAGAAGCTGCGCCGAACCCGGGTAAGACGTGCGCGAAATCGAAACGGCGATGACGTTTGTTCCAGCCTTCAAACGCTTTTTGATGTCATAGATTCCAGCTACCCGTGTCTTCACAGCGGTTTCTTTTCCGACGGTGCGGCTGTTAACGATAAGTTCGTAGTTATCAGGTGCTGCAACTTCCACCCAGGCCTGCTCCGGTGGCGCGCTGAGAAACACCTCTTTTCTGAAGTAAGCTAGCGGAGCAACCTCCGGAGGTTCGATCCATTGGGCATCGCCGAAATCCAGTTGATACTGGCGCTGCTTAGGGCTGAAGTAGGTCTGCTGTACGTAGTAGCCGAGCATGAGCCCACAGACCAAGACCAGGGCCCATGACCATCGCTGGGCACGCGAGGGTAAATGTCCGGGTGGAGTCGATAAAATTTGCATGAGTTATTCGCCGGCCAGCCGGCTAATCGCCCAGTAATTTACGATCCAATCCGCGGCGTAGGAAAGGTTGTAATAGTGGCGGGCATCGGCGTCGCGGCCAAGCTTCGCATAACAATCCCCACCAAGTGAGTAGGTATCGGCCACCATGGAGCTATGATCCGCTATAATTTTAACGAGGCGATTGACCGTCTGGAGCGCAGCTTCATAACGGGCGAGATCAAAATAGCCACGGGCGAGGTATGGGAGGACATAGACCTCCTGCGTGGGATCATCAGCGAGCGCAAGCTGCCAGCTGGTCACGGCGCCGCCAATGCCGCCGCCTTGATACAGGGCCAGACCGAGCGCTATACGAGTCTTCGCGGACTCGCGCCGCACGGCCGCTGCGAGGGCGCCGCCCGCTTCGGCCGTCCGGCTAAACTCAAAAATCGCCTGCTCGTACTCATTTGCCTTTTGTAACTCCAGCGCTCGGCTGATATGTCGCTCCGGTGAATTATTTTCGATACCACTCTGCTTCTGGAGGTCGCCGAT
>Ga0137379_10002574_pt1 | contig 16886 bp, 11 predicted proteins | sample SagtaG_18_FD_104812 | JGI IMG/M metagenome (GOLD analysis project Ga0137379, IMG submission 104812) | Vadose zone soil microbial communities from Sagehorn Ranch, Mendocino, California, USA - Sage2_L_80_16 metaG | ecosystem: Environmental > Terrestrial > Soil > Vadose zone | place: USA...
CCGTCGGATTGGTAACTCTACTCACGCGGTCCTACAACCCCCAATTGTAAACAACTGGGTTTGGGCTATTCCGATTTCGCTCGCCGCTACTTTCGGAATCTCTTTGATTTATTTTCCTCCAGGTACTGAGATGGTTCACTTCCCTGGGTTGGCTCATACCCGCCTATGTATTCAGCGGGCTGTAACGAGAGTTCATCTCGCCGGGTTTCCCCATTCGGACATCCTCGGATCAAAGCCTGCTTGCGGCTCCCCGGGGCTTATCGCAGCTTGCCACGTCCTTCATCGCCTTCTGGCGCCAAGGCATCCACCGTACGCCCTTAGTAGCTTAATCATAAAACTTACCCAATCCGTCTTAAGCAGTTCGGAAAGAACCGGGCTAAAGCCCGGTCTCTACAAAAAACTTTTCGACGTTCCGACTTCTGCAGCTCCATACGTCCTCGCGTCAGCCCACCGCTCACCCGGGCATGGGCTTGCGGTTCGTCCGGTCGCTTCTTACGAAGCAACTAAGAATCTGACACAGGCTTTCGACTCCACAGCCTTCGGATTCCAGCAGCCAGAGAAATTCAACCCTGACTCCTGATTTGAATAAGCTCGCCTTGTTTCCACAGTTATGCTCAATCTCGAGCAAACTTGTAATAACCCACACCTTCACTCCCTCGCGCGGACCGTAATCCGCACAAGGTTATCGGCGTGGGCTTGCCAGCCTTTCTGTTGTCAAAGAACCTTTTATCCGAGTCGATCGGAATGCCCTGAATGCCTCAGGACGTGTCTGGCGGGACTTACCCGATCGCTTTGCGCGATCTTGCCTTCCAGCTATGCCCCAGTCTTCTTCTGGGATTTTGCTTCGTGCTTTAGTTGCCCGGCGACTCGCTTCGGAAATCCCTTGAGGGAACTTCTTCCACTCGCCACTGCCCCTAACCACTGCCGCAAAATAAAAAACCCGGCGTCGAGCGCCGGGCGCAACCACTCATACCTGAGTGGCTCCACGCGTTGCTCGACTTCTTTCTACCCTGTACTCGTAAAGAACCCCACTATAGGATCTACTTCTCGCCTTTGTTTTTCTCGGGCTGGAAGACTTCTCGATCCGACTGTGATGCCCCTGAGCGGTCCTCGGTTCCACAGAGCCCTCAGACCATTTGCAATAATACCAGTTTTTCTTAGTTCGTCAAGCCCTCCTATCAATTATTTTTCCTCAGGTCTGTGTACCCTGTGAAAATCCGGCGGGGCCGTTTCCAGGCTTGCCGAGACCGACCTACTCGCCCAATTCGTCGCCATTCCGATTAACGCTGGAGGATTTGCCTAACCCCTTCTAGCCTTCGGGGCCATTGTACCAAACTGCTGCCCGATAGCCCGGTGCCCGGAACGACACGCGGGTTTGATAGCTGCTCATAACCTCAAGCGAATTTAGTACAATTTCACCAAGCTCAAGGGATACCCACCGTTCCGAGCACTATTTCTCAGTCTGATTCGGCGAAGGGGTTCACCCGGCCACCTCCTCCCAGTCCATTGGGCTACCTTCAGGAGGTGCAAAATGTTTCACTCGCAATTCTCTAAAGAGTTAGGCTTAGCTTTGGCTGTCGCCAGCTTTATTGCTGTGGCGGGCTGCTCTGGCCAGCAGGGCGAGCAGGCTGCCAACCAGGCTCCTAAGGCGAACCCGCCTGCCAAGGCGGCGCCTAAGGCTGCGGTGGCCAAGCCTGCGGTCGCAAAGGGTGATACTCCCAAGGTCACGCCTGTCTCCGCCAAGGCAACGCAGCCGACCGGACCCGTGATCACCGTGCCCAAGGGTACGCAACTCACGGCCGTCGTAGACCAGACGCTGCGCAGTACAAAGACTCATGAGGGTGACACCTTTGCCGCTAGCCTTGCCGCACCCGTGAAAATAGACGGCAAGACCGTGCTCCCTAAGGGCGCGCATGTCACCGGCAAAGTGGTGCATGTTAGGAAGAACGAGCTGAAGGTTGAGCTCGCTTCGGTCACTCTCCACGGCAAGTCCTACGACCTGGAGACCAACACGCGTCGGCCATCCGACAAGGTGAAGTTCAAGGCGACCGACAAAAACGCCGACAAGAGCAAAGAAAAGAAGACCGACAATTCCACTCTCGCGGCCAAGACGCAGCTGACGTTTAAACTGTCCAAGTCCGTCACCGTTCCCGCGAAGGGCTAAACGCGCCGCCGTTCAGGCGGCCGGTCTCCTCCTCTCTGAGGCTCGTGTGGGTTGGAGGGGCACGGCAGTTCGTGCCCCTCTTTTTCTTTGTCGAGCCATTAGCTCAACTCGACGAGATATTCCGCTTTTTTAATTCTTGATCTTCCTCGCTCGCCTGCGCGTTTGCGATACGATACACCGAGGATCGCGCAGCATGCCTTCGCAGAAGTCTCCAGCGTCCACCTACACCGCGAAAGAACTCTCCATGAAGACCTTGCCTGATTTTGTGCGCCTCTTTTCGCAAGGGAGCGGCTGGGACTTTTGCCAGTGCATGCACTTTCACCGGCCGCGCAGCTTGCCCAAAAAACAATGGCTGCGCACGCGCACCGAACGCGGAAAGCGCAACCGCCGGCAAAAACGCGCTCTGGTCGAGCAAGGCTGCGCGCACGGCATCCTCGTCTATGCAAACGAGGAACCCGTCGGCTGGTGTCATTACGGCCCTCGCGAAGAACTGCCACGCATTGAAAACAAGCGTGTTTACCAGGGCCTTACTCCGGAAAGTTCCATAAAACTTTGGCGCATCACCTGCTTCGCAGTGTTGAAGCCCTATCGCTGGCGCGGCGCAGCGTCCGCCGCGCTGCAATCCGCGCTCGAATCCATCCGCCGGAAGGGAGGCGGTCTCGTCGAGGCGTATCCAATCACACGCTGGCTGTCCCGCACCTTTGGAAACGAGTCCACGCACGGCACCGAGTCCATGTTCGCGAAAGCTGGATTCAAGGCCGTCGCTCCGTTCGGCAGCACGCGCTTCAGTTCCCACGTTCTCATGCGCAAAACTATCTAACGGCAGCCGTTGTCAAGTTGCCGTGGGGAAAGAGCAGATCCCGCACCGCCATTTGCAAAAGGCAACTGGGTTCGGGAAGACGTATAGACCTGTCAACGTGGGAACGTCATTTAAGGAATTGGATAGAGATCATCTCGTGGGCGACGGGATCTGTGGCATTTGGGGGGAATTCGACGACGAGATTGCTGTGGCCATCAGGACCTTTGGCAAGTTTGGCCCCGGAGACGGAGGCAATTTGGGCAGGGTTCCAGACGTAGAGGCGGTATGTGCGGCCAGCGCGACCCGCGACGGAGAGCGTGAGGTGGTCGTGCGCAGGCGACCAAGTCTCGGACACGATGCGCAGGCCTTCGGAGGTAGCGCCGAGGGCAGGCAGGGTTGAATCGTACGCCAGGCCGAAGTCGTCTTTGAGGCGGATGTGGAGCGTGTTCGCTCCGGAGGAGAGGGAAATGCGGACGAGCACATGCTGGTCGAGAGCATTTAGTTCCACGTGAAACGGCACGGGGCGGCCGTTGAGCGTGGCGCCGAGAATTTTGGCGCGCACGCTGACGGCGGGCCGAAAATCAAGTGCGAGAGAGGAATTGGCAGAAGACGTGCCTGAGGGCTTCGCCTCCAGCGTGATTCCTTCAGGGTCTTTGGCATAGTGCAAATCGATCTTCGCCGAGCCGACCGCGACGTTGCGGATGGCGAACGAAGTCCAGTCGGCGGGAACGTGCGGCGCGAAGGTGGTCGTGCCCGCGGCTGCGTCGGGCGCGAAACCGAACATGCCACGTAGTATTGGGCTGACGACCATGGCGGCGGACCAGATCTGGTGCGGCGAACTGGTGGAAAGCGACTGATAGTACGCGCCGGAGAGCACTTCCGAAAAGTGGCCGAGCGAGCCATCGAACGCGAGGAGTGCGTTGGCGCGCAGATTTTCGTACGCGGGATGCGCGCGGTGATAGCGATACTCACCCACTGACGCCCAGCCGGTGAAGAGCGGCCAAACCGAGCCAAAGTGGTACCCGCCCCCGCTGAATTTTGGCGAATGGTCCGAGATGATGCGCATGCCCCAGTCGGTTTGCTGATCAAGGTCATCGAGCTGCGTAATCATCACATCGGCTTTGGGTTCGTCGAGCAAACCGAACCACATCGGAACGGTTGAGAGCACGGTGGGCTCGTCCACCGGGTGATTGTTGTTGTCGAGCGCAAAGGCGAAGCGTTTCTTTTCGGCCAGCCAGAACGTTTCATTCATCAGCGGCCGCTGCTGTGCGAAATTCCTTGCAAGCTCTTTGCTCGCGTCTTCCTTGCCCACGAGATGAGCGAGGTTCGAGAGAGCTCGCAAAGCTTCGATACCGAGTCCGGTCTGGTACAGCTCGGTTTTCACTGGGAGCAGCGGGCCACCTTCGACCCAGCCGTGGCCGACGCCTTGATTTCTCGCGAAGCCACGCTCGTCGTAATTGGAGCGCAGAAATTCGTAGGCTTTCCAGAGGCTGTCCCACTTTTCTTTGGCGAAGGCAGCGTCGCCGCTCGCGGTGACGTAATCGTTCACGGCGATGAGGTAGAGAGGCGTCGCGTCGGCGGAAGCGTAGGGATACGGATAACCCTTGAACCAGTCCACGAAATTTGCGCCTTGGGAAATTTCGTGGGGGATCTTGCCGTCTTCGCGCTGGAATTTGCTAACGAAGGCGAGGGCGGTGCGGGCTGTGGAAAAGTCGCCGGAGGCGTTAAGCGCAAGCGAGGTCCAAAAGGAATCGCGGCCAAAAAACCAGGCAAAGCCCGGGCGTTGGCTGGTGCCGGAAGTGCGGTAGCCGGCAACCAGGCCGGTGCCGAGATAAGGATTGGTGACTAGGCCCTGGAATTCGCTGATGCGGGCCCAATCGTAGGCTTGCTGGATCTGCGCGTCAGGCAGGTCGAGATTAACGGTGCGCGCTAGATAGTCCTGATAATACTTCGCGGCTTGCTGCTGGAGCTCGGCGTAATCGGCGGTGAGATGCTGATAGGTTCTTAGCGCGGCGTCGCGGCCTTCCATGGAGGCGGCGATGACGATGAGCTTGGTGTCATTGCCTTTGGCAGTGGCACCCAAACGGAAGGAACTGGTTTGTGATTCGGCGTAGTTGGTCTGAAATTCGGTATGAGGATCAGTAGCCGTCGGAGAACCGACGAAGGCCGAGAATTTTCGCTGCTCTTCACCAAAATAAAACGCGTGTTGCTGCGAGTTCCAATCGATGTAGCTGGCGCCGAGCGCCGCGGGCCACATGAGTTGGTAATCGCGGTGGAAAACGGCTTCGATTTCGAGAGGCTGCTCGGTTTCCACATTGAAAAGCATGACGGCGCCTTGCGCATCAACGGGGACGAAAAGCGTTTCGCGTACGGTGAAGGTGTCGCCAGCATAGAGAATAGTCGCGGATTCAGGGCGAACGGTAAGAGTGCGGGCGAGAGTTTCGGCGGGGAGGACGCGTCCTTCCGTAAGAAAACTCAAATGGAACTCGCGAAAGATTTTTAGCGGATAGACCCAGGCTTCCATCGTGCCGCTTTCGTCACCGAATAAGGCTGCGCGCGCTCCTGTGATGGGCAAAAATTCCCAGGGGCGCACTGTGCGTGACAGCTCGAGACGCGCGGGCGCGGATTGGTTTTGCTGACTCAAGGCACGCGGAGGGGCGGCGGCGAGGAACAGGGCCGCGCCGAGACACAGGATAAGTCGCTTTTCCCCGTTGGGAGAGAATTTCTTTCGAGGGCCTTCGGAAAACTTGCGTGAGATTTTCATGCTCTTCGCTCCGCTGGGGCGCCAACTTGCAATGCCACGCGCGCCTTACTATAAAAGAAAGCGCGCCATTCCGGCACAGCATCTTCAGGAAAGGGACCCGATCGATTGGCTTACACACGACGAACATTTTTGCGCTCGCTGTGCCGGTCCGCGCTAGTGCTGCCCCTTGAGAGAGTTTTGGCCCTCGCGCTCCCGCTACGAAAACAGCAGGCCAGTTCAACTAGTCCCACAACGGCATCGGCACAATCATCTGGGAAGCCGGCGCAGGATTTGGGCGTCACGTTTTTGAATGTGGCGCGCGAGTCGGGACTGAATGCGAAGACGATTTACGGCGGCGAACACAAGAACAAATACCTGCTGGAAACCACGGGCTGCGGTATCGCTTTCTATGATTACGACAACGACGGCTGGCTCGACATTTTCCTCGTGAACGGCACGCGCCTCGAAGGTTTTCCCGCCGGACAAGAGCCGACCAATCATCTTTTCAAAAACAATCGTGACGGGACGTTTACGGATGTGACGAAGAAAGCGGGACTCGTGCGTTCGGGATGGGGCCAGGGAGTTTGCGTCGGCGACTACGACAACGACGGCTTCGACGATTTGTTCGTGACGTACTTCGGAAAGAACGTGTTGTATCACAACAACGGCAATAGCACGTTTACGGACGTGAGCGAGAAAGCGGGCGTGGCGGGCAACGGCAAGCGCTGGAACACGGGCTGCGCGTTCGTGGATTACGATCGCGACGGGCGGCTGGATCTATTTGTCGCGAATTACATTGACATGGACTTGAGGACTGCGCCGGTGCCGGAGTCCGGGCCGTGCCTCTACAAAGGGGTGATGGTAGCGTGCGGGCCGCCGGGGTTAAATGGCAGCAAAAACATCTTGTACCACAACAATGGCGACGGCACGTTCACGGACGTCAGCGACAAATCCGGAATATTGAAGGCGAACGGAACATACGGTCTGGGAGTGCTGACCGCGGATCTCGACAACGACGGCTGGCCGGACATTTATGTCGCCAATGATTCGACGGCGAGCGCGCTGTATCAGAACAAAAAGAACGGAACGTTTACGGACATTGCGCTGGAAGCAGGCTGTGCGTTGAGCGCCGACGGCAAGCCGCAAGCGGGCATGGGCATTTCTGCCGCAGATTACGACCTCGACGGAAATCTCGATCTCGTGAAAACCAATTTCGCGGGCGACACGCCTTCGCTTTACCACAATCTGGGCGGCGCGAATTTTGAAGACACCACGTTTCAGGGCGGACTCGGCAAGCACACGCAATACCTGGGCTGGGGCTGCGGCTTCTTTGATATGGACAACGATGGCTGGCCAGACATTTTGATTTGCAACGGGCACGTCTACCCCGAGGTGGAGCAACTGAAGACGGAAGCGGGGTATCCGCAGCGCAAGCTGCTCTACAAGAATCTGCGGAACGGGTGGTTTGATGATGTTTCCTACGATGCGGGGCCGGGGATATCAACGCCGGTTGCGGCGCGGGGCTGTGCGTTTGGGGATTTCGATAACGATGGCGACCTCGATGTGGCGGTGAATACGGTGAATGGTTTTCCGCAGCTTCTGCGGTGCAATTCCATGACTGGAGACCACTGGATCAAAATCAAAACCATCGGGACGAAATCGAATCGCAGCGGGATTGGAGCGCGGATCAAATGCATCACCCATCTACCGGGAGAGAAGGCTTTGCATCCGCAAATAGATGAAGTGCGCAGCGGGGGCGGGTACTTTTCGCAGAACGATTTGCGCGTGCACTTTGGCATCGGAAAAGCGGAGAAGGTCGAAATGCTTGAGATTCGCTGGCCGAGCGGGCTCGTGGAAACGTTCAAAGACATCAAGCCCAATCAGGTCGTCTTTTTGAAAGAAGGCGAAGGCATCGTGCGCAGCATGACGTTCGACCCGCCAAAGCCCAAGAAAACGTGAGTCTTTTTTGTGCGCACTCTCTCCTTGACAACTTAGGAGAGCGTGGCGCATCCTCCTAACCCACTTAGGAGGCGGAATGCCATCGCAAGCACAGATTCTTCCCGGAACACTGGATCTTTTGATTTTGAAGGCGGTGTCGCTTGGCCCGCTCCACGGCTACGGCGTGCTTCTGCGCATCGAGCAAATTTCCCAAGGCGCGCTGCTCATCGAACAAGGTGCACTTTATCCGGCACTGTTCCGGCTTGTCCGCCAGGGCTTGCTCAAAGCAAGCTGGGGCACTTCCGACAACAATCGCCGCGCGAAGTTCTATGAACTGACTTCTGCAGGCCGCAAGCGTCTGCGGCAGGAAGCCGACGGCTGGAACCGCCTTGCCGCTGCGATTGCGTCCGCCCTCAATACGCAGCCGGAGGAAATATGAGTCTGCTGTCTTCGCTTCGTTCCGTTCTTTCCGCAATGTTGAATCGTCCGCGTGTAGAAAAGGACACTGATGAGGAGTTGCGAGCGCACGTGCAGAATCGCGCAGACGATTTGGAGCGCTCTGGCTTGACGAGGGCGGAGGCGGAGCGGCGAGCGCGCATCGAATTCGGCGGCCACGAGAAATTCAAAGAAGAATGCCGGGAAGCCGCGGGCGCACATTTCCTATACACGCTGTTGCAAGACTTGCGCTTTGGCGCGCGAATGCTGCGCAAGAATCCTGGGTTCACCGCCGTCGCTTTGTTGACGATTGCAATCGGAATCGGAGCCAATGCGGCCGTATTCAGCGTAGTGAACAGCGTGCTGCTGAAGCCGCTGAGTTATCCGAAGCCAGAGGAACTGGTAGCGCTCCACCAGGTCGCTCCCGGAGCCGCTGGGCTGGCGGATTTCGAGAACGGGCTGCTGCTTTCTCCTTCCATGTACTTCACTTATTCAGAGCAAAACCGCACGTTCCAATCCTTGGGCGTCTGGACGAAGGACATCTCCAACGTGACCGGGCTCGAAGAGCCGGAACAAGTGTGCGCAGTCGTGGTAAGCGACGGGGTGCTTCAATCGCTAAGCGTGGCACCGCAGGTTGGAAGGTGGCTTATGGCAGCGGACCAAGCGCCGCGCGGGCCGCAACGAGTGATGCTCAGCTATGGCTACTGGCGACGGCGCTTCGGTGGAGACCGCGGAGTTATTGGCCGGAGCATTACGGTTGATTCTAAGTCCGCGGAGATTGTCGGCGTAATGCCGAAGGGATTTCGGTTTGTGGATACGGACTTTGATCTTGTCGAGCCACTGCAGTTCGATCGCGGCAAGCTGATTCTGGCGGGATTCGGATTTGACGGAATTGCCCGGCTCAAGCCGGGGGTGGAATTAGCGGAAGCGAATGCCGACATAACGCGCATGCTGCCGATTTGGATGGACTCCTGGTCGAACGGACCCGGGACAGATCCGCATGCTTACGAGAAGTGGAAGATTACGCCGTTGATTCGTCCGCTGAAGCAACAAGTGATCGGCAACGTCAGCGAGGTGCTCTGGGTGGTGATGGGGACCCTCGGGCTGGTGATGCTGATTGCGTGTGCCAACGTGACGAATTTGATGCTAGTGCGCGTGGAAGCGCGGCAGCAGGAGCTGGCAGTGCGTACGGCGCTCGGGGCGGGCTGGGGACGAATCGTCGGCGGGCTTCAGGTCGAGAGCGTGATGCTCGGGCTAATGGGCGGCGTGCTGGGCGTTGCTGTCGCCAACGGCGGCGTCCACCTCCTGGTTGCCATGGGGCCCGCGAACCTGCCTCGTTTGAGCGAGATTTCGCTGGATGGGCGCACGCTGGAATTCACCGTGCTTCTTTCGCTGCTTTCGTGTTCGCTGTTTGGGTTAATTCCGGCGCTGAAGTATGCCGGCCCGAAGGCTTCCCAGACACTGCAGAGCGCAGGGCGGTCGATGAGCGCAAGCCGGGAGCGCCACCACGCGCGAAATGTTTTGATGATTGTGCAGGTGGCGATGGCGTTAGTGCTGCTCGTAAGCGCGGGTCTAATGATTCGAACGTTCCTGGCGCTAAGAACCGTTGATCCGGGATTTGCAGACGCCCGGCATCTGCAACTCATGCGAATAGGCGTTCCGGATTCCCTGATCCACGAGACACAGCGCGTCATGCGAACTCAGAACGACATTCTCGATAAACTGGCAGCGATTCCCGGCGCAAAGTTCGCGGCGTTCGCTAGCGAAGTGCCGATGGAAGGGTTCGATTCGGACTGGGACACCGTCTTTATCGAAGGCAAGACTTATCAAAAAGGGGAAATGCCCCCGCTCCATTTCTACAAGCACGTGTCCCCCGGCTTCCTTGCAGCGGTGGGGACGCGAATAATTTCCGGCCGCGACTTCACGTGGTATGACGTGTACGGCCTCAGGCCCGTGGTGATGATTTCCGAAAATCTGGCTCGTGAAGCATGGGGTGCAGCGGAAAACGCGATTGGAAAGCGACTGACGGAAGACCCGGGCTTGCCGTGGCGCGAGATAATCGGCGTAGTACAGGATGTGCCGGAAAGGGCTGTGCAGGAAAAACCGCCAGCGATCATATATTGGCCGCCGATGGTCGAAAACCTTTTTGGGCGGGGTCCGGCACAACCGACGCGCGTGGTAACGTTCGTGGCGCGAAGCGAGCGCGCGGGCACGGAAAGCCTTCTCCGCGACATGCGTCAAGCCGTTTGGTCCGTGAACTCGAACTTACCCCTGGCGTCTGTGCGGACCTTGGAGGAAGTGTATGACAAATCGATGGCGCGAACTTCCTTCACGCTGGTGATGCTGGGGATCGCCGGCGCGATGGCGCTGGTGCTGGGCCTCATCGGCATTTATGGCGTGATTTCTTATATGGTGTCACAACGCCAGCGCGAAATTGGAATTCGCCTGGCTCTGGGAGCGCAACAAGGAAACGTGCTTAAGATGGTGCTGGGGCAGGGCGCGAAAATGGCGCTCGTCGGAGTGGTAATCGGCATGGGTGCAGCTTTTGCGTTGACCCGCTTGATGACCAGCCTGCTGTTTGGCGTGACGGCGCACGATCCCATGACCTTTTCCGGCGTTGCCACGCTCCTCATCCTGGTCGCGCTTGCGGCGTGCTACTTACCGGCGCGAAGGGCGATGCGGGTCGATCCTATGGTGGCGCTGCGGTACGAGTAGGAATCCGGGGCTGACGCGGAGGAAACATGAAAATTCTTGCCTCGCTTCGATCTGTTCTCTCCAGCTTGATTCTGCGAAGGCGCATGGAAAGCGATACCGAGGAAGAGTTGCGAGCGCACGTCCAGAATCGCGCGGATGACCTCGAGCACTCCGGCTTGACCCGGGCGGAGGCGGCGCGGCGTGCGCGCATCGAATTTGGCAACCACGAAAAGTTCAAGGAAGAATGCCGGGAAGAGCGCGGTGGCTTCCGGCTCGAGACCGTGTGGACTGACATACGCTTTGGCGCGCGGATGTTGCGCCGCTCTCCCGGATTTACGGCAGTGGCGGTTCTTACCCTCGCGCTCGGCATCGGCGCGAACACGGCGATCTTCAGCGTGGTAAACGCTGTTTTGCTCCGCCCATTGCCTTATCCAGACGCAAATCGCCTAACGATTATCTGGTCGACATGGGGAAAAGAGACGCGGGGGCCGGCTTCCGGCCCGGAGATGATGGAACTACGCAAGCGCATGCGCGCGTTCGACGAGATTGGTGGAATCTGGGCAACGACGGGCACCATCACCGGAACTGCTGAGCCGGAGCAAGTGCGGCTGGCATTTACGACGTCCAATTTTCTCCCGTTACTTGCGGAAAAGCCCGAACTGGGACGTTTCTTTGGGCCCGGCGAAGACCGCAGAGGCGCAGCTCCGCTGATGATTTTGACGGACGGACTGTGGCGGCGGGCCTTCGGCGCGAATCCGGGCATCATCGGGCAGACGACGCGGCTGAATGGAAATGACTTCACGATTGTTGGCGTGCTGCCGCGCGATTTCAAGCTGCTGTTTCCGGACGGCAGCGGCGTGGTGTCCGATGTGCAGGTGTTCATTCCTTTTCTGGATGACCTGGAGAAACGGCCTCGCGACGTAGGCTTCTTGAGAATGGTCGGCCGGCTTCGCCAGGGTGTGACGGCGACGCAGGCGCAAAGCGAAGCGGAAACGATTGCCACGCAGCTTCGCAGTGAGGCCAAGGAATACGCCGACCAGTCGCTGCACCTGACGGTAGCCTCGCTCCAAGCCGACGACGTAAGACTGATTCAGCCGGCGCTACTTTCATTGTTCGCGGCGGTGGGTTTGGTGCTGCTGGTCACCTGCGCGAATGTCGCGAATTTGTTGTTGGCCCACTCCGGAGGCAGGAGGCACGAAACGGCGCTCCGTGCAGCAATGGGCGCGGGGAGAGCCCGAATCGTGCGCCAGCTCCTGACGGAAAACCTGCTGCTCGGATGCCTTGGCGGGGCGGTTGCGCTGGGAATCGGATGGGCGGCGCTGAAATGGATTCTCGCGCTCCAGCCGGAAGGAATTTCGCGGCTGATTGCCGTACGGCTTGACGGCTGGGTGCTGGCGTTCACTCTGGCGCTTTCCATCCTGACGGGCATTTTGTTTGGCCTGGCGCCGGCACTTTCCGTCGCACGCGGAGAATTGGTTGAAGTTCTGAAGGAAAGCGGAAAAACGTCCACAGCGGGAAAACTGTGGCTGCGGCAGTTGTTGATTGCGAGTGAAGTGGCGCTGGGCTGCATCCTTCTGGTCGGCACGGGCTTGATGGTTCGAACGTTCTCGAGCCTGTTGCGCGTGGACCCCGGCTTTCACCCGGAAAACGTCATGACCTTTCAACTGGCATTTTCTGGCTCGCGATACCGAACGGTCGACTCCCTGACCAATTTTCTGAAGGAGTTGCGGAGCAACCTTGCGGCGCTGCCTGGGACGCAAGCCGTTGGCGGCGTTTCGCATCTTCCGCTCGATGAAGGGAAGGGCAATTGGTACAGCTACTACTGGGCGGATGGCGCGCCGGCCGAGCAGCAAAACACGATCATGGCGGACCACCGGTCGACGCTGCCCGGATATTTCCGAAGCCTTGGCGCGACGATGCTGGAAGGTCGCGAATTTGAGGATACAGATGATGCGGCGCACACGCGTGTGGCCGTTGTCGACGAGACTGTCGCCGAGCAACTCTGGCCGGGCCAGGATGCTCTAGGAAAGAAAGTGAGCGTGGAAGATTCGCCAGCAGGCCCGTTTCAGTTTGAACGCGAGTCTGTGATTGTGGTCGGCGTGGTAAAGCACATTCAATCGCACACTTTGACGAGCAAAGGGCGCGGACAAATCTATTTGCCCGTGCCGCTGGCGCCGCGGCCGGTCTATTCCGTCGTGGTTCGAACGACAGAACCGATAGAGACGTTTCGGGCCTACGCGCTCCAGGCCGTGAGGAAACTCGACAAGGACATGCCCATTTCGAATCTGCTGCCGCAGATGAATTATGTCGACAAGGCACGCGCGCAGACGCGATTCGTTACTGTGCTTGCGGGAGCGCTCGGGGCGTTGGCGCTTTTCCTGGCGTGCATTGGCATCTATGGAGTGACGTCGTATTCTGTGGCGGAGCGGAAGAGGGAGATTGCCATTCGCATCGCCGTCGGCGCGAATTCTGCGGACGTGGGCAAGATGGTGCTGCGGCAGAGCGGCCTGCCTGTTGTCGCCGGTGTCCTGGCGGGACTCGGGATGGCTGCGGCTTTGACACCTTTGCTTTCCGGGATGCTCTTCGGCGTGCGCCCTGGTGATCCACTGACATATGTCCTGATCTCACTTGTGCTGGGAGCCGTCGGTGCGCTCGCGTGCTACTTCCCCGCGCGGCGGGCGACGAAAGTCGATCCCATAATTGCGCTCCGATGTGAGTGAGTTAAGACCGTTTCCCAGCAGAAGGAAGAATGGGAACAGATAGGTGCTAGACTTTCGGAGTGATGCGCGCAAAAACTTCGACCGCCCTCGTGATCGCTCTTGCTCTGGCGACCGCTGGGGCTGCGTTCACGGGGCAAACCGGGCAAAGCGTCAGTCTCCCCTTTGGCACGTGGACCCGCGCGTCTGACGCACCCATAATTTCTCCTCAAGGCACAACGTGGGAATCCGCGGGCACATTCAACCCTGCCGTGGTTCTTTACAATGGCAGGATCGTCATTCTTTACCGCGCGCAGGATGCGGCTGGAACTTCACGTCTCGGTTACGCCGAAAGCAAAGATGGCATTCACTTCACAAAGCGGCCCGAACAAGTTCTTTCCCCCGAAGCGGATTATGAAAAGGGAGGTGGCGTGGAAGATCCGCGCCTGCAGAAATTCGGCGACACGTACTTTCTCACCTACACTGGTTACAACAAAAAGGACGCGCAGCTTTGCCTCGCCACGTCGCTCGATTTGATTCCCTGGGAGCGCAAAGGAGTGATTCTCCCGGCCTACAAAGGAAACTGGAACAAAGGCTGGACGAAATCCGGCGCGATTGTTCCTGAAACAATTGACGGCAAATATTGGATGTATTGGCTGGGGACCGCCGCTGACAAGACCGACCAGATGGGCCTCTCATATTCCACCGACCTGATTCATTGGACGGAGGCGACAGAAACTCCCGTCCTGCCGAAGCGTCATGGGAAATTTGATTCGCGCGTGGTCGAGCCGGGCCCGCCGCCGATTCTCACCTCGAGCGGAATCGTCCTGATCTACAACGGCGCCGACGACAACCTTGTCTACCGCACCGGCGTCGCTGTCTTCGACGCGCACGACCCGCGCAAGGTCCTCTATCGCTCCGACGCTCCGATCTTCGCGCCTGAAAAAGAATGGGAAAAAGTTGGCCAAGTCCCTAACGTCGTTTTTGTGGAAGGCATGCTCCGTCAGAACGGCCGCTGGCTCTTTTATTACGGCGGCGCGGACAAATACGTGGGAGTCGCGGAAGCCCCGTCAAAATGAGGACTTCTTTTGGGTCCAGCTCAGCGCAGACGGCTGAAACTCATTTGCTACGAAAGAAAACGTCAATCTGTTCGCGAACGGCTCCCGGGCATTCCATATAGGTGAAATGTCCGCAGTCTTTCAACGCTACCAGACGTGCATTGGGAATTGCCTGAGCGATGTGCTCAGCCGTGCTGGCGGGGATGAACTCGTGATCCCCGTAGATGACCAGCGCAGGAATCTTCAGGCTCTTCAGCTTAGGGAGCAGGTCGTACGCAGGCAAGGCCCAGGAGTCATTCATGAGCCGGGCCTCGACGGCTCGGGCCTTAAGCACGCCCTCTTTGGTGAAGCTCGCGCTCAACCTGGCCATAAATCTTTCGTATTCCTCCGGTCGCGCGAAAGCAGGTTTGAAATGAATGCGATAGTAGGCCGTGACCGCCTCGGGATCGCCCTCTTTGTAACCAGCGGAGGCCGCAATAGCTTTCCTTCGCTCCGTATCGTCGGGCCGTGTCTCGAGCCATTCTTTCCGGAGCTCCTTGTAATCCTCTGTAGATGCTGGCGCTGGATTCATGAGAATCAAGCGGGAAACACGCTCTGGGTATCGAAGCGCGTATTCGAGGGCCAGCACAGTGCCCCAGGAGTGCCCCAGCAACACCACCGAGTCCAGCTTGAAGTGTTGCCTCACCTTCTCGATGTCGGCGACGTCCGATGCGAGTGTCACATCCTCAGGCTTCACCCCATCAGCCGATCGCCCGCGTCCCCGCTGGTCGTAGTAAATGAGCCGGAACGAATCGGCGAGGCGGTCCAGGTCGGGCACAAGGTAGCTGTGATCAAAATCGGGTCCGCCATGAAGGACAATGATTGCCGTGCCGTGCCCGATTTCCCGGGCATACAATTCAACCCCGCCGGCAGGGATGCGGCTTTCGCGCGGCGTGGCGCTGCCTTTGCTCTCCTGAGCGGCAATCGAACTTGCCGGCAACCACGCAGTACATGCTCCCGCAACGGCGAGGAGGAGGATCAGTGCTTTCATGGCGCTAAAAGCTACATGAACCTGCTGTTTGGCGCAATCCGTGGGTCGGGATACTCCCGCACCTGGCGCAAGGTGAAGGAATTCAGATCTTCCTAAAGATACCGTCGCACCTTGATCATATAAGCCCTGTAGCTGTCTCCAAATTTTTCGGCAAGGTATTTCTCTTCCGGTACCACGGCGACAAAGTGCACCGCCAAGAGCGAAAACGCCGCCAGCAACGATATCCACAAATTGTTAAGCGTCAGTCCTAGCGCCACTTGGATGCAAGTCAATCCCAAATACATCGGATTCCGCGTGAAATGGTACGACCCGCTCAGCACCAGTTCCGGGGAAGGCTTCCACGGCGCAGGATCCTGGCCTGTGCGGCGAAAAAGCTTCAAGGCGTCGGCAATCAACCAAACGCCGCCCAATACAATGGCCACTCCGGCCGCGACGGAGAGGTATCGAGGGCCTGGAACCGGAAGCCGGGCCGCGTACGCAAGGGCCGCTCCGATGAGGATGAAGGCTACATAAACCAGCGGGGGCGGGAATCGAACGTTGGCGCCACGCGCGCCGGATTCTGCTGAGCTCATAGTCGCGTACTTTCCCGCCGCCGATTGTACTTCGAAATGGCCGGCGTGTGAGGCCCACTCTCGCCGCAGGGAAGACAATCTGGCAGAGCATCTTACGGCTGACCACAGCCTGAGTGGCAGCGCGCTACGGCTTGTGAGGCGCAGAATTCGCGGAAATACCGGAGCCCTCCCGCAAGGTGTGAATCGTGTCGACCCTCAGGTTCTCGAAGCGTTCGACCACGCCGCTGGGCCAGCGAACTTGCACCCACTCAACCTTTGCGGCTGCACCCAATCCAAAATGAACGCGCATGTCGCTATTCGAGTCATAGCTCGAGCCGCAGCGAATTTCGTCCACGAGCAAGCGGTCCCCCGCCTTGACGGTAATCTTCGCGCCAATGCCATCGCGATTGGAAGCAAAGGAAATGGCAGGCGCATCGCCGTTCGCCTTGTCCTTTGCCTCCCTTGTTTCCTTCACGTCCTTTGCGTCGTTCTTAAACGCCCCGATCGTGCGAAATGCGATCCAATGATTTCCATTGCGCAGGTCGTTCACCAGTAACATCGGCGGAGCGCTCATGTTGCTGATCACCGCGGACATGCGCCCGTCGTTCCACAAATCGCCGACGGCCAGCCCGCGCGCGGAACTCGTGGCGGTGATCGCAGGGCCGGCGCTGGCAGAAATATCCGTGAACGTTCCGTTCCCGTTGTTGTGATAAAGAATTTTCGGCTCGAGAAAACTGCTGCCAAGGTGCTGGCTGTCGACTTCGGGATAGACGTGGCC